>Ga0116151_10003680_pt1 | contig 13648 bp, 7 predicted proteins | sample AD_UKC117_MetaG_FD_89893 | JGI IMG/M metagenome (GOLD analysis project Ga0116151, IMG submission 89893) | Active sludge microbial communities of municipal wastewater-treating anaerobic digesters from Hong Kong - AD_UKC117_MetaG | ecosystem: Engineered > Bioreactor > Anaerobic > Digestate...
AGCCCGAGGGCGGCGAGCACCGTCGGCCACGCGAGCGAGAGGTCGGCGGCATACGTCTCGGAGGGCCGGTTGAACAACGGCACCATCGGCAGGGCGAGCCGGGTCGAGAGCACCCCGCACGCGGCCCCGACGAGAACGGCGACGACGACCACGGCCCCCTGCTCGGCGATGCTCGCGGCGCGGATCGCCCCCGCACCGACCCCGGCCATCCGCAGCGCGGCATAGTCACGCGCTCGACCCCGCCACGCGGTGGCGGCGACGAGCAGGAGCACCAGGGCGGCGAGCACGATGGCGAGCACCCCGACGACGACCGCGAGCCGCAGCCCCCAGGCGGACGCTGACGCCTCGTAGAGTGCGATCCGGTCCGGCTGGCTCACCACCTCACGAACCGTGATTCCCTTGCGGGACATCTCCTTTCGCAGTGGCTCGAGCAGAGCGGGGTCGCGCAGATAGACCTCGGCACGACCGAGCATGCTGATTGTCGATGCCCTCGTGGCGAGCGCCGGCAGGCTCGCGACCGCGATGCCGGTGCCCCCGCCGGGCGCGTAGGGCAGCGTGCCCACCGGCAGCAGCGAGACCGAGATGCCGTCGATCCCGGCGGCCGTGACCGGCCGTCCCGGGGTGGAGCCGGGCGGGGGCGCGCCGACGAGCAGGCCGGGCAGCGACCCGACCTCGGCGGTCGACGGCACCCAGAGGTTGGTCCGATCGGTGAGCAGGTCGATCGCCAGGGCGGTCGGCGAGCCGACATCGGCCGGCACCGCGAAGGGGATGAGGTCGATCGTCGAGACGGTGCCGCGTCCTTCCCACAGGCCAGAGCGGCCAAGGTCGGCGGGCGGGCCCGCATCGCCGGCGAGCCGGTCAAGCACGATCCGCCCGCGCACGATGCTCGCGTCGCCGAGAACCCGCTCGATGCCGATGCCGAGGACGGCGCAGCCGCTCGTGCAGTCGACGTCGGTGCCCAGGGTGAGCTGCCCGGTCGCCTCGGGCGGGATCTCGCCCAGCCCCACTGTCGTGATCGCCCCGTTGCCGAGGGCCAGCCGCACGGAGAGCACGATCGGGCGGCGGCGGTCGGGATCCCCCGGTGCGCCGACGGCGGTGGGGTCGAGTCGCTGCAGGGTCGGGGTGACCGTGACGCTGACTCGCCGGCCGGAGATCCGGGCCGGCTGCGGCGGCATGACTCGCAGGGCGTCCAGGACGAAGGCGTCGCGGCTGACCGGCAGATCGGCCACCCGCTCGAACTGACCGGGCACCACCGCCATCGTGCGCAGCGCATCCGCGCTGCCCTGCCGCACCCAGACGACCGGGGTCGCCCGCTCACCGCCCGGATCGGCGGCCGCCACGGCCTCGACAAGTGCGGGGATCGAGGTCGCGGTGGTCCCCACCACCAGCGCCGCCCCGGTCTCGGTGCGGGCCCGCCACTCGCGGTTGCGGGCGCCGACGACCGCTGCGTCCGCGGCGAAGACCGTGAGAGCGGTGGCGACGGTGACGAGGGTGACGACCCGCCGCACTGCCGGGCGCCGGGCCACCTGGGCCGCGGCCAGCCCCACGGGCACGCTCCCTCGCCGGGTCGCCCGGCGGGCCACCAGCCCGGCCAGCGGAACGATGAGGTGAGCGAGCAACAGCCCCACGGCCAGCGACACCAGGGCCGGCGTGAGCAGGGCGAGCGGACCGGTGACCGTGCCGGTCATGACCCCGACGAGCCCGGCGAGGGACACCCCGATGACGAGCGCGTGGAGCAGCCCCAACGCCACGGTGCGGCGACGCGGCGGCACTCGGCGCAGCAGCGCGGCGAGCGGCTCGCTCGCGGTCCGTCGAGCGGCGAGCACCAGGGCGGCGCCGGCCACGACCACCCCGGCGAGCGCCGCGGCATACGTCGCGGTCGGCACCTCCAGCGGCACGCCGGCGGCCAGCCAGACCCGCGACACGACGGCCGTGGCGAGGACCGCGGCGAGAACGCCGATGGGAGCGCCGAGCAGCACTGCGGTGCCGAGCTCGGCCAGCAGCAAGCGCTGGGCACCGGCGGCCCCGGCGCCGCGCAGCCGGGCGAGCGCAGCCTCCTGCCGGCGCTGCTCGATGGCCGAGCCGGCGACCAGGCCCAGCACGACGACGCCGAGCAGGGCGAGCTGGGCCATGAGCAGCGGCACGATGACCCGCGCCTGGCGCTGCCCCTCGACGACCTCGTCGGTGAGCTCGCCGAGGCCGGTGCGGAGGTCGACCGACGGGTGGGCATGCAGGCCCGCGGCGCGCGCCTGCTCGAGCTGCGGCGCCAGCCCCGGCAGGTCGTCGACGGAGAGTCGGTCGCGGCGCAGCACGTGGGTGACCTCGACGAAGACCTGGGTCCAGCCGATCGCCGTCGCCGACGAGCCGGTGGGCTGGTCGGCGAAGGTCGCCGGCGTGGTGACGACGTCGTCCATCAGCGGCTCCGCCTCCAGCCCGGGCAGCACGGTGCCGGCCCGCCCCTCCAGCGTGACCCAGGCCCAGGACCGGCGGTCGCTGTGCTGACGGTAGGTGCCGACGACGGTGAGCGGTCGAGTGAAGGGAGGCACGGCGGCGACGCTCGGGCGCTGCTCGGTCGCCGTGAGCACGGTGCCCGGCCCCCAGCCCTGCAGGGTGGCCTCCGCCTCCGAGACGAGCACCTCGTAGGCCGCCTCGGCACACCGCCCGCGCACGACGTCGAGCCCCGCGCAGACCTGGGCCGTGGCCCGGATCGGGGTGCGCGCGACGCCCGCTCGGCCGGTGAGCAGCAGCCGGCCGGTCCAGACCTCGACCCCGGCGTCGTAGAAGACCCCGATCGATGGCGGCAGGGCGGCACGCACGGTGGCCGCGTCGATCCGCCTCTGCCCATCACGCGCCGAGGACAGCACGAAGGCGGTCGCCTGCTCGGGGGTCCGGTCGAGCCCGCCACGCAGCAGCGAGTGCTCGAGGGCCCGGGCATAGAGCGGGCCGAAGGACGCACAGCCGACGACGAGCGCGGCGAGCAGGGCCAGCAGCCAGGCCTGCCCGGGTCGGTGGCGCAGCGCCGCCCAGATCATCGAGGGCTACGCAGGCGCGTCGGTGGCGAGCGCGGCCTCGATCCGCTCGACCTTCGCGTCGAGCTGGCCGGTGAAGCCCGGCCGGATGTCGGCCTTGAGCACCAGGCCGACCCGGGAACTGACCTTGCCGATCTCGTCACAGGCCGCCTTGACGACCGCCATGCACTCGTCCCACTCCCCCTCGATGGTCGTGAACATCGAGTCGGTGCGGTTGGGCAGGCCCGACGCACGGACGACGCGGATGGCGGCGGCGACGGCCTGGCTCACCGACCCGGTCTCATCGGCGACGGCGGGGGCGACGGAGAAGGCGACCAGCATGAGCCCACCGTATGCCAGCCGAGAGCCGTCGGTTGTCGCGGCCGGTCACAGCTGTCGGTAGAACTCGCCCTCGATCTCGACGGGTTGGAAGCCGAGGCGATCGTTGATGGCGACCATCCACGGGTTCTCCGCGGCGTTGCTCGTCACGATGTCGACCCGGTCGGCATGCCGCTCCTGCACGGCCTGCAGGTTCGCCACCTTGACCGCGAGCCCGAGCCGGCGCCCCCGGTGCCGTGCGTCGACCAGCGTTCCCGACTGGTGGGCCCGGGTGATGTCGGGGGCGAGGATGAGCTCGGTGTAGGCGGCCACCTCGCCGGTGTCCCGGTCGATCGCGACGCTGGTGAGCCGTCGCCGCCCGCGCTCGGCCTCCTTGACGACGGTCCACAGATAGCGGGTCGGGGTGAGCGACTCCGGCTCCCACTCGATCTCTCCGGTGGGCGCATCGGTGGCGACCCGGTTCATCACCGCGCACAGCGACGGCAGCAAGGGCTCGGGCACCTCCTCGAAGGTGTCCACCCGATAGTTGTCGCGGTATGCCGCGGCTGCCTCCGCGGCGAGCTCGTCGAGCAGCGTGTCGCTCACCGGCAGCTCGAGCAGTCGGCTCAGCTGGACATTCCCGAGCCGGAAGCCGTTGTTCTCGAGGAAGAGCCGGTAGGGATGGTCGATCGAGCGGGTCGGCGGGTAGTGGGCCGCACCGACGATCCGCGAGCGGCCCAGCGTCTTGGCCTGCTCGACGAGATGGACCAGCCCGCGGGCGCCGTAGCCCCGGCGGCGCTGGTCCGGATGCACCGAGACCTCGCCCCACATCGTCTCGACGTTGTCGTCCAACGGCAGCCAGGCCGTGACCAGGCCGACGAGCTCGGCGCCCTCCCACAGACCCCAGTGCAGCTGGCGCTCGCCCGGGTCGTCATGCCGCATCGCCGCAGCGACGTCCGCGAAGGTCGACGGCACGAAGTGCGGGCGCTCGAACGCGCGCACCGCGACCGCGACGTCGTAGAAGCGCCGCAGCTCGTCGTCGGACCCGAGGTCGATCGGCCTGATCTGCACCGGGACAGTGTGTCAGCCGTCGGCCGTCGAGGACATCCGCAGGACGGCCGAGCCGTGCGGCCCGAGCCGCACCCCGTCCGCCTCGAGAACGGTCGACTCGGGATGCCAGGCGAGCAGCAGCCCCGCACCCTCGGCCCCCTCGAGACCCACCGTCTGCGAACGCTCGGCGAGGTTGACGACGACCGCGATGCAGCCGCGACGCAGCACGAGCTCGTCGTCGTCGTGCCGCACCCGCACCAGATCGAGCCGCCCGTCACGGAGGTCAGGCTCGGCGCGCCGGATCGCCACGAGCGCGCGGTAGAAGTCGAGCATCCTTGCGTGGCAAGGCGCTTCGCGTTCCTCCCAGCGCAGCACGCTGGACTCTCGGGTGGCCGGGTCCTGCGGGTCGGGCACGTGGGCGGCGTCCCATCCGTGGGCGGCGAACTCGGCTCGCCGCCCGTCCCGGACCGCGTCGGCGATCGGGTCGGCCGGGTCGAAGTCGGTGAAGAACTGCCAGGGGGTCGAGGCCGCCCACTCCTCGCCCATGAAGATCATCGGCGTCCCCGCCCAGAGCAGGTAGAGCGCGGCGCCGGCCGCCTGCCGACCGGGCGTGAGCCCGTCGTGGATCCGGTCGCCGGCCGCCCGGTTCCCCACCTGGTCGTGGGTCTGCAGATAGCCCAGGAATCGTCGGCCGTCGATCCGGGCGGTGGCGACCGGCGCCCCCCACTCCCGACCCCGGAAGGTGCTCCACCGGCCGTCGTGCAGGAACACGCCGGTGAGCGTCTGCGCGAGGGCGCCGACCTCGGCGAAGTCGGCGTAATAGCCCTGCGACTCACCGGTGAGCGCCGCGTGCAGGGCGTGATGGACGTCGTCGGCCCACTGGGCGGTCATGCCAAGCCCGCCCTCGGCAGTGGAGGTGACCATCCGGGGGTCGTTGAGGTCGCTCTCCGCAACCAGACCGAGTGGCCGCCCGAGTGTCGTTGCGAGACAGGCGACCTCGTCAGAGAGCTCGGCGAGCAGATGTCGCTCGGAGTCGTCGTGCATTTCGTGCACCGCGTCCAGCCGCAGGGCGTCGAGGTGGAAGTCGCGCAGCCAACGCAGCGCGCTGTCGATGACGAATCGCCGAACATGAGCGGCGTCGGGGCCGTCCAGGTCGATGGCCTGGCCCCACGGGGTGTGGTGTCGGTCGGTGAAGTAGGGACCGAACCGGGCGAGGTAGTTCCCGACCGGACCGAGGTGGTTGTAGACGACGTCGAGGCTCACCCCGAGGCCGCGGGCATGGCAGGCGTCGACGAAGCGCGCGAGCGCTGCCGGGCCGCCGTAGCCGTCGTGCACGGCATACGGGAAGACGCCGTCGTAGCCCCAGCCCCATCGGCCCGGGAAGGCGGCGACCGGCATGAGCGCGACGACGTCGACGCCGAGCTCGACGAGCGCGCCGAGCCGGTCGATGGCGGCATCGAGGGTGCCCTCGGGGGTGAACGTCCCGACGTGCAGCTCGTAGTGCACCGCGCCGAGGATTCCTGAACCGCCTTGCGGTCCAGCCCAATTCGTATCGGTCCACGAGAAGGACTCGATGTCGACCCAGCGGCTCGGTCCGTGCACACCGTGGGGTTGCCATGCGCTGCGCGGGTCTGGCGTCGGCTCACCGCCGTCGACGCGGAAGGCGTAGTCGAGCGGCTCGACCGCCTCGACGTCGCGGCTCCACACACCGTCGGCGCCGCGCTCCATCGGGTATGCCGCCCGCTCACCGCCGTCGTCCGGCCCGCCGAGGACGACGGTCACCTCGCGGGCCTGCGGCGCCCAGACGCTCAGCCGCGGCATCAGCGCGCCCGCACCAGCAAGGCGACCGGCCGGTGGGCGAGGATCTGCGCGAGCGGCGTGCCGCCCCGGCCGGCCGCGATCCGTGCCCCGGAGAGCAGGTCGAGCCAGCTGCCGTCCGGCAGGGCCACGGTGTGCTCGCCCCAGCCGCCGTCGGCCGTCAGCCCCTCGACGAGCCGGGTGGCGACCGCGACACAGCCCGCACCGTCGGCGTCGCCGCGGACCACCGCGATGGCGTGCTCGCTCGTCGCGTCGAGCAACTGCCAGGTGGATCCGGCCATGAACCACTCCGGGTGCTCGCGGCGCAGCCGCAGCCCCCGCGAGGTGACGAGGAGCTTCTCGTCGTCGAGGTCGAGCTCGCGGTCGAGCCCTTCACCGAGCGGGCCGCCCGCCGCGTCGAGCTCGCGCAGCCGCCGAGCCCGCTCGGCGTAGTCGACCGGCCGACGGTTGTCGGGGTCGACGAGGGTGCGGGTCACCAGCTCGGTGCCCTGGTAGACGTCCGGCACCCCCGGCAGCACGAGCTGGAGCAGCTTCTGGCCCAGCGTGGCGGCGCGCACGTGCTCGGCGGTCCGCTCGAGCCAGGCCTCGACGTGCGCTGCGACCTGCCCCGATCCGAGGGCCCAGTCGACGAAACCGCCGAGAGCCGCCTCGTAGTCCGGATCGCCCTCGACCCACGACGTGTGCACGCACGCCTCGCGAACCGCCTTCACGGCATATGGGGTGAGTCGCTCCGCGGTGACCGGCCAGGTGCCGACGAGCGTCTGCCAGAGCAGGTACTCGGTGCCGAGGTCGAGCTGCGCGAAGCACTCGGCTCGCGCCTCCCGCGAGAGCGAGAGCGCCTCGTGCATCCAGACCGACCACTCGACCGGCAGCTCGCTGATCGGCGTGAGCCTGGCCCGGGTGTCCTCGGAGCGCTTCGTGTCGTGCGTCGTGAGCGTCGTCATGGTCGCCGGCCAGTCGGCGAGCACGTGCTGGGCGAAGTGGTCGAGCTGCGCCGGTAGCACCCCGAACTCGCCCGGATTGCCACCGACCTCGTTGAGCGCAGTGAGGTGGAACCAGCGGTAGAACGCGGTGTCCTCGATGCCCTTGGCCTGGATCGGGCCGCAGGTCTGCTGGAAGCGGATGACGAACTCGCGCCGGGCCAGCTGCGCCTCGGCGCTCGCCCAGCCGAGCGAACGGCCGAGCGCGAGGTCGCGGACCAGCTCGAGGGTCGGCTCGTCGCTCGCCGCGAGCAGCGCGCGAGCCCGGTCGGTCGCCTCGCGCAGCGCCTGCTCGGCGATCGGGTCGAGCGGCTCGCCGAGGTGGACGTAGGCGCGGTAGCGGTCCATCGAGACGAGCAGGGCCGACACTGCCCGGCGTAGCGTCTCGGGGCGCAGGTCGGGCATCTGCTCGGCCCCGTCGCAGATCGCGACGAGCAGCCGGACCAGGCGCGCCACCTCGGCCGCCTGGACCCGCAGGCCGACCTGCATCTTCGCCTCGAGCGCGAAGTCCTCGGCGCCGCGCGCGTCGCCGGTGAGCACGGCGAGGGTGGCGAGCAGCGGCTCGGCGCCGGCCGGGTCGACGAAGACGCCACCGACCCGCTTGAGGGCGTCGTAGCCGGTCGTGCCGGCGACCGGCCAGTCGGCGGGCAGCCGCTCCTCGCCCTCGAGGATCTTCTCGACGACGACCCAGGCCCAGTCGCTCGCCTCGGCGAGCATCCGCAGATAGCCACGGGGGTCGGCCAGCCCGTCGGGGTGGTCGATCCGCAGCCCGTCGACGAGCCCCTCCCGGATGAGCTCGAGCAGCAGCGCATGGGTCTCGGCAAAGACCTGCGGATCCTCGACGCGCACCGCGACGAGGGTCTTGACGTCGAAGAAGCGCCGGTAGTTGAGACCGAGGTCGGCAGCCTTCCAGTGCGCGATCCGCCACCACTGGGCCTCGACGAGCTCGGCGAGCGGCAGCGTCTCGGTGCCGGGCCGCAGCGGCAGCTCGTGCTCGAAATAGCGCAGCACCGGCTCGTCACCCGAGCGGCCGCCACGACCCACCTCGAGCTGTCCGGCCGCCACCACGTCCTCGAGCGACTCCCCCAGCACCGGCATGAGGATGCGGTCCGCCCCGGCCTCCCAGTCAACGTCGAACCACGCGGCATACCGGCTGTCTCGTCCGTCACGGAGCAGCTCCCAGAGCGGCTCGTTGAGGTGCGCCGGGATGGGGATCGACATGTGGTTGGGCACGACATCGACGACGATGCGCAGCCCGCGGTCGTGGGCGGCTCGCGCGAGCGCCTCGAATCCGCTTCGGCCGCCGGCCTGTTCGGAGATCCTGGTGTGGTCGACGACGTCGTAGCCGTGGGCCGAGCCCGGGGCCGCCTGCAGGATCGGCGAGAGGTAGAGGTGGGTGACCCCGAGGTCGGCGAGGTAGTCCAGCTGCGCGGCGGCGTCCGCGAAGCCGAACTCCTCGCGGATCTGCAGCCGGTAGGTCGAGACCGGCGCCGGGGCGGTCACGATCCGTTCGACCGCGGGGTCCGCAGCACGACGACGCTGCGCCCCTCGACGGTGATCGACTCCCCCGGCCCGAGCACCGCCGCCGCCTGGGCCGAGGCGCCGGCCGCCGCGACCGGGTCGCTCGTCGTGCTGCCGGCCTGGGCGACCGCGGCCGGCTCTGCTGCGGCGGTGTCGACCTCGATGAACCACTCGGTGCCGTAGGCCTCTTCGGGGATGGTGAAGTCGATGGCGTCGAAGTGGGCGTTGAAGAGCACGAGGAAGCTGTCGTCGACGACCCGCTTGCCGCGATAGTCGGTCTCGGGGATGGCGTCGCCGTTGAGGAACACCGCGAGCGTCTTGGCATAGGTGGTGCGCCAACCCTCGTCGGGCACGTGTTGACCGTCGGGGCCGAACCACGCGATGTCGCCGATCTCGCTCTCGCCCCCGTGGTCGGCGCTGCCCTTGAAGAACCGACGGCGCCGGAAGACCGGGTGCTCACTGCGCAGCCGGACCAGCTGCCGGGTGAAGGACAACAGCCCCTCTTGCTCGTCGGTGAGGTCCCAGTCGACCCAGGACAGCTCGTTGTCCTGGCAGTAGACGTTGTTGTTGCCCAGCTGGGTGCGCCCCATCTCGTCGCCGTGCGCGAGCATCGGCACGCCCTGCGAGAGCAGCAGCGTGGTGAGCAGGTTGCGATGCTGCCGCAGCCGCAGCGCGACGATGGCCGGGTCGTCGGTCGGGCCCTCGACCCCGCAGTTCCACGACCGGTTGTGGCTCTCGCCGTCGCAGTTGCCCTCGCCGTTGGCCTCGTTGTGCTTGTCGTTGTAGGACACCAGGTCGCGCATGGTGAAGCCGTCGTGGGCGACGACGAAGTTGATCGACGCGACCGGACGGCGGCCGGAGTGGGCATAGAGATCGGAGGAGCCGGTGAACCGGCTCGCGAACTCGCCGAGCGTCGCGCTCTCGCCGCGCCAGAAGTCGCGGACCGTGTCGCGGAACTTGCCGTTCCACTCGGTCCACAACGGCGGGAAGCCGCCGACCTGATAGCCGCCGTCGCCGAGGTCCCACGGCTCGGCGATGAGCTTGACCTGGCTGACGACCGGGTCCTGCTGGATGAGGTCGAAGAAGGCGGACAGCTTGTCCACCTCGTGGAACTGCCGGGCCAGGGTGGCCGCGAGGTCGAAGCGGAAGCCGTCGACCCGCATCTCGGTCACCCAGTAGCGCAGCGAGTCCATGATGAGCTGCAGCACGTGCGGGCTGCGCATGAGCAGGCTGTTGCCGGTGCCGGTCGTGTCGTAGTAGTGCCCCGGGTCGGAGGTCACCAGCCGGTAGTAGGCGGCGTTGTCGAGGCCGCGGAAGGCGAGCGTCGGGCCCATGTGGTTGCCCTCGGCGGTGTGGTTGTAGACGACGTCGAGGATGACCTCGATGTCCGCCTCGTGCAGCGCCTTGACCATCGTCTTGAACTCGAGCACCTGCTGGCCGCGCGTGCCGTATGCCGCGTAGCCGCCGTGCGGGGCGAGGAAGCCGATCGTGTTGTAGCCCCAGTAGTTGCGCAGCCCCTTGTCGAGCAGGGTGAAGTCCTGGACGAACTGGTGCACCGGCATGAGCTCGAGCGCGGTCACCCCGAGGTCGCGCAGGTGCGCGATGGTCGCCGGGTGGCCGACCGCGGCATACGTGCCCCGGATCTCCGGCGGGATCTCCGGGTTGAGCATGGTGAGGCCCTTGACGTGGGCCTCGTAGATGACCGAGTCGGCGTAGCGGTGGCCGGGGGCGCGGTCCTTGCCCCAGTCGAAGAAGGGGTTGACGACGACCGACAGCAGGGTGTGCCCGAGGCTGTCCTGCTCGGTGCAGGTCGCCGACAGACCGCCGGCGGCGTCGGCGAAGTCGTAGGAGAACAGCGACGGGTGGCCGGTCATCTCGCCGTCGATGGCCTTGGCGTAGGGGTCGAGCAGCAGCTTGCTGGGGTCGCAGCGCAGCCCACGGGCCGGGTCGTAGGTGCCGTGGACGCGGTAGCCGTAGCGCTGACCGGGCTGGATCGTCGGCAGGTAGACGTGCCAGACGTAGGCGTCGTGCTCGGGCATCTCGACCCGGGTCTCGGTGCCGTCGTCGGCCAGCAGGCACAGCTCGACCCGCTCGGCGGCCTCGCTGAACAGGGCGAAGTTCACCCCGGAGCCGTCGTAGGTCGCCCCGAGGGGATAGGGGTTGCCGGGCCAGATCTGCATCGAGTCTCTTCGTCGTCGTTCAGGCGTCGTATGCCGCCGTCGTCGGTCGGGTGCCCCGTTGCACCGCGTGGAAAGCCCGTCCATTCTGCCAGCGGGCCGGCAGCGGACCGTAACCCTGCAGGTCAGGACAGGTGCGCGACGACGTCGTCGGCGGCGGCATAGGGGTCGATCCGGCCGCTCACGACCGCCTCGGCGTGCTCGGCGACCCCGTGCCCGGAGCGCAGGTCGCCCATCCGGGCCCGCAGCGCCGCCAACGCGATCGCCTCGATCTCGTCGGCCGCCCGACGCAGCCGCCGCTGCTGCAGCGTGCCGGTCTGCTCGAGCCACTCGGCGTGCTTGTCGAGGGCCTCCATGACCTCGCCGAGCCCCTCGCCCTTGGCGGCGATCGTCTTGACGACCGGGGGTCGCCACAGGCCCGGCTCCTTGCGGTCGCCGAGGGAGATCATGTGCCGCAGGTCGCGGACCGTCGCATCGGCCCCCTCGCGGTCGGCCTTGTTGACGACGAAGACGTCGCCGATCTCGAGGATGCCGGCCTTGGCCGCCTGGATGCCGTCGCCCATGCCCGGCGCCAGCAGCACGATCGTCGTGTCGGCCAGCCCGGCGATCTCGACCTCGCTCTGCCCGACCCCGACCGTCTCGACGAGGACGACGTCGCAGCCCGCGGCGTCGAGGACCCGGATCGCCTGCGGGGTGGTCCAGGACAGCCCGCCGAGGTGGCCGCGCGAGGCCATCGAGCGGATGTAGACCTCGGGGTCGAGGGCGTGGTCCTGCATGCGCACCCGGTCGCCGAGCAGCGCCCCGCCGGAGAACGGCGAGGACGGGTCGACGGCGAGCACCCCGACCCGCTTGCCGCGCTCGCGGAAGCCCCGGACGACGGCGTTGGTCGAGGTCGACTTGCCGACCCCGGGGCTGCCGGTGATGCCGATGACGGTCGCCCGCCCCGTGTGCGGGGCGAGTGCCGCCATGACCTCCCGCAGCGCGGGGTGGGCGTCCTCGACGAGCGAGATGAGCCGCGCGACGGCGCGCGGGCTGCCCGCCCGGGCGCTGGTGACGAGTGCGGGAACGTCGACCGGGCGCGGCATACCCGTCCTTCCTTGGGAGAGAGGGCTGCTCAGGCCTTGGGGACCCGGATGATTAGGGCGTCGCCCTGACCGCCGCCGCCGCACAGCGCCGCCGCGCCCACGCCGCCACCGCGACGCTTGAGCTCGTGGGCGAGGTGCAGGACGATCCGCGCGCCGGACATGCCGACCGGGTGACCCATCGCGATGGCGCCGCCGTTGACGTTGACCTTGTCGGGGTCGACGCCGAGCTCCTTGGTCGAGGCGAGCCCGACAGCGGCGAAGGCCTCGTTGAGCTCGAGCAGGTCGAGGTCGGCGGGCGCGATGCCCTCCTTCTCGCAGGCCTTCTTGACCGCAAGCGCGGGCTGGCTCTGCAGGGTCGAGTCCGGCCCGGCGACCCAGCCGGCCGCACCGATCTCGGCGAGCCAGCTCAGGCCGAGCTCCTGCGCCTTGGCCTTGCTCATCACGACGACCGCGGCGGCGCCGTCGGAGATCTGGCTGGCCGAGCCGGCGGTGATCGTGCCGTCCTTGCGGAAGGCCGGCCGCAGCCCGGCGAGGCTCTCGGCGGTCGTCGCCGCGCGGATGCCCTCGTCGGCCTTGAACTCGATGGGGTCGCCCTTGCGCTGCGGGATCATGACCGGCACGACCTCGTCGTCGAAGAGGCCGTCCTTCCACGCCTTGGCGGCCAGCTCGTGGCTGCGGGCCGAGAAGGCGTCCTGCTCCTCGCGGGTGAACTCACGCTCGCCCTCGTTGGCCGACTCGGTGAGGTTGCCCATGCCCTGGTCGGTGAAGGCGTCCCACAGGGCGTCGTAGTCCATGTGGTCGCGCATCGTGACCGTGCCGTACTTGTAGCCCTCGCGGCTCTTCTCGAGCAGGTGGGGGGCGTTGGTCATCGACTCCATGCCGCCCGCGACGACGATCTCGCACTCGCCGGCGCGGATCAGCTGGTCGGCCGTGGCGATGGCGTTGATGCCGGACAGGCAGACCTTGTTGATGGTGATCGCCGGCACGTCCATCGGGATGCCGCCCTTGACGGCGGCCTGCCGGGCGGTGAGCTGGCCGCAACCGGCCTGCAGGACGTGGCCCATGACGACGTAGTCGACCTGGTCGCCGGAGATCCCGGCCTTGTCCAGGGCGCCCTTGATGGCCACCCCGCCGAGGTCGGTGGCCGAGAAGTCCTTGAGCGAGCCGAGCATGCGGCCCATGCCGGTGCGAGCGCCGGCGACGATGACCGAGGTGGTGCTCATCTGTGCTGCCTCCAGGGAGCGGTCGGAGCGCGACGAGGCGCGAGAGGGTGTCCTGTCACTCTAACGGCCCACCTCGGTATGCCGCCCTGCCGCACCCGGGTGCGCCTCGTCACCCTCGCGAGCGGCCGGCGAGCGACGCGGCATACGCTGCGGGCATGTTCACCCACATCGACCACGTCGGCATCGCCGTGCCCGACCTCGACGCGGCCATCGCCTTCTACCGTGACACCTATGGGATGACCTGCCTGCACGAGGAGGTCAACGAGGAGCAGGGCGTCCGCGAGGCGATGATGGGCGTCGGCGACTCCGGCTCGTGCATCCAGCTGCTCGCCCCGCTGACCGCGGAGTCGACGATCGGCCGCTTCCTCGACAAGAGCGGGCCGGGCATCCAGCAGCTCGCCTACCGGGTCGCCGACATCGACGCCGTCTGCGCGACGCTGCGCGAGCGCGGCGTGCGGCTGCTCTACG
>Ga0116151_10003682_pt1 | contig 13641 bp, 11 predicted proteins | sample AD_UKC117_MetaG_FD_89893 | JGI IMG/M metagenome (GOLD analysis project Ga0116151, IMG submission 89893) | Active sludge microbial communities of municipal wastewater-treating anaerobic digesters from Hong Kong - AD_UKC117_MetaG | ecosystem: Engineered > Bioreactor > Anaerobic > Digestate...
ACCACCCAACGTCGGGCACGGAACCCGGCATCGCGTTTGATCGAGCGGGCTTCTTCGCCCCGGCTGCGGATGTGGGCGGTGAAGCCGAACTTGGCCACGAGGTCGCGAACCTCCTGGTAGTCGTAGCCTTTGTCCAAACACAGCCCTTGGGGGTGTTCGGCCGTGGGTTCGGGGCGCGGCACCACCCCGCTTTCCAGGGTTTCGCGGGTCAGCTCCAGGTCATGCCGGTTGGCGCCGGCCACCGCCAAGCCAACCGGCACGCCGTGCCCCTCGGTCAGCAAGCTGCGCTTGACTCCGGCCTTGCCGCGATCCGTCGGATTGGGGCCGGTTTTTTTCCCCGCCTAGCGGGGCTTTAGTCATCGCCCCGGCCAGGCTCCGCCACGCCCAGTCGATCCCGCGATGCTCGTCGAACCGCCCGACGCCCGTTTGCCAAAACGCCAGAAAGACCTCCGCTTTCGCCCACGCCTGGAACCGGTCGTGAGTGGTCGAATGGGCGACGAGCTCGGTCTGATCCAGGGCTTGCCACTGGCAGCCCGTGCGCAGCACGTCGAAGATCGCGTCCGCGCAGGCCCGGTCCGGCCGGCGGGGGCGACCGCCGCCAAAACGGTGCGTGTTCGCATGCGCCGGCAGCAAGGGTTCCAACACCGCCCAGAGTCCATCCAAGACCCGAAACCCCATGGTTGGCCGGTTGTTCGGCGGGCGCGCGCGTTCGCTTGGTTCTCGGTTCTTCGCTCATCCGCTCATTACTACCCTTATTCGGATAGGCTCTTAGCATGGCTGGCATAAAAACCGTGTAGCCATTGAGCCAAGGGCTGACCGCCTAGCTGGCGGCGCACGGCCCAATCAACCTGCGTGAACTGGTCCGGTTCAAACAGCGTACGCAGCTTGGCATTTACCCGAAAAACGTATTCCCGTGTTTCCTTGTCCCGATAAACCTCGTCAATCAAACTACCTTCGTATCCGAACCAGCCAATGTGCACATCGATCCCAGTGGCATTCATGCGGCTGAGTCGTATGTCCAGAATTTCCCTATTCTTGCTGCTATCGGTCTTACACAATGCCTTGAGAAGCTGATAGGCGGTCACCCGGCATTCATTGCCCCGCCCTTGCAGGCGGGCGATATGTAGGATCATTTCCCACACGTCCAAATCGCCTTGGTCAAGGCGCTCGCCGGTATAGTAAATTTCGATTCCCTCCAAAGCTGCGATTCGTTCCCGTTTCATGTAGCGTCGTGCTCCGCGTCGGATCGCCCCGAACAGAGCGGAACGTAAGAAGCCATTGGGCACGGCGCGTACTGCATCCGGCCAGATTGGTAGCATCACTACCTTGGCCAATGATGGTTGCGGGGGAAGCGCCTCCGGGGAAAGCGGTAACGACTCTTGCGCGGCTCGCTCTCGCTGTCGCCGGGATCGCTCGATGGCGCGGGCCTCGATGGCTTTCATTTTGGCGAACAGGGGATCGGTTCCGGCGCTGGCGCTGTTTGCCTCGGCCTGGGCTGCGGGTTTGGTCGATTTGGCGTTCATTGCGCGATCTCCTAAAGCCGGGTTCTCGGGAGTATAAGGGGCAGGGGTTTCTTCGGCGGCTCTTCATGGCCTCGCCGCAACCAGTCGCTCGTGTTTTGCCCCGAATTTTCGGATCGCCGCCACCATGCTTTCGCTCGGATGAAGCCCGACGTGTTTCGTTGGTTTCACTTTGAGGTCGATCATGGCAACCTGTTGAATTTTATTTAATAAATTGAGATGTAAAACAATGTTTTACATCATATTGCACATTGCATAACAACGATTAAGATTAATGTTATTTATCATAGCGTTACAGTCTATTCGGTCACTTTTTGACCGCATCGCAAGATGCAACAGGTGTGCAGCTTCCGCCTGCCGTTCGCCTGTGGGGAAGCAATCGCGTTTCGGAATAGGGCGCCCCGTTTGCGGACACCCCGTCACCTAGAACTCTTCCCATTCGTCGTTTTTTTTCGCCGATTCTGGCTTTTTGTCCGCCAGCAGCAGATGAACGGGGTTCTTGGTGGCCGGACACTGTTGGGGGCCGGGCGAGGAAGGCGGCGCTATCCGCCGCCGGTGCCCGCCGTGGTGCGTGCCGCTCGGGCTTGTCGGGGCAACCGTCAGCTTGAGAGCGGTCGCCTGCCCGCCCAACTTGAAGAAGCCCATCAGGTTTTGCAGCTCGCGAGCCTGATCGCCCATGGTGTGGCTGGCGGATGCGGTCTGCTCGACGAGGGCGGCGTTCTGCTGGGTGACCTGGTCCATCTGTAGGATGGCCTTGTTGACCTGCTCAATGCCCGAGGCTTGCTCCCGGCTGGCAGCGGCCATCTCGGCGACGATGTCGCTGACTTTCTTGATGGCGGTCACGATCTCTTTGAGGGTCTGGCCGGATTGCTCGACCAGCTGGCCGCCGTCTTCGACTTTGGCGACGCTGTCCCCGATCAACGCCTTGATCTCCTTGGCGGCATCCGCGCTGCGCTGGGCCAGCTTGCGCACTTCGCCGGCGACCACCGCAAAACCGCGCCCTTGCTCACCCGCTCGCGCGGCTTCGACGGCGGCATTGAGGGCCAGCAGGTTGGTCTGAAAGGCGATCTCGTCGATCACCCCGATGATGTCGGCGATCTTGCGGCTGCTCTGGTGGATGGCGTTCATCGCCGTGACCGCGCGCTCGACCACTTGCCCGCCCTGTTCCGCTTGCGTCCGGGCGGCGCTCGCCAACTGGTTGGCTTGTCCGGCGCTCTCGGCGCTTTGCTTGACCGTGGAGGTCAGCTCTTCCATCGAGGAGGCGGTCTCTTCCAGCGCCGAGGCTTGCTCTTCCGTCCGCTGCGCCAAATCGGCGCTCCCTTGCGCGATCTCAGATGCGGCGGCATTCACTTGGGCGGTGGCTTGCGTGACCTTGCCCACCATGTCCTTCAATTGCCCGGCCATGTCGCGCATGGCGGCGTAGATGCCGGTTTCTCGCCCGGTATCGGCGAACTGCACCGTCAAATCGCCACCGGCGATCTGTTGGGTCAGCGCTACCATATCGGCCGGCTCGCCACCGATGGGGCGTTTGATCGAGCGCTCGATCAAAATTAATACCAGCAATACCACGATCCCTACACCGATGATAATGCTAAAAAAAACCACAGTTATTTTCGAACGCTGTTTTTCGTTGAAAGATCGGTCTTCTTCAAAAGTACGATCACAATTTTCGCGCAACGTATTTAATAAAGGATCAAGTGTATGTACTGCATCTCGAAATTTTTCGGTTTCTTGGTTGATCGCAATTTTTGCTGCGACTATCTCCGTAAAGATTTCCTGGTACTTCGCCAGATTTATTGAAATGGTCTTTTTATCGTCAGGCAGTAACTTGCTGCCATCCATCAGCATTTCGAAGCGATTACGCTCCGCATTTATCTTGTCGACGTATTCGTTATTACCGCGCGCCAAGTAATCTTTTTCGTGTCGGCGCATCAAGAGGAGCGAATTGGTCAACTCCATTACAGAGTCCCCATATTGACGGAATATACTCTCCATGTCATGCGCTGCCGAGCGTAATTCACCCAATAGCCCCTTGTCTGCATCCAAACCTAACGCGATCATTTCCTTGGTCATCTCTGCAAAGTGCTGCTCATAAGCGAGCACGCCAGCATATATTTTTTCGACCAATTGGCGCTGATCGTCACTCTTTATCGTCATCTTTAATCGATTGAGATCGGCTTCAATTTTCGTCATGGTTTGACGATGTTTTTTCAGGTAGTCATCCTGCCCTCGCAAAAGAAAATCTTTTTCATGACGACGAGCTTGTAATACTTCAACATCGATCTGGTAGAGCAGGATATTAGCTTGATAAGTTTCTTGTTCTGACAGCCGTGCCTTGTCCTCGACACCTAAAGCGAAATTATAAGCTAATGCAACAAGAAAGAACCCAATCAACACAATGATCAGAATACCAGTTAATTTGTTACCGACCGTAAGTTTATTCATAAAATTCATCACCAATCTATTTTAGAAGTAAATGTCTGGTTCCAAAAAATTGATGGATCATCATATTTTGAAAGAGGATTGCTAATGACAACCCGCACGATAAGCAGCACCTTGCCGTCAGATGCTTTGGAAGGCTGGCAGCAGCTCGATAATTTTGAGCTGGCCCTTAAAATAAACCTAGCAGCTAGCCTAGTCGATCATAGCGATCCGATGGCCTGTCAATTTTCTAGTGATAGGGGCACTAGAAGGCGTCTCACAACTTCCTGATTGCTCTAGCTACCCGTCAACCACTCGATAAGCTCTGGGTGAACCAAACTTACCATGAAGGTGGCTAGAGCGACTAACAGCAGGGCCAGCAGCGTCCACGCTCGGACTTTGCCGACCGGTGCGGGCCTGGGTGCCGACAGCAACCTGGTTTCCAGATCGCGGCGGGACTGCTGTTCGACCTGTAGAACCTGCTGAGCGGTTTCCAATAGTGCCAGTAGTGCCAGTAAGCGGGCCTCGCGTTCCCGTGCTTGTTGCTCCCGCTCGTCAGCTTGCTGCAACTGCTCTTGCAACACCTTAATCAGTGTTGCATCAGTTGTGTGTTCAGGTGTTGTGCTGAATGTGGTAACGCAACGGTTTCGTCCTGTGGCACCTGTGGCAACGGCCCGAAGACCCGCAACAGTTCGGCCAAATCGACGCCACGCTCGCCTGTGGCGGTTGTTGTGGCGGACAATCGGCCTGATTTGATGGCTCGATAGAGCGTTGTGCGATCAACGCCTGTTGCGCGTGCTGCTGCGCTAATGCTGAATATGGTCATGTTGCGCTCTCTGTTCCCCTCACACCTTGCGCACCGGGCCGGGGTACTGCGCCACCACGGCATCGGACGTGAGCAGCGTAATCCCCTCGACCCAGGCTTGCGCGACCAAGAGGCGGTCGAACGGGTCCTTGTGGATCGGCGGCAACCCGTCGAGGGCGACGGCGTGCTCGCTGCCGACCGGCAGCTCGCCGTAGCCGTTATCCAGCAACCCCCGGCGCAGCAACCGGACATCGACCCGAAAATCCTCGCGCCCCAACCCGCGCTTGATCGCGATCTCCCACAGGCTCGCCGCGCTGAACAGCAACTCGTTCTCGGGCGCCTCGATCAAGGCTCGCGCCTCCGCCGACAAGCGGCTCGGCTCGCCGGCCGCCCACAGCAACAAATGGGTGTCCAGCAACAGCTTCACCCCTCGCCACCGAACAACCGCTCGATCTCGGCCTCACCCATCCGGTCGAAATCGTCCGGCACGGCGATCTGACCGGCCATGAAGCCCAACCGCCGCTGTTGTCCCGCCTCCGGCGCGCTCAACGCCACGACCTTGACCAGCGGCTTGCCGGCCTTGGCGATCACGAACGGCTCGCCCCGGGCCGCTTGCTCGACCAGTCGGGACAACTGCGTCTTCGCCTGGTGAATGTTGATGATCTGCATCGCCAACTCCGATAAACTAGATTCTGTTAGTTTAGTTCAAAAATCGAAATGAATAGATCACTTCGAAACCCGTTTTTTTCGGGATCGGTTGCAGCGGATAGGCCGCACAGTCCAGAACGCCACAAAAACGGCTCTAGGGCGCGCGCCGGAGAAAACTTAGCACATGGACCGCACCACGCATTGCCCTTCATTCATGTTGAACCGGCGCTGGCCCGTTCTCCACTTGCCGGATAATCCCAGCGATTTGTTCGGCTTCGGGCAATTGCAACTGCTGGGCGTCACGCCAGGCCAAGTTCAACAGCGCCAGCGCCTGTTCACGGTCTCCCGCTGCGCCGCGCGCCAGATAATTGATCCCGATGTTGGCGCGGCAGATCAATAAATCTCGCGCCGACCGGAGCCGTTCGTACACCGGCAGTTGTTCCTCCTGGCGGATCCGCAGCGCTTCGTCCCACTGCCCCCGCGCCTGATACACGTCGGCGATCCGCCCCAGCGTCACCGCCCGCGACCGCACGTCCCCCAGCCGTTCGTACACCGGCAGTTCTTCCTCCCGGCGGATCCGCAGCGCTTCGTCCCACTGCCCCCGCGCCTGATACACGTCGGCGATCCGCCCCAGCGCCAATGCGGCTTCCCGTTCTTCGCCTCTGGACTGATCCAGCTCTGCCTTATGACGAGCCAGCACCAAGGTCCGATCTAGCAGACCAGCGCTCATCGCGACGTTGCTAGCAGTCCACAGAAAGTTAGATTTTCCAGCATCGCCCAGCTCATGTCGCAAGGCTCGTTCGCAGAAGTTCAACCAAGCACTGAAGGGGCCATTGAGCATGGCAAACCAGGAACCAGCCCGTTCCACCCGAGCCCAATCCGCTTCCGGCACGCGCGCCAGCCATTCCACCAACGCGGCCTGTTCTCGGTGGATCTCGTCCCAGCATCGCCCTTGTTTCGCTTCCTGACCGGCCGTATCTTCGGGCAAGCGTTCCAAAAACCAGCCAGTCATGCGTGCTAGTACCGCGGTTTCCTCGGCGCGTGGCCGCAACAATTCCGCCAGCAGAGGATGCAAGCGCCAGCTTTCCCCCTCCGGCACCTGATCCAGCAACGACAGGGTGTGCGCCTGCACGGCCAACTCCTCGAAATCCGTCGCATTCAACCCCGCTAGCGCCGCGCCCAGACTGGCCCCAAAGCCATTAGCCGGCCCGTGGCCCAGCGCGTGAAACGCTGGCAGCAGGCGGTCTGCGTCAGTACCCAGTTGCTCCCGCAATAAATCCAGCGATAGCTCGAAAGTGGCGGACAACAGACGATTGGGATCCGCAGGGTCGGGGTGTTCCAAATGCAAACCCTTTTGCCGCAATAAACTCAGAAAACCCGCCACGCTGCGTCCAGCGCGCAAATGTCCAGCAGCCAAATGAATCGCCAACGGGAGATAACCCAAGACTCTTACCAATTCGCCATAATCCTTGGCGGCTGCCGGTGCGCCCAATTCCAATTCTTGGCCCAACTGGTCGAGTGCGGCATTCTCCTCGAAGGGCTGCAATGGGATTCGCGACCAGCCCGCGCTTTCGCCTAGATGTTGAAAACGTCCGCTGACCGCCACCGGACAAGCCGCCAGACATTGTATCGCTTGCGCCACTGCCCGCGCTGCTTCCCACGAATCGGCGTTTTCGATGTGGACCAAGGTCAACGGCTGTTGCAGTCGGGCGGATAGATCGGCGTCTGCCGGCAACTGAAGCAGGTCACGCAATCGCCTCAATAGCTCCTCGGCTTCCCACGGCTGTCGAGGGTCGAGCGCCAGCCGCAGATAACCACCAGGAAAAGCGGCTTTGTGTAGCGCATAAAAGCGATCCACCAGATAGGACTTACCGACTCCGGCCATGCCCTGCACCGAGCAGACCGCTACCGTTCGCACGCCGCCGTTCGCACGCAACAACACTTGTTCCAACCGGACCAATTCCGTTTGCCGACCAGCGAACACATCCTCGACGCGTGGATGCACGGGACTCGGTGCGGGCGGCGTTTGGATCCACCAGATCAACCGACCGCTCTTCGTCCCTTGATACAGGCCGTCGTCGTCGAACCAGAATCCACGCCCCGACCAGCCCCGAAACCACAGCTCGTAGCGCTGCGGGCGGCCTCGGGCATCCAGAGTGATGTCCACGACCTCGCAAGCGTTGGGATACCGATCCGCCCTGTGACCTTCATACAGACAGCCCGCCGCGACTTGGCGCAAACGCCGATCCGGGTCCGCCCATTCCTCCGGCTCCGGTTCGTGCAGATGCCCGCGCAGTAACAGGTCTACCCGTTCCGCCAACAAATGCCGGCAATGCGCCCCATCGGCCAAATCACCCAGCGGATGATGGATCAGCGCCAGCCGAAAACCATCCAGCGTGTCGTCGGTCAACTGCATCACCTGATTTTCGGTCAGCCGCAGCTTGCCGGCGTCGTGATCGTCTCCCGCCAACCAAGCGGAATCGAAGCCAGTAACGTGGATCGCGAAAGGGAATCCTGGTAGGCGGACGATCCGGCGATAGCCAAGATGAGGATGGCTGGCCGGATCGGGCAGCAGCTCGGGCCGCTTCAAATCATTTTGCAGCCAGTTTCGATAGGCGCCTTGCCGGGTCAAGAGCGCCTCGCGCTGTGCGTCCTGGAATCCCCACGGCGTTGCGCCGCCCGCCAGCCAGCGCGAAAGATCTTGGTCGTTTACGTGATGAAGATGGTCGCGCAACGTCCGCCACTCACTTTCGGCGACCTTGCGGCAAACGTCGTGATTGCCGGGCACGGGGAAAAACCGCTCCAGCGGCACGCCCAATCGTTGCAGCGTCTCTTGGAAAAACTCGGTGGCCACCGCGTATTCCTCCGCCAAACCCCAATCGGCGGCATCGCCCGTGAAACAGACCAGATCGAATGGTCCCGCCGCTTTTAGCTCATCCAGATTGCGCAACCAAGCGTCGCCCAGCACGCGCCGCCGACGCCAGGATTCGCGTTCGCGTGAACCGCGCTCGTGCAGGTCCGAGAGGTGCAACAGACGGAGTTTGAAAGAGGCATGATCGGCCATGACGAGGCATCCTTTTGGTCTACCGTGACGATGGGAGGCGATGCGCTTAATCTTATCCGGTCAAGAACGGATGGGTTCTGATTTTTAAGGATATCCCTACTACCACCGGCGTTGGGGTCGATCCAGCCGATGCAACCCATATTCCTCCGCCAAGCGTAGCGCCCGCTCATATTCTCCCCGCGTGAGCGGGCGGTCGAGCGGCGGCTCCTCGAACGCCCGATAGCAAGGATGGTACTGATCCATCACATTCAGATAGGTATCGGTCGAAATTTCCCGCGCCAGAAAGGCCAGCACCGTTTCCGTACTCGCCAAATCACCCGGCAACACCAAATGGCGCACCAACAGCCCACGCCGCGCCAAGCCGTACTCATCCAATGTCAGGTCGCCCACTTGCCGGTGCATCTCCCGGACTGCCGCCCGATTCACCGCCCAATAGTCCCGCGTATGCAAATAACGGTGAGCAATTTCGGAATCGCCGCATTTCATATCCGGCATGTAGATATCCACCACGCCATCCAACAACGCCAGCGCCTCCGGGCTATCGTAACCACCGGTGTTGTAGACCAGCGGTAATCGCAAGCCCTGCCGGGCAGCGAAAAGCGTGGCCGCCAGAATTTGCGGTACCACATGGCTGGGCGTGACGAGGTTGATGTTGTGGCAACCCTGTTGCTGCAAGTCGAGCATCATGCCGGCCAGCGTCTCCGGCGAAACTGCCCGCCCCGCTCCCTTCTGGCTGATTTCCCAATTCTGACAAAACACGCAACGCAGGTTGCACCCGGTAAAAAAGATCGTCCCCGATCCAGCCCAGCCGCGCAGCGGATCTTCCTCGCCATGATGTGGACCGCGGCCATGCACCACCGCCTGTTCGCCGGTGTGGCACACCACCCCCTTGAGCGTTTGCCGCCGGTTCACCCGGCAATAACGAGCGCACAGATCGCACTCTTCCAGCCGAACATAAGCCTCGGTCACCCGTCGTTCCAGCTCGCCGCTATCCAGCAACGCCAGATACGCCGGCCAGGCGGTTGAAACGGAACGATCCACGACGAAATGGGCATTCATCGCATTACCTCATCTGGATAAGTTGTCGGGCTCCGACCGGATGAGTGAGCCGTGCTGTGCCAGAATTTTCCCCGGTGGGTTCGGGTTCCTGTCAATCGCTCGCTGCCAATCGGTTAAAATCCTGCCGCACTTCCACTTCGACACCGCATTCCAACCGTAATGACCATCTTTCTCGACGAACTCAACCGGCGACGCACCTTCGCCATCATCTCCCACCCCGACGCCGGCAAGACCACCTTGACCGAAAAGCTGCTGCTGTTCGGCGGCGCGATCCAGTTGGCCGGCACGGTCAAAGGCCGCAAAGCCGCTCGTCATGCCACCAGCGACTGGATGGCGCTGGAACAGCAACGCGGCATCTCGGTCACATCCTCGGTCATGCAGTTTCCCTACCGCGACCGCATCATCAACCTGCTCGACACGCCCGGCCACGAGGATTTTTCCGAGGATACCTACCGCACCCTGACCGCCGTGGATTCGGCGTTGATGGTGATCGACTGCGCTCGCGGCGTCGAGGAGCGCACCATCAAGCTGATGGAGGTCTGCCGGCTGCGCGATACACCGATCTTCACGTTCATCAACAAGCTGGATCGGGACGGCCGCGAACCCATCGAACTACTGGACGAAGTGGAGGAGATTCTCAAAATCCGCTGCGCGCCGATCACCTGGCCCATCGGCATGGGTCGGGAACTGAAAGGCGTCTACCATCTCGATCAGGATTTCATCCACCTCTACGACCCCTCCCGCGACGGCCGCATCAACACCGGCCGCATCATTCAGAGTTTGGATAACCCGGAAGTGGATCAGGCGTTGGGTGTCGATCGGGCGCAAGATTTACGTGACGAAATCGAACTGGTGCGCGGCGCCAGCCATGCCTTCGACCTGGAAGAATACCTGGCGGGGCGCTTGACTCCGGTGTATTTCGGCTCTGCGCTGACCAACTTCGGCGTGCAGGAAATGCTGGACGGCTTCGTCGAAAATGCCCCCCCACCCCGACCGTGCGCCGCCGCCTCGCGTGAAGTCGCGCCCGAGGAGGAAGCGTTCACCGGCTTCGTGTTCAAAATCCAAGCGAATATGGACCCGCAACACCGCGACCGGATCGCCTTCCTGCGCGTTTGTTCCGGCAGCTACCAGCCCGGCATGAAGGCCCGCCACGTCCGCTTGGGGCGCGACATCAAGATCGCCGATGCCCTGACCTTCATGGCCGCCGAACGCGAGCATGTCGAAGCCGCCTATCCGGGCGACATCATCGGCCTGCACAACCACGGCACCATCCGCATCGGCGACACCTTCACCCAAAGCGAGGATTTGCGTTTTACTGGCGTCCCGGATTTCGCCCCGGAGCTGTTCCGCCGCGCCCGCCTGCGCGATCCGCTGAAAATGAAAGCCTTGCAAAAGGGTTTGGCACAGCTGTGCGAGGAAGGCGCGACCCAACTGTTTCGCCCCCTGAACAGCAATGACCTGATTCTAGGCGCGGTCGGGATATTGCAATTCGACGTGGCCACGTTTCGGTTGCGCAGCGAGTACGGCGTCGAATGCGGTTTCGAGAACGTCAACGTCACCACCGCCCGCTGGGTCAGTTGTGCCGACGCCAAGCGTTTCGAGGACTTCAAAAACAAGCTGCGCGACAACCTGGCGCTCGATCATCACGGCGAACTGGTCTACATCGCATCCAGCCGGGTCAACCTGCAACTGATCCAGGAACGCTGGCCGGAGGTGCGCTTCGCCGCCACTCGCGAACACGGCTTGCACTGAATCATGCGCCACGTTCTGCAACGATTGGCGCGCAGCCTGTTTCAGCGGCTGTTCCGGGTGGAACTGCGCGGTTGGGAACATTACCCGCACGACGAGCCGCGACTGCTGATCGTTGCCAACCACGTTTCCTATCTGGACGGGGCGCTGCTGGCGGCGTTCCTGCCGGATATGCCAATTTTCGTGATCAATACCCACATGGCCCGGCATTGGTGGGTCAAGCCATTTATCGCCGTCACGCGCCACGTCAGCATCGACCCGACCAATTCGCACTATCTGAAAACGCTGATCCAGCATCTGAAAGCTGGCGAACGGGTGGCGGTCTTTCCCGAGGGCCGGATCAGCGTGACCGGGGCGCTGATGAAAATTTACGAAGGGCCGGCCCTGGCCGCCGACAAGGCCGACGCCGCGCTGTTGCCGGTGTACATCGAAGGCGCTCAGTACAGCTTGCTGTCCCGGCTAAACGGTATCGTGCGGCGGCGGTTGTTACCGCGTATCCGTCTGACCATGCTGCCAGCGCGCCGGTTGACGGCAACCGCCCGCAATGGTCGCGTTCGCCGTCGGGAACTCGGTCGGCAACTGGATGAATTGATGGTCGAGCTGGCCTACGCGGGGATGAACATCGACCAGCCGTTAGTATCCGCCATGTTGGAAACCTGGGCGCGGCACGGCGGCAACCGCACGGTCTTACAAGATGCTCAAGGACAGCGGTTCGGCTGGCGGGCGCTGTTCGCTCGTGCCTTCACCCTCGCCGACCTGCTGGAATCGCCGTGTGCCGGACAACATCACATCGGCCTGTTGCTACCGAATAGCAATGCTGCGGTTACTGCCATCTTGGCTCTGCATCTGCGCGGGCGGGTACCGGTGATCCTCAATTTCACCAGCGGCAGTCAGGAACTACTCGGTGCCTGCCGCACTGCTCAGGTTCGCACGGTCTGCACCTCCCGAGCCTTCGTCGCGGCTGCCAACCTAGACGAATCGGTCGCTGCGTTAAGCGAGCGGACTACGGTGTTATTCCTGGAGGATTTGCGGCAGTTCGCCACCCTTCCGACCCGAATACGCGGATTATTGAAATCTCTGTTGCCGACATGGAGTTATCACCGGATAGCGGGGCCGGTACGCGCCGACGATCCGGCGGTCATCCTGTTTACCTCCGGCTCCGAGCGGGAACCGAAGGGCGTGGTGCTCACGCATCGCAATCTGCTAGCCAACGTGGCCCAGGCCCGCGCGGTTTTCGACATAACGCCGCGCGACATCGCGCTGAACAGCCTGCCGATTTTCCACGCCTTCGGCCTGACCACCGCGACCCTGACACCGTTGCTGCTGGGTGGGCGACTGGTGCTTTATCCCTCGCCACTGCACTACCACGTCATCCCGGAAATAGCCTACGAACATGGCATCACCATACTGTTCGGGACCAATACCTTCCTGAATGGCTACGGTCGCAACGCACACCCTTACGATTTTTTCAACGTGCGATTGGTGATAATGGGCGCCGAACCCTTGCGCGAGGAAACCCGACGATTGTGGCTGGATAAATTCGGCATCCCTATTCGCGAGGGTTACGGCTTGACCGAAGCCAGTCCGGTGCTGGCGGCCAACACGCGCCATCGGCATTGCGAGGGAACGGTCGGCAAGCTGCTGCCCGGCCTGGAGCATTATTTAGAGCCGGTGGAAGGCATCACGGATGGCGGGTTGCTATGTGTGCGGGGACCCAATGTGATGGCCGGCTATCTGCTAGCCGACCAACCCGGTAAGCTGATCCCACCACGCACTGAACGCGGCTTGGGCTGGCACGACACTGGCGATATCGCTCGCTTCGACGCCGATGGTTTCGTCACCCTTCTTGGTCGGGCCAAGCGCTTCGCCAAGCTAGGCGGCGAAATGATCTCGCTAGCTGCGATCGAACGGCTCGCCGCCGACTGCTGGCCGGAAGACCAACACGCCGCAATCAACCTAATCGACCCCAGCAAAGGGGAAACCATTGTCCTGCTGACTACCCGCCAGGACGCTGACCGTAGCGATCTGATCACGGCGACCCACCGCGAAGGATTGAGCGGACTCCACATCCCCCGGCATGTGTTCACCGTGCGCGAAATCCCGCTGCTGGGATCCGGCAAGCTGGATTATCCGGGCGTTCGGCGATTGGCGGAAGGTTTAGCGTCGGCGTAGTCTGGCAGCGTGAACCGACCCTGCCCTTGTGGAAGAGTTTTTACTGTAGTAACGTAACTACATTTATCGGGGAATAGGTAATACCATTTCCTTATAGATTTAATTTTTCCAAGGCTGATAGAATAAAAGGATAACCTGCCAGTGAAGCGATAGTTTTCCGACAGAGCGCGTTGAGTTGTTGGCAAAGATTTGTTTGCAGGTTG
>Ga0116151_10003683_pt1 | contig 13641 bp, 6 predicted proteins | sample AD_UKC117_MetaG_FD_89893 | JGI IMG/M metagenome (GOLD analysis project Ga0116151, IMG submission 89893) | Active sludge microbial communities of municipal wastewater-treating anaerobic digesters from Hong Kong - AD_UKC117_MetaG | ecosystem: Engineered > Bioreactor > Anaerobic > Digestate...
AGTTCGAGGGGGTCGCCGATCTGCCTGTCAACGAACGTTTGCTCTGGCGGGTCGAGCCGGCGCCGACTGGTGCCGTAGCGCCCAACGCGGTCTCGCACCTCATCCTCGACGATCCGGCGTGCACCGCCCAACTCGCGCAGCGCGTTGAAGTAACAGAGCGCCGTCATATACGGATCGGCCGGGTTCGCGTCCGCCTCGGCGCCGCCGTTCGCAGCGTAAACCCCGTGCGCCGCCGCCATGAGCGTCGTCAGGCCGCGCAGGAAGACCAGCTTCGGTCCGCGGCCCTGTGCCGCGAGACCGAGGTAGAGGCGCGCCGGGCTTTCGCTCGACGGCACGGTCCTGGCGAACCAGCTGTCGGCGCGCTCGATGCCGGGAGGCGGAAACACTTCAGTCTCGGCGCGATCGAACAGCGCGCGGATCTGTCCCTGCGCCCGGCGCACGGTGGCGGTCGAGGCGACGATCTTCGGCCGCACCCGACCGCCGTCGAACTTACGCGTGCACAGCCGGTCGATCGCGGTCTCGTACAGGCCGACGACGGTGCCCAGCGGGCCAGAGATCAGGTGCAGTTCGTCCTGGATGATCAGATCCGGCGGATCGAGGACGTTGTCGTTGAACAGCGGTGTGCCATCCCTCGGTTCTGCGGCGCCGTAGAAACTATCGTCGTCATACCGGTCAACGTGGCCGAAGAAAGCCCCCGACGGGCCGACCCAGGGCAGACTTGCGAACTTGTCGACGGTCGCGATCAGGAACGCCGGCAGCCGGCGATAGATGACCTCGTCCACGGTCAGCATCGGCAGTGGCCGGTCGCGGGTGAAATCGCAGGCCGGGTTGGCGCAAGTGATCGTCATGTTTTTCGGTGCGTGCTCGTTCGGCACGCAGGCGAACGATTGCGGCGAGAACGCTGTCCCGCACCACGGACACGCCTTCAGCGGTGCGGGTGCTTTTCTCTTGTCCTTGCGATAGCGGCGGACGCGGGTGACCGCGGTGTGATCGCCCGAGTTGCCCCGGCCACCCAGCAGGTTCGGCGATGCGTCCGAGCCGACCCACAGGCCAATCTCGATCGGCCAGTCGCCCAGCATGCGCGCGCCGCCGGCAAGCACAAACTGCGGATCGGTTCGCATCAGCTCGAGCGCGCAGACGACGCCCGCGGCGCGCGAGAGCTGGTCGAGGGTGAGCAGGCGAAGCGTGTAGCGCATGATGACGGTGACGCCGGCGCCAAGCACACCGCCGGCCGACAACCGCCTGAGCGCGATGGCGAACGCGGCGAGGCCGAGATAGGCCTCGGTCTTGCCGCCGCCGGTCGGGAAGAAAAGAAGGTCGACCACCTCGCGGTCGTCATGGTTCTTGTCGGCGAGCCCGGCGAGGTTGAGCAGGATGAAGGCGAGCTGGAACGGCCGCCACCTCGGCGCGGCAATCGTCTGAGGCTCGGCGCCCCGTTCGGCCGCGAACCTGCGCCGTGCCGCCCGGGCAACGGCGAGGTTCATGATGCGAAACGCGGTGCGCGTCTTGTCGTCGCCCTGCAGCAGCGCGATGCCTTCAGCCATGCGCGCTTGCGCCGTTTCCATCGCCGCGATCAGGCGCTCGGCGGTCTGGCGTCGGCGATCGGCCAGGCCGGTCAAGAGAGCCCGCTGCGAGACGATCCATGCGCCATATTGAGTGGGGAGATCGGAAAGCTTGCCTGCGAGCGTCGCGCCACCAGAAGCCGCCAGTTCGGCCAGCGCCTCCATGCCGAACTCGACATTGGCGATCTCTTCGTTCGGCGCGACCCGCTCGACTTCGGCTGTCGGCAGCGGATCGGTCCAGGCCCGGCGCATGCAGCCGTCGGCGCCCGGCACGTCCCAGCCGGCCGAGGTGTTGCGCCCGACGGCGTATTCGGCCTCGCCACGATAGTGCAGGTCGGCGGTGCGCAGGTCATCGTCGTCCGATTGATAACCGGAGAGGTCACGGCGTGGCACCAGGCCAGTGTCACAGATCACCTCGATCCGCGCCTGGAAGGCGAAGGCGACATCGGCGTAGCGGCGCCGCGCCGGCTTGCGGCGGTTGACGAGGAACACGCTGAGCGCGCGGGCGGTTCGCTGCGGCTCGCCCGGCTCCTTAAGGGTGAACAGCCGGGCGTGTGCCTGCACCTCCAGCGCGCCGCCCGGCCGCACCTCCGCGGCGCTGTCGGGGACGAGGATCGGGTTCCCCTTTCCGCTCTTGGGCACTCTCAGGCGCACCGTGCGTTCCCGCGGCCGGCGAACCCAGTGCACGCGTGGCGCCTCGGCGTCCTCGGCCGTGAGCACGCTCGCCGGCAGCGGCGGTTCGGTGACGTAGTCGCCCCAGGTCAACCGCACGTCGACGGCCTCGACCGTGTCGGGCACCAGCACTGTCAAGCCGATGGACGACGGCAGGTAGCGGCGGCGGGTCGCCGGCGTTTCCGGCGGGTTGTCGTCATCGGCCGCCCCGGCGGCGACGGGACCGTCTGCGGCGACCTCGTCCGCCTCGGTCTCGGCGTCCTCCTGGCGGTCGGGATCGTCGTCTGCCGTGCCGGCGCTCTCCTCCAACGGTGCGATGAAACCGGTCAAGTACCAAGACGACGGCGCCTCGGCCAAGCGCTCGGTCTGCAGGTCGGAATCGCCGGGCGCGACGTCGGTGGGCAGTGGCCCGACCAGATCGCGGCGAAACATCGTGACGATGGCGGCGCGGGCACTCTCGCTGGTCACTGTGAGCCCTCCCCGCGACCTGACGGGTTCTCGGGTGCCCACATAAAGCGGACCTTCAATTTGTTGAGATGCGTGTGCGGGAGTGCCCCCCGGTGCTGCAGCATGCCGACGACGATCCCGGGATGAATCCCGGTTTCATTGGCGAACCGGCGGACCACGGCCTCGGATCGAGGGCGGGTAGAGGCGAATAAATCGAAACGCTCGCGGCCGACCAGCATCTCCTCGGCCCATTGATCGGCTTCCCGCTCGAACGGATCGCCCGAACCATCTTTCTCTTCGACGAAGTTTCGGCCGCGATGCAGCACGAGGTGCCCGGCCTCATGAAAAAAGGTCCACCAGAAATGGTCGTTGGACTTCATCCGCAACGACATCTGGATGATGGCGCGCTCGCGATCGAGCCAGCGGGCCGAGCCGTAAAGCCGCGTCTGGCTGATCGGCTTCTCGAACACCAGCGCCACGCCCGCCTCGCGGCACAAGGTCCGCATGCGCGGCTCGAATTCGCTGGGCTCCGTCACCGTGAGCGTGCGGATCGCGCGCACCGACGCGACGAAGCGATCCGCATCGAAGCTCGGCACGGCCATGGCGCGCGCCTTCTCCTCGCCTAGCATCAGCCAGACGGCGACGTGATGCTCCGAGACCGGATGCGCCCGCGACTGGCGATGCCGGACCATCAGCGACGCAAGCTTCTGCGGATACGCCTCGATCGCCCCGATCCCGAGCAGCCCGAGCAACCCCTCCTTCAGCGCACCCAAGTCGGCCGCCTTCGGCAGCCGCCCGCGCGCCTTAAGTTCCTTGATCGGAAACTGCCTGACCCAGGCTTCGGTCTCGGCATCCGCGGCCCGCTCGCGGGCGCGCGCCGCGAACAGGTCCCAGTTCGCCTGCAATCGCGCCCAGATGTCGGCCTTGAGGCCGAGCACGCGCTCCAGCTTGATCGCCGTCTCCGGCGTCACCGGATTGCGACCGGCGATGATCGTGCTGACGAGCTTCGGCGTCAGGCCGGCGAGGCGGGCAAAGTCCGCCTGCGACCAACCGCGGGCCTCGATCTGCTCCGCCAGATGCTCGCCGGGATGCGTTGCCCAGTTGGGCGACCACCCCTTGTCCTCCTGCAGTGCTGCCCTCATCGGTTTCTCCCTACCGCCAGCCGAACGTCAGTGGTAGTCTTCGATGGCGACGATCTCGATGGCGGTGATGCCGGCAAGATCTGCGACTCCGCCCGGATCGCGCGATGCTGCCGCGGTCACCGGTCGAAAGATCAACCGCCAATTGCCAGTGATATCGACGGCGTAGTGTCCCGCCCATTTGCCGCTCAGCGCATGGCGGCGGATCGGTGGGGTATGCGGCACATCATCGAGGTTCGCAGCTGCCTTCAGAACATCAAGCCGCATCATCAGCCGCCACCCTCGGTCGCCGAATGCCCGGCGGATCTGCGCCTCGTCCGAGAGTTGCTTTTCGAGCCTTCTGCTCGCGAACGAGAGGATCATTCGCCGTGCCGATTATTTGTTACGCAAAAGGTAACAGCTGACTTGCAGTTACGCAATAGGTAACGACGGCATGCGCTACGTGCGGGCCTTACCGGCGCGGGCCTCGGCGGCGGCGCGCTCGGCGTTCAGCGCCAGGAGGCGGGCGAGGACTTCGTCGCGGATTTCCGATGGCCAGAAGAGGCGGCCCTGGTAGGCGAACTCGTCCTCATTCGTCTCATCGAGGAAGACGGCCTGGGCGCTCGCGGCCAAGTCCTCCCAGCCGTAGGAGGCCAGGCACGCGCGGTCCATCGCCGCGTGCAGGTCGCGCAGGGTGCGGATGTCGGCGTCGCGGACCAGGCGATCGTGGAAGAGGTTGTAGGTTTTCGTCAGGCCCTTGTCGCGGCGGAGCATCAATTTGGCGCGGAAGCGATAGTAGGCCTCGCCCGCCGCCTCCAGCCGCGCATCGGTCTCGAAGGCTTGAGGGAACGGGAAGGTCTCAAAGCAGTCGGAGGGCGTGTACTGAAGGTCATCTTTGAGCGTTGTGCTGAAAAATACCGCCCAAACTTCATGTACACGGGAGTGAATTGCAGAAAATGGAGCATACTCTTTGAATGGGAAGGCAACGATTTTCTCGTTCATTACGATCGTTGAAGGGAGAAAAGTAAAAGCAAACGCGTTGCCGATCCTTGATCGAGCCACCACTCGGTCGAGCGGCGCGATGGCCTCGGCAAGTTCCGGCCGGGTGCGCAGGAAGCGCCACCAAAATTGCTGGCCATACCTGTCGTTTTGGCGGAGCCGTTCCGGCTTGACCTTGGCTTCGACGATCGCGAGCAGGTCGGGCCAGTCGGCGGCGACCGGCTCGGGATAATCGAGCGGCACGGTGCCGGTGCGCAGCCAGTCCCGCCGCTGCCTGGCGTCCGCCCGCGCCCAGCTCTGCCCGAGATCGGCGCGTTCCAGCGGGAAATCGGCGAAGTTAATGACGAAGCGGTGGTGGGCGTGGGTGGGGCTGGTATTGACCTCCTCGCCGCCGATGTAGGGAAAGATGCGCTCCCCGTTGCGCGGATCCTTCGCGATCAGCCGCCGCATCTCGGCGAGCGGGCTCGCCACACCCTTGGTGTCGGTATCGTCGAAGGTGAAGCCCATGCCGAGGACGATACTGCCCTGGAAGCTCTTGTCCGCGTTGGCGGCGAGGGTTGCCGGATCGTCATCGCCGCCGGCGTGGAACAGATACGCGGTGATGATTGGCACCGCCCGGCCGTCGAGCACGTAAGGCCCGGCGATCGGCCCTTTCAGGATATGCACGGTGCTGATGACGACTGCCGCCTCCCCCGGCCACTTGATCCGCCGCTGTGCATTGATGATGGTGCCGCCGGCCTGGCGGATCGGCCTTAAGCCCGTCGCCCGAGTGTCGCCCTGGCGCAGCGTGTTGGTGGCGATCAGGCCCAGGCAGCCGCCGTGCCGGAGCAACCCGAAGGCGCGGCGGAAGAAATGCGCCACGAGGTCGGCGTTGCCGTGCGCGCCTTCGTGCAGCGTCTGCAGCCAGTCGAGGTAGTGCGCCGGGTTGCCGGCGATGATGGTGTTCTTGCCGGCGAACGGCGGGTTGCCGACGATGGCATCGAAGCCGGGGTTGGCCCGGTCGAACACCTCCGGGAACTCGACCGGCCAGTGGAAGGGGGTGATCGGCTGCCCGTCGGCGGCGAGAGAGTGCGTCCGCGTGGCGACCGCGTCCGCCCAGGAGGACAAACCGAGATGGCTCTGCACCGTCTTTTGCAATTCGACCAGTGCCTCGATCCGCCGCTTCGGCTTGTCGGCGGCAAAGAAGGCGGCGATCACGCCGTTGCCGATCAGTCGGGCGACCGCGATCTTGCCATCGACCCTCCGCAGCAGCGCCCGCAGGTCCGCCTCCGTCGCCCAATCCGCCGCCTCTCGAATCTGCGTCCGGCCCTGTTCGGCTTCACGCAGGTGATCGCGCACCAGCTTGCCGACGAAGGTCGGCAGATTTGTTGAGTCCCAGTGCAGCGCCTCGATCTGCCTCACGTCGAGGCCGACGAGGGAGTCGCCGCTCTTGATCGCGTGATCGAGGAAGGTGAATTCGTGGTCGCGCGCCAGCGTCGCCAGCCACAGCGACAGCCGGCCGAGATCGGCGGCCATTGGGTTGCGGTCGACGCCGTAGAGGCAGCGCTGTGCGATCAGCCGGCGCGCGTGCAGCTCCTCGTCCTCATCCGCCGGGATCTGCGGCCTGGTCTCCGGCCAGCGCGCCCAGGCCTTGACGAGCCGCTCGGCGAGGTGCCGGCAGGCCTCGACCAGGAAGGCGCCCGAGCCCATCGCCGGATCGCACACCTTCAGATCGAGGATGGCGGCGGCCTGAGCGTCCGGCCCAAGACGCTCCAGGGTGGGCTTAAGCGCATGGCGGACGATCGGCTCGGTGAGTGCGCGCGGCGTGTAGTGGCTGCCGGTGCGCCGGCGTTCCTCTGTCGGTTGCAGGATCGGCGTGCCGGCGCCCAGCAGCGACCTGCCGGGCGATCCCCGCTCGTCGACGATGGCTTCCAGCGCCGCTGCCATCGCACCGGCATCGGTCGCGGCCTTCACCGCCTTCTCGACACCCCCGGGGATGCCGCCGCGATGGCACGCCTCCTTCAGGTACTTGGGCCGTTCGGCGGGCTTGAGGCGGGCGAGCGCATCCAAGTCCGCGAACACCGGCGTCTTATTGTTTTTTCCCGCTTTGATCGCCAGCACGCGGCCCGGTGCGATCTCAATCGTAAAGCCCATGACCGTCTCGTAGACCGAGCCGATCTGCTCGACATCAAGCGTGCGGTAAGAGAGGCGCTGGCGGACCTTCGCTTTCGGCTCGCGCACCGTCATCAGGTTTTCGAGGACGCGCAGCGCGCAGCCATCGGTCAGCTTCGCCACCCGCGGCGGTTCGCTGGCGGTGGCCCGGCCTTCGAGGAAGGGGAAGGCATCGGGGTCGAACAGCTTGCCGCGCCGGCCGATGATGAAGCCGCTAGCATGCCCCTTGTGGATCAGCCGAAACAGCGCCAAGAGCCGGCCCCAGCCGCCGTGACGTTCGTCCATCGTGTCGGGGTTCAGCGCAGCGTCCTCGGTCAGCTTGGCATAGAGGCCGCGCACCGAATAGCCGTCGTCGTAGAGCTTGCGGGCGAGCGCGTCGGTGCGGGACGGGATCAGGTCGCGGTCCTCGGCGTACAGCACAAAGACGAGCCGCATCAGCACCGTGAGCAGCCCCTCGTAGAGGTGATGCGGGTCGCGGCGGGCGAGTGCGCCGATGGCGTCCGGTTCGGCCGCATGGAAGCCGCGCAGGAGTTCATGCAGGGCGCCCAGCACCTGCTCGGCGAGCGCGGTGGAGACGGCGGCCTGCGCCTCGCGGCTCTGCTTCAGAAGCGCGCGCAGCCGCTGATCGGCCGCCGCGTTGAACAGCCGGAAGGAACCGAGGAGCAGCTTGAGGCCGGCCAGCATCGGCCGCCCGGCGACGGTGGCGAGCGACCGCAACGGGAACGCCAGCCAGCCCGAGGTCTCGCCGCGCGGGGCATAGACGAGGCGCAATTCGCGGTCCGTGATCATCACGCCGGCGAGGACGGATGTCTCACGCAACAACCGCTCGAACCGCTGTTGCGGCGTCGCCTCCCAGCCCTCGGCGGCGCCGCGCTGGTCGGGATCGGCGCCGGCCGGCTCCAGCCTGACCAGAAGCTGCCACGGCGCATCACCATCGAAGCCCTGGACCGCCCAGTCGGGCGCCAGCGCGGTGTCGTGCTCCGGCACGGCAACGGCGAGGTTCTCGGGCAGGTTCGACCCGCCGGGCGCGCCGGCGACGAATCGCGCGTCCCAGCCGAGCACGGCCGCGACGAACGCCCACGGATCGGCGAGCGCCGGGCCATCATCGGGGCTGAGCCATTCCTCGACCTGGGCGGTGTGGACTTGCGTCTGCCGTTCGGGAACGAGCGTCTGCTCCTTGATCACTGTCGGCGACAGCACCAGGCCGGTCGGCCGGACGTGGTCGAGCCATTCGAGATCGGGATCGCGGACGATGCTCTCGGAAATGTCCGGCATGCTCACCCCGTGACCGGCCAGAGGTAGACGAGACCAACCGGCTCCAGCCGCCGGGCACGGACCTGGTAGGACGCGAGCATCCGCGCGGGTTCCTCCCCCAGCTCCTGCTCGATGCGAAGGAGGCGGTGGCGCCAGTGGGTCCGGTCGGCGCGCATCTGGCGGCGCTCGGTTTCGGCAATGCCGGGCAATTCAAGCTGCCGGTCGTCAAAACCGGCATCGGCCTTGGCGATGCGCTGGCGCTGCTGGTGCAGCAGCGCCTCCAGCGACGCCGCTTCCTCAAGGCCGCGTTGTTCCAGCTGTGTCGTTGCCTTGGCAATCGCGTCCGCGGCACGCTCCTCCAGTGCCGGCAACAGGTCGACGATGTCCTGGTGCGCGAAGGACACCGCGCGGCCGATGACGGCATCGGACGGGCGCCGGCCGCCGGTGAGCGCCTGCTCCAGCTGGTCGAGCGTTGTTTCCTCGCCGGTGCGGCCCAGTGCCCGCAGTGGTTTCGTGCCGCGGCCGGCTTCCGTCCACAGCGCGGTCACGGGCAGAATCTCCTCATGCAGCCGCGACGCGCCGGGGCCGTAGAGGGCGATCCGCCCGAGCAGCACGACTCGCGGCTGCGCGCCGGGCCCCAGAATGACGCAGGCGCGGTTGAGGCCGCTCTGGAAGCCCTGGCTCAGGAACCGGCCGAGCAGGCGCCGCACGAGGCGGTGTTCGAGGTGGACCTGGACGACGTGGTCGGCGTCGCGGCCGTCCGGCAGAACCGGTGGCTCGAAGGCGATGGCGCGCGGCGGCACCGTGCGCCGCCAATCGTTGACCCGCTCGCGCCGGCCGCGGCGGCGGGCGCGGAGATCGTCGAACGCATCCTGCCAAGCGGGGTCGCGGGCGAAGGCGGAGTGCTGCGGGTCGATGGCGAAGGTCTCGACCGCTCCGGCCGGCTCGCCCTTCGCCTCGCTCAACGGGAAGCGGGCCCGGTGCAGCGCGATTTCGATGACGTGGCGCAGCTCGGCCGGTTCGACGCCGACGCGCAGGCGGGCGCGTTCCAGCGAGCGGCGCAGTCCGTCGATCTCGGATTTCACCTTGTCCAGCCGCTTCAGGTCCGCGTCTTCCATCTCCTCGCGGGCGACGCGGGCACGCTCGTCATCGGCTTCGGCCGCGATCTCGTCCGCAAGCTGTCGCGCGCGGTGACGGGCGATGCCGCCGGCGGTCAGGCGCTGGGTGACCCGTTCGGCGATGACCTGGCCCGCGGAACCCAACTGCCGCTGGATGGTCTCGGTTTTTCGAACCAGCGCGTCGAGGACGATATCCTCCTCGCGCTGGGCGTAGCGGAAGTAGCGGCAGAAGACTTTCGGCGCCGGTTGCAGTTTGCGGTCGATGCGGCCGTTGCGCTGTTCCAGGCGTGCCGGGTTCCACGGCAGGTCGAAATGGATGAGATCGAAGCAGCGGGTCTGCAGGTTGATGCCCTCGCGCGCCGCGTCGGTGCAGATGAGGATGCGTACCGGCTCCCCGGCCGGATCGGCGTTGAAGGCCTGTTTCACCGCCTCGCGACGGTCCGCGGTGGTAAGCCCTGAGAACACGGCGATCCGCTCGTCGGCCCGGTCGGTCGCGGCCACCGCCTCGCGCAGGCGCTTCTCCAGCCAGCGCCGGGTGTCTTCGTACTCGGTGAACACGATGAGGCGGCGGTCCCGCCACCGCTCGCCGTCAAGCAGCTCGTTGCGGATCCAGTGAACCAGCCAACGCACACGCGCGTCCGGCCGGGCCGCCGTTCCTTCGGCCGCTGCGAGCATGGCGTCAACCGCGGCCAGCTCGCTGCGCAAGGCTGCGGTCTCTGCACCGACGGCGCCGAGAAGGGAAGCCTGTTCGGCCGCGGCCTCTTCGTCGGCATCGATCAGGCTTTCCGCATCCGCCTCGTCGTTTTCGAGGGCCTGCTCCTCCAGCTCGCCCCCGGCGCGCGCGAAGGCCTGTGCGGCTTCCTTGATGCCTTTCTCCGCGGTCTCCGCCCTGTCCACCAGTTTGACGAGGGTGCGGCGATGCACCGACAGGGTCTTGGCGAACGCCGCCACCGACGACAACAGCCGTTGCTGAAGACCGGAGAAGATCAGCCTCGCCTGGGCAGCCTCGGATCGCGACAGGTTGGCGAGACGGCGCTCGCGCAGGTCCTCGTAGTCCGCCAGCTCGCGAGCCAACATGAGTTCCGGCGTACTCTCAGGCAACCCGGCCAGCACGATCGGCTCCACCACACGCTCGGAGAAGTTTTCGCCGAGCTGGCGCAAGTCCGCCTTCAAGCGCCGCACGATGACAGGGTCGAGGTCCGACGGCCGAACGGGGACGCCGCGGGTGAAGCGCTGCGGGTCGAGCATCTCCAGGAGCGACGAGAAACTGTTCGAATGGCCGTTGTGCGGTGTTGCCGTAAGGAACAGGCGGTGCTCGAAGCGCTGGGCAACGTCGCGGACGGCCTTGGTGAACTGGCTGTCGATGGCATAGCGCGAGCCGCTGGCGGGCGCGGCGTGGTGCGCTTCGTCGAGGATCAGCAGCGCGCGGGGACGGAACTCGCCCAGCAGGTCGCGCAGGCCAGCGACGTAGGTCTCGTCGGTGAGCAGGCGGTGCGAGACGATGAAGCGCGAGCCGGTCGCCCAAGGGTTGACTCCGAAACCGCGCATCCGCCGTAAGTCCGCCAGACGCTCGCGGTCGATGATCTGGAACGACAGGCCGAACTTTGCTTCCAGCTCGTCCTGCCACTGGATCGTCATCGACGGCGGCGCGGCGACGAGAATGAAATCGATCCGGCGGCGCAGAAGAAGCTCCCGCATGACGAGGCCGGCTTCGATCGTCTTGCCGAGACCGACATCGTCGGCAATGAGGAGGTTGACCCGCGGCAGCCTGAGTGCCTTGTCGAGCGGCGAGAGCTGGTAGGCGTCGAGGCGGATGCCGGCACGAAAAGGAGCCTGAAACAGACTCCGATCGGCGGCGGTGGCGGTGCGCCATTTCAGTGTTCGCAGGAACGCGGCAAAGACATCGGCATCGTCCGTGCCGTCGCGGGCGATCTGCGACCAAGGGTCGTCATCGACCAGCCGCGCCGCGATCTCCGCGTCCCAAAGGATGCTGAGTTGCTCGCCCTGCGCGTCATCGTCGATGCAGGAGAGCGACAAGACGGCAAGTCCGTCCGCGCCGCCATCGCTGCCTTCAACCAGCCAGCGCCGCGCCCGCACCTCGACGAAATCGCCGGGCGAGGGTGAGGCGGTCGACCCTTGGAAGCTACCGGCCTGTTCGATCCTCAAGACTTCCCCCTAACCGAGCCCCGCAAGCGCCAAAATCGACTCTATTGGCTCCTTGGGGCCATGGAAATGATGTACCTGCGATAAGCTGAGCTGTCCAAGAAATGCGTAATAGATCGGCCCCTCTTCCGCCGCCGCCTTCACCGGATCCGCCGCAAGATGCGCATAGTGGGCCGTCGTCTGCACCTGATTGTGTCCGAGGAGTTTACCGATCATCGGCAGACCCTGGCTGGCGGCGACAGCGGCCGGGGCAAGCTACTGCGTGCGCCTCCGAGCAAACCGCCGGTTGAGCGGGGCAGGGAACGCGTTACCATGCGCTCCGCGACAATCTGGAGGCATTGCTCATGATATCGGATGTGCCTGTCTGGCTGATCACCGGTTGCTCGAGAGGTCTCGGGCGGGAACTCGCGCTGGAGGTCTTGAAGCACGGATACCGTGCCGTGGTCACCGCGCGAGACACAGCGACAATCCAGGACTTCGCGCGCCGCTATCCGGACGCGTGCCTTGCGGCCGAGTTGGATGTGACCAACGCCGAGCAGCGGCGGGCCGTTGTGAGGGGCGCAGAGGCCCGGTTCGGCAGGATCGACGTCCTGGTCAACAACGCAGGCTACGGGTATCTCGCGGCGCTCGAGGAGGGGGAGGACGATGAAGTTCGAGCGATGTTCGAGACCAACTTCTTCGGACTTGCCGCGCTCACGAAGGCGGTGCTGCCCGGCATGCGGGCACGCCGAAAGGGCCACATCCTCAATGTCTCCTCGGTTGGCGGGCTGATCGGCCTGCCGGGGGTGGGTTACTACAACGCAACCAAGTTCGCGCTGGAGGGCCTGTCGGAGGCGCTTGCGGCAGAAGTTGCTTCGCTCGGCATCCGGGTCACCATTGTCGAACCGGGACCGTTCCGCACCGATTGGGCGGGAACGTCCCTCAGGACACCCAAGGCGTCGATCGCCGACTACGCCGAGACCGCCGGGGCTCGCCGCAGGGCGATCCAAGGCTACTCCGGCAAACAGCCCGGTGATCCGGTCCGCGCTGCGGACGCGATCATCAAGGCGGTCGAGGCGCCCGAGCCGCCGCTGCATCTCCTGCTCGGGCGGATCGCGCTCGACATGGTGCAGGCCAAGCTCAAGACTTTCACCGCGGAAATGGAGCGGTTCCGCGATCTCAGTCTCGGGGCCGACTTCCCCGCTGAGGAAAGGTAGAGATCACTCGTTAACGACGGCCTTCCCGGCTTGCTCTCCCCGCAAGGAGTTGGCGATGGTTGACGACACGCTCTCCGCTGCCGCCTTCACCGGATCGGCGGCGAGGTGGGCGTAGCGGGCGGTGGTCTGCACCTGGGTGTGGCCCAGAAGCTTGCCGATCATCGGCAGGCCCTGGCCTGCGGCGACGGCGGCCGACGCGTACGTGTGGCGAAGATCGTGGATGCGGACATCCTTGAGACCGGCGCGGGCGCGCACCCGCTCCCAGACGGCCTGAAGGCCGTAGAGGTGCGTGCCGTGCTTCTTGCCCCAGATTACCCACGGGTTGCCGGGCAGGCGCGGGGCGGTGCGCAGGACATCGAGCGCCGGCTGGCCGAGGTAGACAACCTTGGCGCCGGTCTTCGAGTCCGGCAGCCGCAGCACGCCGGCATCGAAATCGACATGCTCCCACTTGAGCGTCAGGATCTCGCCGAGCCGGCAGCCGGTGAAGATGATCAGGTGGACCGCGACCAACGCCGACGGCATTTCCACCCGCTCAGCCTCCATCTCGGACAGCACTTGGCCGACAAGGCGCAGTTCGGCCGCGGAGAGAAACCGCTCGCGGCTTTCTTCCCGGTACTTCTTGATGTGTCGGCAGGGATTGCTGCCGTCGGGGCGCAGCCCCCACAGCTCGGCGAGATTGAACATCTTCGAGAGGATGGCGAGGCAGCGGTTGGCGAAGTACGGCACGTCCCGGTACTTGTGGCGGAAGCGGGCGATTTCCTCGCGGCTCACCTCAGCGACCGGCCGCCGGCCGAGGAACGGCAGGATGGCTTTCTTTAGTGCCCTCCGGTACTCGGCGCCCGTGCTGGGCTTGATGTGCACGGCGATATGCTCGGCATCGAACCGCATGGCGAGCTCTCGGAAACTGAGCGCGTCGCGGTGGTCGTCGCGGTCGGCCAGAGGATCGCGGTTGTTCTCGATC
>Ga0116151_10003687_pt1 | contig 13632 bp, 14 predicted proteins | sample AD_UKC117_MetaG_FD_89893 | JGI IMG/M metagenome (GOLD analysis project Ga0116151, IMG submission 89893) | Active sludge microbial communities of municipal wastewater-treating anaerobic digesters from Hong Kong - AD_UKC117_MetaG | ecosystem: Engineered > Bioreactor > Anaerobic > Digestate...
CATCGCCAAAGCCGTGCGTGATCGCGAGTACGGTCGGCTCGCCCTTGCGCTCCAGGAGCGCGTTGGTCGCAACCGTGGTGCCCATCTTGACGACGGCGATCGCCTGATCCGGGATCGGTTCGTTGCCCTTAAGCCCCAGGATGTCGCGGATGCCCTGCACCGCCGCATCCGCATAGCGCTCCGGGTTTTCGGACAGGAGCTTGCGGGTGATCGGCCGCCCATCCGGCGCCCGCGCGACGACGTCCGTGAACGTCCCGCCGCGGTCAATCCAGAATTGCCAGCGCTTCTTCGTGCCCTCGCCCATGCCGGCGAACCTAGCCCCTCGCTGGCCGGAAGCGAACGCGAAATGCAGGGCTGCGCCGAAACGTGTTTCAGGTTGCCCGCAGGAAGCGTTAGCGAAGTGCGGGGCTGGGGTGGAATTTGCAATCCCGCCATTACGGAAGGGGCGAAGTTGAGACGAGATGGCGGCGTCATGTCATCCCGGAATGCGCTTCGCTGCTTCCGGGCTACGGCTCGCAAACGACGCGAATGACCTGGAGCGGGCTACTCGCTAACCAACGCAGGCCTCGGAACCTCACAGCCCGTGGCGCAGCATCGGCCCGGCTGCTTGGAGCTCCTGCGCCCCTCATCCAACACACCGCGATCGAGCAGCCGCTCCACGAGTTCGCGCTTTTCCATCACCGGATAGTTGCGCCAGATCTCTCGCTTCATTGCTTCGGGTGAGCCCCCACCATGAAGCGAGATGATCGAGTACCAGCCGCCCTGGTAGGAGGCGGTGAGGTCTTCGATGAAACGCGATACCTCCAAGCGCTGCTCGGCCGAAATGTCTTGCCGGCCAGCGAGTACGGCCGACAGCGAGGCTTTGGTTTCGGGGTTGTGATCCTCATCCGGGCCGGGCAACGCCACCACGAGTCCGCCGGATACATAGTGGGCGATGCGGTGCATGTCGTAGATTTTGGTCGCCAACAGCAACTTGCCGATGTTGGAGAACACCGTGTCGGGCATCATCGAGCCGGCGGGATCCTTGATCCCGTACACCGACGCGGCGACACCGCAGGCATAAAAGCTTTCGGTGATCGTGATGAGATCGACCATGGCGTCGCGGATGTGCCCATGATGGTCGACGTCGAGGCCGTTCGCCTCGATGACAAGCGCGCCGGCGCCGATCAAGAGATCCCCGAATCCTGCGCGCGCTCCGATGCATGAGTGCCGATGGTGGGTCGCGTAAGAGGTGGTCAAGAAGCCGCCCTCTTCGGTTTGTCCCGCTAAGAAGACCCGATCCCATGGCACGAAGACGTCGTCGAAGATGACGACACCGGTCGATTGCCCGTACTTGGCCGAGAACTTCGCCGCACACTCTCCGGGCCGCCCGGCGGGGCGAGCAACGATGGTTACGCCCTCTGCATCGATTGGCACCGCGCAGCATAGGGCGTAGGCCTCTTCGCCCTTGGCCATGGTCCGGCACGGCATGACGAGGAACTCGTGCACGTAGGGGGCACCGGTCACAATCGCCTTGGTTCCCCGGATGACGACCCCGTCCTTCCTCCGCTCGGCAATGTGGACGTAAACGTCAGGATTGGATTGCATCGCGGGCCGCTTCGATCGGTCGCCCTTGGCGTCGGTCATCGCAACGCCGAGCGTCAAGTCTTCGTCTTGAACCCTATGCAGATAGGCGAGAAACCGCTGGTGGTAGTCGGTGCCGTGTGCGTCATCGGTGCGCTTCGTCGCTTGAAAGAGGCTGTTGAGCGCGTCGTGGCTCAGATACCGCATTGCGCAACCGGATTCCTTACACACCAGCCGAACGGCCTCGAGCTTGTTAAGCAGATCCTGGCTGGTTTCGTCGATATGGAGCATCCGGTTGATCGTCTTGCCGGAGGTACCCTGCCGCGCCGTCATGATCGACTTGTACGCGTCGCGAAGCGCGAAATCGTAAGTGATCCCGATCGCATTGATCCCCGGCTCCAGGCGCGGATCTTGAGAGACACGTTCGACACGGTCTCCATTGACGAACACCCGAGGACGGTATCGGTCGAGGCTTGCGCGAAAGTCGGCAGCGGACATCAGCATGGCGGCACTCCACAACGGCTGTGCACCATTTTCTAACGCTGTTAGAATTTTAGATCAATATTCAAGTCCATTGGCGACTGTGCTACTGACCTTGGGATGTCCGAGTTTAGCCGCACCAACCGCAAGGATGCCATCCGCGAAGCGAAGCGGACGATCATCCTGGACGCTGCCCTCGAGGTCTTCGAGCGCGACGGACTGGAAGCAGCCAGCATGCGCGCCATCGGCAATGCTGCCGGTTACACGGCGGCTGCCATCTACTTTCACTTTCCATCGAAGGAAGCGATCTACGAAGAGTTACTGAGCCGATCACTGGACCGTTTGATCGCCGCCGTGGAAGCGGCATCGGATTACGATTCAGCTCCCGGACAACAGCTGGAGGCGGCGGCTCTAGCGTTTTTCGACTTTTATGCCGCGAACCCACGTGACCTAGACTTGGGGTTCTATCTGTTCCGCGGTGGTGTGCAGCCGCGCGGCCTTTCGCGCGAAGCGGATGCGGCCCTGAACGATAAACTGCTGCAGAGTTTGGCGCCGGTCGCCCTCGCCGCGCGCAACCTTGGCGCCACAAGGCAAGTAGTTCAATCGATCGTGGCCGACATTTTCGCCCACGCCGTCGGCTTGCTCGTATCGGAGCATACTGGCCGCATGAAGCTCTTCGGCGCACGTCCCCGCAAGCTCATGCAGGACCAGATCGGCCGTATCGTACACGAACTGAGTGACCGCCAAGGAGCTTTGTAGCTGGGCCGTCCGTGTTTGTGCTGGTTTGGACGACCCAAGCGCGTTGCTCGGTCGCCAGTTCCGTTTATGGCGATGGGCCGACCCTAGTGCGAGAGACTTGGCAGAACGAATAACGCACCGCGCAAGCGCAAGCGAACAGCGCACGTGCATCGGAGCGGCAGAGCAGCACTTCAGCTTAGCGGGCCGGCCGTGATCCACGCTGCAGCGCGCAGGGCAGATTAGCTTTTGCGTAATCTGCCGAATGCGTTCCTCAGTATTCATCCGTCGCATTACGCCTGCCGGCTAGTACGGTCTACGCGGACTGGGTTGGAACTTGCAACCCCGCCATTACGGAAGGGGAGAAGTTGAGACGAGATGGCGGCGTCATGTCATCCCGGAATGCGCTTCGCTGCTTCCGGGCTAGGGCTCGCTGAGCCCCGGTTGTCTTTTCGTGCCCGCATTCTCGATGGCCTTCATTAGCGCGGCATTGTTCCACTGCATGGACTTGCACCTGTTCTGCCGGAACGCCGGGGGGACATTGGTCGGGGCCTTGTCTCCCTTGTAAACGCCAATAACACCCTTGCCGCGCTTGATGCTTTCCTCGATCTCCCAGTTCACCCAATTGCTCGAGGCGGTATTTTCGGAGAGATAAACAACCGTTACCGAGCAGCAGTCGATTTTGTCTCGGATTTGTCGCTTTATGTAATCGGCGTTGGTGCTATCGAATGGCTCCTTGACGGAATAGTCGTCAAACTGCAAATCTTGCTTGTCATCCTTTGCTTGACCACGAAGCAGGTTCACTTCGTCTAAATCCTCGCGGACGAAGCTGATGAAAACGTGCCTGCTGGCATCACCACTTGCCTCAAATAGAGTCTCTTTTGCCTTCTCTTCAAGGCGCTTGATGTCAGAACTAAAAAGACCGCCGCCAGAGGCTCCACCCATGCTATTTCTCCTTGTCGAATTGAAGTTCCAAGCAAGAGATGCATCGCCCGCAAGGTTCTGAATTACCGGTGTGGCACGAGTAGGTGCCCGTGATGCCCTTGGCCTGCGCCAGCCTAACCACGTCTGCCTTGCCGAACGCGATCAGTGGTGTGAGCACCTTGATCGTCTGACCCATTGCTGCGGAAATGGTGGTTTCAGCCTGAGCCACGAACTGCCGTTTCTGGTCGGGGAACAGACTGAATTCCTCTGCCAGCAGGCCAATAGCCACCGATGACGCGCCTTGCTGATAGGCATACGCGCCGCCCATCAGCAAGAACATCAGGTTACGGCCCGGCGTGAACGCGCCAACTTTGATATCGAGTTCTTGACGGGCAGGCCAGATGCGATGACGCGTCCGAATCCCGACAAATCCATCGGTGTCGGCGCCGGAAGACCCAAGGCGTTGTGGACGAGCTTACAGGTTTCCCATTCCTTGCGGGCTGCCCTTTGTCCGTAGTCGATGAACAGCGGGAAATGTTGGATACCCTCCTCCCTCGCCATCACGCCGATGAGCGTCGAATCAAGGCCACCGGAAACCAGGTTCACAAAACTCACAGGAAAGCTTCCCTCTTGGCTACGCGCATCGTTAGCCAGGTCGCCAAATCGACGCAGCCCATCGAATGGCCGAATTCGGCAGAAATCTCCCGAAAGGTATTCTCCACTTGCTCATAGATCGAGAGGCGGCCCAAGTTGCTGGGCGTTAGCGACAGGCCGCGCGCCAGTTGCAGATAGTTCAACACATGAACATCCAGCACGGCGAGGTCGGCGCAGTAACCAACACGGCGCAGAAAGAGGCTGGCCTGCTTGGGGCCGAAGCCGCAAACATGCTGCATCAGGGTTTCGCGGGCTTCTCCGGCATTTCGGGCATCGGATAAGAATCCGCGGATCGTTCGGGATTGCCCATAAATTTCAACGATGGTCTTGGCGAGCAAGGACGCCAGCCGGTTCCTAAAGCGTGGTCGAACCCATCGCAGCGTCCCATCATGCGCGGGAATGGGTAACGGATCGGACAGGACTTCGACAATCTTTCGCTCAATAACTTGAAAGCTTTGGCTGCGAGGTGCAGGCTGGAGCAGTTTCTTCTCACGCAGCCGATCAGCCGTTGCTAACGCAGTCTCGAACACCGTCTGGCTACCGAAGATGCAGATCGCGGCCTCGTACAGAAGCTCTTCTTCCGCCATTAGTTCCCAGTTCTGCGAGGCCGATGCTCGAGCCTTGACCTCAAGACACATCGCGCGAATGGTCTGATTGATGATGGCCACGTCCACGGTCATGACTGGCTCCAGCCAGCAACATCGGCAACGTGGCGAGAAGCGCGCGGAGGCAGATTGGATCGGCAGAATTCCGACAGGCGATTGTGACGCACCGCATCGCGCAACCTTCGCATCCAATCAGAGAAGAATTCGAGGTTGTGGGGCAACGTGCGCGCTTGAAACGACAGCTTGTCGTCATCACCCCACGCGGTCTGACCGGCAAAGAAGTCGGCCTGCGAAAGGTGGTAAAGCAGGCCAGACTCATGATCGACAACCGTCTGGCACCATTCCAGCCCATCAAAGCTGTCAGCGCCCATTGCCGAGTAGAGTGCGATGGAGATGGGGTTGCCAGTGCCCAGCAGGTGCAAAACGACGTAGCGCCCGAGTTCGTCCAAAATCGTCCGAATAGCCTTTACGGCACGGGCACGCTCCAGAACTCCATCTCCCAGCTTGCGTTCTGGAACCGCCAGCATCGTGACGTCAGTCTTGGCAGCGACAGCCGCACACAGCGCGGGCAATTCCTTGGCCGATGCGTGGACGATGGGGATGATCTGGCAGCTACCCGCAGCAGCTTGATCCGCTTGCCAGCGTTCTGTGACCAAGGCAACATGATCCTCCGCGTTGGCTGGTGGCTGCTGCTCATCGAAGCCAAAGGCCAAATCGCAGGGGAAGCCGGCCAGAATCTTGTGAAAGTCTGCTTGCTGCCAGTCTGCCTTCGCGTCCTTCCAGAAACTTTCATAGTTACCGGAATCCATCAACGTGATGATGCCCGCCTGACGAGCAGAAGCCAGTGCCTGTTGCGCCGACTGCGGCTGATCGACCTCTGCCAGATCGAAGGCCGATACCAGAAACTGGCCGTTCAGCCTGCCCAGAGAAGACAGCAACTGTAAATAATCTTGCGGGCGTAGCGCCGTCTTCACCGAAGAGATGGATGGGATATACACGGGCAATTGCAACGACCGTGCTCTGATTGTCAGTTCCGTGAGGCGTGTGACTGGCATTACGCGCCATCCGACCTCTGCACCGTAGCGGCGCGGCGGGTTTCATTGAACCAGTTGGGATCGGGGGGCATGCTGGGATCGCGGGACATGATACTTATCTCGCTTTCTGAACCGGGGCACGGACCGGGGGACATGATACATGTCTCTCGGGTATATGTCAGTCTCTCGGGGTTTGTGACGCGATAGACCGCAAAGAGGTGTGCGACAGTTGCCGTGCCGCACACTCCATCGGCTCGAAAGCAAACTGCCGGTTCAGTATTGTGTCCCACGGACGGCGCTTAGCGCGTAGGGCAGATTAGCTTTAGCGCAATCTGCCGAATGCGCTCCGGAATAATCATCCGTCGGATTGCGCCTGCCTGCCCTCGCCCATGCGGCCTGAGTGGACGGTGGGTGCGCCCGGTTCAGCGGGCGGCACCCTCTGCGGCACCTGCGGCTTCGATCACATCGGCGCCGATGACCGGCTCGAATTCACGCCAGACCGGGGTGAAGGCCGAGCGCCATTCTGCGAGTTCGTTTTCATTGAGCGGCAGCACTTCAATCTCGGCCTCGTTCGCCGCCTTCTGCGCCAAGGTCTCCGCTTCCACCCGCGCAAGCTCGTTCACCTCGCGCGTCACCTCGGCAAGGATCTCCTCCAGGACCGGCCGCACATCCGCCGGCAGGCGCGTCCAGAAGTCGTCGTTGGCAATCACCATGTAGCCGAGGAAGGTGTGGTGGAGCGGGGTGTAGTAGCGGTGCAGCTTGTGGATGCCGCGGGTGTAGATGTTGGGCCAGCTGTTCTCCTGGCCATCGACCAGGCCGTCGCGGATCGCGTCGGCGAGAAGCCGAAACGGCAGTGGCAGCGTGACGACACCGATACGGTCGTAGGCACGCTGGAAGATCTGTGACGATTCAGTGCGAAACATCAGGCCGCTCGCATCGGCTGGTGAGTGCAGCGGCTTGTTGGCGGACAACACGCGCATGCCGCCGTCCCAGTAGCCCAAGCCGCGGATGCCGCGCGGCAACATCGACTGCAGCAGCATCTGCCCGGTCGGGCCAGCCTGGAAGCGGTGGATGTGGTCGACATCCTTGAACAGGAAGGGGAGCTCGTACACCTGCACGGCGGGCGAATAGCCGCGCAGGATCACCATCGACGGGGCTGCGAGCTCAACATCGCCGAACAGTAATGCCGGCACGACCTCCTCGTCGGTGAACTTGCGCGAGGAGGGGTAGACCTCGACCTGCACCCGGCCGGGCAGGCGTGCCTCGGCAAGTTCCTTGAAGCGGAGCGCGCCGACACCTTTCGGCGCCTTTTCGCTGACGACGTGCGAAAAACGGATGACGATCGGATCGCTTGCTTCCGCCCGTGATCCGGGCCCCACAACGAAAAGCCCAAGCAGCAGTAACAGCAGAAAACGCGTCATGAGTTGACCACCCTCTCCGACTTCTTGTCGGCATTTTCCCGTGCAAAGCCGATATCGCCCGCGGCGGAAGAAGGGGTCGGACGGCGGCCTGCCTTGCTGCAGGCGGTGCGTCCGACCCATTTCGCTTCGACCGAGACCTACTTGTTATAGCCCCGAAGCTGATCGAGGTATTCCGGCAGGATCAGCGAAATCTGCGGGATGTAGGTCACCAGCACGAGGAACGCCAAGAGCACCGTCAGCCACGGCAACGCCGCGTTGATCACCCAGCCGATGCTGCGGCCGGTGATGCCGGCAGCAACGTAGAGATTGAGACCCACCGGCGGCGTGATCATGCCGATTTCCATGTTCACCACCATGATGATGCCGAGGTGGATCGGATCGATGCCAAGCTGGATGGCGATCGGCAGGAAGATCGGCGCCATGATGAGCGTGATCGCCGACGGCTCCATGAAGTTGCCGGCGATCAGGAGCACGATGTTGACAACGATCAGGAACGACCAGGCGGGCAGCCCCCAGTGAGTGATAATGTCGGCGATCTCGTGCGGGATGCGTTCTGTCGTCAGCACATGTGCGAACAGCATCGCGTTGGCGATGACGAACAGCAGCATTACCGAGACCTTAGACGCGTCGAGGATGACCTTGCGCACTTCGGCGTCGAAGAAGGATTGCGGGATGGCAATCAGCGACTGGCCGATAGCACGCGCGACCGCAACCGGCGTTGAATCGCCTTCACGCCGCCACGGCACGCCCTTCAAGGGCCCCATGTCCCGATAGCCGGCAACGGCGATCAGGTAGGCGTAAACGGCGGAAACGGCTGCAGCCTCGGTCGGGCTGGCGATGCCGCCATAGATCGATCCCAGGACGATCACCATCAGCATGATGCCGCCCAGCGCATCGATGAAGGCCGCGCCCATTTCACCAAACCCGGCGAACGGCTGTGCCGGCAGCTTGATGATGCGGGCATAGATGTAGATGGCCACCATCAGCATCAGCCCGAGCGCGATGCCCGGTACGAAGCCGGCCATGAACATGCGCGCCGCCGACTGCTCGGTGGCCGCGGCATACACCAGCATGACGATCGAGGGCGGGATGAGGATGCCCAAGGTTCCGGCGTTGGTAATGACGCCGGTTGCCATTTTTTCCGGATAGCCGGCCTTGACCATGCCGGCGATGACGAGCGAACCAATCGCCGCCACCGTAGCCGGTGAGGAGCCGGAAATCGCCGCGAACAGCATGCAGGCAAGCACCGAGGCCATTGCCAGGCCGCCGCGGATGAAGCCGACGATTGAGATGGCAAAGCGGATCAGCCGTCGTGCCACCCCGCCGGTGGTGAGAAAGGCGGACGAAAGGATGAAGAACGGGATCGCCAAAAGCGTGTAGTGGCCCGAAAGCCCCTGAAACAGCTTAAGCGCGATGGAAGCGAGGGAGTCGTTAGAAAAGGCGAGAATCGTGACGATGCTCGAAAAGCCGAGCGCAATGGCGATCGGCATGCCCGCGAGCATGCACACGAACAGGAGAATGAATAGCGCGGCCGTGGTCACGCTCTGGCCTCCTTATCGACAGGCTCTTCTTCGAATTGTTCGAGCGCTTCGCGTGCCTCATCGGCGAGGTGGAAGCTGTCCGTTTTGCCCTGGATCACGCGCACCAGCAGGATGAGGAAGCGGATTGCCAAGAGGACGAAACCGATCAACAGGACCGAATGGGCGATCCACTTCGCAATCGGGATGTCATCAACCTCGATGCCGATCCGGTGCAGTTTGGCGAGATAGAACCAGGAGCCGTAAATGAACAGGCCGCAGTAAATGAGGCACATGAGGAGCGCGACTGCGGTTGTGATCCGGCGTGCCGTTGGCGGCAACATGCGGACGACAAAGTCGACGCCGATGTGGGAGCCAACCTTGACCCCGTAAGACGCGCCAAGGAGCACCATCCACGCTGCAAGATGCAGAACGAACTGATCTGCCCACACCATCCCGGTGTTGAAGCCGAACCGAAGGATGACCTCAACGAACACGGTCACAGTCATGACGACGAGGATCAGGGATACGATCCCTTCCTCGACCCGATTCACGAGATTTGTCAGCATGTTATTGACGTCCCGCATCCCGCCCCGGGCCACGCCCGGAGCGGGATTCCCAAGGGAGAGGATTTTTTAGCTGCGGGTGTTGGAAGCGGCCGCGGCTTCGATCAGATCCTTGCCAATCTCGTTCTCGAACTTCTTCCAGACGGGCTTCATCACCTCAACCCACTGCGCGCGCTCTTCCGGCGTCAGTGTCAGCACCTGCGAGCGGCCCGATGCGATGATCTTCTGCTTGTCGCCTTCATTGAGTTCGGCGGCAATTTTGTTGCCGTACGCGTTGGCTTCGTTCAGCGCCGCCTCAAGCGTGGTCCGGACATCGGCCGGCAGGCCGGTCCAGAACTCGGTCGATGCCACCACCATGTAGTCCAGAAGGCCGTGGTTGGACTCGGTGATGTACGGCTGCACCTCAAAGAACTTTTGCGAGTACATGTTGGAGTAGGTATTCTCCTGCCCGTCGATCGCCTTGGTCTGCAGGAGCGTGAACACCTCGGAGAAGGGCTTCTTGACAGCGGTCGCATCCAATGCGGCAAACTGGGCCAGGAGGACATCCGACTGCATGACGCGGAACTTCTTGCCAGAGGCGTCGGCCGGAACGCGCAGCGGGTTGTGCGCCGAAATCTGCTTCATACCGTTGTGGATGTAGCCGAGGCCCGTCAGCCCCTTTTTCTCCATCGATTTGAGCAGCTTCTGGCCGGCGGCGCTTTGCTGGAAGCGATCGACCGCGTCCATGTCGGCGAACAAGAAGGGCAGGTCGAACAGCTGGAGCTGCGGGGTGTATTTCTCGAACTTCGACAATGCGGGTGCCGCCAGGTGGACATCCCCCAGCAGCATTGCTTCCAGCACCTTGTCGTCGTCAAACAGCTGCGAGTTCGGGAATACTTCGACCTTGACCTTGCCTGGCAGGCGGGCCTCGGCGAGTTCCTTGAACTTCAGCGCCGCTTGCCCCTTCGGCGTATTGTCCGCAACGACGTGACTATACTTAATGACGATCGGGTCAGCAGCACGCGCGGCCGGAACTGCCAGCAGCAACGCCGCGAAAAGAGTAGACAGAACGAGATTGGCGATACGCATGTAGTCCTCCCGGTTAAGTGCAAGACGGCACCGAACGAACCCTCGAAAACGGGGCCCTTTTGCGGTATTCCCGCCCGAATTTTCGGGCTTCAAGTCCGGGTTGACCGCCTGTGGCGTGTTCATACAACGATCACAGACCTGAAGCAACCACTGACGGGCGCTCTCAACTACCGGCAAGGAAAAGTGGCGCGCCAACCTAAATGCAACAACCTGAATGTAGCAACCTGAATGCACCAACCGGAAGGAGCCAACGGCAGATGCCAATCGGCAAGCCCCAACAGGGATGTGCCGGGCGGGAAATGGTGTGTGTAAAGAGGCAAGCAGCGGGCGCGCGCCGGCCGGAACCTGCGAGGGTGATGAAATAGCGGCGCCGAATGCCGCCGCCGATTTCCGCTTCCGTTTTGCCGGCACCCGTGCGAGACGAAAGCGGTGCGGGACTGAGGACGAGTAGCCCTTGAGGGGCGTTCGCCCGAGCACTGACAGAAGGGAGGTTCAGGAATGGAAATTCGCAAAGTTGGCGTGGTGGGCGCGGGGACGATGGGCAACGGCATCGCCCAAGTGTTTGCCATCGCCGGTTACAACGTCGTCATGCGCGACATCAAGGACGAGTTCACCGCGCGCGGTCTTGCCACCATCCGCAAGAGCCTGGAGCGGATGGCATCACGCGCCAAGATTACGCCCGAGGCGAAGGACGCGGCGCTGGGTCGGATCGAGGTCACGACTGAGATGAGCGCGCTCGCTGACTGTGACCTTGTCATTGAGGCCGCTCTGGAAGATGTCTCCGTCAAGGCGCAGATTTTCCGCGAGCTGGACGCGATCGTGAAGCCGGGCGCGATCCTTGCCACCAACACCTCTTCGATATCCGTAACCAAGGTCGCCGCGGCGACCAAGCGTCCCGATCACGTGATTGGCATGCACTTTTTCAACCCGGTACCGATGATGCAGCTGGTCGAGGTGATCCGCGCCTTGCAGACGTCGGACGAGGTGTGCCGCATCACCGAAGAGGTCAGCCGCAAGGTCGGCAAGACACCGCACACGGTGAAGGACAGCTACGGCTTTGTCGGCAACCGGGTGCTGATCCCGATGATCAACGAAGCGATCAACTGCCTTTACGAAGGCTTGGCCGGGCCGGAGGACATCGACTCGGTGATGAAGCTCGGCATGAACCATCCGATGGGGCCGCTTGCGCTGTGCGACCTGATCGGCCTCGACATCACGCTCAACGTGATGGAAACGCTCTACCAGGGCTTCGAAGACTCGAAGTACCGGCCGAGCCCGCTCCTGAAGCAGATGGTCGATGCTGGCTACCTCGGCCGCAAGACGGGCCGCGGGTTCTACACGTACGATAAATGACGAGCCGGCAGGTTTTCCGCGTCACGTCTGGCTGACGCGCACCGCCCGCCGTCGCGCGCCTTTGCGACGGCGGGCGGACTGCTGCCTAATCCCGCCCGCTGCCAGGAAGGCCGACTTCCCCAGCGTCGCGAACGCGCTTGCGCCCGGTGATCATCGCGATCACGAGGTTCTCCTTGTGCGCGAGGCTGGACGCCAGCACACCGCACAGGTGAATGGCAACGAGCCCCATCATCACATCTGCCGAGAGCGTGTGGATGTCCTCGACCAGCGCGTTCCCCCAGAAGCGGTCCGTGTTCATGAGAATGCCGCTGAGCGCCACCACGGCGACCATGAACAGCATGGCCACAGCGCTCCAGCCGCCGGCGGGATTGTGGCCGAGATGGCGGCGCGCGCGGCCGCGCGGCAAATCGCAAACATACCCGACGGCCGCCGAGGGGCCGCGGAGGAACTGCGCAAAGCGGGCAGATTTCGGTCCGACAAACCCCCAGACCAGCCGCAGCGTGACCAGCCCGAGCGCGAGATAGCCGGCGTTCTCGTGGATCCAGGCGTCCTGGGTGACGACGTAGGCGGCTATGACGGCCGTCGCGAGCGACCAGTGAGCCAGCCGGACAAAGGGGTCCCAGACGCGCACGCGCGGTGCTTCGGGTGAGATCGCACGGCCGACAGCCGGCCGTGTCTCTGCTGGCGCGATTGTTCCACCGTCCACTTTACTTTTCCTTGACTTTCACGATCTCGCCCGTGACGGGGTGGACATAAACCTCGATCTTCTTGCCGGCCTTGAATCCTTTCCCCTCAAGGCAGCCGTGCTCCATCTCCACTTTGACAATTTCGGTATAGCCGGCGGCGGCCATTTTCGCGCGCGCCTCGTCAGCGGTGATGGTCTTCTCGCCCGGCTTGACCTCGCACAGATCGGCTGTGTGACCAACAACGGGCCACGCGAACAAGGCCAAGCTTGCACAGATCATCATGCGATGGGGGAATTTCATAGCAATGACCTCTCGTCAAAAGGGGGGTCTGCGGCTGCGGGGGCCTGCCCCGTGAGGACGCGACGCACCACAGTAATGCGAACGATTCGCAACTGTCAAATCATGCGTCGCGGTCGCAAGGGTATGGCCACCGCTCAAGAGGCGGACGCCCTGCGAGCGGCCCTTTCGGACCGGCGCTGGATGTGAAGCAGCGCCAACACAGCTGGGGTGGAAAGGACGCCCCTTACAGCGGGGTGCCCGCGCGCTGCAGGGCCTGCTGCCAGACATTCTCGATGTCGTCGGAGAAGATCAGGCCCGTTTCGGCAGGCGCCGTGAGCCAGTCGTTACTCGCGAGTTCAGCCTCAAGCTGGCCGGGACCCCAGCCGGCGTACCCCAGAATGAACAGCTTCCGCTGCGGGCCGTGACCATCGGCAACCGCTTGCAGCACATCGCGCCCGGTCGAAAACGCCATGCCGCCGGTCACTGGGGTGGTGCTGGGACCTGAATAGTCGGCGGAGTGGAGGACAAAGCCGCGCTTGGTCTCGACCGGCCCGCCATACTGCAGCCGCACGGTCGCGGGCTGGACCGCAGTGGTGACGCCAAAGCCAGCGAGAAGGCGCTGCAGCGGTCCCCTGCCGTAGGTGCGATTGACAACCAGGCCCATCGCTCCTTCATCGCTGTGAGCGACGATGAAGATGACGGTCTCGGCGAAGCGGGGATCGCCGATGCGTGGACTGGCGACCAACA
>Ga0116151_10003688_pt1 | contig 13630 bp, 10 predicted proteins | sample AD_UKC117_MetaG_FD_89893 | JGI IMG/M metagenome (GOLD analysis project Ga0116151, IMG submission 89893) | Active sludge microbial communities of municipal wastewater-treating anaerobic digesters from Hong Kong - AD_UKC117_MetaG | ecosystem: Engineered > Bioreactor > Anaerobic > Digestate...
CGCTTTGGTCCGGCGTTCGCGCAAAGCACTAAGCAGGTTTCCCTGCTGGTCAATCCGCCCACCGAAACGCCGACCCTGACTGTAACCTCAACCCCAACTTCAACTTCAACGCCGACCCTGACACCCACACCCACCGATACCGCGACGCCAACGCCAACTGCCACCTTCACGCCTTCGCCCACACCAACCGAAACGCAGACGCCAACGCCGACCAACACCCTGCTGCCCGGCGAACCGACCGCAACCGATACGCCCACCGTCACGCCTACACCAACGCCCAGGTTCAAGAAACCGCTCCTGCGAGGCCCGGACGATGGCAAATTGTTTGGCAAAGAAGAAGAAATCATCCTGCGCTGGGAAGATATGGGCCAACTGGCTCCCAACGAGTATTATGCTGTACGGATGACCTGGCAGCAAGATGGACAAGTAGCCTACGGCGGCGCAAATGTCAAAGACACCTTTTGGGAGATACCCCAAGAGCAATATTGGGGTTTGGCCGATGAGTTCACCGGTCGCCAGTATGAGTGGTATGTCTACATTGAACAGATAGGCACCGACGACGAAGGCCGGCAAGTGGGCCGGCCTGTCAGCGAAGTTAGTGACACCCTTAGCTTTTTATGGCAGTAAGACTATGAGCGATTCATTTAGAGAAATATTACAGCAGTTGGGTTCCGAACCTAAACTTAGCAGTAGCAAATTGTACTCACTATCCAGAATGAACCAGACCAATCTTAACACCTTTAATGAGGTCTGGCCGACTATTCCGGTCCAACGCCGTCGAACCATTATTCAAGAACTCATGGAAACCGCCGAAGTTAATTTCGAAGTTGACTTCGATCCGGTCTTTTTGACCGCCTTAGCCGACGAAGATGCCGAAGTACGTACGGTTGCCATCAAGAGCTTGTGGGATTATGAACAGCCCAGCTTGATTCACCCGCTGATTCACCTCTTGAAAACGGATGAGGCTTCCACTGTTCGAGAGGCCGCCGCCTCAGGATTGGGCAAATTTGTTTATCTCAAGGAATTAGAGGAAATCGATTGGAACGAAGGCAATCTGGCCGAAGAAGCGTTGCTTGAGATCATCCACCAATCTGATGAAGACTCTGATGTCCAACGCCGAGCCGTCGAGGCCATTGCCTTTTCCAGCCGGCCCGGTGTCGCGGAGATTATCGAGGCGGCTTACTACAGTGATGATGAAAAGTTTCAAGTGAGCGCCGTTTTCGCGATGGGACGCAGCGCCGATAAACGATGGCTACCGCTGGTGATTGAAGAGTTGGACAACAACAACACGGAAATTCGCTTTGAAGCAGCCCGATCGTGTGGCGAGTTAGAGGCTAAAGGCGCGGTCAACAAATTGATCATCATCATCGATGAAGATCCGGATTTGGAAGTTCAGGAAATGGCCATTTGGGCCTTAGGCCGGATTGGCGGCGATCTGGCTCGGCAAGCGCTGGAAGCTTGTCTCGACAGCGAGAACGAGGTCCTGGCTATGGCGGCGGAAGAGTCGCTGGATGAACTCAACATCTTCGCCGATGATGACTTGATGCTGTACGATTTTGAGTACGATGACGAAGACGATGATGACTATTATGATGATCTTGACGATTTTGATAGTTACAGCAATAACGGCAACAACGGGGCCGACAAACACTAGTATCGCCGTAAATCGCGTCTAAATAGACAAGAGCATCCTCTGTGACAGGATGCTCTTTTTATGTTGGCTAAAACCCTCACTCAGAGGTAGGCAATTCGCCAATTATTTCCCTTTCCTCTAAAATTTACGTCTATGATCTCAGACCGACTGCGACCAAACGCGCGTTTGCTACCGCCGATCCTGTTTGCCGTGGTATTTGCCACGGTTTTTTGCCTCTACTTTCTCACCCTGGCCCCCGGCGTAGTCGGCGGCGACGCGGGCGAACACCAGATAGCGGTGCCACTGTTGGGCATTCCTCACACCACCGGCTATCCGCTTTATATCTTAGTCGGCAAGCTGTGGACCCTCCTGATCCCCTTCGGCTCGATGGCCTGGCGCGTAAATCTTTTTTCGGCTTTGGGTGGCGCGTTGGCCGCCGGGGTCACCAGCCTAATCGTTTATAAGTTATCGCAAGAAATATTGCCCGCCGCGGTTTGGGCCGGCGCTGTTGTTGCGGGATTGGCGCTGGCCTTTGGCTTGACTTTTTGGCAATGGAGCGTCATTGCCGGCGTTCGATCGTTCAATATTTTCTTTTTTGCCCTACTCACCTTACAGGCCATCACGTTTGCCCAACATATTAAATACAACCGATCCGCATCCGCCGACCGTATCCTCAATTGGTTGGCTTTCACCGTCGGCCTTAGCCTGGCGCACCACCGCACCACCCTCTTTTACTTGCCATCGTTGGTGGCCTGGATTTGGTGGTATGATCCGGCCCTGATTCGCCAGCCGCGCCGGCTGCTCCGGCTGGTACTGCTAACACTCGCGCCGCTGATGTTGTATCTATTCATCTACCTGCGCGGCGTGAACCATCCCCCCTACACCCACGAGCAAATCACCGATTTCGAGAGCTTTTGGTTCTTAGTCGGCTCCGGCGACTCCACCGGCCTCTTCTTTTCCATCGATCCGGCTTATCTGCCGGCCCGGCTGCTCTTTATTTGGCGCGATTTGTTGACTCAGATCTCATTACCGGGTGTCGCGCTGGCTGTGATCGGAGCCATTATCTTACTGTGGCGTTATCCTGCTCAATTTCTTTTTCAAGCGTTGCTGATCGTGCTGCTGTTACTCTTTACGTTAGATTTTGAAGTGGTCAACTTAGATGAGGCTCCGACCTGGTATCTAATGCCGGCTTATTTTATTCTGACGGTCTGGCTGGGTCTGGGAGTCAATGGCATCGCCAGTTTGGCCGGATATGCTTACAAATTTACCAGAAGAACAGTTAGCCCTGTTGAAAAATCACCCGCCGCGAACAGCTCATCCCGTCTCAAATCAAACGACAACCTTCCCTCAACGACCACTGCCCCCACACCGTTTGTACTGCAACTGATCGTCTTATTTAGTTTCGCTACGCTTTTGATCTTGACTTTAGGTCGGCCGAACTGGCAAAAACAGCTCACAGCAGCGATCACCCCACTTGATGATTGGCGACAGTTGCTGCGCGGCACGCAAGCTCAACGATTTGTCGACAGCAGCCTACCTTATGTGGAACCAAACAGTATTATTTGGGGCGATTGGGAACAGTACACCCCTTTCAAATATTATCAACTGGTTCTCGGCCAGCGCCCGGATGTGACCGTACGCAACCCGCTTGATCGCTGGCCGGAGAAGGTTGCCCAGGCTCGCGCCGAGGCCCGCCCCATCTACTTCACCCGCAAACCCGCCGATCTCATCGGCACACCGCACCTAAGTATGGTTGGCCCTTTGATTCAACTCAACGAGGCCCCAATTCTGACACCCCCGGCCGATATTCTCCCCCTTAACGCCAATTTCGAGAACCAACTGGAACTGATCGGATACCGGACCGAAATTTTACCGCAACTGACTCCCGGCGGGCGGCAAGCCGGCCCGATTCTCCAGCTAATGCTCTACTGGCGCACGCCTCAAAAAGTAGACTGGGATTATGCAATCTCATTACGGCTAATCGATCTCAACGGCCAAGAAATCTACAAAAAGGATGCCGCTCACCCCGTTTTATCCAGTTATCCGACTTCGCTGTGGGCCCCCGGCGAAGTGGTTGGCGATTACTATGAATTACCTTTACCGCCTACTGCCGGACCGTTAAAATTGCACATCTTACCGTACCGATCCGAAGGCGCCGGCGTCTGGCATAATTTAACCTTGAGCGATACGGACCCGCCTCAGGAAGGGATTTTCTTAGGCCCTTTTTCAGCGCCCGATGGTTTATAGAATAATTTCTCGGTAAATTTTCAAACCTTAACAAATGGCAGATTATGTAGACAATCCGGTTAAGTCTGTGTATAATGAGCAGCGACCGTTAATTATTGCCTAATAATTCGTAGCTACACGAAAACCCTCTGATGAACAAAAAAGTAATCATTGAAAGCCAACGCATCGTTTACGATGATTTTTTTCAGATTGAAGAAGCCTATGTTCGGCGCACCCGGTTCGATGGAACGTTAAGCGAACCGCTCCGTATCCTCAATTTTGAACGTGGCCACGGCGCGGCGGCTTTGGTTTTCAATACGGAAACCGAGCGGGTCATTTTGATCAATCAGTTTCGCTATCCAACCTATGCCAACGGCCAAGGCCCCGGTTGGATTGTGGAAGTGATGGCCGGTATGTTAAACCCCGGCGAAGATCCCCAACAAGCCATTCGCCGCGAAATTATGGAGGAAGCGGGCTATCAGGTCAACGAGTTGACCCCAATTGCCACCTTTTATCCCTCGCCGGGCGGCTCATCGGAGTGTCTTTTTCTTTATTACGCCGAAGTCGATAACCGCCACAAGATAGCAAGCGGCGGCGGGCTGGCCGTCGAACACGAAGACATCGAAATTGTCGAATATTCTTTACCGGAAGCGTGGCAGGCCCTGGCTGCCGGTCAAATTGTTGATGCTAAAACCCTTATTGCCCTGATGTGGCTACGCGAGAAGTTAAAAGAGCAATCATGAACCAAAAGCAAAGCCAAACCTATGATGCCGGCCAATATGAGCGCCCTTCCGTAACCACAGACGTGGTTGTCTTTAGTATTCTGGATGAGATGCTAAAAGTCCTGCTGATCAAACGTAAAGCCTGGCCATTTGAAGGCATGTGGGCTATTCCCGGCGGATTTGTTCACATGGACGAAAGTCTGGAAGAAGCCGCTTACCGCGAACTGGCCGAAGAGACCGGCGTAACCGATTCGGATGTTTATTTGGAGCAACTTTACAGTTTCGGCGAACCGGAACGAGATCCCCGCACGCGGGTGATTACCGTGGCCTATTTTGCTCTGGTCAGCGCCGATAAACTCAATCCCCGCGCTGCTAGCGATGCCGCCGACGTGGCTTGGTTTTCCGTTTATGAGCGGCCGGCTCTGGCCTTCGATCACGCCCAAATTCTGGATTACGCCCTGGAACGATTGCGTTATAAGCTCGAATACACCGCCGCCGGTTTTCAACTGCTGCCGGAAACCTTCACCCTGCGCGAATTGCAAGATGCCTACGAAATAATCCTGGGCACTAAGCTCGACAAAGGCAATTTCCGCAGCAAACTACGCAAAACCGATGTTGTTGAGTCAACCGGCCGTTATCGCAGTACCGGCGGACGACCGGCGCTCCTCTATCGCTTCCGTGAAGATGCCGTCGCCGAAATTAAGGCCCGGCGTCTCTTCCCCTAATTCCCAAACCTTAAAAAACTTAGTGTAGTATTGACAAAAATGATTTTTTAGGATATCTTTAGTGTAAGAATGACAATATCTTAATTGTCATTTTATTTTTAACAACAATTAGTGTGATTTTTACTCTATTTACCCAATAAACACTGTAGACAACAATTTATGGAGCGACAAAGCTTGCTTGGTCATACTCACCGTCAGATCAAAGTAAACTTTGCCGCTCCAGACGTCTATTTTCACAGGAGAATTTATCATGACGCTCAGCCTATCCCTTTTTTCCCTTTTTATCATTGTTGTTATCGCTGCGGTCATCTATCGCCGGAAACAAACCGCCGTCATCGCCGAAGATTCGATGGCAGTGACCGTTAATCGGGACGGGTTTGTTAAGCGGGTCTTGCCGGCCGGTCGTCACCTGCTGCGACCTTATGAACGGATTGATTTCACCGTTGAGACCAAAACCAAGCTGGTCGCTAACCGCGCCGGCTCGATAACCACCAGCGACGGCATCGTCATCCACATTAATTGGTCCGGCACGTACGCTATCGAGCCGGCGCTTATCCCGGCGGCGGCAAATCACAGCCAAAAGCTGCGTGGACTGCCAAACGCGGAAAAAGCCATCGCCCGCCAGGTGGATATCCATCTGCGCAAGCTGGTCGGCAACCAAACCGTAAGCGCTCTCTTCAATCCGGGAACGCGCGACCGCTTTGAGCGCCAATTGAGCCTAATACTGGCCGATAAATTGAAAGCGATGGGCATTATCTTCAATGGGATTAATTTGCAGGTCATCGAACTGCCCCATGAAGTAGCGGAAGCTCTAAATAAGGCCAAAGCCATCGCCACCCTTGATCAAACCATCCGGCAGATCGATCCGACCACGCGAGACGTCGTGCGCGGCGCGTATCAACTCGATGAGATCCTCCATTGGGATCAATACCTGCCGGTTCCGTCTCGCCGAACGATGAAACGGCTAGAAGAAACGACCGCTAATCGCATTTAGACCCACCTCAGACTTTTAAAAATGGGGCGACCCGGTACCGGGTCGCCCCATTGTCTTATTTTGGGACTAGACAATTACACCGATTGATGATAGAGTAATTTGGTGAATCTAACTATTTGTGACAAAATAATCATTCTTCGACCATTATCTATGTTAGCAGACCACGTGACCGGCCCTTAATTGCGATAATTGTTCTGTCGTATGTCTTTAAGCGTTCATCATTGGCGCAAAAATGCCGGTCACGTTAACAGTTATCTTCGGCCATTATCTAAAAACCGGCAGTGGTGGTAAAATAACCGTTTTTGAGAGAAACAAAATTTTCTTCCCCAGGAGAGTTGCCCATATAAGATTTTGGCACTATTTTCACGACTCACCGACATAGAAAACCGGCTCACAATGTTGTGTCAACCAAGGGTAAGTATCACCCACGTTTTACCGCTTAATCCCACAAACCACTAAGCTGCGAAAAAATAATTTTTCAAATTCCGCTTATCGACGAGCTATGGGTAACCGATAGCTCCTAGTTAAGTTGATCGGTTGGTTTGTGGCAAAATACCCAAATGTGCCTATGCGCAATTGAAAACATGGAGGAACAGATGCTATTTGAGAACGTTAGGATTGAGGCTGTCGAGTACGAGTTAGCCCCGCACCGGGTGACTTCGGCGGACCTTGAGGAGCAATTCTCCGAAACACTGGCTCGACTTAACATCCGACCAGGTATATTGGAAAATTTATCAGGAATTCACGAACGCCGCTTTTACGACCTCGGTACCCAGCCCAGCAACATTGCCACCCTCGCGGCGCGTAAAGTCATTGAAACAGCCGGCATCGACCCCAATGAAATCGGCTGCATGGTCAACACCTCAGTGATGAAAGACTATATCGAACCATCCGTCGCCAGTTTGATTCACGGCAACCTGAGATTACCGTCCAGTTGTATGAATTACGATATCGGCAACGCCTGTTTGGGCTTTGTCAACGGCATATTTAATATCGGCCTGATGATTGAAGCCAGAGTGATCAAATATGGGCTGGTGGTGGCCGGTGAAGCCGGTCGCAGCCTGATCGATACCACTATCACCCGATTACAGCAAGCCGACGTTACCAAACAAGATTTTATGGAAAATATTGCTACGCTGACCCTGGGCGAGGGCGCAGTAGCCATGATTTTGAGCCATAGAGACTTCGCCAAAACCGATCACCGGATTAACGGCGCGGTGAGTATGGCCGCCAGCGAACACAACCAATTATGCGTGGCCAGTCCTAGCATTATGCGCTCTTATCCCGGCAAGTTGATGAGCGCCGGGGCCAGTTTAATCAGCAAAACCTGGAAACTGGCCAGCAAAACCCTGGAACGCTGGAGCGACGACCAAATCGACTTGTATGCGCCTCATCAGGTGAGTACCAATAATACCCTGGCCGTAATTAAGGCAATTGGAGCCACCCGCTCGAAATTCAAGTTAACCTTCCCCTGGCTAGGCAATACCGGCCCGGTTGGCCTGCCGACCGCCCTGGCCATGGCCAATGAAGAGGGTTTGATCACCTCTGGCGATCATATCTGCCTGATGGGCATTGGCAGCGGGTTGAATTGTATGCTAATGTCGGTTACGTGGTAGATTTTCAAAAGTTATCGATAACAAAAAACGGTCTGATGAAATTCAGACCGTTTTTTTATAAATGTTAAATGAAGCGCCCTACACAATCACCAAATTATCGCGATGAATGGCCGTGGGGCCATAATCAAAGCCTAAAACACCGGCGATCTGCTGTGAGCGATGGCCGCAGATAGCTTGGAGGTCATCAGCTTTGTAATGAGCCAAGCCCCGGCCAATTTCCTGCTGCTGCTTGTTGATGACCTGAACCGGCTCGCCGCGTTGAAAATCACCCCGCACCTCGGTTACACCGACCACCAATAGGCTTTTCCCCTGATTAACCACAGCATTAGCCGCCCCTTCGTCCACGATCAATGCCCCGTGCGCTGCTTCGGCCAGAATCCAGCGTTTGCGGCTTTCCACCCGGCTAAATTGGGTCGGGAAGCGCGTACCAATCGCTTCACCGGCGGCGATCCGTAAAATAACGTCCGGCTCGCTGCCCAGAGCAATAGCCACATCGGTGCCGGAGCGCGTGGCCAATTCCGCTGCTTCTATTTTCGTGCGCATCCCGCCGGTGCCAATATCGCCCAAACTACCGCCGGCGATAGCCCAAATGGTCTCATCGATTAACGGGACGTCCTTAATGAGCTGGGCGTTGGGATCTTTGCGCGGATCGGCGGTAAACAGGCCCGGTTGGTCGGTTAAGATGATCAACAGATCGGCCTCGACCAAATTTGCCACCAGGGCCGACAAATTATCGTTATCGCCGACTTTGATCTCATCGACGGCCACCACATCGTTTTCATTGATGATCGGGATCAGCCGATTTTGTAAAAGCAGTTGAAAGGTATTGCGTGCATTCAAATAACGCGTCCGGTTGGCCAGATCAGCCCGAGTGAGCAGCGCCTGGGCCACGGTTAGACCGTACATCTCAAAAATTTTCTGATAAAGCGACAGTAGGTGGCCCTGACCGACCGCGGCCAGCATCTGTTTGTGGGGTACGTCTTTATTTTGAGACAGCTTGCCCACGGCCAGCACTTCACGGCCGGTAAAAATGGCCCCGGACGAAACTAAAATCGGTTGGTGGCCCTGCCGGCTCAAACCGGCAATCTGGCGAGCCAAATCGATCAGATAGGGGCGATAGATACGGTTAGTTCCCGCTCGAAGAACGTTCGTGCCAACTTTAATCACAATTTTCATAGATGGGTCTCAAGGAGTGCGCCGGCTCAGTCGCAATTCGGTGTAAGCCGGTCGAGGCGTGCGATCGGGATTGAGAATAGCGTACCAACGCATCGGTTCCGCAGAAGGATACCAGGCGACGGTGCTAAAATCGAGGTTGAACAAAAATACAGCCTGAACAAACGGCCAATCATTTTCCAGTTTCTCAAAAGCGGCGGTTAAATATTTGGCCTGCTGGGTCTGCGACACGGCAATAGCCTGATGCTCGCCCAGGTCCCAATTGCTGGCAATTACCCAGCCTAATTCCGTCACCCAAACGCGAGTCTGGCCGTCATCATTATCTTGCATGACTTCATACTGCTCTTCCACCCTGGACAGCGATAAACCCCAAAGATCAATCTCATCCGGGCTGCGGCCAAAGGTATAGGGGTGGCTGCCGACCGCATCGAAGTAACCTTTGGCGCCGGCGTCGTACATCCCCTGTAAAAAGGCCAAATCTCCAACAGCAGTAGCCGATCCGTCGCCGGTGGTGGCTAACCCGCCGGTAATGACCAGCGCCTCCGGATCGGCGGCTTTAACGGCCGTATAGGCAGCTTTTAACATCTCAGTATACGCCGCCGGGTCGGGTTGGCCGTTACCCCATTCATAATTGAGATTAGGTTCATTCCAAATCTCATACGCGGCCACTTTTCCCTTATAACGGGTGGCCAGCGCGGACATAAAGCGGCCAAAGTCGTCCATATCCTGCGGTGGATGGGTATAACTGCTGTTGGCCGGTCTGGCCCAGGCCGGCGTGCCGTGAACCCGCATCAATATCTTGATCTGTTGATCACCCATCGCTTTAGTGATATTATCGGGGTCGATCCAGCGAAATTCGCCCGGTTCCGGTTCAACTGTGGCCCAGTTGACGTAACTTTTGCCCCAACCCAGCCCCAGATCATTAATCAAATACGTCATGCTTAAATCGGCTATATTGGCCCCGGTGAAGAACTGTTCATCCGGCGGCAGGCTGATGGCCGGCGCGGCTTGAGCCACATTATCATGGGGCGCATCAAAAAACGGCGCCTGCGGGTTAACAACCAGAAAATCGTCCCAGGCATCATCAACAGTCAGGCGCAGGGGATAACCATCGACCCCCTCGGCCGGTAGGGCGTAAACTTCGTGATTACCGCTATCCCAGGCGGTAAAAGTCAACCACTCGCCATCCGCCGACCAATCGAGTGAGCCGATCCAGCTTCGGGCTTGATAACGCAGTTGTAAATCCGTCTCACCCGGCCCCATCAGGTAGATGCCGGGCTGATCCTGTTCATCCCAACCGATAAAAGCTAACCGTTGGCTGTCGGGCGACCAAGCCGGCGACGTTCCTTTGATTGACGGCGGCGTGGCGAATTGTTCGTCAGTACCGTCCGGTCTGATGAGATGAATGCGTTCAACGCCGTCGCGCACGGCCGCAAAGGCGATCATTTTGCCGTCAGGCGACCAGGCCGGCAGATGATCCATTTCATTATTAAATGTCAACTGCAAGGCCGAATTGCTTTCCAGGTTTTGCACAAAGATCTCCGGATCGCCGTCGCGCTCCGAAACAAAGGCCACACTTTGACCGCTGGGCGACCAGGACGGGCTGTAATCCCAGGCCGGGTCCGCCGTTAAGTTGTGTGGCACGGCTTTATCGCCGGTTTCAACCACGTTCAACAGCCAGATATCGCTGTTGCCGCTGCGATGACTGGTAAAAGCCAGCATCGACCCATCCGCCGACCAGGCCGGATCCCAGTCGGCGCTGGGGTCGTCCGTCAGGCTAATTAAATCGCCGTCCCGGTTCAACCCAAAGATATCCCCATTGCCGCTCCGATCAGAGGCAAAAGCGTAAATGGGCGGCGGTAACTTTTTAGTTTGGTTATGATATAAGAAGCCGAGAGCTACAATAAACAAAATTGCTAATCCCCCGGCTATCGTGGCCACAATATATTTCTTTTTCATCAGGCAATCTAGTATAGCACTACTGCCTTAGAGTGGCAATCGGGCCGATATGTCGTTATCGCTAACTAACCTCCTCAAAACAACTTAACCTTATCGTTATTTTACGCGATTTTAAGTTCTATTCCGGACGGAGGTCCGCTGGGGTCAGCTAAGTGCATTTTGATTTTAGGGAAAAATATGGAGAGAACGGCAGCACACCCTAAAAGCAACGAAGATGAAAATGTGTCGTACTGGAGCGACAAAGCTTGCTTTGTCACCCCTACCCCTCAAATACTGAAACGCGCTCGGGTTAATTTTGTAAGGGGTAACAAAAATACTAAAATCTAAGGATAAATTAAAAACCTGAGTCTGGAAATAGATGTACCTTATGTCATTTCGCAGCGCAGCGGAGAAATCCCTGTGACAAAACGCTTAAAAATGTGTCCGGTTGGGAAAATTTACCGCGACAACGCTCATTTCTTCCCAGCGAAGGCTTGATTTATGGGGATGCCTGAGGGATTTCTCCGCCTCCGGCTACGAAATGACATGCTCGACTTTAATTATCGAACTCAGGTTAAAAAGGCAGCGGCGAATGAAACTCCCTCCACCAATCCAAAGCAGTATCAAAAAGATTAAAACCGACAACGTCAACGGCGCGGTTGAACTAACCCGGCAGGCTGCGGCCACGTTGACCCGATTGACCAACCTGTCAACGCCCACGGCGGCTCACCTCATAGAATACATCGAACTGGCCGCCAAAGCCTTGATTAACGCCCAACCGACGATGGCCCCGTTATTTAATCTGGCCAATCGCGTGCTACTTGCTGTCGATCCGGCGGCGAATGACGATCAAATCAAACAGATCGTTCGCCAAAGCTGCCGCGACTTTGTGAACCAAATCGAGCAGTCGGGCCAACGCATTGCCGGCGCCGCCGCCGCGCTGATTGAGGAGGATATGGTCATCATGACCCATTCCGCCAGCGCCACCGTCGGGCAGGCTTTTTTGGCGGCGCAGCGAGCCGGCCAACAGTTTGAAATTATCTGTACCGAGTCGCGCCCGGTGAACGAGGGCGTTAAATTGGCCCGCCGGCTGGGTCGGCAGGGGTTTTCGGTCAAACTAATTACCGACGCGGCGGCTTTTGGCCTGATGTCGGAGGTCGATATGATTTTTGTGGGCGCGGACAGCGTTTCGCCGCACGGTCTGGTCAATAAAAGCGGTACGCTGGGCTTAGCCCTGGCCGCCCACCGCTTTAATGTCGATTTCTACGGACTATGTGGTTCGGAGAAGTTTTTGCCGGAAAGTTACGCGCTGCCGACCGAGCCGCTAAAAGATCCGGGTGAAATCCTGGCCGAACCGGCCGATAATGTCACCGTCCTCAACTATTACTTCGATCACACCCCGTTGGATTATGTAAGCGGCCTAATTACCGAACGAGGCGTGTTATCGCCCGCCGGTTTGGGCCAGATTTTTGAAGATTTAACGATCCATCCGGCTTTGGCGGTTGTTTAGCGGGGGATAAGCGCCTAGAGCGACAGACCCTGCGCTACAGCAACGACCATGAAAATTTATTTCACCCTCACCCCGTCGCTGGCGCGACTCCCCTCTCCCTGAGGGAGAGGGGTTGGGGGTGAGGGCTATTTTCACAGGAGTTTAATCTTTACGCTAAACCGGAGCAGATGATGATTAAAATCGAAATCATCGCCATCGGCAATGAAGTGCTGCAAGGCGATGTGTTGGATACCAACACCCATTGGCTGAGCCAACAGCTCACCGGCCTGGGCGGGCGTGTTGAGCGAGCGGTTATCGTGCGCGATGATCAAACGGCTATTGTGCGCGAGCTTAAAGGGGCGATTGAGCGCCAAGCCCGGCTGATTTTTACGACCGGCGGGCTGGGGCCGACCCATGACGATATGACGCTGGCCGCGGTGGCCGAAATGGCCGGTCGCCCGCTGCAAATTGATGACCAGGCGCTGGAATGGGTCAAAAATAAATATGAAACGCTGGCGCAAGCGGGCGCAGTTGACGCGGCAGCGATAACGCCGCCGCGAGCGAAGATGGCGCGCCTGCCGCAAGGAGCTTTACCGCTGGAAAACCCGGTGGGAGCCGCGCCGGGAGTATTGCTGGCGCTTGACGATACGATGGTGGTCAGTTTGCCGGGGGTGCCGCCGGAATTGAAGGGAATTTTTGAGGGGGCGCTGCAACCGACGCTGAAAGCGCTGTTTGGCGAGAGCGCCTATCTGGAAAAGCGGCTGATGGTCGATTGCCAAGACGAGTCGGTGCTGGCCCCCATTTTAGCGGCGGTTTCGGCCCGGCATCCTGAGGTTTACGTTAAATCCAGGGCGAAAAGTTTTGGACCGGAGGTTAAGTTCCGAGTTACACTGTCAACGGCCGGGCCATCGAAGCCGGCGGTCGAACAAGCCCTAAATGAGACGCAGCATGATCTAGAACAGGCGTTAGCCGCCAAAAATATTTCGATAGACGAGCCAACCGAGCCGAGTTAAGGGTTGGTTCGAGTCACGATCCACTTGCGTTCGAAAATCAAAGTGGAGGGTGTCATTTCGTAGCGTCAGCGGAGAAATCCCTATGATAATACAATGAAAAG
>Ga0116151_10003693_pt1 | contig 13625 bp, 13 predicted proteins | sample AD_UKC117_MetaG_FD_89893 | JGI IMG/M metagenome (GOLD analysis project Ga0116151, IMG submission 89893) | Active sludge microbial communities of municipal wastewater-treating anaerobic digesters from Hong Kong - AD_UKC117_MetaG | ecosystem: Engineered > Bioreactor > Anaerobic > Digestate...
CTTAACGACAAAATTCACGGTTCTGCCGGAGTAATAGGACCCGTCAGAATGAATTACAAAAAGGTTGTATCTGTGCTTGATCACATTAGTAAATTACTTGACAATATATTGGGAGATGACAAAAAGGATGACTGAGAACGAAAAGATGAAAGAAAACGAAAAGCCCGCTTGCGAGAGCGTAGAAAAAGAAGACGCGCCAAAAAAAGAAGAAAAGACGGAAACTATCAAAGAAGAAAATCAAAAAACGGACGAAACAAAAGAAGAAAAAGACGAACACGTAAAACTGGAAGATTTATCAGTAGAAGAACTCAGACAGTTTGTAATGTTTCAAAAGTCGATTAACGACGCTTTGACAAAAGAAAACGAACAGCTTATTAAAGAAAAACAGGACCTTGCGAAAGTTATTTCAAACAGCGACAAATACCTTGACCAGCTAGTGGCGCTTAAAAACGATTTTTCATCGTATAAAGAGCGTATCCGCAGCGATGCTGACCGCAGTCGCGACGAAGGCAAGGTAAACGCGCTGGAAAAGATTTTACCGTTAATCGATACTCTTGAAAAAGCGAGAGTGGACATAAGCGACGGTAAAGCTTTTGAGCTTATATATCGCCAGTTTACAAAAGCTTTGTTTGAAATAGGCGTGGAAGAAATAGAAGTAATAGATTTACCGTTCGACCCGTTGGTTGCAAACGCTGTTACGAATAGAGAAGTACCCGACGAGCAAAAAGGCAAGGTTGTTGAGGTTTATCAAAAAGGATATAAATACAAAGATAAAGTGCTGCGTTACGCGCAAGTTATCGTAGGAAAATAAAAAATTTAGTTATAAAAGGAGATAAAATATATTATGGGAAAAATTATAGGCATTGATTTAGGCACGACAAACAGTTGCGTCGCAGTATTGGAAGGCGGCGAACCTGTCGTTATAGCAAACAGCGAAGGAAACCGCACGACTCCGTCTGTTGTAGCTTTTACAAAAGAAGGCGAAAGACTTGTAGGTCAAGTCGCGAAAAGACAAGCGGTAGTAAATAGCGATAGAACTATTTCTTCAATAAAAAGAGAAATGGGCAGTAATCATACAGTAAAAATAGACGACAAAACATATTCGCCCCAAGAAATTTCGGCAATGATTTTGACAAAACTCAAACAAGACGCGGAAAGCTATCTTGGCGGCAAAGTAACCCAAGCGGTTATTACGGTACCTGCGTACTTTTCCGACGCTCAACGTCAAGCGACCAAAGACGCCGGCAAAATAGCGGGACTGGAAGTATTACGTATCATCAACGAACCCACAGCGGCTGCATTGGCTTACGGACTTGACAAGGGCGAAAATAAAAATCAAAAAATCTTGATTTACGACCTTGGCGGCGGCACATTCGACGTTTCTATTCTTGAAATCGGCGACGGAGTTTTTGAAGTACTGGCTACAAACGGCAACAACCGTCTTGGCGGCGACGATTTTGATAACGTCGTTATAGATTACCTGGTTGAAGAATTCAAAAAATCAAGCGGTATAGATTTGTCAAAAGACAAAATGGCTATGCAAAGACTGCGTGAAGCGGCTGAAAAAGCAAAAATCGAGTTGTCTTCAACACTTAAGACAAACATCAATCTTCCGTTTATCACAGCGGACGCAACAGGTCCTAAGCACCTTGATATAGACTTAACAAGAGCAAAATTCGATTCTTTGACAAAATTCTTGGTTGATAAAACAATCGAGCCTATGTCACAGGCATTGAAAGACGCGGGACTTAAAACAAGCGACATTAACAGGGTTATTTTGGTTGGCGGTTCCACACGTACTCCCGCCGTTGTTGAAGCGGTTAAAAACTTCACGGGCAAAGAACCTTATAAGGGCATTAACCCCGACGAATGTGTCGCAATCGGCGCAAGCATTCAAGCGGGCGTACTTGGCGGCGAAGTAAAGGACGTATTGCTTTTGGACGTTACGCCGTTGTCACTCGGTATCGAAACCCTTGGCGGAGTTACCACAAGACTTATCGAACGTAACACGACTATACCCACAAGCAAATCGCAAGTTTTCTCAACTGCGGCTGATAACCAGACAAGCGTTGATATCCACGTATTGCAAGGCGAACGTCAGATGGCGGCCGACAACAAAACTCTGGGCAGATTTACTTTGCAAGGCATCGCTCCCGCTCCGAGAGGTATACCGCAAATCGAAGTAAAATTTGACATCGACGCTAACGGTATCGTACACGTTACGGCAAAAGATCTCGGCACTCAAAAAGAACAGTCCGTCACTATCACAAGCTCGACCAATCTTTCCGAAGCCGATATTGATAAAGCGGTAAAGGACGCGGAAAAATATTCTGCAGAAGATAAAAAACGCAAAGAAGAAGTTGAAGCGAAAAACGGTCTTGACCAAATGATTTTCTCTATTGAAAACTTTATCCGCGAAAGCGGCGACAAACTTCCCGCTGAAGACAAGGCAAAACTTGAAGAAGAAATCAAAAAGAGCAAAGAAGTTTTGGAAAAAGGCACAGTAGAAGAAATCAAAGCCGAAACGGACAGAATCGCAAAGGCAAACGCTGAAATAATTCAACGTTTCTACCAGGCTAACGCTCCGCAAGGCGGCGCGGAAGGGGCAAACCCTAACGGCGCAAACGGCGCTGACGAAGCTAGCTACGACGTAAAAGACGCCGACAACAATTAATTTTTACTAAATAAAGGAACACCGCCGAAGGAAACTTCTTTCGGCGGTAAAACGATAAAATGCCAAAAAAAGATTACTACGCGGTTTTGGGAGTTACTAAAAGCGCGACCGAAGACGAAATAAAATCCGCTTACCGAAAAATGGCTAAGCAATACCACCCCGACCTGCACCCAAACGACAAGGCGGCGGCGGAGAAATTTAAAGAATGCAACGAAGCGTATTCCGTCGTGGGAGATCCCGAAAAACGTAAAAAATACGACAACGGCACGCTTGATTTTGAAAATTCGTTTAACGGCGGCGGAAGCGGTTTCAGCGGATTCGGTCAAGGTTTTTCCGCGAGCGGTTTTGACGACATATTCGATATGTTTTCGTCCTTTATGGGCGGCGGCAGCAAACGGACTTCTTCCAGAGCGTCGGTCGGCGCGGACATATCGCAGACGGTTGAATTAACGTTTATGGAAGCGGCTTTGGGCGCGAAAAAAACGATAACTTTTACCCGCCTTGAAAAATGTTCGACTTGCAACGGAACAGGCGCGAAAGACGCCGCGAGTTTCGTAACCTGCGACAAATGTAAAGGCACAGGCAGAGTTACTTATCAGCAAAGCACGCTTTTTGGCACACAGATTGTGCAAGGCGTTTGCGATAAATGCGGCGGCAGCGGCAAAATAGTTACTAATCCTTGTCGCGATTGCGGCGGAAAGGGCGTAAATTCAAAGAAAAAAGTAATAAACGTGACTATTCCCGCGGGAGTGGAAAACGGCTCGGTAATGCAGCTTGACGGCGAAGGCAACGCCAGCCGTACATACGGCGGAAGAAACGGTAATTTGCTTTTGGTAATAAAGGTGGAAAAAAGCAACGTCTTTACACGCGACGGAAACGATATAGTGGTGGAAATGCCGATACCGTTTTCGGTTGCGGCTTGCGGCGGCGATATAGAAGTGCCGACTCTTAACGGCATGCAAGTACAGCATATCGACGAAGGCACGGCAAACGGCGAAATTTTCCGTTTTCGTGGCAAAGGCATACGCACGGCAAGGGGTACGGGCGACTTGTATTTAAAAATAAAGGTCGAAGTTCCCGTGGGTCTTGGCAAAAGCGAAAAGCATACCTTGGAACAGATGGAAAAAGTTTTAAGCAACAAAAATTATCCAAAACGCAAAGCCTTTTTAGACGAAATCAGCAAACTTTACAATAAATAGTTTTATCTGAAAAGAAACAAAAAAACGTTTTATTAAATATAAATCATGCAAAATTTATTTTAAAAAATAAATCCAAGAAATAATAAAAGACGGTTAATAAAAACCGCCTTTTTGCTTTTTAAATTTATTATTCTTTTTTGTCGTTTTCGTTAACTTAACATAATTAAAACTACTATTCATTTTTTTCGCCTGTTTCATTTGGAGTGTCTATTTGTTTACTTTTTTTCTTTTTCTCCGCATAATAAAAAATAATTAATACAACTACTATTATAATCGCTCCGAAAGATATGGGTGTTCCAAATCCCGTAAATAAATACAATATTCCCGTAATCAGTAAATACAAAAATAATTTTGATCCTTGTTTTTTGCTTTCAATCATCAGATCAAAATAATCATTTAATAGTTCAATATCCATACCGTCAGAAAAAGCCAGATATTTTTCATCTTCAGATAAAGACTGGTTGTAATCTTCTAAATATAAAAGAACCCAACAGCAAGTTTTTATACCTGTCGAATTATCCGAATAAGTTACAACTTCGTAATAATTTTCTGGTATGATTATTTTGTTGTCCTCGACAGGAAATAAAGAAATTATTCTTGTAGAATCAGCGTCATAATCATAATCATAACATATAAGACCCTCGTCCGTCTTATCTGCAAAGATTAGGGCGTAATTATTTGACAGAACAAAATCCACACATTCGCTTGGAACAAAAAAATCACCTGAAAAACCTTCAAGATACGTTTGTAAAACATTTACTTTTATTTGAGTATATTCATGTTCAAACAAAGTAAGTGTTTCGCTGCCAACGCCGATTATTTCTACATACGCGCAACTATAGAATGTCAATTCATACCAAAATGGCGGATCGACACCTGCTTCCGCTTTTTCAGCGCAGAAAAAACAAGAGCCGCAAATAATCACAGTCATCATTACCGCTGCTATTTTTTTAATTCTGAATTTCATATCCGCGTTCCTCCAAAGCGTTCTTCAAAAAATTCACAACGTCGCCGAGACGGAATTTTTGTACAATTATCAAAGGATTATCTTCAAATTCACCTTTGATAACTTTTTCTTCATCGGTTAATTCGAGTTCAATGCACTCCAGTTCGTCGTCATATCGCCATGCGTATACAAACGTGTCCTGCGATATATTTTTTTGATCCTTTACAAAGCAACCTAATGAAGAAAAACCGTATAGATTTTCTACTTGCAGATCTTCAAAAAGTATACCTATCCAGCAGTCGCCCACCGAAAACAAGGGTTTTCCTTCTATTTGATTATTAATAGATTTTGGACTCAGAAAATAAATGGTTTCATTTATTTCTTTGTTATTAACATAATCGTAAATTAATGCGACTTCGAAATATGTGCCTACGTTATACGGATATTCATCAAGATAAACATCAAGATTTTTGGCTTCTTCCTGCGTGTAGCGTTTTAAAACTTTTATTAAATACATTGATTCGAAAGCATTAAGGGCAATCACAGCATCCAAATCCTTGCTAAATTCGGACGGTGAATACATATGACAGACTCCAAAACCTATTTCGCCTTCATACGGCGTGTAGCTCAAATTATCCGAAAAATTTATAATAGGAAAGCCGCTGTCATCGTATGTAATGGTAACGTAATTTTCTTTCCATAACGGTTTGGCGCAACCAACTAAATTTATCAATACTAAAAACGTTGCTAGAAAAACGCAGAAAATTTTTATTTTCAATTTCATAAAATGAACTCCTAAATAAAGGTATGCTTTTGTTTTGATTTGTAAATTACCATAAAATTTTATTATTCTTTGGAGTTTTCGCCTGTTTCGCTTGGAGTATTGCTATGTTTTTTTTCTTTTTATTTTTTTCCTTATGAAATAAATAGTAAAGTAAATGATAAGGAAAACTACGGCAATTATAAGACCGAATACCATTAAATAGTATTTGAAAAATATAAATGCTAGTCCTCCTATACAAGCGAAGGCATAAAGAAAAATCACATATGGATTTTCTTTTTTTTCAGGTAGCAGATTAAAATAATCTTCCAATAGTTCCACTTCCATACCGTCTGAAAAAGCTAGATATTTTTCATCTTCAGTTAAATAACAGTTATAATCTTCTAAATATGAAAGTACCCGACAGCAAGGCTCTACACTTGTCGAATCATCTGAATAGGCTACAACTTTGTAATAATTTTCGGGTATAATTATTTTATTATTCTCAACAGGGAATAAGGGAATTATTCTTGTAGAGTTAGCGTCATAATCATAATTATAACATATCAGACCCTCGTCTATATTATCCGCAAAAATTAGGGCGTAATTATTTGACAGAACAAAATCCACACATTCGCTAGGGACAAATAAATCACCTGAAAAACCTTCAAGATACGTTTGTAAAACATTTACTTTTATTTGAGTATAATCATGTTCAAAGAATACAATCGTCTCGCTTCCGACACCGAGTATTTCCACATACGCGCAACTGTAAGAGGTCAAACTATACCACTCGGGTACAGTGGTAGCTTCCGCTTTTTCAGCGCAGAAAAAACAAGAACAGCAAATTAATACAGCGATTATTAGCGCTATTACTTTTTTACCAGATTTCATATTGCGTTACTCCACAACTACGGTCATTTAACAAAAATTATACTTTATATATAGCATATTTTTATACTTAATGTCAATATACTTTGAAAAACTATAACGTGAAAAAAATTATAAAAAATGATTTTTATTTCATAAATCACTAATCGGTTAGTTGATTTTGAGCGGTATAGAATTAAAATTTTTTCGAACACAAAAATACAGGTCGTATGTTATTTCGACAGGGCGCAATCGGTTTTCGACAAAACTCGACGGCACGCACGGCTTTACTTTTTTACTAAAAAGTGGTATTATGTTAGACATAAGATGTAAAGGAGGTAGATTTTTATGAAAATCATTTCTTCAGATTTGCTCAGAGGACATATAGATACTTTTGTTTTGAGCGCGTTAATGCAAGGAAAAATGTACGGCAACGGAATACGCAGATTTATCGAAGAAAAAACAAACGGCATATATCACCCCAACGAGCAGAGCCTTTACACCGCTTATCACCGTTTGGAAGACAACGGTTGTGTAAAGGGCGAATGGGGCGAAGGCGATGTGCAGCGAAAATATTATTCTATCACGCAAAAAGGCATCGACACCTACCGCTACAATGTAGCAGAATGGGAAACGGCAAAAAAACTTATTGACATTTTGATAAAGGACTAAATTTATTTATGAAATACTGTGAAATCACAGTTAAGACGGAACATAAAGACGTCGAAATAATAGCCGACGTTATGAATGAAATTACTGGCGACGGCGTTTGCGTAGTGGACAGACAGGATTTGGCGGTGGAAAGTTGGGATTACGCTGAAGATAATTTGATGGAAAATTTTCCGAAAGAGGTTTTAGTCAAAGGTTATTGTGCGGTTGACAAACTCGACGAAACGCTAAAATCATTGAAAAACGGTTTTTCGCAATTCGAAAACCTGACGGTATCAGATATTTACTCAAATATATTGGACGACGATGTTTGGAAAGACGAGTGGAAGAAAAATTATTACGCCATTCCCATAGGCAAAGTGATCATTTGTCCCGTATGGCTCGACGACGGCAAAGCGGAGAATGTGCTAATCGACACAGGACTCGCTTTTGGAACAGGTCAGCACGAAACCACTTCGTTATGTGTGGAACTTATGCAAAAAGTCGATATTAAGAATAAAACTGTATTAGATATCGGCTGCGGAAGCGGAGTGCTTGGACTTTGCGCGGCAAAACTCGGCGCGAAAAAAGTCACGCTTATAGATAACGATATTTTGGCGGTGGAAACAAGCGAAAAGAATATCGCCTTAAATAAATTTCAAAATGTTTGCGAAGCGCGCCAAGGCAATCTCACCGACGGCACGATTATTAAGTACGACATTGCGCTTGCCAATCTCACAGCTCCGATTTTAATGGAACTAAGAAAAGGCATAGAGAACGTCGTAAAAAAAGGAACGTATTTGATTTTGAGCGGTATACTTAATACTTATTGCAATGATGTTGAGACAGCGTATTCGGGCTTTTCTTTGCTCGAAAAAGTTATTAAAGGCGAATGGTGCGCGCTGCTTTATCAAATATAATTTATTTCCAAAAATCTTTCAACAATGCTTAGACTTTTTGATAGTTTTCGGTTATTATCAAATTATTAAATAACAGATAATTAATTTATAAAAAATGACGAAAAAAACAACTGTGGCGGTCTTTACTTTGGGCTGCAAGACAAATTCATACGAAAGCGGACAAATAGCAGCCGCCTTAAAAAATATCGGCTACGACGTTTCAGAGGGGCTAATTAAGGCTGATATTTATGTACTGAATACCTGCGCCGTGACAGCGGAAGCGGAAGGTAAATCACGTCAGGCTGTGGCAAGAGTAAGAAAACTTAATCCCGATTGCAAAATAATTGTGACTGGTTGCGCCGCAGAAAAAAACGCGGCTCAATTTGAAAAACTGCCGAACGTTACGTTAATCAGCGGAAACGCAAACAAAATAAAAATCTGCGAAGCGGTAAATAATTGCGGCGTGATAGTTAAGCCGATTGAAAAAAATTACGTTCATTATATAGACGCCGAACACCAAAAAACGCGCGCCTACGTTAAAATACAAGACGGCTGCGACAATTATTGTTCGTACTGTATCGTGCCGTATCTTAGAGGCAAAAGCCGAAGCAGAAGCATTGAATCAATACTAAGCGAAGTAAGCTCGCAAAACGCGAAAGAGTACGTTCTTAACGGAATAGACATTTCACAGTACGGAAAAGATATAGGATCGTCTTTGACGGAATTGTTAAAGGCGTTAAGCGGAGTAAACGCGAGAATACGGCTGGGAAGTATTTATCAAAACGTAATTGACGACGAGTTTTTGCGGGCTATGAAAAAAAACGTCTGCAAGCATCTGCATTTGTCGCTACAAAGCGGCTGCGATAATGTTTTAAAATCTATGAACCGCCATTATACCGCCGACGATTACTTTAAAACCGTTTGCAAAATACGCGAATTTTACCCCGATTGCGGCATTACCACAGATATTATCGTAGGTTTTCCGACGGAAACGGAAAAAGATTTTGTCGATACTTGCGAGTTTACAAAAAAGGTCGGTTTTTCCGATATTCACGTTTTTCCGTATTCGCCTAGAAGCGGCACGAAAGCGTACGAGCTTGGCAAAATAGATTCCGCAGAGATGAAAAGCCGTGTAGAACGGCTTACCGAAATTAAAAAAGAATTAAAAGACGCGTATATCGAAAAGTTTTTGGGTAAACGCGCAAGCGTATTAGTTGAAGAGAAAAAAGGCGATATGAACGTAGGTTATACTGATAATTATATTCGGGTTTATATCGGCGAAAAAGCGAAAATCGGCGATATCGTCGACGTTACTTTAACGGAAAAATTTAAAGAAGGAGTTATTGGAGTTTTATGAACGATTGTATTTTTTGTAAAATAATAAAGGGAGAAATCCCCAGCCACCGCATATATGAAGACGAGGACACTTACGCTTTTTTAGATATTGCCGAGGACGCTATCGGGCATACGCTCGTCATACCGAAATTTCATTGTGAAAACGTCCTTGACTGTCCGCCCGAAACCTTGGATAAGGTAATGCGTACGGTGCAAAAAATCGCAAAACACTACATTGACAATTGCGGTTACGACGGCGTAAATATACTTAATTGCAATAACGAATCTGCGCACCAGTCGGTTTATCACTTGCATTTTCATATCATTCCGCGCAAAAACGGCGACGGTATGTGGTGGTGGGCGAAAGAACCGAAAAAAGAAATGAATTTGCGGGAAATTTGCGAAAAACTTAAAATTATTTAAAAGTCCTTGACAATCGCGGCAAAATTCGTATAATAAAAAATAGTCGTGAATACGGCAAAACTGTCCCTGGCTCTGGGAAAGGAGGCGAAACGAATGTCAACTATCAAAGTAGGCGAAACTGAAACATTAGACAGCGCGTTGCGTAGATTTAAACGTAAGTGCGCGCGTGACGGCATCATTTCCGACCTTCGTAAAAAAGAGCAATATGAAAAACCGAGCGTACGCCGCAAGAAAAAAGCGGAAGCTGCTCGTAAACGCAATGCGAAAGGCTAATATTTTTTAATAACCAAAGATAACTGCTTATCCCTAAATTACGGGATAGGCAGTTTTGCGTATTTGGACGTTTCGACAAATTTCGACAAAGGGGCATTGGTTATATGAGAGGAGGTTTCAAGCATTACGCCAAAGAAGCTAAACAAAGACTTGCCGACGGGTTTTGGCAAAATGTTAAGGAGCAAAGACAAGCGCATTTAAAGACGGCTGCGGACGACGGAAAGAGCGCGATACCCACGCTCATTGATTACAGAGAAAAAATCCGCAATCAAATTTATAACAAACGCTATTTTGAAGAAGAAGAATTTTATCTGAGAGTGGTGGACTTATTGGAAAGCGAAATCGTGATTACCAATCCGCTTGGCGCGCTCGCCGATAAAAATTTTTTAGACTCGCTTGACGTAAAACAACGCCAAAGCTATTTGTATGAGCTTTCAAATAAATATTTAGCCGCTTGCGAGCGGTATAAAAAAGAAAAAGAAAATCAATAATTTTAAAATTTTTTTCGATAAATATATTGAGTGAGGCTGCCGCAAAAATAATGTATACCCAAAACGCGGTTGCCTTTTTTGTATATATTTGTTAAAATATAGAGTACCAAAAAATACACGGAGAGACGCATTGACTGACAATATTTTTGACAAACTTAACGACGTGCAAAAAGCCGCGGCGCAAGCCACGGAAGGACCTGTGTTGGTGCTTGCGGGGGCTGGTTCGGGCAAAACGCGAGTGCTTACGCACCGTATCGCTTACCTTGTTTCCATTGGCGTCGATCCGAGAAATATCTTAGCGATAACTTTTACAAATAAAGCTGCGAACGAAATGCGGGAACGTTTGCAAAATATGGATTGTTCCGCCGAGTTGATGACGATTTCGACCATACACTCGCTGTGCGGAAAAATTTTGCGTTACGAAGCGAAAAAACTCGGCTATGAAAGTAATTTTTCCATTTACGACGAGCAGGATTCTGCAAAAGTTATAAAAGAAATATGTAAACGTCGAGGTATAGAAGATGACCGTATAAAAAAACTCGCGGCAAAACATATTTCTATAGCGAAAACATACGCTATGTCTCCCGACGAGTACCGCAAGGAAATGGAAGGCGATGATATCGGCACAGTATGCAAAATCTACGCCGAATACGAAAAGATTTTGCGTGACAATAACGCGATGGATTTTGATGATTTGCTTTTAAACGTCCACAGACTTTTTTCCGAGTTTCCCGAAACGCTGAATTTTTACCAAGAGCGGTTCAGATATATAAGCATCGACGAGTTTCAAGACGTAAACAAGGTGCAGTATGATATTTTTAAAATGCTTGCGAGTAAATACCGCAATCTTTTCGTCGTTGGCGACGACGACCAGTCTATTTACGGCTGGCGCGGGGCTGACGTGACTAATATTTTGCATTTTTCCGACGACTACCCCGACGCGAAAGTTTTTAAACTCGAACAAAACTACCGTTCTTCAAAGAAAATTTTGGACGTGGCAAACGAAATTATCTCAAAAAATCTGTCCCGTCACGACAAAAAGCTTTGGACTGACAGCGACGGCGGCGTAAAGGTGGAAACCTTTTCCGCTTTTACCGAAAACGAGGAAGCGGCGTACGTTATTTCGCAAATAAATTCTTTGATGCGTTATTCGGGACGCAGTTACGGCGATTTTGCCATACTTATGCGGCTTAACGCTCTTTCGCGTGTTTTTGAGCAGGAATGTTTGAAATACGATATTCCGCATCGTGTTTACGGCGGTTTCAAATTTTTTGAGCGCAAAGAAATAAAAGACTTAATCGCGTATATGCGCGCGGTAATAAATAAATCCGACAACGAAGCGTTACTAAGAATTATCAATACCCCCAAAAGGGGAATAGGCGATACCACTCAAAGCAAACTAAGGGAAGCGTCTATCGAAAACGGCATAAGTATCGTCGAGTATATTTCAAACGACGATAATCTGGAAGATTTTTCTTCCGGAACGAAGACTAAAATAAAAAGTTTTTACGAAACTTATCAAGTTTTATCACAACACGCGGCGGAATATACCCTCACGGACTTTGTGGAAAATATGATAAAGACAATTCGTTTTCGGGAAAGTTTTAAAGATACGGACGACGCGGACGAAAAGGCTATGAATATCGACCAGTTTGTCCTAGCGGCGGAAGAATACGAGGAAAACAACGAGGGCGCGACTGTGGAAGACTTTTTGCAATCGGTTAGTTTGACTTCCGATTCCGACAAAGAAAGCGGCGACACCGTTACTTTGGCTACTATTCACAGCGCGAAAGGACTGGAATTTGACACCGTTTTTGTAGTCGGTCTTGATGAAAATATTATGCCTATTAGTCGGGCGATGTTTAACGAACAGGAAATGGAAGAAGAACGCAGACTTATGTACGTTGCCGTAACTCGGGCGAAACAGCGGCTCTATCTCACGCGCGCAAAAAGCAGATTTTTGTTCGGCGACCGCAGCGGTACGATTGCTTCAAGATTTTTCAACGAAGCGTGCGAACTCATTTCGCCGAAAAAACAGCAGCTTTACGGCGAGTTTGATTTTCAGCCGACTGTCAAAGCCGCCGCTCCAAAAACCAAAGACGACAAAGAAATATCAAAGTACAAAGTCGGTAATGTGGTCAATCATTTGACGTTTGGAAAAGGTATGATACTTAATATTGCAAACGGCAACGCCGACATAATTTTTGATAAAGTCGGCAAAAAAACTCTCGCTCTAAAATACGCTCCTTTGGAGATAATAAAATAAATGAAAGAAATAGTCAGAAAACTTAATCAATGGGCGTACGAATATTACGTTTTGGACAATCCCACAGTTTCGGACAGCGAGTACGACGCGCTGTACGACAAGCTCGTCTTAATGGAAAAAGAGACGGGGATTGTTTTGCCTGACAGCCCGACGCGCAGAGTGGGCGGAGAGCCTTTGGCTAAGTTTGTAGAGCATACGCATATAAAAAGGCTTTATTCGCTTGATAAAGCACAGACATTCGGCGAACTGGGCGACTGGGTAACTAAAGTAAAAAAACTTTATCCAGACGCCGAATTTACGGTAGAGCTCAAATACGACGGCTTGACGGTAGTAGTTACTTACGATAAAGGCGAATTTATAAGCGCGTCTACAAGGGGCAACGGCGTAACGGGCGAAGATATAACCGAGCAAGTTAAGACAATAAAAAACGTCCCGCTTACGATAAACTATAACGGACTTATCGAGCTTGGCGGCGAAGGTATAATGAAGCTGTCGGCGTTAAAAGAATATAACGAAAGACACCCTAACGATACGCTAAAAAGCGCGCGTAACGCAGCCGCTGGAGCGTTACGAAACCTTGATTCAAAGGTTACGGCAAGCCGAAAACTCGGCGTGGTTTTTTATTCCAACGGATACTGCGAAAATGAATTTAGCTCGCAAACCGACCTTGTCGAGTTTTTAAAGAAAAATAAATTTAAAACCAACGACGTATTTATTAAGGTCAAAACTTTTGAGCAGATAAAAGAAATCGTGCAGAAAATCGACAAAGAGCGTTCCGAATACGACTTTTTGATAGACGGAGCGGTTATCAAAGTTGATAACTATGCAATCAGGGAACAGC
>Ga0116151_10003704_pt1 | contig 13594 bp, 14 predicted proteins | sample AD_UKC117_MetaG_FD_89893 | JGI IMG/M metagenome (GOLD analysis project Ga0116151, IMG submission 89893) | Active sludge microbial communities of municipal wastewater-treating anaerobic digesters from Hong Kong - AD_UKC117_MetaG | ecosystem: Engineered > Bioreactor > Anaerobic > Digestate...
GAGAACGTGTCGTACTCGGCCCGGACCTTCTCGCCGGCCAGCGCGGCGCGCAGGAACCGCACCATGTCGCGCGTGCGCTTGTAGGGCTCCTCGAAGGGGATGTCGTTCCAGCGCTCGACGATCACGTTGCTCGACGTGCCGACGCCGAACGCCACCCGACCCGGTGCCGCGTCGGCGAGGGCCGCCACGCACTGGGCCATGGTCGCGGGTCCCCGGGTGAACGCGGGCACGATGGCGCTGCCCAGGCGGAGCGTCGGCGCCCAGACCGAGGCGAGCGCCAGCGGGGTGAACCCATCGGCGCCGTCGGCCTCGCTCGACCACACGTCGGTGTAGCCGAGGTCCGCCACCTCCCGGACCCAGTCGCCCTGCTCGTGGAGCGGGACCCCCATGAACGGGATGGTGATGCCGTAGCCGGTGTAGGTCACGAGTGCTCCTCCTGCGCCCGGGTGCCCGGCCGCTCCGGTTCCCAGAATCGCACGATCGTGGACTGGCTCGCCGAGGCCATGAGGGTGCCGTCCTGGGCGAACAGGTGGACCGTGCCGTGGCCGAAGCCGCTGGCGATCCCGTCCACCTGGATGTCGAGCAGGATCCACTCGGTGGGCACGATGCGCCGGACCCGAAGCGTGTTGTCGAGGCTGTTGCCCCCCGCGAAGGCGCCCAGGGCCTGGCCGATGCCGAAGGGGACGTAGTCGCCCAGGATGGCGAGGGTGGCGGCCGAGGGCTCGAGGAGGTCGGGGATGCGGGCCCACAGCGCCGAGCGACCGCCCACCGCCGGGCTCCCCTTCAGGTCCTCCCACGCCCGCGCGCTGGCCAGGCGCAGCTCGAGGCGGCTCATGATCGACTCCTCGCCCGGGATCCGCAGCGGACGGGGGTCGCAGTCCTCGGGCGCCGGCACGTCGAGCGGGGTCACGTAGGTGGCGTCGATGTCGAGCGGCCGCGAGCCGAGGGCGGCGTTGACCGTGAAGATCTCCCGGTCGGCGACGTGGCCGACCGCGCGGGCCTGGCTGCTCTGGCGCCCGCTGACCGCCACGTGCACGTCGATGTCGACCACGGCCGGTGGCTGCGCGTAGCTGAGGTACTGCGCGGTGGCCCACACCAGGGGCCGCTCGGTCGTGCCCTCCAGCGCAGCGATCGCCGCGCCGAGGCCGCACCCGCCGAAGAGGAAGCCACCTCCGGTCGAGAGGCCCGGGGTGACCGGCAGGTGCCAGCGGTAGGGGTTGTGCGAGGGCTCGAGCCCGAGGAACTGCCTGGCGTCCACGGCCGCCGACCCTACGACGTGGTCGGTAGGGTCCCGGCATGGACCTGGGGATCGAGGGCAGGAGGGCGGTGGTGCCCGCCGCATCGGCCGGGCTGGGCCTGGCCGCCGCGCAAGCGCTCGCGTCCGCCGGCGTGCACGTGGCGATCTGCGGGCGCGACGGCGACCGGGTGGCCGCCGCGGTCGAGGCGCTGGCGCCGGTCGCCGCCGGCGACCACGTGGGTCTGGTGGCGGACGTCGGCTCGACGGAGGGGGCCGGGTCGTTCGTGGTGCGAGCGGCCGAGGCGCTGGGCGGGGTCGACATCCTCGTGCCCAACGCCGGCGGCCCCCCGGCGGGCACGTTCGGCTCCACCCCCCTCGAGGCGTACCTGCCGGCCCTCGAGCTGAACCTCCTCTCCACCGTCGCCATGTGCCACGCCGCGGTGCCGGCGATGGTCGAGCAGGGCTGGGGGCGCGTGGTGGCCATCACGTCGGTGAGCGTCCGCCAACCGATCTCGAACCTGATCCTGTCGAACACGGCGCGCGCCGGCGCCACCGGGTTCCTGAAGACGCTCGCCACCGAGGTCGCCCGCCACGGCGTCACGGTGAACTCGGTGCAGCCGGGCCTCCACGCCACCGACCGCCTCGTCTCCCTGCACGGCGGCGACACCTCCGGCGTGGCGGCGTCGGTGCCGGCCGGGGTCATCGGGCGGCCCGAGGACTTCGGCGCGGTCGTGGCCTTCCTCGCGTCGGAGCACGCCCGCTTCCTCACCGGTGCCGCGGTCCCGGTCGACGGGGGCGCCTCCGGCGGCCTCCAGTAGCCCCCGCTAGGTTCCGGCGCCATGACCGTGCGCCACGTCGTCGTCTTCCGCTTCCACCCGGGCACCCCGGCCGATCGGGTGGAGGCGCTCCGATCGGAGCTCGTCGCCTTCGGCGCCGCGCTCGAGCCGGTGCTCACCTACGACGTGGGCGAGGACCTCGGCGTGAACGAAGCGTCCTGGGACTTCGCGGTCAGCGCCACGTTCGCCGACGTCGAGGGCTACCTCGCCTACCGCGACGATCCCGAGCACCAGCGCATCATCCGCGAGCTCGTCGCGCCGATCACGGCCGAGCGGGCGTCGGTGCAGCTCGCCATCTGAGCCCGACGGCGTCGCCCGTCTCGCCGTCGTACAGTCCGGCGCCATGACCGACACCCCCTGGCTCGGCGATGCCTGCTCCCTGGTCGACGCGTTCCGAAGCGGGGAGCGCTCCCCCACCGAGGAGCTCGAGGCCACCCTCACCGCGATCGAGCGGTCCGAGCTCAACGCGTTCGTGTTCGTCGACGAGGAGCGGGCCCGCGCGGCCGCGTCGGCGGCCGACGTCGCGCTCCCCTTCGGCGGGGTGCCGGTCGGCATCAAGTCGCTCGACACCGTGACCGGCTGGCCGAACACCGAGGAGTCGCTGGTGTTCGCCGACCGGATCGCCGATGGGACGAGCACCCACGTGACCCGGCTGCTCGAGCAGGGTGGCATCGTGCCGGTGGGCCAGACCCTCGCCTCGGAGTTCGGCGGCCTCAACGTCTCCACCAACCGGCTGCACGGCACGTGCCACAACCCCTGGCAGCAGGGCCGCACCGCCGGCGGGTCGTCGGGCGGCTCCTCCTCGGCGGTGGCCGGCGGGCTCGTGACGATCGCGACCGGCGGCGACGGCGGGGGATCGATCCGCATCCCGGCCGGGTTCTGCGGCCTCGTCGGCATGAAGGGCACGGCGGGACGGATCCCTCGAGGCCCCCAGACCCTCATCGCCCCGATGACCGTGGTGGTCGGCTGCCAGGCGCGGTCGGTGCGAGACGTGGCGCGCTGGTACGACGTGGCCTCGGGCTACGACGCCCGAGACCCCTACTCGCTCCCCCGCATCGACGGGTGGGAGCGCGACCTCGGGACCCGCGACCTGCGGGGCCTGCGCGTCGCGATCGCGCCCACCCTCGGCGCCGCTGTGGTCCGCGACGAGGTGCAGGAGCGGGTGGTGGCCGCGGCCGAGGCGCTCGCTCGCGACGTCGGGCTGCAGATCGTCGACCTCGACGTGCGGGTGCCGACGGTCGACACCGAGTGGGCGCTCGGCAACCTCTCGGGGCTGTTCGAGGACCTCCGCGGCCGCTGGCCGGCGTGCAAGGACGACCTCACGCCCTCGATCGCGTTCGGCCTCGAGTTCGCGGAGGCCGCGGTCTCGCTCGACACGGTGGCCAAGGGCGAGGCGAGCCGCACCGCCCTGAACGAGGCCATGGCGGGGCTCTTCGACGAGGTCGACCTGGTGATCTGCGCCACCAACCCCGACGTCGCGTTCCCCGCCGAGGTGCTGCACAACACCCGCGTGGGCGACCAGAGGGTGGGCCTGGGCAACAACGGCGCCCTCACGATCCCGGCCAACATCTGCGGCAACCCGTCGATCTCGGTGCCCGTCGAGCCGTTCTCGGGACTGCCCGTGGGCATGCAGATCATGGGCCGCCACCACGCCGACGCGCTGCTGCTCGACCTCGCCCTCGCCGTCGAGCGCACCCTGCCCTGGCCGCTCACCGCAGGCGGCGCCCCACGCTGAGCGTCCGACATGACGGAGGTGACGACGACGAGAGGCCCTCGGACCCTGGTCGGGGAACATCGAACACCTGTACGCTGTTGATCGAGATGGAGGTCACCATCCGCAGGAGCCCATCGGGCGCTTCGTTGTCAGACCCCCTGCGGAGAATGTCGCCATGGCACGACAGCTCACCCTCATCCCCGCCCGCAAGGCGTGGCAGCTCGACGAGAAGACCAAGCAGGTCGGCCGTCGGGGCATCGCCGAGGCTCGGGCGGCCCTGAACGCCCACCGTCCCGGCGACCCGACCCGCCGCACGGCCGCCTGAGGCCCTTGACCGCTCGGTCAAGTCTCGGTCTACGCTGCACCCATGCCTGAGGTCGTCATCGTCGATGCCGTGCGCACCCCCGTGGGGAAGCGCAACGGCGGTCTCTCCACCCTCCACCCCGCGGACACGCTCGGCGTCGTCCAGCAGGCCGTGCTCGAGCGCGCCGGCGTCGATCCGGCGGCCGTCGAGCAGGTCGTCGCCGGGTGCGTCAGCCAGATCGGCGAGCAGGCCTTCGACATCGGCCGCACGGCCTGGCTCGCGGCCGGGCTCCCCCAGTCGGTGGCGGCCACCACGGTGGACACCCAGTGCGGCTCGTCCCAGCAGGCCACCGGGCTGGCCAGCGCCCTGGTCGGTGGCGGCGTCGTGGACGTCGCCCTCGCGTGCGGGGTCGAGGCGATGAGCCGCGTGCCGATCGGCTCCAACGCCAAGGGCGACTACGGACGCCCCATCCCCAAGTCGTACTTCCCCCGCTACGAGTTCACCTCGCAGTTCGAGGGCGCCGAGCGCATCGCCGAGCGGTGGGGCATCACGCGCGACGACGCGGACGCCTTCGGGCTGCGCTCCCAGCAACTGGCCGCCCAGGCCTGGGCCGAGGACCGCTTCGGCACCCAGATCGTGCCCGTCGAGGCGCCCGACGTGGACGAGGAGGGCAAGCCCACCGGCACCACCCACGTCGTGGCTCGCGACGAGGGCCTGCGCGAGACCACCCTCGAGAAGCTCCAGAAGCTCAAGCCCGTGGCACGCGAAGACGGCGTGCACACCGCCGGCTCCTCCTCCCAGATCTCCGACGGCGCCGGCGCGGTGCTGATGATGTCGGCCGACAAGGCCGCCGAGCTCGGGCTCACCCCACGGGCGCGCGTGGTCGACACGTGCCTGGTCGGGGTCGATCCCGTCCTCATGCTCACCGGGCCGATCGACGCCACCCGTCGCCTCCTCGACCGCACCGGCCTGTCCATCGCCGACATCGACACGTTCGAGATCAACGAGGCGTTCGCCTCCGTCGTGCTCGCGTGGGCCAAGGAGCTCGACGTGCCGATGGAGCGGGTCAATCCCAACGGCGGGGCGATCGCCCTCGGCCACCCGCTCGGCGGCACCGGCGCCATCCTCGTCACCAAGGCCCTGCACGAGCTCGAGCGGACCGGCGGCCGCTACGGCTTGGTGTCGATGTGCTGCGGCGGCGGGCTCGGCACCGGCACCATCATCGAGCGGCTCTGAGCCCTCCCCCCTCGCGGCTCGCCCGGCCGCCGATCCTGACCCGTGCCGATCGGATGCCGCCGTGCGCGCTCGCCGCCTCTCGCTCCTCCCGCTCGCCGTCGGCCTCGTCGTCGGCGTGCCCGTCGCGTGCACGAGCCCGAGACCCCCGGTCGTCGCCCTCCCCGACGGTGGATCGGGGCTGAGCGCCCGCGTCGTCCACGTCGTCGACGGCGACACGGTCGACGTCGAGCTCGCCGGCGCCACCGAACGCGTCCGGCTGCTCGGGATCGATACCCCCGAGACGGTCAAGCCGGGCCACCCGATCGACTGCTTCGGCCCCGAGGCCTCCGCCCGCACCAAGGCGCTGCTGCCCGCGGGCACGGCGGTCGTCCTCCAGCGCGACACCGAGCCCCGTGACCGCTACGGCCGGCTGCTCGCCTACCTCTGGCGCCGCGACGACGGCCTGTTCGTCAACGGCTCGCTGGTCGACGACGGCTTCGCCGACACGTTGAGCATCGAGCCCAACGTCGCCCACCGCAGCGACCTCTCGGCCCGACGAGCGGCCGCGCGCGCCGAGGGCCGGGGCATGTGGGGCTCGTGCCCTCGACCGGGGTGACCGGCGATAGCGTTCGGCCGATGAGCGACCTGGCCGAACGCCTCGGGTACGGACCCGACGACCGCCTGGTCATCATCAGCGCCGACGGCCTCGGGCTCAGCCACGCAGCCAACGCCGGCGTGTACGAAGCGCTCCACGACGGGGTGGCCACCAGCGCCTCGCTGATGGTGCCCGCCCCCTGGGCGCGGGAAGCCGGCTCGCGCCACCGAGGCGAAGATGTCGGCGTCCACCTCACGCTCAACGCCGAGCACGACCGCTACCGCTGGGGCCCGATCACCCGAGCCCCGTCGCTCCTCGACGGCGACGGCGGGTTCCCCCGGACGCTCGAGGACCTGTGGGACCACGCCGACCTCGACGAGGTGCGCCGCGAGCTGCGCGCCCAGGTCGAGCGAGCCATCCTCTGGGGCTTCGACGTGACGCACCTCAGCTCCCACCTGGCCGCCCTCCAGCTGCGCCCCGAGTTCTTCGACGTCTACCTCGACCTGGCGATCGAGTTCCAGCTCCCGGTGCGCCTCGCCGACGCGTCGAGCGAGCGGGTGGTGGGGTTCCCGTTCCGGGCGCTCGCGGCCGAGGAGGGGGTGGTGTTCGCCGACCGCTTCGTCCACGTCGCCGAGGCGGGCAGCCGCCAGGCGATCGAGGCGGCGCTCGCCGAGCTGGCACCCGGCGTCACCGAGCTGCACGCCCGACCGGCGCTCGACACCCCCGAGCAGCGCGCCTTCGACGAGGGCTGGGCCCGGCGGGTCGACGACCACCACCTCCTGTGCTTCGACGCGAACCTGCCGACGCTCCTCCAGCGAGCCGGCGCCCGCCTCATCGGCTTCCGAGCGCTGCGCGCCGTGCAGCGTGGCGAGCGCTGAGGCTCGCTCAGGCGTCGACGCGAGCGAGGGCGCGTTCGCGCGCCGCCGTGAACGCCTCGCCCCGGGCCGCCGCGAGCACGTCGAGCAGCAGGCTGGTGGGGCCGCTCACCTTGGTCTGGCCGCGCATGAACGACGCGTTGGGGTCGACCTCGCCGCGCAGCTGGGCCAGCGCCCCCTTCGCCGTGTCGGTGAAGGTCACGTCCGCACCCTCCAGCGGGCCCGGCTCGTAGGTCACCGCCCCGCCCTCGACCACCGCGATCCAGCGGACCTCGCCGTCGGGGCCGCCGGTGATGGTGCGGCCGATCCGCCCGGCGCCACCGGCTGCGGCGAACGCCTCGGCGACCGGATCGGTCGGGTCGCTCGCCCAGGCGGCGGACGCGAAGGCGATCACGACGCGACCCCGGTGCGCAGCCCGGCGAACAGGTCGTCCTCGGGGAGCTCGGTGGGCACCCGGGCGTCGGCCAGCTGGTAGTCCTCCCAGGGGTAGGACGCCTCGATCACGTCGTCGGGGAGCCCGAACCAGAAGCGTTCGGCGGGATCGATCTGCGTGGCGTGGGCCCGCAGGGCGGCCGAACGCACCGGGTAGAACCCGCGGATGTCGATGCGGGTGGTGATCAGGTGGTCGTGCGACGGCCGATCGAACCACTTCTGGTCGAAGGGCGACTCGAGGCCGGCCGTGCCGAACGCCTCGTGCAGCGCCAGGAACCGGGCCCGGGCCCACGACGAGTAGTAGAGCTTCGATGGCGTCCAGGGCTCGCCGGCATCGGGGAACGCGTCGGGATCGCCCGCCGCCTCCCACGCGGGGAGCGAGATGTCGTGGACGCGCAGGTGGTCGGGGTGCGGGTACCCCGACTGCTCCTCGCCGTAGGTGAGGATCACGTGGGGGCGGACCCGGCGGATCACCTGCACGAGCCGCTCGACCGCCTCGTCGCGCGGCGCCCGGGCGAAGCAGCGCGGGTCGGCGTTCTCCGGGGAGTCCGGCATGCCGCTGTCGCGGTAGCCCAGCATCACCACCTCGGAGAACCCGATGATGGCCGCCGACGCATCGAGCTCGCGGCGGCGCACCGCCGGGAGCTCGGCTCGGACCTCGGGTCGATCCATCGCCGGGTTGATGATGTCGCCGGCCTCACCGCCCGTGCAGCACACGAGCGTGGCCGACACCCCCTCGGCCACGTAGCGGGCCACCGTGGACGCCCCCTTCGAGGCCTCGTCGTCGGGGTGGGCGTGCACGCTGAGCAGGCGGAGGTCCGAGGTCACGGCGCTGCACGGTATCGGCCCGCGGGCGCACCGGCGACCGCCTAGGGTGAGGGTCGAGGCACGGCGTGGAGCGGAGGTGACGTGGACCTGAGCGATCCGGAGACCTGGCGGTGGATCTGGCTCGTGCTGGCCGTGGTCTTCGCCGTCGGCGAGATCGCGGTGGCGGGCTCGTTCTTCCTGGCCCCGTTCGCCGTCGGCGCCGCGGTCGCGTCGCTCCTCGGCTTCGCCGGCCTCGACCTCGCTCCGCAGTGGCTCGCGTTCGTCGTCGTGTCCGGGGCCCTGCTCGCCGGGATGCGCCCGCTCGCCCACCGCCTCGACCAGTCGGGCCACGTCCCCGGCGTCGGCTCCAGCCGCCAGGTCGGCCAGTCCGCCCGAGTGCTCGAGGCCATCGACGGCCCCCACGACCAGGGCCTGGTCCTCTTCAGCGGCGAGCGCTGGCGAGCCGAGAGCGCCGATGGCTCGCCCATCCCCGTCGGCGCGACCGTCCTGATCACCGAGGTGCGCGGCACGCGGGTGATCGTCACCCCGACCACCGACGCCACCCCCGAACCCACCGCCTAGCCCGGAGCGATCCCCATGGTCTACGTCGCCGTCCTCGGCATCGTCGCCTTCTTCCTGTTCATCCTGGCCGTCAGCTCGATCAAGATCGTGCAGCCGTACCAGCGGGGCGTGAAGGAGCGGCTCGGCAAGTACCGCGAGACGCTCGACCCCGGCCTGCGCACGATCGTCCCCTTCGTCGACAAGATCCGCCTCGTCGACATGCGAGAGCAGGTGGTCGACGTGCCGCCGCAGGAGGTGATCACGTCCGACAACGTGGTCGTGTCGGTCGACGCCGTCGTCTACTACGAGCCCACCGATCCGCAGCGGCTCGTCTACAACATCGCCAACTTCATCCTCGCGGTCACCAAGCTGGCCCAGACCAACCTGCGCAACGTGATCGGCGACATGCAGCTCGACGAGGCGCTCACCAGCCGCGACAAGATCAACCTCGACCTGCGCCAGATCCTCGACGACGCCACCGACAAGTGGGGCGTGCGCGTGGTGCGCGTGGAGATCCAGCGGATCGACCCGCCGCCCGACGTCATGCACTCGATGCACGAGCAGATGAAGGCCGAGCGGACCCGTCGTGCCGTGGTCACCGAGGCCCAGGGCCGTCGGGAGGCGGCGATCACCACCGCCGAGGGCGAGAAGGAGGCCCGCATCCTCACCGCCGAGGGCCAGCGCCAGTCGCAGATCCTCCAGGCCCAGGGCGACGCCGAGGCCACCCGCCAGCTCGCCGAGGCCGAGCGGTTCCGCCAGCTGACCGTGGCCGAGGGCGAGGCCCGCGCCATCACCACGGTCTACGACGCCATCCACGCCGGCGATCCCTCGCCCGACCTCCTCGCCATCAAGTACCTCGAGGCGCTCGGCCGGATCGCCAACGGGCAGGCCACCAAGATCTTCCTCCCCGCCGACTTCGCGTCGGGCCTGGGCGGCCTCGGCGCCGTGGCGGAGCTGTTCCGCAGCGATGACGGTGGCGACGCCGGGCGCGGCGAGCGCGCCACGCGCGCCCGCGGCGACCTCGCCGAGCAGCTGGCCGAGTCCGAGCGCCAGCGCGCCGAGCTGGCCAGCAAGCCGGCCGGACCGGGGACGGTGCCGCCTCCGGCCGTCGACATCCCCGACGCACCATACGTGCCGCCGGCCGGGGCCTCCGGCACGGCCGGCGAGGGCGCCATGCTGCCGCCGCCCCCGCTGCCCCCGGCCTGAGGGCGCCCCGCACGCGAACGACCCGCCGGCACCCGGGTGGAGGGCGGCGGCGGGTCGCTCTGGTTCGTCGATCGCACGGGCTGCTCCCGCCGCATGGGTGGACGGGCCCGGTGGCGAGCGGGAGGGACGGGCGGGCGTCTCGCTCCCCAGCGCATCCGCGGTCCGTGATGGGAACGGGTGGCAGCGGTGGCGCGATCGGCGGGGTGGAGCTAGGCCTCGGGCGGAGGTGATCGCTCCAGGTGGTCCTTGGTCCTCACGGTGGTTCCGCACCTCCTCACGACTGCGAGCGAGTGGTTCTTCCCGTGCTGCCGGATGCCGCATCCGGACGCAGCCCCACCTTCCTCCTCGTGGCGGGGACCGTCAAGAGAACGGTCGTTCGTCGGTGCTTCGCGGCTCAGGCGTCGTCGTCGACGGGGTCGTCCGCCGCGTCCGCCCGCTCGGCGGCGAGGCGCGCCGCACGCGACCCGGGCGCCGGGCCCTCGATCTTGCTGGCTCGCGAGATGCCGTAGATCAAGAAGGCGATCACCAGGAGGTGGAGCGTCATCGTGGTCAGCAGGGCCACGATCGCCAGGGCCACGGCGGAGCCGATCCAGACGGTGCGTCGCTTCGGGTGCAGCGAATAGGCCACCGCCACCGCCACGACCACGATCGGGACGAGCAGGAAGACCCAGGCACGCGCCCCGTAGGCCTCGAAGATCGAGTGCGTCGGCGTCGCCTTCTCGTTGCGGTCGAGCTCCTCGGGCGTGGCGTACTTCTGGGTGGCCAGCAGCACGGCGATGATGACCGTGAGGGCGAACGAGTACAGGACCTGGCGACCGCCCGGCACCTGGTTGCGCTTGGTGAGGAAGTTGCCCTCGAGCGACTCGACGTCGACGGGCACGTCGCCGGGCCGGACGGGCCGGGTGCGAGCCGAGCGCTCGGCGGCGCGGCCCGCCTTGCTCTTGGGCGCCTCGACGGGCCCGGCCGACGCCCGGGTGCGGCGCTGCTCGGGCGCGGTGGCGGCCGCCTCGGTGCGCGCCTTCAGCGCATCGCGCTGCGCCCGGTTCTCCCGGGCTCGCTTCTGCTTGCTGGTGTCGCGCTTGTTGGCCACCGCCTCACGCTAGGAAACCGAGCGAGGACCGGGCCAGGTGGGCGGCGCAGGCGCGTGCTCGCGCGCCCACGCGTGCAGCACGATCCCGGAGGCGACCCCGGCGTTCAGCGACCGGGTGGACCCGTGTTGGCCGATGGCCACCACCTCGGCGCAGGCCGCGACCGCCTCCACCGACAGCCCGGGCCCCTCCTGGCCGAGCAGGAGGACGCAGGCCGGCGGCAAGGGCGACGCATCGAGGTCGCGTGCCCCCGGCACGTTGTCCACACCGACCACCGGGAGGCGGTGGCCCGCGGCCCACGCGGCGAGGTCGGCCACGTCCGGGTGGTGCTCGACGGGCAGGTACCGGTCGGTGGCCATCGCACCTCGGCGGTTCCACCGCCGCTCCCCCACGATGCGCACGCTCGCCACGTTGAACGCGTTGGCGTTGCGCACCACGGTGCCGATGTTGAGGTCGTGGCGCCAGTTCTCGACCGCGACGTGCACCGGGTGCCGACGGGCGTCCAGGTCGTCGACGATCGCGTCCTCTCGCCAATATCGGAACCGGTCCACCACGTTGCGACGATCACCGAGGGCGAGCAGCTCGGGGTCGAGGCGCAGGTCGTCGGGCCACGGCTCGGGATGGGGGCCGACGCCGACCGCACCGCTCGCCGCGGCGTCGGCGGCCACCGCCTGGAGGAGGCGGCCGAGCACCCCTTCGGCGTCCAGCTCCCCCGCGGCGAGCGCTTCGGCCCGGGCGCCACCGGCTGCGGCGGCCGCGAGGGCCCGGTGGCCGGCGGGGGCCACGACGAGCACCTGGCGGGGGAAGGCCCCGACGGTGGCGGCCGCGACGGCGACGACCTCGGGCCCATCGGGCGCCACGCCGATCGCGGGCGCGTCCACCGCCCGCCAGCGCACCGAGGGCTCGACGGGCCCGAGCGCGACCAGATCGATCCCGTGGGCGCGAGGGTCGGCCGCGAGCACCGTCAGCAGGGAGGCGAGCTCGCGCTCGTCGTCGAGCGCCACGGCGAGGACCCGGATCGGCACGATCGGCGACGGTAGGGCGTGGCCTACGGCTGCGCCCACAGCGCGAACGGCAGGACCAGGCCGGAGCCGGCCGATCGCAGCCCCTCGGCCACCACGGTCATGGTCCAGCCCGACCGCAGCTCGTCGTCGAACACGAGGCCGGGGCCGAGCGGGAGGGCCTCGCCGTCGGGGCGACCGAACGAGAAGGCGTCGAGGACGTTGGCGGCCTGGGTGGCCGAGTTGGCCATCTCGCGCTGGGGCGGCGCGTCGGGGCGCACCCGCCGGACCGCGTCGACCAGCTCGAGCCGACCGACCTCGGCGATCCGGGCGGCCAGGCCGCCCACGAGGAGAGGACGGGCGCGAGACGGGACCCACGTCGCCCAGGTCGGTCGACGGCCCCACTCCCACGCCTTGAGGGCGGCGGCGACGCCGCGCAGCAGCTCGTCGTCGGGCGGGGCGTCGGGCCGGGCCCACACCTCGGCGAGCAGGTCGGCCCAGCCCGGATCGGCACCCCGTGCCAGGGCGCGGCCGACCTCGGCGCGACGATCGGGTGCGATGTTGCCCCGCCGACCCTCGAAGCGCGGCGGCCACTGCTTGCGCGGTTCGACGATGACGGGCCGGGATCGCAGCTCGGCGGCGGCCGCGGCCACGGCGTCGGCGCCGACCTCGAGCTCCGGCGGCCGCCCGGTGCAGCGGTCGCAGCGCCCGCAGTCCTCGGCTCCTCCGTCGTCGAGCTGCTCGCGCAGGAACCGCAGCCGGCAGCCCGCCGTGGACTGGTAGGCGCGCATCGCCGCCTGCTCGGCCGCCCGGGCCTGCGCCAGCGCCCCGAGGCGGGGCCCGTCGTGCGCCCAGGGCGCCGCGGTGCGGAACCAGGCGGAGCCGTCCCGGTCGACGGCGCCCTCCACGTCGAGCACCTTGAGCAGGGCCTCGAGCCGGCCGCGGGCCAGGTTCACCCGACCTTCGAGCGCGACGGTGGTGAGCGGCCCGTCGCGCTCGAGCACCTCGAGCACCTGGCGGACCACCGCCTCCGGGGGCATGGCGGTGCGGTCGAAGTAGGCCCAGATCCGCTCCTGGGCAGCGGTGGGGACGAGCACCACCTCGGCGGTCGCCCGGCCCCGCCCGGCCCGGCCGACCTGCTGGTAGTAGGCGATCGGCGACGACGGGGCGCCGAGGTGCACCACGTAGGCCAGCTCCGGGTTGTCGTAGCCCATGCCCAGCGCCGAGGTGGCCACGACGCACGACACCTCGCCGGCATCGAGCGCCGCCTCGATCCGCTCGCGCTCGACCGCCGGCGTGGAGCCGGTGTAGGAGACCGCTCGGACGCCGGCACCGGCGAGGTGCTCGGCGACGCGTTCGGCCTCAGCGACGGTCAGGCAGTAGACGAGGCCGGGCCCGGGCCGATCGGCGGCGAAGGCCGCCACCCACGCCAACTGCTCGGCTGCGGTGGGGCGCTCGACGACGGCCAGGTGCAGGCTGGGCCGATCGAGCGAGCCCCGCAGCGCGGTGGTGCCTTCGCCGAGCTGCGCGACCACGTCGGCTTCGACCCGTCGGTTGGCCGTGGCGGTGGCGGCGAGCACGGGCGTCGCCGGGGCCAGCCCGTCGAGGACGGTGCGGATGCGGCGGTAGTCGGGCCGGAAGTCGTGCCCCCAGTCCGAGATGCAGTGCGCCTCGTCGACCACCAGCATCCCGATGCGCCCGGCGAGATCGGTCAGCACCTCGC
>Ga0116151_10003705_pt1 | contig 13593 bp, 22 predicted proteins | sample AD_UKC117_MetaG_FD_89893 | JGI IMG/M metagenome (GOLD analysis project Ga0116151, IMG submission 89893) | Active sludge microbial communities of municipal wastewater-treating anaerobic digesters from Hong Kong - AD_UKC117_MetaG | ecosystem: Engineered > Bioreactor > Anaerobic > Digestate...
GCGCCGCAGAACCTGAGGCTGCCGGAAGAGGATCCGCCGGAATGGCTGACGCCCCCTCTCTCAATCCGATTCCTTCCAGCCCTCCAGCCCCTCCTTATAGAGGAAGGCGACGATCAGAAGCCCCGCGATCGGGTCGGCCTGCCAGAGGCCGAATAGGTAGTTTGCCCCCAAACCCACCAGCAGGGCCGCTGAGAGGAGGGCGCAGGCGAGGGTCTCTTTTGAGTCGGCGATGAGGGCCCGGCTTCCGATCGCCACCCCCAGGTCCCGTTTTTTGCGGGCGATGATCGGCATTATCAAGATCGAGAGGAGGGCTATCGCGATCCCCGGCGCCGATGGTTCGGAAACTTCATTGCCCGCCAGCTTTCCCATCGACTCGATGAGGACGTAAGATCCGAGGATAAAGAAGGTGGCTGCGACGAACCTCTGGGCCTTCCTCTCGATCTCCTCCTCTTCCTCCTCAGAGCCCGGCCGGTGCTTTCTGAGCCGCCATATCAAAATCAGGCCCGAGAGGGACTCGACGATGCTGTCGAGCCCAAACCCGACGAGGGCGATGCTACCGGCGAGCCGTCCAAAGAAGATGGAGGCTATCGCCTCGGCGACGTTGTAGGCTAAATTGAAGTACTCCAGCCGGAGGGCTCTTTTGTAGGGATCTTTAGAGGCGTCCGTCTCAACCATGTCTGATGCCACCACTTTCGCGTTCTCCACTTCACCAAATCTGGATGGAAATTTTGGCTTTCAACCATTTAGAACCATATGCTCTGGCTCTTCTCTGTTCTAGATCGTCGTGATTCCTTTCCACATTTCTTGGCTGCTTTCCAGCACCAAAGCCCCAAATACCATCCCGACAAAATAAACTCCCGATGTCCCCACAAGAAAGCGCCCTCATCCTGGTCGTATACCTCGTCCTCTTTGCCGCCATCCACAGCCTCATGGCGAGCCTCCCCTTCAAGAGGAGGGCCGCAAAGATCCTCGGCCGCCGGACCGACCGGTGGTACCCGGCGATCTTCTCCCTCTCGGCCTTCGTGATGGTCCTGCCGCTGGTCTACCTCGTCTACCTATTTCCCGGCAAAATCCTCTACGTCGTCCCCTCGCCCTGGCGGTGGGCGATGGTGGCGGGGCAGGTCCTGGCGGGGCTTCTTTCGCTCAGGGCCTTCGTCGACGCGCCCCACCGGTTCCGGGTCCCGCTCCAGCTTTTGGGGGCGGGGGCCGACGAGGCGGAGAAGCTTGCCCCGCGGGGGATCTACTGCTGGATAAGAGATCCGTTCCTCCTCTCGGGCTTTCTCCTCATCTGGCTCACCCCCTTCATGACGACGAACATCCTCATCCTCTACGCCATGGTCACCGTCTACCTCTACCTGGGGTCGCTGCACTGGGAGAAAAGGCTCCTCGCCCAGTTCGGGGGCGAGTACCGCTCGTACCAAAAACGGGTCCCGAGGATGATACCCCGGCGGGGGAGGGTCTGCCCCGGCGGGTGACGGCGGACGGAGGAGAAGAAGATGTTCTCGAACCCGACCATCGTCCTCGCCCTCTACCTCGTCGGCTATGCCAGCCTGCACAGCCTCCTCGCCGACAGCCGGGTCAAGAGACGAGCCCGGCGGGCCTTCGGCCTGAGAAAGATGAGGTGGTACAGGCTTTTCTTTTCGATAATGGCGGCTGCGACCCTCTCCCCCCTTCTCTACCTCCTCTATCTTCACCCCGGTGAGGTCCTCTATTCCGTCCCAGCCCCCTGGAGATGGGCGATGATCGCGGGGCAGCTGGCAGCGTCCCTCGCCTTCGGCAAGGCCTTCCTCGCGATGGGGCCCCTCCGATTTCTGGGGTTCCATCCCGATGACGGCGAAGACGAAGGGGGGGGCGATCTGATCATCGAGGGCGTCTACTGCCGGACGAGAAACCCCCTCTTCCTCTTCGCCCTGATCTTCCTCTGGCTCTCCCCAGTCATGACCGAGAACCTCCTCGTCCTCTACCTCATCGCCACCGTCTACTTCTATCTCGGATCGGTCCACGAGGAGAGGACGCTGGCCGAGAAGTTCGGAGCCGCCTACCGCGACTACCAGAGGCGAGTGCCCAGGATCGTCCCCCGCCTGCGCTGCCGCTATCCCGAAACGCGAGTCGGAGGCGGGGGTCGGGACCGGGGGTCCGGCGCTGAAACGAGACCTGAGACGGACTCCGACGAAGCTCGCAACCTCTGATGACTGATGACCTCTGACGACGAGGGCGGCGGCGACATCCGACGACTTCTGATCTTAATCTCTGATCCCGAAAGGCCGGCGAAAGTTCACCGGCCGTAGGTCGCCGCGGCCTCGCCCGACGAGAGAATGTTTCCCTCCATCGCCGCCTCAAGCTCGGATCTATCGGAGCCGGCCGCAAGATCTAGCTTTGAATCCAGAGCATAAACCAAGAGGACGTACCTATGAGCGGGCCCCGACGGCGGGCACGGCCCGGCGTACCCAATCTCCCCAAAGTCATTGGTCCCCTGGACCGCTTCCACCGGATCTGAGACCTCCCCCTCTTGCGGGATCGCCTCGGGGACCGACTCCGACGGCTCGAGGTTCCAGATCAGCCAGTGGACGAATGTCCCGCCGGGGACGTCCGGGTCCTCCAGGATCATCGCCACCGACTCCGCCGATTCGACGATGCCGCTGATCTCGACGGGTGGAGACGCGTCCTCGCCGTCGCAGGTGTACCTCTCGGGGAAGGAATCGAATCCCAGAGAGACGTTCATGTCGGCGAAGCCCTCGTCACCATTCAGTCCGCAGCCGTCGCGGGCGTCGCCATCGGCACCCTCAGAGCACGCCGCCGTGACGACCGACGCCAGGATCGCAATCACGATCAAGACCGATGGGAAGATCCTCACTCTTCCACCAGCTCGAAATCGATGCTCACCGAGGTGCTCATCGACCGGATGACCGGCACCCTCCCCGCAACGTCGGCGAACATCTCCATCAGGGTCTCGGGGTCGCCGTCCGCGGCCAGGCTGACCTTTACCTCGATCCTGGTCACCTCCCGGCCGTCCGCCGACGTCTCTAAGACCCCCTTGGCCCTGGATCGATAAGACCGGAGGACGACGTCGTACTTTCTCGCCCTGGCGAGGGTGGTGGTGAGGACGCAGGCGTTGGCGGCGGCGACGAAGAGATCCTCCGGCGACGGATAGCCCCCGACTCCGCCAAACTCCGCCGGCAGGGCGACCTCGATATTCGTGCCGGAAGCGGAAGGAAATGTGATCTCGCCCATCGCCCCTCCGGTCCAGGTCACAAGGTTGTTGAAGGTGAGCTCTTCTGCCATGGTCGGAAGTTTAGAACTTCTCGGCTATTATCACTTTCCGAAGAATGCCGATCAAGGGATCAAGGGTGTGAGTGGTCAGGCAAGTCGCCATGCCGGTGGTTTTCAACCCGATGATAAGCCTCCCCGGCAGCCCGAGGGGGATCGACGTGGACGGTGGCATCCGAGATGTAAGGGAGGCTGTGATGGAGCATGTGGGTGACCTCCGCGGCGATCTCGTGCCCCCTCTCGACCGACAGCTCGGGATCGACTATCACGTTGATCTCGGCGTGGAGCCTGATCCCCATCCACCTCACCTTCACCTCTGCCACGTCCTCGACGCCGGGGGTCCGGGCCGCCGCCGCCCTCACCTCGTCTGCAACCTCGGGATCGACGCCGTCGACGAGCCTCGTCAATACCACCATCCCCGACTTCCAGCCGATCTGGAGGATGACGACGGCGATCAATAGCCCCACCAGAGGGTCCGCCCTGGGGTAGCCGGCCGCGACGCCGAGGGAGCCGAGGAGGACCGCAAGGCTCGTCAGGCCGTCGGCCCGGGCGTGGCGGCCGTCGGCCACAAGGGCGGCGCTGTTGATCTCCCGGCCCACCTTCATCCGGAAGACGGCCACCGCCTCGTTTCCGGCAAATCCGATCAGCGACGCCAGAACCACAGCCCAGAGAAATTCGATGGGCCGGGGCTGAAAGAGCCTCGAAAGGGACTCGTAACCGGTGAAGACGGCGCTGGCGACAATCATCAGGACGACGACCAGCCCCGCCAGGTCCTCGGCCCGGCCATATCCGTAGGTGAACCTCCTCGTGGGGGGACGCTGGCCGAGCCTGAAGGCGACCCAGAGGGGGACGGCCGTCGCCGCGTCTCCCAGGTTGTGGACGGTGTCGGCGAGGAGGGCCATGCTCCCGGAGAATAGAACTATCGCCACCTGAAGGAGGGCAGTTGCCAGAAGCGCGACGAAGGAGACCTTGACGGCCCAGACCCCCCTATCTGCCGCCAGGAGCGCGGGGTCGGCGGGAGCGTGGGCGTGGAGGTGAAGATGATTTGAGCCGTGGTGATGCTGGTGATGCCTGCCATCCGTGCCGTGGTGGTCGTCGTTCTTCGAGATCATGCTCGGATCGGAATTGAATCTCTCTTCCGCCAATTTAAATCTGCCCCGTGCCGACCTCCGACGACGATGAATGACGACGAGGATGACGATGAAGATGATGACGATGAGAAGGACGACGAGGATGATTGCGATCAAGAGAACAGAGAATCCAACGTAAAGTATATTGAAGGTCGAGGCCCAAGAAACCCGGCATGGACCCGACCTTGTTTCTCCTCTTCGGCTTCGTCCTGGCGACGGCCATCGCCCTGGCCGCAGTCAAGAGGTTCATCATCGATAACTCGGACTTCTGGATGTCCATGGGCATCATCCTCGCCGGCCGGGGCAGCTACGATCGGGCCGCCCGATGCTGCGGAAGGGCCGTTGGGATATACCCCTTCTACGTCCACGCCTGGAACAACTGGGGGCTCGCCCTCTACGAGCTGGGAAGGTACGAGGAGGCTCTCGAACGGATCGACGAGGCGTTGACCCTTAACCTGGACCTCGGCGAGGCCTGGCATAACAGGGGTCTGATCCTGGAGAAGCTCGGCAGGAAGGAGGAGGCTGAGGAGGCTTTCGCGAGGGCCAGAGGCTTGGGTGCCGGTCTTTGATGGGTGGTCGAAAGCTTTGTTAAAGGTTTAAAAAGAATAAATATGATGAATGCATATAGCCAGGCCATGACCTGGAAGAAGATCACAGACTACTGGGCCGAGTGGTTGATCTCGGAGAACCGTAGGGGCAACATCGGCCTCTTCTTCGAAGACGAAGGGCGGGTTTTGTACGACCTCTCCCACGAGAACTTCATCACCGTCCTGAACCTGCTCCAGGGGAAAAAGCAGGTATGGTTCGACGACGAAGAAGAGAGCTTCAGGGCCAGCACCGAGGAGCCGAAGTAGGACCGAGCCCAGAGGATCGGGCGATCGGGCCCAATTCCCGGGGGGGTTAACAAGGCAGATTCCCCTCTTCGGCCCTTCTTCCCGGCTGCCCGGCTTACTTTCCCACCAGCGGCGATCCACATTTCGGGCAGGTCATCGTCCGACAGGGAACGCCAGCCACCAGCCGCGTCTCAAGCCGCCATATTTCAGATGCCCACCTCCACCCCGACGCCCAACAAGTGACCCCGACACCGCTCGCAAAACCGGGAGCTTTTGAAGTCGGTCTCGCCGATGGAGTTTGAGAAGGCCATGACGCACCCCCGGTCTGGACAGTGGGGAAGGCCGAAGACGTGGCCAAGCTCGTGGACCGCCTCCTTTTTTGCCCTCTCTCTGAAGAGCTCGGGGTTGGGGGATAAGCCATAGAACTCCTGCCGGAGCCTCGCCAGAGATATTATCGCCCGGCTCCCGCAGGCGAGGCCGAAGATGAAGTTTGTGTCGGCGACGAACATGTCCTCGTCGATCACCCCCAGGACGGCGTCCTCCTCCCCGGCCTTGGGCGCCGGAAGGGCCGCGAGGACCAACCCTCCCACCAGCTGGCCCCTCTCGGGAACGCAGGCTTTTCCTGGAACGTCGATAGCCGGCCTCAGCTCGACGACGCCGAAGATCGATCCCAGCTCGCAATCGAGAAAGGCGATGGCGTTCGGGTCGACGGCTCCGACGGGATGAAGGATTATGGTGGTCACGTCCCTCACCGCGTCTTATTATTGACCAGAAAAGATGAGAACGCAGAGATGATCGCACCTCGATCTCCAATTTCTCCGAGCCTCCGAGTCTCAGATTTCTCCAGCTTTATCCCGCCTATTTCTCGGAGAGGGACTTCTGGTAGGCCTTCCAGCCGGGGCACCAGCCGGTGTGCCACTTCCAGATTCTGGCGATCAGGGAATCCGGCTTCGCCTCGGCCCGCCGCCTGATGGGGCATCTATCGCATGTTGATGACATGATATGATGATGGCGCAAATGGTATAAGGAATTTGCGAAGGAAAGTCTGAAAGGCAAGAGCCAGGAGGCTCGCCCTGAATAGATCGGGAGACGAATTGTCATGATAAGCGTATAAGCGGGGTCATGGGAAGTACTCGGCGGGAAGCCTGAGGATGCCAGATGCAGCCAGAACCACCACGATCATTGTGTATATCACGGAGACGCAGAGGTCTTTGATCATATCGCCCTTCGAGTATCCCGTCTCCTGCTTCCCCGAGACCGCCTCCTTTACGCCTCTATGCATCAGAACGAAGCCCAGAATGTTTGTCATCCAGTAGCCTGCAACCATGGCGGGGAGAAAGAGCTCCTCGGAGACGAGGCCGAAGAGGGCCCCGAAGGCGTAGGCGAGGGGTATGTTCACGAAGAGGTCGTTCCACCAAGAGACGGGCGAGAGCAGATAGCCCACCGTGGCCATAAGGCCCCCTTTAACCCTATGCTTCCCGATCTCGCGGCCGGCGATCTCGATGGGAGCGTCCTCTTGTTTCTCCCAATCCATTCCCGAGATATTTGGAGGACTATCCATTTATTCTTTCGTCTCCGAATCGATCTCCAGATTGATCCCTTACTATGTAATCAAAGGGCCCATTGCCGAGGATACGCCCCCGATAACCAGCTTCAACGCCCCCTTGAAGAAAAACTGAAGACCCGCAGGATAGCGACTCGGGCGATCGATCCTGATGCAACAAGACGGCATGGACCACGCCCTTCTTGCGCAGAAACGGGCGGAAGGAGACGGAAGGAGACGGACGGAGACGGAATTTCGCCTGAACTCGGAATGAAAAATTGCATGGAGCGATTCAATAAATGCAGCTCAGGGCTTTTTCTGCCCGCCCTTCAAGTTTCCCAACGTCGAGATGGCCGACTTGACCGCGGATACGACCTGGTCGTAGAGGAAGACGCCGAAGATTCCGATCAACATGGCCAGGACCACGATTCCTATCAAAAATGCTATCACCAAGCCTATCAGGGTCAATCTTTTTCACCTCATTGAAGTTATATCAGCCCCGCTCCCGGAGAGATCCTCGCATCCGGCCGCTTCGCCCATTGCCAAGGGTCGGATCCAGAATTGATGGATCGAGCCCTTCTGGCCAGAGGCACGCTGCTCGGTGGCTCTTCTGCCTTCATCTGATAAAAAGGGTTTGACGGATGAAATCCTTCTCATATCTTATTGCCATCTGACTCCTGACTCCCGACAACCTTGCTGCATCCGTATTTTTCTTCATCAGGCAGCTTCTTCACCAAAAGCCCGATATACGACCTCAGTCATCCGGTCGCCCTAGGCGATAAAATCATGTTGATCGGAATCGATGTCGGCGGAACCACTACAGACGCGGTTCTAATAGACAATGGAAAGGTAATAAAAACGTCAAAAGTCCCGACCGACCACGACCACCTCCTGGAGTGCCTGATGAGCGCCCTCGACGAGATCGTCCGGGGCGCCTCGCCGAAGATGATCGAGCGGGTCGTTCTCAGCACCACCCTCATCACAAACCTCATCGCCGAGGGGAAGACCGACCCCGTGGCCCTGATCATAGAGCCCGGACCCGGCATGAACCCCGAAGGCTACAGCCTGGAGGGCGAGGTCCAGATCGTCCGGGGTGCCATCGACTACCGGGGACGAGAGATCCAGGACCTGGACGAAGGCCAGGTCAAAAACGCGGCGGCCAAGATCTCCGAGCGGGGGTACAGGAAGGTGGCGGTGGCGAGCAAGTTCGGGCAGAGAAACCACTCCCACGAGGAGAGGATGCGAGAGATCGTCCTTCAGGTGAGCCCCGAAACCGTGGTGGAGATGGGCCACCAGGCCTCGGGACGCCTGAACTTCCCGAGAAGGGCGGCGACGACGATGCTGAAGGTCGCAGCCCAGGATAGATATCGGGAGTTTGCCGACCAGATAGCCAAGGCCATCACCGGCAGGAAGATCGAGGCTCCGATCTACATCCTCAAGGCCGACGGGGGGACGCTTCCTCTGGAGACCTCCGTCGAGTACCCCGTGGAGACGATATTCTCGGGGCCAGCGGCCAGCACCATGGGAGTTCTCGCCCTCACGCCCCCCGGCCAGACCTCCGTCGTCGTCGACATCGGCGGGACGACGACCGACCTCGCCCTGATCCTGGACGGGGTTCCCCTGATGTCCTCGGAGGGGGCGAAGGTGAACAGCTACCTCACCCACATCAGGGCTTTTGCGGTCAAGTCCGTCGCCCTGGGCGGCGACAGCAGAGTGAGAGCCGCAGATGGCGAGGTCACCCTCGGGCCGGAGAGGGCGGGTCCCGCCCGCTGCCTCGGCGGGCCTGAGCCCACCCCCACCGACGCCATGAGGCTCTTGAACCTGATCTCCATAGGCGAGCGGTCTCTGGCTGAAGAGGCGATGACGAACCTTGGCAGAGACCTCGGCTGCTCCGCCGGCGAGGCGGCCCAGAAGGTGGTGGACGAGGCCGTCGATATGCTCCTCAGCGAGATCAACGGCATGTTCCTCGCCTGGGAGGAGGAGCCCGCCTACCGGGTCTGGGAGATCCTCCAGAAGGAGAAGATCAGGCCCCAGAACGTCGTCGGGGTCGGCGGCGGGTCCCTGGGGCTCGTCCCCCTGGTGGCAGAGAAGCTCGGCGCCAGAGGGATCATCCCCGAGAACGCCACCGTCGCCAACGCCATCGGAGCCGCCGTGGCAAGGCCCACCCTCACCCTCACCTTCAGGGCCGATACCGAACGGGGCTTTTACACCGTCGCCGAGGACGGGACGACCGGAGAGGTCAAGGACCGGAAGTTCGGCCAGAAGGAGGCGGAGGCTCTGGCAAAGAAGCTGATAATCGAGCGGGCCGAAAAGATGGGGATCGGTGAGTACGCCTCGGAGGCAGAGGTGACCGCTAGCGAGGTCTTCAACATGGTCCGGGGCTGGTCCACCAGCGGCCGGATCCTGGACGTGGGCATGCAGATTCCGGCGGGGCTCATCCCCGAGTGGACGGGAGGTGGACGTTGATGACGACTTTGAGAGAGGAAAATAGGGATCGGGCGCGGAAGATGGGGCTGATATTCTTCCCAGCCTTCGACTGGGCGATAACCCCGACCCACCCGGAGAGGGAGGAGAGGCTCCTTTACACAAGAGACCAGATCTTCGAGGAGGGGCTGATGGACCTCCCGGAGGTCGAGGAGTTCAAGCCGCGCCTCGCGGAGCTGAAGGACATCGCTCGGGTCCACTTCTGCATACCCTCCGTCGAGTCTCTGGTCACCGAGGCTCACCTCATCGCCGCGGGGTCGACCCTCGTCCTCGCCGACGCCTACATGAAAAAAGAGATCACCAACGCCTTCGCCCTGGTGAGGCCGCCGGGCCATCACTCCATGAGGGTCGCCCACGGGAACCGCGGGTTCTGCAACGTCAACAACGAGGCGATAATGGTCGAGTACATCCGCCGAAAGTACGGGATCAGGCGGGTGGCGATCATCGACACCGACGTCCACCACGGCGACGGGACCCAGGAGATCTTCTACCACGACCCCGACGTCCTCTTCATATCCTTCCACCAGGACGGAAGGACCCTCTATCCGGGGTCGGGGTTCGTCGACGAGCAGGGCGGCCCCAAGGCGATCGGAAGGACGATCAACATACCCCTCCCCCCCGAGACCCCCGACGAGGGGATCCACTACGTCCTGGAGGAGCTTGTCCTACCGATCCTGAAGGAGTTTCGGCCCCAGCTGGTCGTCAACTCCGCAGGCCAGGACAACCACTACACCGACCCGCTCGCCAACATGCGGTTCTCAGCCCAGGGGTACGCGAAGCTGAACGAGATGCTCGCCCCCGACATCGCCGTCCTGGAGGGGGGGTACGCCATCGAGTCGGCCCTCCCCTACGTCAACTGCGGGATAATCCTGGCCATGGCCGGTCTCGACTACTCGAACGTGAGGGAGCCCGACTACGTCCCCGGAAGGTTTTCGATGTCGAGGACCATGGAGGCGAATATCACGGGGACGGTCGAGTACCTCCAGGGGATCTGGGATGCAAGAGAAGAATTGACTGCGACGGCCGTCGAGAGGGCGGGGCCCTTCTTCCGGAGGCGGAAGAACATCTTCTACGACACCGACGGGATCCGGGAGAAGCAGACCGAGTCGGTGAAGATGTGCCCCGACAAGAGCTGTCCCGGCTACATGACCATCGACACCGACGCCGTCAGGGGTTACGGGTCGTCAGATAGCGGGTTTGGGGTCTTTGTTCCCCTATTCGCCTGCAAGCGGTGTCGCGAGGAGGCGAGGGAGGAGTACGAGGCCCACAAGACCGACTCCCGGTACAACTACATCTACTTCCAGGACAAGAACACCGACAACTTCCGGCTCTACAGTACCAGGATGCACAACGAGCGGGTCTATTGAAGTAGAGAAGTAGAGGCAGCGGGAAAAATCCCGCTCGGTCGGGGGGCGGGATGAGGTGAGGGCCACGGGCGGCGGGGCCGAGTCCGGCGCCCTTCGGCCTCACACCACCCGCCGCCAAATCTGCCAACTGCGACAAGATGCACTACGATTTAGCAGTCTTCGACCCGTCCATCTCCGTCCATCTAATTCTGATGAGATCGGATGCTCCAACTTGTTCTTCTTCGCTGAACCGCAAAGGTGGAAAACGGCCCAAAGCTCTATAATCTGCGAAGCTAAAATATATAGACTGATCAGCATGGCGAAACTACAAGGCGAGGCTGGAAAGACCTCCATGAAATTCAGCCCGGAGAAGGGCTTCAAAGAGTTTAAACAGAAGTTCACCCTGACCAACTCTGAGGCGGCAGCTTTTCTCAGGGATCTCGCCCAGGAGATGGAAGCGGGAGGCGAAGTGGAGATCTCTCACCACGGCGCGTCCATTTCCGTCGATCCTGAGTCCCCCATAAAGCTTGAAGTGGAACTGGAGGACGATGAGATTGAGATCGAGATAAAGCTCAGGGCGAGATCGTGAAGATGTGGCGCTGCAGCGAGAACGCTGACTATGGCTGGTGATGATGTGAAGGAAAAAGAAGGCGAGATCAGGGAGATTCGGATCGCCTCCTGGCGGCGGAGGCTGGGGGCCTGGCTGATCGACATAATCCTGGTGGGAATTCTGTGGGACGTTCTGGCGGGCGTAGCCGGCATCGCCGGAGCATTTCACGTCTTCGGCTTTTGGCCCATGCACGGCCCCTTCTTCCACCACTGGTTCGTGAACATCGGGTCTGACGACGCCCTCGTCCTCTTCGTCTACTGGACGCTGATGGAAGGGTACCGGGGCCAGTCCATCGGGAAGATGGCTCTGGGGCTGAAGGTCACCGACAGAAAGGGAGACGAGATCGACATCCCGCGGGCCGCCATCGAGAGCTTCGGGAAGGTCTTCCTCCTGCCCCTGGACTGCCTCATCGGCTGGATTGCGGTTCCGGGGTCGGGGCAGAGGCTATTTAACCGGCTCTCGGAGATGATCGTCGTCCTCGTCAACGAGGCGGCGCCAGAGGGGGTCCGCTACGTGAGGCCGGAGTAGCGGGCGTTTTCCCCTTGGCCCCACCTCGCCTTCCTCCCCCTCCATCTCGCATTTCTGTTTGTGATGCCTGGTGGGCTTCTAATACTATAAACGAGCAGTAATCTTCATGGGAACACTGACCTACAGGATCCTTCTCAAAAAGGAGCCGGAAGGCGGCTACACCGTCACCGTCCCATCCCTTCCAGGGTGCGTCACCTATGGTGACGCCATCGAGGAGGCGGTGGAGATGGCAAGAGAGGCGATTGAGCTCTATCTTGAGAGCCTCAGAGAGCACGGTGAAGAGATTCCGACCGAAGAGGAGACTCTGGAGCGAATCCTATCGGTAGAGGCCCATGCCTAAAGTGCCAGCCCTCACACCTCAGAAGATAGCGAAGGTGCTGGAGAAGAAAGGTTTCGTCCTCGACAGGACAAGCGGAAGCCACCGCATTTATTACAATCCCGAGGCGAAGTGCAGAGTTGTGGTTCCTTTCCACAAAAAAGATCTTCCAAGGGGAACCGCCCTCGCCATTCTAAAACAGGCAGGCATCAGCAGAGAAGATCTGGATGACCTGCTCTAAGCGCTCAAATATTCAAAGTTGATCGCCGAGCCCCGCTTACTCAGCCCAGCGTCTCCTCGATCCATGCCTCGATCGCGTCCCTCACGTCCCGGAAGGCACAGAGCCGCTCCTCCTCGGTCCCGGCGGCGGCAGCGGGGTCGGGGAAGCTCTGGTGGACCCGCTTCCCGCCGCCGGGGAAGAAGGGGCAGGCCTCCCTCGCCCGATCGCAGACCGTCACCACCAGGTCGAACTCGGCGCCCCGAAACTCATCCAGGCTCTTGGACCGGTGGCCCGAGATGTCGACGCCCCGCTCCGCCATCGCCCTGATGGCGAGGGGGTGGACCTCGGTCGAGAAGGTTCCGGCGCTGAACACCTCGTAGCGATCGCCGTGCAGGTGGCGCAGCAGCCCCTCGGCCATCTGGGAGCGGGCCGAGTTGTTGGTGCAGACGAAGAGGACGCGGGGTTTGGTGGTGGGGGACATAATTTGAGCCTACTGATAACGTCTCGTCTTAGTCTTGCTTATTCCGATTATACAACGTCTCTTCAGAAAGAGATTCGAGGCAGCCCTCTATCGCCTCGTTGATGTTCTCCAGAGCCTCCTCGGCGGTATCCCCCTGAGAATGGCAGCCCGGCAGCGCCGGACAACTGACGATGTACCCCCCTTCCTCGGCCTCTTCGAGAGTCACCTTGAGTTTCATGGAAGAGGGTTGGCGTCTGAGGTTGAAAACGTTTTCTTGCGGCCGCCGGGAATGGGCGCGGATGGCTACCTATACCTTTTATTCTCGAAGGGGAGGATTAGGGGTCTAGCACTGGTGGCACCAAATTTGAAGGACAAAAAGCAGTTGGGGGAAGAACGAGAATACTATAGAGCTATATCCTTTTCGATCTCGGCGATGGCCTCCTCGAAAGAGATCGCCTCTTCGCAGGATGCTTTGGCAGCATCATAGGCTCGAATGGATTCAAGCTTCTCCAGCTCGATTAGAAGATAGAGTGTCATCCTGCTTAAACGTTAATTTTATTGGCTCTTCACTATTCCGTGTGGGTAACAGATAGCCATTTATCATAATCATGCTACCGAATAAAAAGCATGTCAATCTCACAAGAGGATCTTTTCAAGCAGGCACTGAACCTACAGCCTCCCTGGTTAATCGACTCAATCGACTTCGACGTGGAAGGGAAGCGACTCGACATCCACATAGATTTCGAACGTGGTGGCAAATTTCCATGTCCTAGATGCGGCAACTCTGAATGCGATGTTCATGATACAATCGATAGGACTTGGCGTCATCTAAATTTCTTCCAGTTTAAAACCTACC
>Ga0116151_10003711_pt1 | contig 13582 bp, 12 predicted proteins | sample AD_UKC117_MetaG_FD_89893 | JGI IMG/M metagenome (GOLD analysis project Ga0116151, IMG submission 89893) | Active sludge microbial communities of municipal wastewater-treating anaerobic digesters from Hong Kong - AD_UKC117_MetaG | ecosystem: Engineered > Bioreactor > Anaerobic > Digestate...
CGTGCTTTAGGGGCGCGCGCGTCCCGCGCCCATGGAACCCCGGATGTCCGACACATCGCCGCAATACGAGGAGCGATCGCCTTTCGCCGATTTCGGCGGGCGGCGTCCTGCGGCCTTCGTCGACGCGGGCCGGCATACCCAGCGCGTGCAGTTCCTGCGGCGCGCCATCATCGCGGTCTGCGTCGGCGCGGTCGGGCTGATCGGCTTCATCCTCGTCTTCGATCCGCTGCATCGCTTGCAGATCGGCGGCTTTTCGGTCGCCAGCGTCGGCCTCGAGGGCACGCGCATCAAGATGGACCGGCCGCGCCTGTCGGGCTATCGCGCCGACGGCCAGCCTTATGAAGTGCGGGCCGACACGGTCGTGCAGGACACCCGCCACCCAAAAGTGTTCGAGCTCGTGAACGTCGACGCCAAGCTCGGCGGCAAGGACGGATCGACGACCCTGATCCAGGCGGCCAAGGGGCAATACAACGCCGATACAGACAAGCTCGAGCTTTCCGAGGCGGTGCGGGTCCGGAACAAGGGTCAGTACGACATGAAGCTGACCCATGCGGCCGTGGACATGCGAGCCTCGACGATCCGGTCGGCCAAGCCCGTGACGGTCGACCTGCCGAACGGCAGGATCGAGGCGAGCGGCGCCAATTTCATGGATGCGACCCGCCAGTTCGAATTTCTGGGGCCGGTGCGTTCGGAATTCCGGGACGACACGCCCGATGCGCCCGCCGATGCGGAGACTTCCCAGTGAGACTGCCAATCGTCGCGACCCTGGTCGCGCTCGCCGCAACCCCGGCCGCCGCCGCCATGCTGCCCGGCGCCAGCGCCAAGGACCCCTATACGGTCGACGCGGCCAAGCTCGACTTCTTCGAGAAGGAGAACAAGCTCGTCTACACCGGCAATGTGCTGGCGACGCAGGGGCCGACCAAGGTGCGCGGCTCGGTCATGACCATCTACCTCGACAAGGGCGCCGCGGGTTCCGCGAATTCCGGCGTGCGGCGGGTCGAGATGAAGGGCCCTGTCACGGTCGCGCAGAAGGACAAGGTCGGCACCGGCGATAGCGGCGTCTACGACCGGCAGGAAAACAAATGGTACCTGATCGGCAACGTGACCTTCACGCAGGGCACGACCGTCACGCAGGGCGACAAGCTGATCTATGATCTCGCCACCAATCGCGCCACCGTCACAGGCCGCGCGCGCACCGTACTGACGCCGAAGGAGCCAGAGCCGCGCAAGGAGCCGGAGGCGCGCAAGCCCACGGCTCGCCGATAATCGTCGTTCCGGCGCGGAACGTTCGAGAGCGCCGGCGCATCCCCCCGTTGCATGGGCGCGCGACGCAGGCTACGCCCTGTCTTGCAGGAAACCGAGAGCGCATTCGATTTGCACGCCCCGCTTCACCCGCCATCCTCGGATGAGCGTCGCGAAGAGATTTCGCGCGGCGGACCTGTCGCGGGCTTTTTCGCGCGCCTGAAAGGGCTGCTGCCGGGCGGTCGGCGCAAGCAGGAATCTCCCGAGGACGGCGACGGCGCTCCGGCGCCGGTCGAGCGCTCGCTCGACGTGCCGACCGAGGAGGACGTGCTCGGCATCCACCACCTCGGCAAGTCCTACAAGGGCCGGCGCGTGATCGAGGACGTGAGCCTCTACCTGCGCCGTGGCGAGGTTGTCGGCCTGCTCGGGCCCAACGGCGCCGGCAAGACCACGCTTTTCTACATGATCACCGGCCTGATCCGGCCTGACGCAGGCCTGATCGAGCTCGACGGCCACGACGTGACCATGCTGCCGATGTACCGTCGCGCGCGGCTCGGCATCGGCTATCTGCCGCAGGAACCCTCCATCTTTCGCGGCCTGAGCGTCGAGGACAATATCCGCGCCGTGCTCGAGATCGCGCAGCCCGACCCCGCCAAGCGGGAAGAAGAGCTGGAGGCGCTGCTCGAGGAATTCGACATCAAGCGGCTGCGCAAGGTGAATTCGGTGGCGCTGTCTGGCGGCGAGCGGCGGCGTTGCGAAATCGCGCGCGCGCTGGCGGGCCACCCCTCCTTCATGCTGCTCGACGAGCCTTTCGCCGGCATCGACCCGATCGCGGTCGCCGACATCCAGGGGCTGGTGCGCCACCTGAAGCATCGCGGCATCGGTGTGCTGATCACCGACCATTCGGTGCGCGAGACGCTGGGCATGACCGACCGCGCCTATATCGTCCACGCCGGCCGCATCCTCACCGAGGGCCCCCCCGAGGCGATCGTGGCGGATCCGAACGTGCGGCGGTTCTATCTGGGCGACGATTTCCGGATGTGACGGCTCGCGTGGGAGTGGCCGATTGGCCACATGCGGCCGCAATTCTGTTGCTCAGGCTCGAGTTCAAGCAGTGACCCGTTGCTCTGCCGAGCAATTCGATTTTACTGGATCCATCAAGGTTTTGCGGTCGGAGGTTTGATCGTGGCGTCCAGCAAGTCTGTTCTTTTGTCGTGCGTGGCTTTCACAGCCCTCGCTTTCGCCGGCGCGGCGTCCGCCGCCGACCTCCCGAGCCGCAAGGCCGCGCTGATCGCCCCGCCCGTCCTGACATGGACCGGCTTTTACGTCGGCCTGCATTCCGGCACATCGGCGGGCGACGTTTCGTCGTCCTATAATTTCCTCGGTCCGGTCGGCGTCGGTTCGCCCGATGTACAGAACCTCAATTCGAAACTCCCGTTCGGCGACCTCTTCATCGGCGCGCAGGCCGGCTACAACTGGCAGATGGCCAATGGCGCGGTGATCGGCGTCGAGACGGATTTCTCCATTGGCGTGCTGCGCAAGCATGCATCGGTGCAGTTCGGCACCTATTTTCCCGGCTTCTTCAACACGCTGAACGGCCAGGCGCGGTTCGGGCTGGACTGGCAGGGATCCACCCGCCTGCGGCTCGGCTATGCCGTCACCCCGCGCTTCCTGCCCTATGTCACGGGCGGCCTCGCCTACGCGTCCATCGCCGGCGACAGCAACTGGAACACGTTCGCCGCCGGCATCGGCACGACCTCTATCGTTCAGGGCAATGGCTCCTCGGTCCGCTTCGGCTGGACGCTCGGCGCGGGCTTCGAATATGCGCTCGGCGGCAACCTGACCTTCAAGTCCGAATATCTCTACGCGCAGTACGGCGGCGCGGCTTACGTTCAGAACACATTCCACGAGCCGACGACGGGCGCTTCGGGCTCCGGCCCGGTCGCGTCGCACGCGGTCGGCGTCCATACGCTGCGCACCGGCTTCAATTACAAGTTCGGCCTGCCGGTCATCGCGGCGACCGGCGGCGGTCCGCTCGGCCTGTTCGCCGATGTGCCGGGCCCGCGCGCCTCCTGGACCGGTTTCTATGTCGGCGTGAACGGCGGTTATGGCGGCGGCGTGCTGGAATCGCACCTCGCCCAGTTCCAGCCCACGATCGGCGGCGGCTTCGAGATCGAGAGCATCCGCAGCAAGCTCGGCATGGGTGGCTTCCTGGCGGGCGGCCAGGCCGGCTACAACCACGAATACGCCAATCATATCGTCGTCGGCCTCGAGACCGACCTGCAGTGGGGCGGCGCCAGGACGCGCGGCGACGCGACCTTCGGCGGCTCGATCCCCGGCTTCGCGCAATCGCTGACCGGCAATGCCCGCTACGGCCTCGACTGGCACGGCTCGACGCGCCTTCGGCTCGGCTACGCCATGGGCAATGGCGTGCTGACCTATGTCACGGGCGGTCTCGCCTATGCTGGCCTGTCCGGCCGGATCAACTGGACGACCAGCATCACGGGCTTCCCGGTGTTCGCGGCGGTCGACGGCTCGTCCTCGGCGGTCAAGCTCGGCTGGACCGTCGGTTTCGGCGGCGAATATCCGATCACCGATCGCCTGAGCATCCGCAGCGAATTCCTGTATGCGCGCTACGCGGGCATGCCGGTCGGCGGCGGCGGTACGCTCAATCCGCCGGCCTTCGCAACAGGGCCGATGGTCCAGACGCTGGAAGTCCGGAACGTCGGCACATCCACCGCGCGCGTCGGTCTGAACTACAAGTTCGGCGGCTTCGGCACGGCGCCTGTCGTCGCCAAATACTGAGCGAACCGACCGCGAAATTCCCGAGAGCCCGGCCTTTGCCGGGCTCTTTTGCATGGCGGCCCTGCCACGCGGCCGTCTTGGTGGCGCGGCGGCGCCCGTGCCATCCTCCCGCGCATCCGAAGGGGAGGAAATCATGAGCAATAACGGACGCGTCGCCTGGGTCACCGGCGGCGGCACGGGCATCGGGCAGGCCTGCGTGGAAATGCTGGCGGCGCGCGGCTGGTCGGTCGCGGTCACCTCGCGGCGAGCCGAGAATGTCGAGGCGGCCATCGCCAGCGCGGTGGCCAAGGGCGGCGATTCTTCGCGCCTGCTGGCTGTCCCGCTCGATGTGTCGGACGCGGCCGCCGTGCAGACGGCGGCAAACCGGATCATCCAGAAATTCGGCCGGATCGACCTGCTCGTGAATTCCGCCGGCGTGAATGTCCGTGCGCGGAACTGGCCCGACGTCACCAACGAGGGCTGGGACCAGGTGATCGGCATCAATCTCGACGGGCTGATGTACTGCATGCGCGCCGTGCTGCCCGCGATGAAGGCGCAGAAGGAAGGCACGATCGTCAACGTCTCGTCCTGGGCGGGCAAATACGTGTCGCCGCTGACCGGGCCGGCCTATGTCGCGTCCAAGCATGCGGTGGTGGCGCTGACCGAATCCTTCAACATGGAAAACGCGAAGAACAATCTGCGCGCCTGCTGCGTGTGTCCGGGCGAGGTGGCGACGCCGATCCTGAAATCGCGGCCCGTCGTGCCGACCGCGGAAGAACAGGCGCGGATGCTGCAGGCGGACGATGTGGCCGGCATTATCGTCTATGTCGCGGAGGCGCCGCAGCACGTCTGCGTCAACGAGATCCTCATCAGCCCGACACACAACCGTGGCTACATCGCTCACACAGGGCTTTAGGCGATGTTTTGACAGCTGTTCTTAACCGCGTTCCGGCGTTCGTCCACAGGGCCGCTTTTATCGAGCGGCCCTTTCGCTAAAATGCTTGAAGCAAAAAGCGGGCCGTATATCATTGTGCGGCGCAGCAATGGTCCCCGGCCATTCGTTGGGGCGGTTTCGAGTGTAACGAGATGGCTTTATCCACGCGGCTCATGATGCGGCAGGGCCAGGCCCTGGTGATGACGCCGCAACTGCTGCAGGCGATCAAGCTGCTGCAGTTCTCGCATCTCGAACTCTCCGCCTTCGTACAGGACGAGCTCGACCGCAATCCCTTGCTGGAGCGCGCCGACGACCGCGACAACGGGCCGGAAGCCGCGCCCGCGATCGACCGGTTCGCGGAAGCCGAGCAGGCGCGCGGCGCGGAGACGGGCGAACAACCGGACTGGGCGGGTTCGGATCTGGCCGTCGACAGCGCGCAATTGTCCGCCGACCTCGGCACTGACGTGTCCAACGCCTTCGACGCCGATGCGCCGCCCACGCCCGCCGCGCCGGCCGCGAGCGGCGAGGAGACCGGCCTGACGACCGACGCCTGGAGCGGCGGGGCGAACGGCGGCGGCGCAGGCGGGGGCGCGAGCGACGGCGAGGCGCCCAATCTCGAGGCCTATGTCGCCGCCAAGCCGACGCTGGCCGAACATCTGACCGAGCAGCTCAACATCGCCTGCGCCGATCCGACCGACCGGCTGATCGGCCGCGCGCTGATCGATTCGCTCGACGAGGCCGGCTATTTCCGCGACGACCTCGCCGAGACCGCCGAGCGTCTGGGCGCGCCGCTCGCGCGGGTGGAGCGGATGCTCGCGCAGGTCCAGACCTTCGATCCCTCCGGCGTCGGGGCGCGCGATCTGGCCGAGTGCCTAGCCATCCAGTTGCGCGAGCGCGACCGCTACGACCCGGCCATGCAGGCGCTGATCGCCAACCTGCCGCTGCTCGCCAAGCGCGAATTCGCGACCCTGCGCCGGCTGTGCGGCGTGGATGACGAGGACATTCTCGACATGGTCGCCGAGATCCGGCGGCTCGATCCCAAACCCGGCCGCGCCTTCGGCGGCGAGACGCTGCAGCCGGTCGCGCCCGACGTGATCGTGCGGGCCGCCACGGACGGAAGCTGGCGCGTCGAACTCAACACCGAGGTCCTGCCACGCGTACTGGTCAACCAGACCTATGCGGCGACCGTGAACGCTGCGCGGGTCAACGAGGCGGACAAGTCGTTCCTGACGAACTGCCTGCAGAACGCCAACTGGCTGACCAAGAGCCTGGAGCAGCGCGCCCGCACGATATTGAAGGTCGCCAGCGAGATCGTGCGCCAGCAGGACGGGTTTCTCGCCCATGGCGTCGAACACCTGCGGCCGCTGAACCTGCGCACCATCGCCGATGCGATCGGCATGCACGAATCGACCGTCTCGCGCGTCACCTCGAACAAATACATGGCCACGCCGCGCGGCCTGTTCGAGATGAAATATTTCTTCACCGCCTCGATCGCCGCCCAGGCCGGCGGCGAAGCGCATTCGGCCGAGGCGGTTCGCTTCCGGATCAAGCAGATGATCGACCAGGAGCCCGCCGACGCCGTCCTCTCGGACGACGCCATTGTAACCCGGCTCAAGGACGCCAATATCGACATAGCCCGTCGCACCGTGGCGAAATATAGGGAAAGCCTGCGCATTCCCTCGTCGGTCGAGCGGCGGCGCGAAAAAACGGCGCTGGCGGCGCAACCCGCGTAAAACGTTGCCACATTCAGAATGGTATATGTGTAAACATTTGATTTATAACAGTTTTCAACAGGTAGCGGCGGCGGTTGACTTCGCCGGCTCGCGCTTCTAACGGTTTCCCGCGCGCCGCCTGCCGCCCGACCGAACGCCGCCAGACCATCGAACGAACGAATAACCGACGAAACAGAAGAAGACCGAGGGATCAGATGTCGTTGCGGGTATCGGGCAAGAACATGAACATCGGCGAAGCCTTGCGCGTGCATGTGCAGGGCAAGGTCGCCGCCGCCGTCGGCAAGTATTTCGACGGGGAGCCGAGCGGGCATGTCACCATCGCGCCGGAAGGCTCGGGCTTCCGCGCCGATTGCACGCTTCATCTGAAGAACGGCGTGACCGTGCAGGCCGATGGCCGCGCGCAGGAGCCCTACGCCTGTTTCGACCAGGCGGCCGAGCGGATCGAGAAGCGCCTGCGCCGGTACAAGAGCCGGATCAAGGAACGCAAGCACGAGAAGGCCGATGCTGGCGGCGTCATGGTCGCGAGCTACGTGCTGGAGGCGCCGGACGAGGAAACGGACGCGCCCGCCGAACAGGATTTCGCCCCGACCGTCATCGCCGAGACCTCGACCCGACTCGGCGCCATGACGATCGCGGCCGCCGTCATGGAACTGGATATGACTGGCGTGACGGTCCTGCCATTTCGCCACGCAGCGACCGGCCGCGTGAATGTCATTTACCGCCGCAGCGACGGCAATATCGGTTGGCTCGACCCGGCCGGCGAGGACAAGGCGAAAGCCTGATCCCGAGCCGAAGATCGGCACGGTTATTGCGAGTTCGCGTATGCAAGTCGGGCGCAGCCGGGGAGGCAGCGGCCCAGCGCCTGCGGCGAAAACAGGATAATGCGGATGATGTCGCTCAACGATCTCATTTCCCCGCAGGCGGTCATTGCCTCGCTGAAAGCCAACGGCAAGAAGCAGGCGCTGATCGAACTGAGCGAGAGGGCGGCCGAAGTTTCGGGCCTCGATTCGCGCGAGATTCTCGATGCGCTGATCCAGCGCGAGCGGCTGGGTTCGACGGGCATCGGCGGCGGGATCGCGATCCCGCACGGCAAGCTCGCGCGCTGCAATCGCATCTTCGGCGTGTTCGCGCGCCTGGAGAAGCCGATCGACTTCGAGGCGCTGGACGATGCGCCGGTCGATCTGATCTTCCTGCTGATCGCGCCGGAAAACGCCGGCGCCGATCACCTCAACGCCTTGTCGCGCGCTGCGCGCATGCTGCGCGACCAGAGCCTCGTCGCGACGCTGCGCTCGACCCGCGACCCCTCCGCGCTCTATTCGATTCTCGTCCGCTCTCCGACGCCGAACGCCGCGTGACGCGCTCGGGGCGAGCGGTCAGACGCCCCGTCTCCAGCTCCGGTTCGTATAGTCGATGGCGTACATGTCCGGCGCGGCGGCGAGAGCCGACATGCCGGTGAGCACGGCGTCGGGTTGCTCGATCAGCCGGATCGGAATGTCGGCGAGCACGGCCTGCATCGGCGCCTTGGCCAAGAACGTTTCCCGAAACGCCCGCGCATCCAGCCAGTCGACGAGTCTGGGCAGCACGCCGCCGGCGAGCGTCACGCCGCCGCGGGCGAGGAAGATCAAGGCGAGATCGCCGGCGCAGCGCGCCACCAGCCGCCAGAACAGACCGATCGATTCGACCGCCGATTCGTCACCCGCCCGCGCCGCCGCCTGAACGCCGGCGGCGTCCCGTCCGTCGGGCGCGCGCCCCTGCGCCGCGCCCAGTGCGGAATGCAGCCGCGCGAGGCCCGGTCCCGATAGGACGCTCTCGAAGGTCACCCGACCTTCCACGCGCTCGAGATGCGGCCAGACTTTTTCCTCCAGAGCGCCGGCGGGGCCGAAATCGACATGGCCGGCCTCGGTCGTCGCCGGCAGCCAGCGCCCGTTGGCCGGAAGCAAGGCTGCGGCGCCGAGACCCGTGCCGGGCCCGAGCGCCAACATGGGCGCGCCCGACCGTGCAAGACCGCTGCAGATTTCGCGCGTCATATCGGGCGTCAGATGAGGCAGGGCGACGGCCTGCGCCTCGAAATCATTCAGCAGGAGCCCCTGCTCCAGTCCGAGCCGGCGCGCTATCTGAGGTCCATCGAGCGTCCAATCGGCGTTGGTGAGGCGGACATGGCCGGCATCCACCGGACCGGCCGCGCATATGATGACGGAACGCGCCTCGGTCCCGGCCGCTTTCGCCGCGGCGACGAGAGCGCCCTCGAGGCCATGATGGGCGGCTGTCGAATCTTTCAGGACGATTTCCGGGGCCATTCCCGGCGCGCGGCTGACCGCGACGCGGAGATTGGTGCCGCCGACATCACAGACCATGACAGGATAGGGAAACTGCACATCCACCGCCGAGCGAAAGGGTTTGCACATCGGGAACTGCCTAAAGATAGGACCGCACGGCCAGCGTGTCTATCGCGGCTTGAGCGGAACCGGAACGAATGGATTGAGTTGAATCCGCAAGATTGCTAATGTTCGAAACAAACGGAGGGTAAATGAACGGCGCGCCTCATGCCTGATACATTTCAACATAAACTACCGCTCGACAAAATTTGTCTTTTTGTTGACGCGGACGGAACCTTGCTGGACATTGCATCGCGACCTGAAAACGCCAAAGCAACGACGGATACGCTGGCAATACTACAAGCATTGTATCCTGCGTTGGGCGGCGCGCTGGCGATCGTCAGCGGTCGCCGGATCGAGGAGATCGACATGCTTTTCGCGCCGCTTCGGCTGCCGGCGAGCGGGATTCACGGCGCGCAGCTCCGGCGTACGCCCGAGCATCCGATCAGCGACGCCGGTTTCCCGGATATTCCACCTTCCGTCGAGAAGATCGTCGAGGACGTGGCCGCGCGGCACGCCGGCGTCTTCGTCGAGCACAAGGGCAAGGCGCTCGCCGTCCACTGGCGCGCGGCCCAGGACCGTGAACATGCGCTCTGGGACGAACTGGGCGCCGCCGTCGAGCGCATGGAGCCCGAACTCGTCATCCTGCGCGGCCATTGCGTTTTCGAGGTCAAGTCGCCGTCCAGCACCAAGGGCGAGGCGGTGCGGGACTTCATGGAAACCGAGCCCTTCGCCGGCCGCATCCCGATCTTCATCGGCGACGATGTCACGGACATTGCCGGCTTCGCCGCCGTCAAGGCGCTGGGAGGCCATGCGTTTTCGGTCGGGCGAAAGCTCGAGGGCGCCGACGCCGTCTTCAAATCGCCCGCCGAGGTGCGCGCCTGGCTGGGCGGCCTGATCGCGACCAGACAGGAGGCGCGCCGCGCATGAACAACCCGCAGCCGCTCGATCTCGCCCTCGTCGGAAATTGCCGGGTCGCGGCCCTGATCGATCCGCAGGCCCGGATCGTCTGGTGGTGCTTTCCCCGTTTCGACGGCGATCCGATCTTCTGCCGCCTTCTCTCCGGCAACGAGGAGAAGGGATTCAGCGACGTCGTGCTGCACGATCAGGTGTCGTCGCGATCTTCTTACGAGCGAAACACGGCCGTTCTCGAGACGATACTGGAAGACAAGAACGGCGGCGCCGTGCGCATCGTCGATTTCATGCCGCGATTCGGCCGCTACGAGCGCGTTTTCCGGCCGCCGCAACTCGTACGCCGAATCGAGCCGATCGCGGGGCTGCCGCGGATCGCGATCCGCGTGCGTCCGACCTTCGGCTACGGCGGCAAGCCGACGCAGGTCGTCGTCGGCTCCAACCACATCCGCTATCTCGGCGGCGCCGACGTGCTGCGCCTGACCACGGACGCGCCGCTTTCCTACATCGCGGAAGAAACGAAGTTCGCGTTGACGCGCCCGGTTTCGCTGGTCTTCGGCTCCGACGAACCATTTCTGAGCGATCTCGACTCCACCGCGCGCGATTTCGAAACGCGCACGCGCGGCTACTGGCACGACTGGACGCGCTCGCTCGGCGTGCCCTTCGAGTGGCAGAGCGAGACGATCCGTTCCGCCATTACGCTGAAGCTGTGCAGCTTCGAGGAGACCGGCGCGATCATCGCCGCGCATACGACCTCGATCCCCGAAGCGCCGGGCACGTCACGCAACTGGGACTATCGCTTCTGCTGGCTGCGCGACGCCTTTTTCGTCGTCGGCGCGCTAAATCGCCTCGGCGCGACGCAGACGATGGAGAGCTATATCGGCTATCTCACGTCCGTCGTCGCCGACCCGAACGGCGCCATCGCGCCGCTGCATTCGATCGTGCCGGGCAATTCGCTCGAGGAAAACGAGGCCTCTCTGCTCGAGGGCTTCATGTGCCAGGGACCCGTGCGGGTCGGCAATGCCGCGGCCGAACAGGCGCAGCATGACGTCTACGGCAGCGTCGTGCTCGCGGCCAAGCAGATGTTCGTCGATCATCGGCTGCCCCGCATGGGCGACGAGGCGCTGTTCCGGCGGCTCGAACCGCTGGGCGAACATGCGGCTGAATTCGCGCTCGTGGAGGACGCCGGCATCTGGGAATATCGCGGACGCACGCGGGTCCATACCTATTCGGCCGCGCTGTGCTGGGCGGCCTGCGACAGGCTCGGCCATATCGCGGCAAGGCTCGGCCTGAAGGATCGCGCCGACTACTGGCGCAATCGCGCCGCGCCGATCCGGCGCGCGATCCTCGAGAGGGGATGGAACGAAAAGCGCGGCGCGATCGTCGGCGCCTTCGGCTACGACGATCTCGACGCCAGCGTGCTGATGATCGCCGAACTCGGCCTGCTGCCGCCCTCCGACCCGCGCTTCGTCAAGACCGTCGAGGCTATCGGGCGCGACCTTCGGCGCAACGGGCGCGTGATGCGCTACACGGCGGCGGACGATTTCGGCGAACCGGAGACCGCCTTCATCGTCTGCAACTTCTGGTACGCGGATGCGTTGGCCGCCATAGGGCGTCGCGAGGAAGCGCGCGAAATCTTTCAGGACATCCTGTCCAGCGCCAATCGCTACGGCCTTCTGTCCGAGGACCTGCATCCGGCGAGCGGCCAGTTGTGGGGCAATATTCCGCAGACCTATTCCATGGCCGGCGTCATCAATACGGCGATGCGCCTGTCCGACACATGGGAGAACGCCTGGTGGCGCGCCTGGTAATCGTTTCCAACCGCGTAGCTCTGCCGGGCGAAAAGCGCGCCGGCGGCCTCGCGGTCGCGGTCAAGGCGGCGTTGCGCGGGCGTCAGGGCGTGTGGTGCGGCTGGAGCGGCCGCGTCACCGAGGAGACGCCCGCTGCGCCGGAGATCATCGAGGGGCGCAACATCAGCTATGTCGCTCTCGATCTCAACGTCGACGACCATCAGGAATATTACAACGGCTTCGCCAACAGCGTGCTGTGGCCGCTGCTGCACTACCGGGTCGACCTCGCGGAATATTCGCGCGCGGACTTTTCCGGCTACATGCGCGTCAACAGCTATTTCGCCGATCAGGTCTCCAAGATCCTGCAGCCCGACGACATAATCTGGGTGCATGATTATCATTTGATGCGGCTCGCGCTGGAATTGCGCGCGCGCGGGCATGACAATCCGATCGGCTTCTTCCTGCACATTCCCTGCCCGCCGCCCGACATTCTTCAGGCGCTGCCGAAACACGCGGAAACGCTCGGCGCGCTCGCCGCCTTCGACCTGGTGGGTTTCCAGACGGACAACGACACCGACAATTACGGCAAGTATCTCGAGACGCGCGGCGCGAGCCCGTCGCGCGGCGGACGTTTTTTCGAGATCGAAGGCCGTCGCGTGCAGATCGATACGTTTCCGGTCGGTATCGAGACGGCGATCTACGCGCGCGCGGCGCGCGCGGCCGCGCATTCGCCCTTCATCGCGGACGTGATCGCGAGTCTGGGCGGACGCAAGCTGCTGCTCGGCGTCGACCGGCTCGATTATTCCAAGGGCATCGTCCAACGCCTGCAAGCCTTCGAACACCTGCTCGAGGAGCGGCCGCAATGGCGCGGCGCGGCGACCTTCCTCCAGATATCGCCGAAGAGCCGCGAGCACGCCGCCGGCTACAAGGAGATGGACGATACGGTCACCGCGCTGGTCGGCCATATCAACGGCCAGTACGGCGAGGCCGCGTGGACGCCGATCCGCTACGTCAACCGATCCTATTCGCGCAAACAGCTCGCAGGCATCTATCGCTGCGCGCAGGCCGCCCTGGTGACGCCGCTGCGGGACGGCATGAATCTCGTCGCCAAGGAATTCGTCGCCGCGCAGGACGAGACCGATCCGGGCGTTCTCATTCTCTCGCAATTCGCGGGCGCCGCTTCCGAACTCGACGGCGCGCTGATCTTCAATCCGCACGAAAAGGAAGGCGTCTCCGCCGCGATCGAACGCGCGCTGACGATGCCCAGGGACGAACGAATCGCGCGGCACTCGCGCATGATGGAGCGCGTGTCGGACTACGACGTCACGCGCTGGGCGAGCGCTTTCGTCGCTCGGCTCACGGAAGCGCGACAGAGATGGTCGCTGATCGACGGCATTCGCCACATTTTCACGCCGCGAACCTCGGACGCGCGCGGCCCCGGCCGTCGCATCGTCTAATTCCGACACGGGCGCCACATGTTTCGCCTAGCGGACTTTCCGGTGGAAGTGTATAGGTGAACCATCCGCCGCGCGCGTCATCGCGAACGGCGCCGAGGGAGGATTTCGACGACATGCGCGCACACCTTTCGATTACATCGCTGGCGCTTGCCGCCGGCCTCGCCTTTGCGGCGCAGGGCGCATTCGCGCAGGACATCAAGATCGCGCTCATCGCCGGCAAGACCGGCCCGCTCGAAGCCTACGCCAAGCAGACCGAGACGGGGCTCAAGCTCGGGCTCGAATACGCCACCAAGGGCACGATGACGATCGACGGGCGCAAGATCACGCTGATCGTCAAGGACGACCAGACCAAGCC
>Ga0116151_10003712_pt1 | contig 13579 bp, 14 predicted proteins | sample AD_UKC117_MetaG_FD_89893 | JGI IMG/M metagenome (GOLD analysis project Ga0116151, IMG submission 89893) | Active sludge microbial communities of municipal wastewater-treating anaerobic digesters from Hong Kong - AD_UKC117_MetaG | ecosystem: Engineered > Bioreactor > Anaerobic > Digestate...
GCGAGGCTTACGCCGTAGGTTGCGGGCATTCCGTTGATGCGCACGAAGCAGCAATTGGAGCCTGAAGCGGCGAGCCAGTACTGGTCGTTGAGGATGTTGCGGCCCCAGAGGGTTCCGGTCCATTTGCCGTCGGCGCTGGCGAGGCCGGCGCGGGCGTTGACGAGGACGTAGTCGCTGATCGGCATCTGCACCGAGCCGGCGTTGTCGCCCTTGTAGGCGACGTCGCTCGCGACGAAGAGGTTGAGCTTGTCCGTGATCGGCCAGGTCTTGGTCGCCGTCGCGTTCACCTGCCAGTTCGGCGAGTTTGCAAGCTCCGAGCCCGAGGCGTCGAAGGTGACGACCGTCGGATAGACGCTCAGAACGTCGTCGATCGCTTCGTATTCGGTGATCTTGGTGTCGAGATAGGCGACGCCGAGATCGACGAGAAGGCCTTCGGCGACCTGCCAGTGCGCCTCGAGTTCGGCGCCGAGAACGCGCGACTTCGGCACGTTGGTCAGGCCCGAAATGTTGCCGACCGGCGTGACGGAGACCGTCGGCTCCTGCTTGTCTTCATAGTCATAGTAGAAGCCGGAGAGGTTCACCTGCATGCGCCCGTCGAAGAGCGTCGACTTCATGCCGGCCTCGTAGGAGGTGAGCGTTTCCGGCTTGATCGGCAGGAGCTGGCTGTGGGTCTGCGCGGCCGCGCCGTTGAAGCCGCCGGATTTGAAGCCGCGCGAGACGGTCGCGTAGAGGAGGATGTCTTCGCTCGGCGCATAGTCGAGCGTCGCCTTCCACATCCAGCGATTGGTCTCGATGGTGCGGCTGAAGACGGCGAAGGTCCCGAAGTCAGCCGTGCCCGGAATTTCGTCATAGATGCCGCAGCCGCCGGCCGCGAGCGGGCCGGGGTCCGGCAGGCCGTTCAGAAGGATTGTGAACGGCGTCAGGATGTTGTTCCAGCCGAAAGCGAGCGAGCCGTCGCCCGTGTCATAGGTGCAGCCCGACCATTCGCGATCTTCGGCGGTGTAGCGCGCGCCGAGCGTCAGGCGGAACTGGGGCGCGAACTCCCACTCGATGTGAGCAAAGCCCGCGATCGATTCCGTCGTCTGGTCATAGCGCGTGGCGATCTCGCCAATGCCGAGCGCGAGCGCGAAGAACGATTCCTGCATGCCGAGGTAATAGTCTTCGCTGATGTCGTCATAGGAATAGAAGGCGCCGGCGATCCAGTAGAGATTGGAGTCGTTATTCGACGAGAAGCGCACTTCCTGCGAGAAGACGTCGATCTCCGTGTGGTTGACGCCTTGCGCGTCGATGAAGGCGACGCCGCTCGGGTCATACGTCTCCGGATCGCGGTCGAAGCGGTCATAGGAGGTGATCGTGGTCAGGTTGACGCCGTCGAAAATGTCCCAGTCCAGCTTGGCGGAAGCGCCTTTCGAGGTGTTGTTGCGCTGCGGGCGGAAATTGTCGCCCCAATCGGCGGCGCGGTTGTCGCCCGTCGAGAAAATGACCGGGTCCGCGACGGGCAGGGCGAGGGATGAGCCCGCGCCGATCTCAAGGCCGTCGACCGGGGTCGCGGCGATGTTGTCGGACTTGTCGCGGAAATAATGAAGATTGACGAGCAGCGAGGCGCTGTCGTTGAAGTCGACATTGATGAGGCCGCGCACGGCGTATTCCTCGCGCTCGCCGAGGGTGTCGCCGGGGCGCGAGAGGCTTTGCTGCCAGCCGTCCGCCGTCGACTGCACGGTCTTGGCCGCAAGGCGCACCTGCACATTGTCCGAGACAGGCCCGCTGACGAAGCCGGCGACATCGAGAACGCCGAAGCGGCCATATTCGAGATTGGCGCCGGCGGAGAACTCTTTCGTCGGCTTGCGGCTGACGAAGTTGATCTGGCCGGCGGTCGTATTGCGGCCATAGAGGTCGCCTTGCGGGCCTTTGAGAACTTCGACGCGCTCGACGTCGAAGAGGACGCCGCGGCTCATCACCGAATAGGGGATGTTCGATTCGTCGAAATAAAGCCCGACCGTGCTTGAGGACGTGGTCGTGTAATCGGCGAAACCGACGCCGCGGATCGTGTAGACCGGCACGCCGTTCGGCTGTGCGTCGGTCACGGTCAGGCCCGGCGTGATGAACTCAAGATCGGTCGCGTCCTTAACGCCGTAGTTCTCAAGCTGCTGGGCCGAAAACGCGTTCACCGTGATGCCGACATCGTTGATGCCCTGCTCGCGCTTCTGCGCCGTCACCGTGATCTCATCAAGCTGCGCTAACGCAACCCCGCCCTGCAACACCCCTAAAAACGCCGTCGTTACAATTAACGAATGGCGTAATGATGTTCGAGGCGTGCTGGAGCACGCCGGCGATAGTTGATTGGTCATGCAATCCCCTCCAATTCGTTCTTGCTTCCGAAGACCAATCCGCCCGGCGGTGCGCGTCCGGACCGCGCGAGCGAGGAAGTGCGCGCGCGGCTTTCCGACATGCGGGTTAGGCTCGGGTCCTACCTTCAAAACCCGACCAACCTGTCGGCGAATCCGAAAGGCGTCTTGTCATTTTCGGACGCATAGGCCTCGAAATTGGAGTTTGTAGCTGTTTAACCATGCCGCCGTGATCGATTCGCAACGCTGTCAGGCGCGTGCGACCGGACGGACACGGACGACTTCCCGGTCGGGCATGGCGACAGGCCCGTCTTTTCTGGGCGTGAAGGTCTGTGAGTCGCCGAGAAGGATGCTCAGCGGCCGCATGAACTCTGAGTAGTCGCATACCGTCTTGAAGATGACGAGCATGGGGATCGAAAGCACCGCGCCGATTGGTCCCCAAAGGAAAGTCCAGAAACTGATATTGAGAATAACGGCCAGCGGATTGATCGTCAGTCGCGCGCCCATAAGGGTCGGCGTCACGAAATTCGATTCGATGAAGTTCAGAACGATGTAGATGGACGGGGCGAGGATAACGGCGCCGAGCGTGTCATAGGTGACAAGCGAGGTCGTGCCGAGAAGCGCCGTCATCACTGTCGGGCCGAGGAATGGCACGAAATTGAGAATCGCGGCGAGCCCGCCCCAGACGGCGGGCTAGGGCATGCCGATCGCCCACATGGCGACGCCAACCGCAAGGCCGAGGCCGAGATTGATCGAGAACATCGTCGCCATATAGGCGCCGACCTTCTTTTCGATAGCGCGAAAGCTGCGCGCGCTTTGCAGCATGCCGCGCAGCGAGCAACGCGCGACAATCGCTTTCCGGCGCAGCTCCCGGCTTTGCGCAAGGAAGAAATAAGTGAGCACCGTCGAGAAGAGGAGCTGCACGGTGGTCGACCGCACGAGCGCGATTAGGGTTTCGCCCAGAGGCGACTGCGGCGGAGAAACCACTGCTTTTGCACCCTCTCCTTCAATGTCCGTAAGCTGATTGACTTGATCGGAGACTTCCTTGACCGCCGCCATGGCGTCGTGAACGCGCGCGAGCTTTCCCCGCGCACGCTCAATGACGTCCGGCAGGCGTTCGAACCACGCGACGCCCGGCTCGATCACGAGATAGAGGCTCAGAGTGAAGGCGGCGAGGCTGACCAGCACGACCAGCAGCGAGGCGAGGCTCAACGGCGCGCCGCGCCGCGTGATCCACTTTGTGAAAGGCAATAATAAAACGCTCGCCACAAAAGCTGCGGCGACAGGGATGAGAAGCGGGCGCGCAAAATAGAGAACGCTCGCAAGCGCGCCGAGCGCAAGAAACGCGCAAGAGACAGCAATGATCTGAAGCGGCGTGTCGCCATGCGACGCGGAAAATTTTCGCGGCCGCCGGGTCGCGTCGGCCGACGCTCCCTTTTGCGGAGCGCCTTCATTCTCCTTCATTCGCACTAACGGGTTGAACACGTCATTTCCCTTCATTGTCGCCGAGGGAAAACAGGCTGGCGCCGGAGCTGGTTCCCGCTTCAGCGCCGATGGGAACCGGCGCGGCGCGGCGGTGTTTCCCCAGCGTCCTTCGATCGGATCGGAGGCCGGAAACTGGAGGAACTCATGAAGAAGTACGCTCTTGCAGCCTTTCTGCTGGTGACGGCGAACGCTCTCGGAGGCTGCGTCCTCGGTGCTGCGGCGGGCGCCGGCTACATGGCGCACGATGAAGCGACTGAAAATGACGGGAAGTTCGACCCGCTGGAAAAAGTGCGCGGCAAGGATGACGGGAAGAACTGACGCGCTCAGTTCCCTGAATTTCCTCAAACGGAGAGGAGGATGATATGCACGGTCAAACAGAAAAGCCCGTTCAAGGCGGGAATGGCGCGAGCGCGCCGGACCTTGGCGAAGCGATCGCCAGTCTCAGCGAAGACCTGAAACAGCTGCGGTCGGATTTCGGAGATCTGAAGCAGGATGTCGGACGGGCTTCGAAAGCGGGCCTTCACGATGCACGTGCGCGCGCGAAAGATGCGCTCGGCGCGACTGAAGAGGCCGGCGAGGCGGTGCTCGACACCGCGCTTTCAGAGTTTGCGGAGATCAAGAAGCAGGTTGAAAAAGCGGTGCGGAAGAACCCCGGCGCTGCGATTGCGACAGCGGTCGCGATCGGCTTCTTCCTCAATGGCGCCGCCAGGCGGTAAGCCATGCTCGATTGGGTGTTCAACAGAGCTGGCAGTGCAGCGCAGGACGCGGTGCGGGAACTGGTGTTCACCGTTGCTGCGGTTCTGCTCGCCTGCGGCGCCGTCTTCTTCTTCGGGGCGGGGCTCGTCGTTTGGCTGGCGACGATGATGGAAATGCAATTCGCCCTCATCATCGTCGCTGCGCTGCTGTGCGTGCTGGCGGCTACGATCCTGTTGCTGACGCATCGGGAGCGCGGCGGAAAAACAAACAACAGCCTCGCGCAGATAAGCGCGGCGGCGCCGGCAATTGAGAGGGCGGCGAGCGCCATTCCCGCATCGCTCCGGATCGCCGCTTCCAGTCTCGTCGCCTCGCAACTGCGCCGTGCGCCACTGGCGACATTGGGCGTCATCGCAGCGGTTGTCGCATTCTCCGCGGTATCGAGCGACGTTGCCGAAGAATCTCCTTGATCGGCCGTCGGAAGCGATGAGGGGGAGGGCGCGTGTGCGGTGTTGAGGCGACGGGGAGCGCGGCCACAATTCCGATACAAACAAAACAAATCAAGCTGATGCTAGTAGTAGAATTTCTTTCGAGTGATGATGTGATACGGTATGCGCGCGGTGATCTCGACAAGCGCAAGCGGCCCGCCGTCGAGCACGCACTGCTTGATGACGATCGGGCAAGATATCTCGTCCGCGCCTGCGCGCCCGTTTCGGACGAAGCTGCATTCGACGCGGCTTCCGCCGCGGCGTGGCGAAACGCTCTCGGTGCGTGCGAGGCGGCGATTGCTGGCTATCGGCGCAGGCTGATGGAATCGCCCACGCGACCCGCCACGCGCCGACCCCTTCTGGAGCGCGAGCGCCAGCTAAAGGAATTGCTTGCGGCTGGAAAAGCGTGCGGCCTTGACGGAGCGATTGATCAAGTTGAAACGCTCCATGCTGAGCGCACGGAAGAAATACAGCGCCTTGACCGCCAGGCGGCCCGCGAACTGAGGCGAGCTTTCGGGGCGATTGGCGTCCCCTATTTGAAGGCGCGCCTTGCAGACGCTATTTCCGCCCTCGAATTCGATCTCGAATATGAAGCGCGGAAGGGGCGGCGAAACGAGGATTGAGGTCGCCGTTTGCTGCAATCTCCGACCTCTCCGCCCCAATATTGCCCGATATTAACGCGGAGCCTCAATTCCTGCCTTATTCGGGCGCCTTTTGAGCGTTCGAATGGGGTTAAACCCTTGAACGACTGTTGCCGTAACCCACTCTTGTGGCGTAAGTAACATATGTCGCCGCCTTCGCTTTTATGCCTTGCCGGCTGGCGGCCAAATTCAACTGCAACCGGGTTCATTTATGCCGACGAGCGATTCGCTAAAACGGACGACGAAGCTTCAGCTCATGCTCGATGATATGGAGCTGAAGGCGATTGACGACTGGCGTTTCGCACATCGCATGCCGACGCGTGCTGCGGCGCTTCGAGAATTGTTGAGGCGCGGTTTGCTTGCGGATGAATTTTTCGATGAGCCGCCCACAGAAGAAGCGACAACGCGTGATTTCAGCGTGGTCAATCGCGATGATCTCGACGGTTCGGCCTAGGCTTCGTTACGCATCGAACGAAAAGGGCGCGCCCTCAGGCGCGCCTTTTGTTTTTCTGCGCGCAGATCGTTGATTCGTTCGTGCTGATTTCATCGCGAAAAGTCATCACAAGAAAAATTACTCGAAGCATTTCAGATTAAGATTTTTTAGGCGTTACGCATGCGTAAGGTCTTGTTCCGCAGCGATTGGAACAGATGAGAATCTCGTAACGCGAAACTCATGCGTTTCGTGCGGAGATGTGAAATCGCTGTAATCGAATGCGTTGCATCCGGCGCTGTGCGTCCTTTGCGTTCGATCAAATTTTTTCCGTAAAATCAGTGCATTGGCGTGCGCCGCCCGTGCGGTGTGCTTCCATCACTTACTCCACTGACAGTGCTTCATGAATCGCCGCCATCGGCTGTCTCTGCGCATGTTGGTGCTGTGTTGGAACTGGCGGAGAAGCTAGCGTCTCCATCTCTGAGGCAAGTACGATATGATGCGTACACGAAACGTTTTGAGGTGATCGGCGCGTTTCGCCATCATCATGGCGTTCGAAGCAATCAAGAGGTTTCGTGATGACGACCACTTTCACTGCCGATGAACTCAACGAAGTTTTGCCGGCCCTCCGCCGTTTTGCGCTGTCGCTAACGCGCAATCCCGACAGGGCGGACGATCTCGTCCAGGACAGCGTCGAACGCGCGCTCCTGAAGGCGAGCTATTATCGGCCTGGCACGAATCTGCGCTCATGGCTCTTCACGCTGTGCCGCCGCCTGTTTCTCAACGATATCAGGAAGCAGAAGTCGCGCGGCGTGTCGGTCGAGCTTGATGACGTTTCGCCCTCTGCGATTTCTGTCAAAGCCGATCAACACTCGCATCTCGAATTCAAGGAGGCTGCGGGGATATTCCGCACGATGGCGGATGATGACAGGGAGGTCATCTCTCTCGTCGCGCTTGACGGCCTCAAATATGAAGACGCTGCGAGAAAACTCCGTGTGCCGATTGGCACCGTCCGTTCGCGCTTGTCGCGCGCTCGTGCGCGCCTGCGCTCCCGCATGGATGGCGGTTTCGATGGAGCGCCGGCCTTCGCCTAGGGGCGCCCGGAATTGGAACGCTTCGGCGTTGAGACTGTTTCCCGATTGGAAAATTGAAGGAGGCAAAGATGCAAACCAGGAATGCGATTATCGGCGCGCTTGTCGCGATCGTCCTCATCGTTGGCGGCGTCGCGCTTTTCAATGAGGCCAATGAAAGCCCGCTCGAAGAGGCCGCTGAAGACATCAGCGATGCGGCGGACGACGTCGCCGATGATGTTGAAGACGCCGTTGATGATATCGACGACGAGAACCAATAATTTCGCACTTTTCGGGTCCGACCAGCAGAGCCGCCCCGCTTTTCGAAGCGGGGCGTTTCTGTATCCGGAGGAGATTAATGGACGTCAAAAAGAAAGGGACCGCTAATCGGTCCCTTTCTTCTCGATCTGTTGTCGCCATCTTTATACCGGCGGCCTTCCTCGAAGCGCATGAGCGACCGCGCTCACCAGGAAGAGAATGAGGAAGATGAAGAAGAGAATCTTCGCGATACCTGCGGCGCCGGCCGCAATGCCGCCAAAACCGAAAATCGCGGCGACAATCGCGATGATGAAGAATGTCAAAGCCCATCCAAGCATGATCGCCTCCTTTGCTGCTTTCGAAGCTTTCTGACGCCGGTACGCGACAATCCTCGACGCCGTGGTGCTAGGGAAACACGCCCGCGCCTTTGGGGTTCCGGTTTCCGGGTGCGGACTGTCTCATGGAGAGACGGCGAACTGAGCGCTGGTGAGCGGTGTTCGTTCCGCGGACATGCTGAGATTCATACACATATCCGACACCCATTTCGGAGCCAGCGACCCGGAGGCGATCCGCGCGCTTGGCTTTGAAATCGAAACTTCCTCTGCAGCCGCGGTCGTCCTTACGGGCGACATTACGCAAAGCGGCAGACGGCGCGAATTTCAGGCTGCGGAGCGTTTCCTGTCGCGACTGCCCATGCCGAAGCTAGTCGTTCCCGGGAACCATGACGCGCCAGTCTATAGCGTCGCCGAGCGGCTGATCGATCCTTGGCGCAGATTCCGGCGTTACATCGCGCGTGAACTCAACCCCGTGCTTTCAATCGGCCGGCTTTATGTCGTTGGCCTCAACTCCGCGCGGCGCGCGCAGATCGGCCTTGATTGGTCGCTCGGCGCGCTGTCGGGCCGCCAGCGAAAGGCGGCGGGGGAGAGGCTCGCCTCGGTTCAGAATGGCGCGCTGAAGGCTGTCGCCTTCCATCATCCCGTGTTGCCTGGCCCGGGGCGCGCGGGCGCGGCGGTTATTCCGGAGGCGGGCGAAATTCTTGAAGGGTTTGCTCAGGCCGGCGCCGATCTCATCCTGACTGGTCATGCGCACATTGGCGACGCAAAGCTCTATGTGGGCGGGCGTCGCTCCATCATCGTCTCATCGGCCGGCACAGCGTCATCAACGCGCATTCGAGGCGAGGCGCCTTCGTTCAATGTCGTCGATTGGCGGCCGGAGAGCATCGCTGTCTCCGTGTACAGATATAAGAGCGGCGCCTTCCTTCGCGACGCGCGCCACGAATTTTCCTGCGAAAGGGGATTCTGGAAGAGGGAGGCGACTGCATGAAGGCGCTTGTTCTCATTAATGAGAAGTCGGGGACGGTTCTCTCAACAGGTGCGGAGAACATTGAAGAGACTATTGTCCGCGAGCTTCGGGAGCGTAGCGTTACCGATCCGGTCATCGTCACGGGCGATTGGCGCGCGCTTGTCGAGGCGGCGCAGTCGACTACTTTCGATGTCGCGATCTGCGCTGGCGGCGACGGCACGCAGGCGGCGGTCGCGCAGGCGCTTCTCGGCAAGGACGCGGCCCTGTTGCCGCTCCCTTGTGGGACGGTCAATCTGCTCTGCCGGGACCTCGGCCTGTCGCTTGATATTGAGGAAGCGCTGAAGGCGGGCCTCGACGGCGCGCCGCGCAGGATCGACGCGGGACTCGCCGGCAAGCGCGTGTTTCTCAACAATATCGTCTTCGGCGCCTATGCCGAACTCGCCGAAGCGCGGGAGGATCTGCGCGACGCGGAATCGTTCGACGATCTCAATTTCGCGCTTGTCAGCGCGGCGAATGCGCTCTTTCACGCCGACCCTGTCGAATTTGACGTTCACATCGGCAAACGGAAAGTCTCGCTGGAGACGAACACGCTCATCGTTTCGAACAACGCGATCACGAACGTTGAAAAGCTTATCCCGAGACGCGATCGGCTCGATGATGGCGCTCTCGCTGTCTATCTCGTCTCATCGCAAAATGGCGAAGAATTCACCTCAGTGCTTGGCGCTTTCGCACGGGGCGCAATCGAGGATGATGAGCGCATCGACATGCGCCATTGCCGCGCATGCCGCGTAGCGTCGCCCAGTGCGAAGTTCAGTTACACGGTTGACGGCGATGCGCTTGAGCGCAGCGAACCGCTTCATGTGAAATGCCTTCCCGGCGCGCTGCGTGTCTTGTCGCCGTAAGCGCGCAGCATGAAGCGATGTTCATTTCGCGCGCTGGAACGAATAGCGCTTGCTCGCGTTCGCTTCATGTAAATCCCAGCAGCAATGGAGGCGTTTCCATGAACAACGATATTCTCGAAGGCAAATGGCGCCAGCTTTCCGGCAAGGTGAAGCAGCAGTGGGGCAAGTTCACCGACGACGAAGTCAAGGAAGTCGAAGGGAACACGCAGCGCCTTGTCGGGAAGATTCAGGAGAAATACGGCGTGGCGCGCGATGAGGCCGAGCGTCAGGTGCGCGACTGGGCGAATACCGCCCACTAGCGCGCCCGTCGGCGAGCGCGCCAAGGGCGGCGCCGGCCAAGCACGCGCCGGCGCCGCCCAGGCATTGGAGCGCCGCCCAGGCATTTGAGCGCCGCCGGATCCTCAATTCACCCTACCATCAGGAAGGGGGCTGCCCTTTCCCGAAAATCCTTTATGATGAAAGGATTGAAAGGACCGGGGCGAGAACCCGGCCGGCGGGTGGAATGGGAAGCGCAGGTTCAGCAGGGCAAGGTGGTCTGGCGGGGCGAGAGAAGGTCGCCGCGCCGCTCATCGACCGCTTCGGGCGGCGGATCACCTATCTGCGCCTGTCGGTGACGGACCGCTGCGATCTGCGATGCTCCTATTGCATGGTCGAGAGCCCGAACTTCGAGCCGCGCGCGAGCCTCCTCACCCTCGAAGAACTTGAACAGGTGGCGCTCGCTTTCATCGAACGCGGCGTGACGAAGGTTAGGCTGACAGGCGGTGAGCCGCTGGTGCGCCGCAATCTGATGCGCCTCGTTGAGGGGCTTTCGAAAAAGCTCGATGGCGGCGGCCTTGAAGAGCTGACGCTCACGACGAACGCGACGCAACTCGCCCAGCACGCCGCCGCGCTGAAATCCTTCGGCGTTCGCCGCATCAACGTTTCACTCGATACGCTCGATCCCGTTCGCTTCGCGCGGATTACGCGGCGCAATGCGCTTCCGATGGCGCTTGAAGGCATAGACGCCGCGCTCGGCGCCGGCCTCGACGTGAAGATCAATACCGTCGCGTTGAAAGATGGAAATCTCGATGAAATTCCAGCGCTCATGGAATGGGCGCATAGCAAGGGGATGGATCTGACTCTCATCGAAGTCATGCCGCTTGGCGACGTCGGCGAAGACCGGATCGATCAGTATGCGCCCTTGTCGGACGTACGCAGCGCGCTTGAAGAGCGCTTCACGCTTGCGCCGGAAGACTTTCGGACGGGCGGTCCCGCCCGCTATGTGCGCGTCAAGGAAACCGGCGGGCGGCTGGGTTTCATCACGCCTTTGACGAACAATTTCTGCGAGGGCTGCAACCGAGTGCGGGTCACCTGCACGGGCCAGCTCTATATGTGCCTCGGCCAGGAGGACCAGTCGGACCTTCGCCGGGTGCTGAGGGAAGGGGGGCCGGAAGCCCTTGGCGCCGCCCTCGACGAGGCGATGACGCGCAAACCTAAAGGCCATGACTTTGCGATCGAGCGGCGCGGCCAGGCGCCGGCGGCCCCGCGATTCATGTCTGCGACCGGCGGTTAACCCTTTATTTTTGCAGTCCCTTCGCCGCGCGAGGCCCTCGGTTCGTCCTGAAAGGCAGGCGGGCGATTTGTATGCAACGCAAAATTACGCTAAAAAGAATGTGATGATATCACGCGGGGGCGGCGATCGCCGCGCCGCGAAAGGTCAAGACAGTGAGCATCGCGGCACTACGCATTGACGGTGAACGGGGCGGCGCGCTGAAGCGCGCTGCTGTCATCGCCGCCGCGCTCTATCTCGCCATCGTTCAAATTCTGTCGGCCGCGCACGCCGTTCCCGGCAAGCCGGACTCGCCGCACCACGATACGTCGGCCTGCGTCCTCTGCGTCGCCGCCCATGGATTTTCGCACGGCGTCACGCCGAGCGTTTTCGTTCCGTCCGCGCCAATCGAGGTTTTCACCCCGCTTGCGCCGGTGGAGCTTCTGTCTCTCGTTTCGGCGGTCATCTTCGCGCCGTCTTCGCGAGGCCCACCGAGCTTCTGATCAGACACGGCTAGCCTTGTTGCGTTTGTGTCGCTGCGCGTTCGCGCCGGCGCCAGCGCGGCGTCAAACAATCTGATCAGAAACGGGAAAATTCATGTCTTTCAAACAAGCTTGCTGTTGCAGCGTCGCGCTTGCGACGTTCGCCGGAATTTGGGCGCCGGCATCCGCACAAGATGTGCGCACGGATGAAATCATCGTCACGGCCTCGCCAATCGGCAGGACGACCGAAGAAACCATCGCTGGAAACTCCGTCATCGGCGGCGATGAACTTCAGGATCGTCTCGAAAGCTCTATCGGCGAAACGCTTCGCCGCGAGCCGGGCATTTCATCGACCTTCTTCGGGCCGGCGGCGAGCCGCCCGGTCATCCGCGGCCTTGGCGGGGACCGCATCAGCGTTCTCGACTCCGGCATCGGCTCGATCGACGCATCTGCTGCAAGCCCCGACCATGCGGTGGCCGTGGAGCCTGCGATGGCCGAGAAGATCGAAATCGTTCGCGGCGCAGGGACCCTGCTTTACGGGTCTTCGGCGGCGGGCGGCGTGATCAACGTCTTCAGCGGGCGCATCCCGCGCACTTTGCCGGAAGACGGCATTGACGGTTCGATCCGCATTGGCGGCTCGACCGTCGACAGCGCCATCGAAACCGCAGGCGGGTTCGATGTGAAACTCACCGGCGATGAAACGAGCGGCCTCATCTTCCACGGCGAGGGCGCCTATCGGAAGACTGAGGATTACAAAATCCCCGGTTATCCGCGCTCGACCCGGCTTCGCATTGAAGAAGGGCCGGACCCGGTCAACGACACTTACGGCGTTGAGCGCAATTCCGCGCTTGAATCGAAGTCCGGCAGCGCCGGTCTTTCCTATGTATTCGAAGACGGCTTCATCGGCGTTTCCGGAACGGAGCAGCACTCCTTCTATGGCATTCCGGCGAGCGACGAGGCGGAGCCTGACGGCACGGGACCGCATATCCAGCTCGAACAGAAGCGGGTCGATTTCAACGCTGAGATCAACCGCGACTTCCTTCTCTTCAAGACGGCGCGCATGCGTTTCGGTTATGCGGACTACACGCATACCGAGCTTGAGCCGAGCGGCGAGGAAGGAACCGTTTTCTCGAACGAGGGCTATGAGGGCCGCCTCGAACTTATCGACAAGCCGATTACAGTCGGCGCCGGCGAGATCAATGGCGCGCTCGGCTTCCAGTTCCGCTCGCGCGATTTCGCGGCCATTGGCGAGGAGTCCTTCGTTCCTGCGGTGAAGACGCACGAATATGGCGTCTTCGCGTTGAAGGAATACGCGCAAGGCGACTGGCGCTTCGAGCTCAGCGGCCGCTACGAGTCGACGACGCATGACGTCATCGACACAGGCGACAAGCTGAATTTCGACGCCTATTCGGTCTCGGCGGGCATTGGCTATGAGCCGATGGACGGCGTCTTCTTCGGCGTGACGGGCCTTCGTTCCGAACGCGCGCCGCAATCGGAAGAGCTGTTCGCCAACGGTCCGCACCTTGCGACCGGCGCATACGAAACCGGCGACCCGACGCTTAGAAAAGAGACTGCGCGCGGCGTCGAGGCCACCATGCGCCTCGGCGGCGACAAGATCGCCTTCACGGTCAACGGCTTCTATACCTCGTACAAAGGCTTCATCTTCGAGAGCAATACGGGAACCTTCTACGATCTCGATGGGGAAGACATCCCGATCTATCGCTTTTCGGCGACCGACGCGACGTTCAAAGGCTTTGAATCGAAACTCGAAGCCGAACTCTTCCATGTCGGCGCGTTCGACATTCATGGCGACGCCGCGATGGATTATGTGCGGGCGACGGCGGACGCCTCGCCCACGGGCGACCTTCCGCGTATTCCGCCGCTTTCGGGCATCTTCGGCCTCGATGCGAAGTCGGGCATTGCAGATCTTCGCGGCGAGATCGAATACGCCGCCA
>Ga0116151_10003713_pt1 | contig 13579 bp, 4 predicted proteins | sample AD_UKC117_MetaG_FD_89893 | JGI IMG/M metagenome (GOLD analysis project Ga0116151, IMG submission 89893) | Active sludge microbial communities of municipal wastewater-treating anaerobic digesters from Hong Kong - AD_UKC117_MetaG | ecosystem: Engineered > Bioreactor > Anaerobic > Digestate...
GGCGTGTGCAGCGGAACGCTTGCTGCCGCATTGTGGAACGCGGCTAACGCAAGAATTGGCGATAATGGGGTAGACTGTGGTGCGTGACTGTCACCTCTGGTCTGTAAAAAATCTACGTTTTCAAATGGCGCTGGCGAGAATTGAGGAGAAACATGATGAAAGAGTACACCAAACTATCGGACAAGGAACTGCGCGAAAAGTTGACACCCATGCAGTATAAAGTCACCCAACACGAGGGCACCGAGCCGGCCTTCAACAACGAATATTGGGACAACAAGGAAGCGGGCATCTACGTCGATGTCGTCACCGGTGAGCCGCTCTTCAGTTCGCTGGACAAATATGATTCAGGTAGCGGCTGGCCCAGCTTCACCAAGCCAATCGACGATGCCCACGTCACCACCAAAACTGACCGCAAACTGTGGATGACCCGCACCGAAGTGCGCTCCAAGGAGGGCGACTCCCACCTCGGCCACGTCTTCGACGACGGCCCGGCGCCCACCGGCCAGCGTTTCTGCATGAACTCAGCTGCGCTGCGCTTCGTGCCGGTGGCGAAGCTGGAAGAAGAGGGGTATGGCGAATACTTGAGCTTGTTTGCGTAGTCGGATGGTATAGCCGACTTATAAGCCAATATGCCTACACGTCGTCTATAACAATGAACTTGGAACGCGGATTTTTCCGCGTCCGATTGATTCTCCCTGAACGCCCGATGAGTTTTGCGCATTTTGACGGTGTGGCCGTCGCTTACAATACTCGCCCGATCCGCATTCCATGTTCATTGTTGTATTAGCGGTTTACAATTGGTAGAAAAAGGCGTTGTTCCAGTTGGAACAGACCGGTAGCTTTGGTATTGTCCCACATTTTCGGCTCACCGATTGAGATCCCATTGACCATGATTTGAACCATGCGACCGGTTGCCCCACAACCTGCTTTGTCACCGCCATCCTCGGCGGGGACTTTGAGCGCAAAGATGATTTGACCATTCCGCTCAACCGTCGTTCCTTGAGCGCAGCGCTTGCCGGTAAGATTGTCCATGCGCGCTTCGACGGGCATGCCGGCTGTGGGTGTGAAGCTCTCTGTTAAAGGTACTTCCCCATAGAAGAGCGCCGGCGGGGTGAGCCCGACACTTGCACTTTGAACTTGCTCAGCGCCCTTGAGGTAGAGCGTAATGGCGTCGGTGGCGGTAATGTGAATCCAATACCCCTTGCCAAATTCAAACCCAGTGAGTTCATTGGCGACTGCTCCGTAGGAAGACGGAACTGTTGGATCAAAACCGCGCCAGGGATCGGCGGGATGCGCGGCATCATAGCCCCACACAATGCTGTAACTGCCGGCGATCGAGTTTAACGCTACGGTTACTGGGTTCGTCATATGCACAGGATAGGCGAAGTTGTTCCAACCTCTGTTTGAGAGCGGAATCGGATATGCCGTCATCAAGGCATATAACCCCGGCCCTTTGCTCGTGGTTGAAGCAATATTGAATGAAGTATTCAGTTTGGTCGGCAACGGTTGCCATTCATTGTCCGCCCAGTAGTAGATCTGCAAAAAGTCCTCTTCTCCTGAGGGAACTTCACGCCCCAAATAGGTAAAGCTAATTGACGATTCATTGGAAGCAGGGGCATGCGATGAAGCCAATAAGCGGTAGGCTTGCCCCACAACGGTAGTCCAGGGTGGTGGGCTGGGTAAGATGGTTGTACTTTGTATGCTGTAGAACTCGCCTAGTGGAAATTTTAGATCCAGACCAAAAAGGATAACGCGGCCATCGCCTGAAATCACTGGCGCATCTTCGCGTCCAACAATACGTACCTGTTCACTACCTAAGCTGGGCACCTGTTCCCCACCCAAGCTTGGAACGGGGGCGCCACCCAATACATAGCTTACGATGCTTGATGGGTTTTCGACGTGCCGGACGCATTCATTATAGTCAGTACTGCCTTTGCACAGGTGGATGTAACCTTCAGTAATTGGGGTTGGTAAATCGAAGGTCGCAGAATACGTGGCGCCGTCTGCGGCCAAGCCAACGGGCACATATGTCGCTAACTTTGCCGAGTAGAGCGCGGCGCTCAACTTTTCCGCTGCGATGGCTGATGTGAAATTGGTCACGCTAATAACAACGGTTCTTGTGGTTACCGGTGAAACAATAAGGTCCGGCTTCCACATGTTGTCTACGGTCAGGGGTAAATTCTCATTTTCCTCAGCAATCGTTATGCACCCATAACGTTCTGCATCCGGTTCAAAGACACAAAGCCGATCATCTTTGCTGGCGCCGCGCGCATAAATTTGATCACCCACAGAAGCGCCTAGATCTACCAGGCGACCCTCATGAAAAAGGATCACCCGTGCTGTTGGTCCCGTTTGTGTACGACCGACCGTCTCCTGAGACAAATAGAAAAAGGGCGTGGCGAGTAGGGCGTCGGGCGCCGCTTCTTGCGGCTCAAAATGGACCGTGGTTACCGCCATAGGCAGATTCATTGGCCCATTGGCGATTGGCGGTGGTGCGCTCACTGACAATCCGGACCAGCTATAGAATTTCTGGATGGTTTTCCAATCACCACGCATTGTCGTTTGTGCGGCCAAGGTGTGGCCGCAGCGCTCCTGCCACTGCGGTTCAGCGAGAAACTCACTGTGGTCGTTACGATATGGATTCGTCATCGCGCTGCCAAAACAAGAATCGATGGGAATCAACTGCTGCTTTTCGTCAAGACCAAGATAATCATCTTGCAGGAAAAAAAGATAGTGTCCCAGTTCGTGGGCCAGGGCGCGTGGCCAATCTTCGCCAATCGTACCATTTGATTCGCCAAAGCGGTTCCAACTCGCTCCTATGTGAACTTGCCCGGGAAGATAACCGAGCATCTCATTCCTTTGGGCCACTGTTTCAGTAACGATGCTGGATACGATGCCGCCCACACTGGCATTCGGGCGCAAACGATTCGTCGCATAGATCCGGATATCTGCACTGTCCCAATGGGCTTGGTCATGGTAAATGGTTATGTTACCCAACGCAGCCTGTCCATTGGTCCAGTCGTAGAGCAGTTCAGAGGTTCGCTGCAGATCCGACGATAGTTGGTTTGTAAATTGGTCATCCTTGCGTGCATCCCATTCCAGAGAAACAGTCAGATCAAAAAGTAGCAGCGGCCTTGATATGGCGACCTTCAGTTGCTGTTGCCCCGGTTTGTAGACGCGATATGCATCAAGCTCGTCGCCTTTTGGCGCCGCATTGGTGTAGTAAAGCCTTAACGAGCCACTATAACGTGTTGTTATGGTGGGGGGGAGCGACGCAGGCAGCAAAGCGATCAATGTATCATTGAGGGCGATAGTGCCACGCCCTTGTAGATACCCTTGGCGGTCCGTGTGGAAAGGCGTGGCAATGCCACCAATCGGAAGTGCATTGCTCGTTTTTGAAATCGGCAATCGATAGACAATCGCATCTTTAACGGTGGTAATGGATGCGTTTTCCGCAATTACCTGCACTTGCGCGCCGCGCACGCGAAAGGGAAAGGTCTGAACAGCCGGCGCACCCCATTGATATGGACCTGCCGCGCCATTGGGCTGCGGCTTCAGATCCGGACTTGCCACGAGGCGAAAGAGGACATTATCGCTTTGCCCAAAAAATTTACTGCCAAAAATATCCCACTGATAGACATATTGACACCCAAGAGATGGCAAATTCTCATCGGCGCAGGTCGCGAGGGATGTCGTGATCGTCCCGTTTGTGGCGACTGCTTCCCGCCAATCGCCGCCACCATTTAACGAATAGTACGCGCGAATTTGCGCCACGGGCACCGCGGTGGGATGAAAGAGTGTATAGCGAATCGGAATGATACCGGATTCTCGTATCCAGGATGTCGCATAGCCATTCGCCGGCGCAAGGAGTGTTGCCGTGTGGGAGTCAGCAAACGTTGGCACGGGGTCGCTCGTGTGCTCAACTTTGATTCGAGGGAGCAAATTGGTTGACGGCCGAGTTCGCGAAATTGTCTGATTATCATGAATTCGTAGTTCTTGACCGGCAAAGGCTAGCTCCAGATCGCCATCATTGTCGATATCACCCCATGCTACATTGTAGCTATTTTGGTTGTTTTGAGCGAGCCAAAGGTATTTGGGATCGCTTAGAAAGCGATCACCGTTGTTGCCATATATTTTGTCGGCATCAATTGCCCGCCCTTCCGCCCCACCGGCATTTGCCGCCGCCAGATCCAGATCGCCATCATTGTCCAGATCGCCCCATGCTAAACTGGTCGTAAAATCTGCATCAACCGAAGACCACGCCGGCAGCGTCGTTAACGTTCCGTTGTGGTTTTCATATAGACGATTGGGCTGGCCGTAATTGCCGACGGCCAGATCGAGCCAGCCGTCCCGATTGAAATCACCCCACGCAACACTTGTGGTGCTATCGTTGATCTGGTCGGACCAAATTTCATGGAACGTTCCATTGACGTTTTCATAGAGCTTGTTCGGTGAGCCGGGGGCTGTTACTGCTACCCCAAAGTTCCCATTACCAACGGCTAAATCCAGATCGCCATCATTGTCGATATCGCCCCAAGCCAAGCTTGTGGTCATGTCTGTAAGGCCATCGCGCCAGAATGGATCTGCCTGTAGGGTGCCATTAATATTTTGGTATATTTCATTCGGTTGGCCATAGTTGCCAATGGCTAAGTCAAGGTCGCCATCGCCATCAATATCACCCCAACTGATACTCGTCGTACGGCTGAAAGCGTTACTATGCCAAAGCTCGCCGGTGATCCGTTCACCATTATTGGCAAAGACCTTTGCGGGCTGGCCGTAGTAGCCGGCAGCGAGATCGAGGTCACCATCGCCATCCACATCGCCCCAGGCAACAGAAGTCGGTGCTATGTTGCCAGCGGTGTTATTGTAAGGATAGGATGCTGAAAGCGACCCGCCCTGATTTATCCAGATCCTGCTACCGGCCGCCAAATCTAAGAAGCCATTGCCGTCGACATCGCCCCAAGCCAAGCCACTTGGTATGTTCGTTGGATTATTCGATGCAATCTTTATGCCTACGGTCTCTAATTGAATCGTGTGATTTTGGAGCAGTACGACCCGGCCACCACTGTCGACCATGGCTAGATCTAGCGTGCCATTGCCATCGACATCGCCCCAAGCGCTGTCGAACACTCTGACCGTGTCAAGAAAGGACCAAGCGCTCATCGTATTAAGTTGCCCGTCCTGATTCAGGAAAATCTGAGGGTGGCCATCCTCACTGGTACCGGCGAAAAGGTCGAGATAGCCATCGCCATTCACATCACCCCAGTTGACATTCCACCCATAGTGAAGTCCCTCAGGGAGGATTAATCCCAAATAACTCGTACCAATGCCACAAGATACCGCATTCGCTGAGGTACAGCTATTGCTGAATATGAGCGGCCCAGACCCGTTTTCACCAATGATGGCAAGTTCTGGGACTTGGTCGTTATTCATATCGCCCCAAGCCAAATCTAATGTGCTGCCAGTCCCTGTAAATCCCGCAACTGGAGCGGTGTCTAAATCACCCTGATGGTTCAGATAAATATGGTCGGCTGCACCATAGTTGCCGACGGCCAAATCAAGCCATCCATCGTTATTCATGTCGCCCCATGCCAATGCACGTGTATTCTCAGACTTGCCATCGGTCCAAACTGGGCTTTTCTGCAATAACCCTTGAACATTACCATAAATTTTGTTTTGAAGTTGGGCCCCGGAAGCACCTGGATCACAGGGCCTATCTCTATTTATTTTCCAACCATTACCGATAGAAAGCTCCAAATAACCATCGTTATTTATATCTACCCACGCAACGGTGCTTGTTGGTTCCGGTTGTTCATCATTCCAGACTTCGGAGAACGTACCATTTTCGTTTTTGTAAATTCGATTGGGTAGACCAAAATTGCCAACAGCCAGATCTAGATCGCCATCACGATCAATATCGCCCCACGCTACGCTGGTCGAAGGTTCGGAGCGCGCCGATCGCCAAATCGGCTGCGGTTCCAGAACGCCTTGTTGGTTATGGTAAATCGCGACAAAGCCGCTTTGGAGCTCGCTACAGGGCTTGTCCCATCTGTATTGGCCGGCATCCGCTACGGCTAAGTCGAGATAGCCATCATTATCATAATCACCCCAAGCAATACCCAAGGGGGCGCCATGTAACGCCGACCATTGGCCCGTCGTTTCCAAAGAGATCGTCGGCGTTGACGATTGTTGTAGTGGGCCATATCGCGGGTGCGTGATACGGTCATATCCGGTTGGGACATTAAGTTCGGCAGGGCGCGTGGCATCGGTGTTGTGGGAACTGGCCTGCTCAGCGGGCACCGTGGCTTTTGCGCTGTTGGCGCCCAATATCAATAACATACCGGAAAATAAAACCAGCGACGTGGTGAATACACACGTGAAAGTTCGTAATGGTCCCAGGCAACAATGCTTGGTAATTCTCGACGGTCGGTGAATCATGCTATTCAGCCCTCAATTCTCCTGTAACGCTTGCTGTAAAAGTGGATATACGGCCATTCGCTCGCGCTGTGCATCTAGTTCGGCAAAGAGTCGATACGCCTGGTCAAGTAATGGGATTGCGTCTGCCACCTGCCCCATCGTAAGCAATGCTTCGCCCCATGCGGCTTGCGTCCGCGCCGCTTCGAATGGCATGTGGGTACTTAGTAACGATAAGCTCTGTGTAAAAGAGTCATCGGTGTCACTGGTTTGTTGGTTTGCCAGCTGTGCTTGCCCTAAAATGCGTAGACTCATGCCGATATCGCGCGGCATGCTGAGTTCCTGTGCAATGGCGACGGCGCGTTCGGCATATGCCAGCGCCGCCGGGGCATCGTCGATCGCCAGCTTGAACAGCGCCCAACCCCGATAGAGATCGGGCAGGCAATGTTTGAACTGAAGATTGACCGCGAGTTGCTCTGCTTCCGTGAGGAGCGGCGCCGCAAGCATCGGTTCCTTGCGGCGCAAATGCAGCTCGGCCAGCAGGGTTTGGGCATCGATCTTATATTGTTGCAGCGTGTGTTGCTCTGTGAGTTCTATCTCGGCTGTTGCATGTGCCAGTGCAAGTTCGTCGTGGCCTAAATTCATCTGTAGATAGCCCAGTAGATTCAATGCGATTGCCTGGCTATCAACGGCGCCCAACTCTTTGGCGGCAGCCAGGGCCTTTTCGCCCTGACTCAGGGCGTCGTTCCAATGCCCTGAATCAAAATCGAGCCAGCCTAAGTTAATCCAGAGGGTGATCATGCGTCGGCGGTTGGACGATTGTTGGCTCAATTCCAATGCGTGTAGCCAACAGGCGCGGGCCTCTTCTGTATTGCTAATATTGTAGTAGATGATGCCCTGGTTCAGGAGAACGCCGGCCCGTCGCTCCCTGGCGGAGTCCGGCAAGTATTGCAGCGCTTGTTCCAGCGCATGGAGTGCCTCGGAGAATTTGCCAAGTGACGTCAGCGCATAGCTCAGAATGGTCAGCAAATAGGCCGTTTCTATCACATCGCTATCATTGAGCAATTCCAGGCCAGTTTGCAGCCATTGCAGGGCCGCGGCCGGCGCCTCGCGCGCCAGCACATCCCCCATACCGCGGCAGGCGCGTGCTTCGTGACGACGCTTATCGGGACCATCCGGAGAACGTTTTAAGCGCGCTAGTGCATCTTGAAACGAACGCTGGGCCATTTCACTTTGTCGCAAGAACCGATAGACTTCGCCCCGTGTAATCGTGATCAAGGACCACGTTAGGTCGTCAAACTGTTCGGCATCCAAGCCTTCAAGTAAATTGCGGATAATGAGCGTATGCCCTTGGTCAATGAATTGTTGTGTATCATGGGTTATCAATTGCGCACAGCGCATTTGGTCGCCTGCATGAAAGTAATGCTGCGCTGCCTTGAGGCGATCCTTTTCCTCTTGTTCATAATATAACGCTGCCTGGTGGTGCAGTTTTTGGCGCTGTCGCCGGCTGAGTAGATCATAGTAGAAGTCGCGCAGAATTGTGTGTTGGCCATAGGTGCGTACGCGCGCCTCTTGCCAAGTTGTCAGCAGAAAACGTTCGGCCAAGGCACTGAGTGGTCGAATGAGATTGCCACTATCTGATGTAACCTCAATCGCATCGCGCGTGCTGGGGCTGCCGAGCACGGCCACCGTACTCTCGACACTACGCTCTTCTTCGGATAAGGTAGCGTCTAGTTCGTTGAGCAGATAGTGCTGGATATTGTCGGCTTGCGTCAGCTGGGCAATGAGTTGCGCTGGCTCTTTTGCGCCTTGAAGCGCATTAATCGAGATCGTGAGAAATTCGGCATTGCCTTCCGTGTGGCGATAGAGCTCCTCGGCCAGTACGTCATGCAAGATGAGCCCTCGCGTAGTGAGTAAACGCGCCATATCGATGCGACTCATGCCCGCCAGCGGTTGAATGCCCAAATTGCGGGCAAAGTCGGGAACCCGATGCGATGTGAGCACGAGCGTCAGCTCGCCCTGTTGCAGCAGCGGCATCGTATGTTCAGCAAAGAGCTCCATGAGCGGATCTTGATCCACATAGTGGAAATCATCCAGACAGATTAGATACGTTTCATGGCGCAACATCTGGAAAAGATAGTCAAGCAGTACATCTAGTGGCGGCAACTGGCCGCCGCCCTGTACAATGCCCTGCAACAGTTCCCACAGCGCCGGGCGCTCTTGCCAGGCCAAAAAGGCCGCCAGTTTCCAGACCAAAATATCTAACCCTTCTTCGGGCCGGAAGGAGTGCCAAAAGGCCTTTTGCCGTTGCGCCTCTTGTTGAACGAGCTTGGCCGCCAGGCTGGTTTTGCCGACGCCCGGCATGCCGATGATCACGGCCAAATTGTGTGCGGTTAACTGCTCGGCGTAGTAGCGCAGTTCGGTCTCTCGCCCCACAAAGGTGCTCGTATCCGGTGGCATAATGGGTTCGGGGGGAGGGTGCACAGCGCTGACTGTCGGTGCTTTCTTCTCCACCGCAAATAATTGCCCATCCGCCGCGCGCATAAAAAGTGCCGGCGCGGCCCACTCGGACTGCTCGGCGCCCAATTCGAGCCAGATCCCCCGCCGTGCCTCGTCGACGGCCGCATCAACCGGCAACCCGACGGCCAAACTGCGATAGAACTCACGGGCAAAGATCAACCCAGCTTGATCCGTGATCGCATACTGCATAGCCACGACCGCCGACAACTGACGTTGCAATAGGCGCGGCGCCAGGCCGACGAGCGGCTCAACAGTTGAGGTTCTGCCGGTCTGGCAGGCGTTGAGTACGGCCACCCGCGTCTCACTACTGCCGGCGAAGAGTTCACGAAAGATGCGCTCATCGATCAACACAGATCGATCCTCTTCATCTTCGAGCACTAACTGGGCGCGTTCACCATCAAAGATGCCATGGCCGACAAAGTGAAAGATGTGGGGCTGCACGGTGCGCAACGCCTGTTGCAGGTTGGCAACCGTTGCGGCTTCGAGAAAGGTTACCTGCACCTCACCTTTGGCCACTCGCTCTTGCAGGGCCTCTTCGATGTGACGCCGCTCTGTGGTCACGTCGAGACCGGGCTGATCGATAGGGCTGGCCAGCACAACCAGCAGCCGCAACGGCAGCGTAACGGCGCTGGGGCGCACCGGCAGTCGCATCGGCACATAGCGTACCAACGCGACTTCGGGCGAGATGGCAAAGCTCTGCTCTTCCTGCGCATCGTGTAAGAGTTCCCAGGGCAGGCTGGCTAATTCCGGCGGCTCGATGCGCAGCCGCACACGGAGCCGATGCCCCTGACTGCGCACCATGCCCAAACTGGTACGGTAGATCTGGCCAATTTCTCCGCAGAAAAGCTCCTCAAAGAGAAAGGTGCCCACTTGGGTGAGAAAATCGGCATCCACTTTGCGCGCAGCCACCGCGGCCAGGGCATCGCCAAGCTCGCCATCCGCTGGGTCGAGGCGGCAATGGGCCGTCGCTTCGCCCGCCGGCGATTGGGTTATGGTGAGCGGATAGCCAGCGGGCGTGGCTGCGCCGATCAGGAGTTCCAGGGTTTGGTAGTCAGGTAGGTTAGACATGGCAAAATAGTCCAGTAGGCTCCCCTAGAGGAAACCCTATGTTCCGGCCCAAGTGAGACGCACCTTTTCGACCCCTTCGATCATCGCTACGGCGAAGGCGGCCCCGTTGTTTGCTGCTGCCGGCAGATGGCCGGCGAGCGCGCTAATCTCCAACACCCGTTGTGCCGCATCTCGCCACGGCAAGGGATCGACCGTGGGGCCGTTGCTTGCACCGTTGGGTGCGCGCAACTGTTTGACGTACCGTTCCGGATCATCATCGGCCACATCAACGCCAAAATGGATCGTCTCCGGCTGTAGATGGAGATCCACCGTCTTTACCGCGCCGGCAAAGAGACAGAGCAAGACATTGGCCGAAAGGCGCGCCGTGCGCACCAACTCTACTTTGTTTTCCTCGGCTACAACCCCTTCTGTATCGAAAACGTGGTCATAGCCATCAACGCGCAACCCCGGCCAGCCGGCGACAAGCTCCGAATGCAGCAAAAAGCCGCTTACCATTGGATGGACCGTCGGGTCGCGCTTGGCCGGATGGTCGGCCGCCGTTGCCATGTGCGCACAGTCCAACCTATAGTCATGCTGGGTGACGCGCCCGATGCTAAAGGCACCATCAAGCAAGGCATCAATCCAGAGCGGGTCGAGCTGGAAGAAGCGGATCGATTCGGGCGGCAGCAGCGCTTCTTCGGGAATCAGATAGTTGAAGGGAATGCCCTCCAGGTTCGCCAGTTGGGCAAACCACGCCTGCACGAGTTCAGGCGCTGCTTCATCGGCGGGCAGCGATTGAAAAGGCAGGTGGCTGTGGATGGCCGTTTCCATACAGCAGAGGTGACGGCGATGGGCCAGCTTCCATTGGGTCAGCGCCGTTGCCACCCGCCCATTCTGGAGCGTAAGCAGGCGACCCAGTTCCCAGGCCGCGGCATAAGAGCCATCAAAAAGGCCAGCCTCCGGGTCGTAACGGAGCAGATCGTCGGCTGTGCGCACGGGCAAGCTCAGATCGCCAGGGGTGATGCCGGGGGCCAACGGGCCGTGATACCAGGAGACGGTCGTGCTGCCTTGGCGCAAGCTGTGGGGCAGCGGCACATAACCCATAGCCAGATATGCCTCGGCCGCGGGATTGTCATTCGCCGGCAAGCGCACGGTGCTGGGGCTATGGTTCAGCCTCTGCACGAGTTGGCGAAAGGTCTGTTCGGGATCGATACAGGTGAAGCGCCAACGGTGAAGGCTCACCAGGCGAATCAGCTCCTTGCTGTCGGCGCCCTGGTAGCCAAAGTTTTCACCGTTGTAGCGCCCTTCCACAGAGACCAGATGGACCACACTGGCGCGATTGCGTTGGGGCAGGCGATTGGCAATGAGCACGGCAGCGCGCGTGTCCCCACGCTCACGCACATGGGCCAACCAGCGCAACTCCGCCGCACTGGGCAGAATACTCGCCAGCAGGGCTTGGGGCACATCGATCACCGTCACCAGGTCGCTCCCCTGTTGACCAGGCTCCAGGCTGATCGCGGGAAAGCGCGCGGTCTGCTTGGGCGTCGCGATAAGCGCATCCAGTGTAATGCTCTGGGGCGTCGGCGCTTCTGTTTCGTCAAAGAGCACCAGGGCCAGCCAAGGGGCTGATTGCGCATTGTCGCGCTGGGCCTCGCGTTCCCATGGCAGGGTACTGTTAGTGACGATAATATGGGGCAGCACGGTGGCATGGTCGCCCAGGCTCCCAGCTGGCGGAAAGACCGCGTAAATGTCCTGCGGGTTGAGCCCAAAGCGTTCGCCCGCTACATGAAAGGTGCGTTGCGTGGCGAAGTGCTGCACTTCTTTGTCCATCTGCACGGTCTGTGTCATGGATACGCTGTAACTACCAGCCTCCAACGCCGGCACGTAACTCGCACGAAAGGTCAATGTTTGACGGTCGGTTGTCATGGTCTCTCTATCTCTCCGCTTGTGCATTCGTTCGGAATGGCCGAGGGGGCAGTGTTCAGTCCCGCCAGGGCGCAGAGCGCTCTTCCAACGGGCAGTAACAATGTCGCGGTTTAAGCTGTCAATCGGGTATCGGATTCGTACGGAAACGATATATCGTTTCCGTACGAATACCCGCTCATTTAGTTAATCCTATGCCCACTGTCCACTGATAACTTTGTATGTTACTTTTACGGTTACTGTGAGCTGACTGGCATGGTCACAATCTGCGGTGCGCCCAGCAACGCATCGGCCAGTCCGTCATTGACGGTGATTGCGGTATCCATCCCCAATGCTGCCAGCAACGCTGCGCGCCGTGCATCGGTTGTGGCGGTGGCAATTGTTGCGTGCACGGTTGCAATTGGATCATCCTCGTCCTGTGGTGTTAGATCGGGCCGGTCCGTTGGGGTGTAGTGCCACGGCAGCAGGGTTGTGCTATCCAGCAGCAGACGGCCGTCGATGGACGCCGTTGCGCCGCTGGTGGCCACGGCTTTGGGCGCCAGTGTAAAGCCGCTCCAGGTGTCGTTGATAAAGCGGTCGTCCTTGAGATCTGGTTTTAGCGTTTGACCCCACAGTGCGGCCGGCGCGGCTTTGCTCACCGCGGTAAAGGCAAAGTGCGCGGTAACATCAGTCGTGCCATCGCGCATCACCTGCACCGTCAGCGTAGAGTGCACGGCGTCGGCGCCAAGCCCCATGGGCGCAATGCCCCACGCTGTGTTGGGGGTGCCGTCCACGGAAAGTCCGCTCACCTGCTTGATCGGGATGGCCGAGTCGAGCAACAGGCGCAGCGCTTGCGGATGGAAGATGCCCAGATCCGCGTTTTCCTTGCCCGCATCCTGCTCCACCTGGCGCACCAGTCCGGCCTGTCCCACCACCGTGCAGATTGCAGTTGGTTCCGGCAGGAAGGAACTGCCGAAGGCATCCCAGGTGATCGGTTGGGGCGTCTTGCCCCCTTCATCGCCAAAGTGGATTGTAAAGCTGATCACATGCAGATGGACCTTGGCTTTGCCGGCAAAATCTGGGCCCCGCAGCTGGAGATCCGCACCGACCTGCAACTTGATCTGATGGGTGCCAAAGAAATGGATCTTGGCTGCGACGCCGATATCCACATAGACATGGGCCTCGTAGTGATAGGGCTGCCAGCCGATCAGAAAATCGGCGCCGGCCTTGAACCAGGCTTGGATGTCGCCGCTCTGCCAGGTCGCCTCGAGATGGCCGCCGGCCATGAGCGCACCGGCGGTGAGCGCGTAGTAGGCATCGCCCTTGATGCTCAGTTCGTTGTTGACCCGCCAGTTGAAGCCCAGTCGCGGCGGTTTGGGATAGTGATCGGGCACGGCGAAATCGGGGTGGTACCCGCCGAGGGTCACCACAAAATCGCCGGCGTGGGGGCCGCTGAACCAGCTAAAGAAGGCAAAGCCGCCGGTGAGGTGACAGGCGCGCGCCAGCAGGAACGAATTGGCCGTCAACTGCGCCTGTACACCGAGAAAGCCCTCGTCGGGAATAAAGCTGGCTTTGAGCGCCAGTTGTGCCTCGGCCAGCGGTGACACCGCCGGCTCGCCAGGAATGGGCGTGGGCGCGATGAGCGTCGAAAGGCCGAGCAGGTCAAGCTCAAAGCGCTTGCCAAAGGCGACCGCCA
>Ga0116151_10003714_pt1 | contig 13579 bp, 10 predicted proteins | sample AD_UKC117_MetaG_FD_89893 | JGI IMG/M metagenome (GOLD analysis project Ga0116151, IMG submission 89893) | Active sludge microbial communities of municipal wastewater-treating anaerobic digesters from Hong Kong - AD_UKC117_MetaG | ecosystem: Engineered > Bioreactor > Anaerobic > Digestate...
AGCGTGGGGTTGATCATGACGCCGCGGTGGAAGACCTGGTCGGCGTCCGGGCAGTCGTAGACGAACACCCGCAGGCCCACGCCGATCTGGTTGGCGGCAAGGCCCACACCGTCCGCGGCGTACATGCTGGCGAACATGTCGGCGAGCAGTTGGTGCAGCTTCTCGTCGAACTCGGTGACCTCCGCGCAGCGGGTGGACAGCACGGGATCGCCCACTTGCACGATGGGGTGGACGGTGCCCTCGACGCCGAGGAAACCGGGTTCGCGTTCTGTCATGACGGAGTCCAGATTATCGGCAGGGACCGGGGGTGGGTGCCCTGGGCAGCTGCCTGCTGCGTTGGGGTGGGGTTCGTGCAGGTAGGTGGGCTCGTCGGGCGCTGAACCCCACCGGACGACCTGAACCCCATCGGTCTACCTGAGCCCCATCGGTCGTCGGGTCGCGTGGCCTCCCGCCTGCCGCGTTCTGTGGGGTTCGTGCAGGTAGGTGGGGTTCGTGCAGGTAGGTGGGGTTCGTCGGGCGCTGAGCCCCATCGGTCTACCTGAACCCCATCGGTCTACCTGAGCCCCACCGGACGCACGCCCGTTTCAGCCCACCGGTACCCACAGCAGTCGCAGGTCCGTGACCCGGACCCCGGTGCGTTTCAGCGCCACGGCGACCGGGACCACACCGGCGGCCTTGGCCTCCCACTCCGCGTTCAACGCATCGAGCTCCGCGGTGAGTTCTGCCTCGAGGTCGTTGATCTGCATCTGCACCTCGTCGACCTTGGCCGCGGCAGCATCCGCGCGACCCTTCGCGCTTGAGGCTCGGCGGGCGGCGGCGCTGATCGACGACACAGACCTACGTCCTCCGAGGAACCCCCCGAGCACGGAGGTGGCCGAATCGAGCATGCTGCTGCCCATCGCCGAACTGGCCTGCTGCGCCTTGGTCTGGGCGCTGCCGAGGCGGGTGTGCAAGGTCCGCAACTTGCTCTCGTACTTCGTGCGCAACGGCGCCGCCTTCTTGTCCGCCTCCGCAGCCGCGGTCTGCCGGCAACGCGCTGCGAAGTCTTCCGGTGTCTCGCCGGGCCGCGCGAACAGCTTGAGGTCCGGGTTGCTCAACACCTCCCGCTGCTCGTGGGCGACCACGTGGTCGGTGAGGTCCTTGGACAACGTCGACCAGTAGGTCTTGTTCGCGATCTTGGCGGTGGGCAGCACGTAGCGGGCGTTGGCAGGCGCTTGGGTCAGCAGGTCACGGTCGTCGTAGTCCACGTCGATCGGCGAGAGCGTGAGGGTCTGCTCCGGAGCGGGGAACAGCACCGCCTCGTAGTCGTCGGAGATGGGATCGGCTTTGGGCATCTCGTACTTCACCACCACCCGGGCGATGACGGCTGCCTCAAGCCGGGGTCCGGTCGAAGCGGCAGGCACCGCGCCCACCTGGCCGGCCCACGGGGCCGCGGGGTCCATGTACGCCACCGGGATCCCCTCGGCCACCGTCGGCATCACCGGGGTCTCGTCGTCAGCGGGGGCGGGCTCGGGAACCTGGTCCGGGACCGCCGCGGGTGCTGGCGTGGCGGCCCCGTCGGGCACCGGCGCCTCGGGCTGGGTGGCGATCGGCGGCGGCTCGGCGGGTGCCGATGCCATGACCTGCACGATCTGGTCGCGGGTCATCGGCCCGCGCAGGTAACTGCGCACCCACCGCGTTCCGAACTGCTCGACGTCGTTCCTTCCGGCCTTGCGGATGAGGAACTGCCGCTTGCCCAGGGCTGAGATGGCATCGGAGATGTCGGCGCCGGGTGGCATCCCGGCCAGTAGGCGGGCCTTGTCGTTCTCCGTGGTCAACCGCCCGATCATCCACGTGCCGGCGTTGCTGATCGCCTTGTAGTCGATGTCGACCGGGTTCTGGGTGCTGAGCACGACGCCGAGGCCGAACGCCCGTGCCTGCTTCATCAGCAGCATGATCGGCTTCTTCGTCGGGGGTGCTGCGGTGGGCGGCAGGTAACCCGCGACCTCGTCCATGTACAGCAGCGCGCGCAGGTCTGTGGTCCCGCTCTGCCGGCGCATCCAGGTGACGAGTTTGCTCAGAACCAGCGACGTGGCGCTCTGCCGGTCCTCGTCGGACAGGTGCGCCGTGGTGACGATCGCGCAGCGGGGGCGGCCATCGGCGGCCCACAGCATCGACTGGATGTCGATCGGCTGGCCGGTGATCCAGTTGGCGAAGGTCGGCGCCGCGAGCACGGCGTTGAGCTTCATCGCGAAGGCCTGCCGGTCCTTGGGTGGGAACAACTCATCGAGGTCGAAGACCCCGAGTTTGCGCATCGGGGGCTGGTTCACGCGAGCGAGCAGCGTGGGCAGGTCGATGTTCTCCCCGGCGGCCCAGGCGGTGGCGATGATGTTGCTCAGCAGGATGTGCTCGCGACTGCTCAACGGGTCCGCCGAGATTCCGACGACCGACAGCAGGCTCGTGACGTACCCGTCGATCTCGTCGGTGACGACCTCCTGGTCGTCGGTCTGCGGCGCCTGTAGCGAGCCGAGCACGTTGAGTGGGACGCCGGCGCTGCTACCGGGGGTGTAGATCGCGACCTCGAACTTGGCCTTGAACTCGGCCATTTGCGGTTCGGCGATCCCCCACGGCGCCAGGCCGTCCTTCCACATCGCCGCCTGTTGCGCGGCGAACTCCGGCACGCCGAGTTCCTTCGCCTGCGCCGGATCGACCCAGGGTTCGAACTCGGGACCGCTCAATCCGGGGAACACCAGCGCGAGGTTCGTGAGGTCGCCCTTGGGGTCGATGAGCAGGCATGGGACGCCGGCGTTGAGGCACTCCTCGATGAGGCCGATGCCGAGGCCGGTCTTACCGGAGCCGGTCATCCCCACGATGAAACCGTGGGTCACCAGGTCGTCGGTCGCCACACTGACATCGGCGTTGGATTCGGTTCGTCCCAGCAGAAGGTCGGCCACCCGACGAATCTACGACGCACGGCAGGAAGGTGACCCGCCGAACGGACGATCGCACCGCGTTGGGCGGACACGGCGATCTCCCCACGCCTAGGGTCGGAATCGAACCAAGCGGAAGGAACTGTGATGGGGAAGGGACTGACCGGGGGTCAGGTCATCGCGAAGATGCTCGCCGCCGAGGGCGTCGAGGACATGTTCGGGATCATCGACGGCACGTATTTCGGCCTCTACCGGGCGCTGGCCGACAACGGGATCGAACTGCACTCCCCGCGTCACGAGGCCGCCGCGATGCACATGGCCGGGGCGTATGCGCGGTTGACCGGCCGGCTCGGGGTCGCGATGGCATCCAACGGCCCGGGTGTGGCCAACGTGCTGCCGGGGGTGGCCGTCGAACAGGGCGAAGGCAACCGGATCCTGCTGATCACGTCCTCGCGACGCGTCCCGATCGCGTACCCCGACCGTGGCGGCACGTACCAGTACTTCGACCAGGTCGGGGTCACCGCGCCGATGACCAAGTTCTCGGTGCACGTGCCCTCGGCCGACCGCATCCCCGAACTCATGCGGCGGGCGCTGCGGGTGAGTTTCACCGGCCGTCCCGGTGTGGTCCACATCGACATCCCCGAGAACATCATCAACCAGCCGACCGGGCTTGAGGATTCCGCGATCCGTGCGCCGGAGAGTTACCGCCGCACGACACCGATCCAGGCCGATCCGGTGCTGGTGGCCAGGGCGGCCAAGATGCTCGTGGACTGCGAACAGCCGGTCATCCACGCCGGTTCCGGGGTCTACCACGCCGGCGCGGAGGAGGAGTTGGCGCGCCTTGCCGAACTGCTCGGCGCACCTGTCACGACATCCTGGGCCGCACGCGGCGCACTGCCCGAGGACCGGCTGGAGTCCATCCCGATGACGGCGCTGGCGTTGTGCGACGAGGCCCGCAACGAGGCCGATGTGGCCTTGATTGTCGGCTCCCGAGTGGGTGAGACCGACTGGTGGGGCAAGGCCCCGAACTGGGCGCCGCCCGGACAGCAGCACACGATCCAGATCGACAACGACGAGGACCGGCTCGGGGTGAACAAGCCCGTCGAGGTCGCGATCCTGGCCGACGCCAAGGAGGCGCTGCGAGCGCTTGCTGACGCTGTGGCGGAACTGGGAGCCCCGAAGAACATGCAGGCGCGCACCGAGAAACTGAAGGGTTGGCGCGAGCAGTGGGCCAAGGAGCGCGAGAAGCTCGACAAGCCGCTGTCCTCGCACAGTTCTCCGGTGCACCCGGCGCTCGTGCCGTCGGTCGCGCAGGCTGTGATGCCCGAGGACACCGTGTGGATCTTCGACGGTGGCAACACCGCGGTGTGGTCGAACTTCTACCACGACGCGAACATCGCCCGCTCCACGCTCTCGACGTTCAAGTTCGGCATGCTCGGTGCGGGAATGGGTCAGGCGCTCGGGGCTGCGGTCGCGGCTCCCGACCGTCGGGTTTGCGTGCTCATCGGCGACGGCGCGTTCGGCATGCACTCCAGCGAGATCGAGAGCGCGGTTCGCCTCAACCTGCCCATCGTTTTCGTCGTGCTGGTCGACGGGCAGTGGGGCATGGTCAAGATGAGCCAGCAGATCGCCGCACACCCGGTGGCCACGGTCGCACGCAAGATGCTGACCAACAAGTCGCTGCCCGACGACCAAGTCGTGTACGCGGACTTCGCGCCGTGCCGCTACGACCTCATGGCCGAGGCGTTCGGTGCCCACGGCGAGCACGTCACCGACAGTGCCGATCTACGAGGTGCGCTGGAGAAGGCACGCGACTGCGGCGGACCGGCCGTCGTCCAGGTCGACGTGAACAACGTCGAACACCTGTGGGCGCCCGCCCTGCAGTCCTTCAAGAAGATGCACCAAGAGCCCAAGGGCTGATCGGGCGTGGACACGGTCCTGGTCACCGGGGGTACCGGATACCTGGGGTCGAAGGTCGTCGAGCGTCTCGCGGACGAAGGGGTCGGCGTGGTTGCGCTCGACGTCCGCGATCCGCGCGAGCCCGTCCCCGGGGTCACCTATGTCACCGGTGACCTGCGCGACGCCGACCTCACGGGCCTGCTCACCGAACATGGTGTGGGTGCGGTCGTGCATCTGGCGGCGATCGTGGAGCCGCCGAAGGGGATGACTGAGGCTGAGCTCGAGGACATCGAGGTGGGTGGCACGCAACGTGTGGTCGACGCGTGTGTGGAGGCCGGCGTCGGCCACCTGACCGTCACCTCCTCGGGCGCGGCCTACGGGTATTACGCACGCAACGACGGACGGTCGTTGACCGAGGACGTGCCAGTTCCGGGCAGTCCCGAGTTCGCCTACTCCCGGCACAAGGCCGCCGTGGAAAGGCTGCTCGCGCGGGCCCGTCGCCTGCATCCCGGCCTCGGGCAGCTCGTCCTGCGGCCGGGCACGATCCTCGGGGCAGGCACGGACAACCAGATCACCGCTCTGTTCACCGGCAAGGTCGTGTTGACGTTCCGGGAGTCCGACGGGCCGTTCAACTTCGTGTGGGACGAGGATGTCGCGCAGATCATCGTCAGCGGCGTCATGCGCCGGCGCACCGGGATCTACAACGTCGCCGGCGACGGCATCATGACCATGCGCGACATCGCCACGGCCGAGGGCAGCCGCGTGGTGGCGATCCCGGCCGGATGGGTGCGCACCGCCCTCGGTGTGATGCACAGGATCGGCGTGGGCCGCTACGGCCCCGAACAGGTGGACTTCCTGCTGCACCGGCCGGTGCTGGACAACACCCGGCTGCACCGGGACTTCTCGGGGCTGCCGAGCAAGACGACCCGCGAGGTCTACGAGATCTTCCGGACCGGCCGTGGCTAGGGTCGCGGTGGTCACCGGTGCCGGTGGCGGCATCGGCCGGGTGCTGGTGGAGGCATTGACCCGCGACGGCTACGAGGTGGTCGCGCTGGATCTGGCCCGGGCATGTCCCGACGGGGACGCCCGCTTCCGCGCGTGCGACATCACCGACGACGATGCCATCGCCGAGGCGCTGGTGGGCCTGGACCGCATCGACCTGCTCATCCACAGCGCCGGATTGTCGGCCATCGGTTCCTTCGAGGACCACGACATGGCCGTGCATCGCAAGGTCATGGACGTGACCCACTTCGGGGCGGTCGCTGTCACCCAGGCGGCTCTGCCCGCACTGCGCAGGGCGCACGGCCGGGTCGTCCTGATCGGGTCGGTCGCCGGGTTCGCTCCGGTCCTGGGCCGACCGCCCTACGTCGCGGCCAAACACGCCGTCACCGCATTGTTCACCGCGATCCGGCCCGAACTCGAGCAGCAGGGGATCTCGGTGACGATCGTGCACCCCACCTTCGTGGCCGGCGGCATGACGGAGACTGAACGCTCCGCCGGCACGCAGCGCAAGACCACCGGCGAGGAGATCACCTCCGAGGATGTCGCGGCGGCGCTGATCGACGGGGTCGCGCACGGCCGCGACCAGGTGCTGGTGGGCCGGACCGCCCGACTGGCGTGGACGGTCAGCCGACTGGCACCGTCGCTGTACACGAAGCTCATGATCCGCCGGATGCAGAACACCCAGGGAGGCCACTCATGAACCCCATCGATCTGATCGCGGCGAACGGGGATGTGGACGCCATCCGGATCTCGTTCGACGAGAACTCGATGGTGATCCTGCGGGCGGTCATCGCCCTGATCATGTTCGGGATCGCGCTGGGCACCACGATCGACGACTTCCGGCAGGCGATCCGGCGGCCGCTGGCCATCTCGATCGCGATCGCCGCCCAGTTCATCCTGCTGCCCGCCATCACGTTCGTCCTCACCCTGATCCTCGGGGTGCGCGGATCGGTGGCACTGGGCATGATCCTGGTCGCGTGTTGCCCGCCGGGCAACGTGTCCAACATCGTGACCCACCTGTCCGGTGGTGACGTGGCCCTGTCGGTCTCGATGACGGCGGTGGGCAACCTGCTGGCGATCTTCCTGATGCCGTTGAACTTCGCGCTGTGGGGCGGGCTGCACCCCACCGGTTCGGAGATCATGCGGGCCATCGACCTCGACGCGATCGACATGCTAAGCGAGGTGCTCCTGGTCATCGGCGTGCCGTTCGTCCTGGGCATCGGGGTGGCCCACCTGTTCCCCAAGTTCGCGGCCAAGGGGTCGAAGATCGTCGGCCCGGTGGCCTTCGCGGCACTCGGCGGTCTGATCCTCGTGTCCCTGCTGGGCAACTGGGCGCTGTTCGTGGCGTGGATCGGTGTGGTCGCCATCGCGGTCGCCATCCACGACGGCTTGGCGCTCAGTCTGGGCTACGGCATCGCGCGGGCGTTCAACCTGCCGGTTCCGCAGCGTAAGGCCATGACGTTCGAGGTCGGCGTACGCAACGCGGGACTCGGTCTGTTGCTCGTGTTCACGTTCTTCGACGGCCTCGGCGGTATGGCCCTGGTCGCAGCGTGGTGGGGGATCTGGGACATCATCGCCGCGCTGGCGGTGGCCAAGATCTGGCGGCGGCGCACCTTGTCGAGCGAACCGGCCCCGGCCCCCGCCTGACCTACTGCTCGCCGTTGGCGAGTTTCTCCACGTCCGCGGCGTCGACGTCGTGCCCGACCCACCCGGCCACGCGCTTCTCCACCTTCGCCTCGGCCTCAGTGCGCTTGGCCTCGGGTGCCGACTCGGCCGCGGCCCAGTCGCGCTGGACCTCGAAGTGCAGTTCCCGTTGGCGCAGGGACGCCTGCACCCGTGCCATCTGCTCGTCGGTGGCCTCGAGCCCGAACACGGTGCGCACGGCCTCGGGGGTTTCGCGCCGGTAGTCGTGCCCGCCCTCGTCGAAGACCCCCGGTGTCGGGGACAGCGCGTTCTGCATGTCGAGGAAGGTCGCGAAGAACGTCACGACCGGCTGCCAGGCGGTGCCGCGCGGGGCACCCGGCGGGCGGGTGTTGTCCGGGCCGAGCCAGTCCGGCTGGCGCCACAACAGCTGCGGGCCGAACTTGGGGATCGGATCGTCGCCGTTGTTGAGAAGCAGGTACTTGACGCCGGCCCGCTGTTCGTCGGACAGGCCCCGCCAATCCCGGATGGCGCGGGGCAGGAACGCCGCGCCGGGTCCCACGGAGGGCGCCTGCGAGACGCTACGGCCACCCCACAGTTCGTCGCGCCACTTCGTCGCGTTGGGGGTGCCGATCCACACCGCCGCGTCCAGCGCGATACCGGCCGGACCGGTGATCCCCTCGCCGCGGAACATCTCCTGGCTCACCTGCGACCCGAGGCTCTCCCCGAAGAGCACGAACTTGGGTCGCTTGTCCGCTGGCCGCGCGAGCAGGCGCTCGATGATGCCGTTGACGACCATCTTGGTCTGGCGGGTACCCATGTGGACGCGGTTCAACGACAACGCCGATGGCAGCACCGAGTACTGGATGCAGGCCGATGCACAGTCTCCGCGGGTCAGGTACTCGAGTGTCTCGCTGGCCACGTAGTTGACGTACCCGGATCCTGTGGCCGAGAAGATGGCGAACACCGAGCGGTCCAGGGCCCCGGTCCGGTCGATCTCCGCCAGCAGGAGTTCGGCGCGTTCCTGCTCGCTGCTCGCGCTCTGCAGCGACGCGTATACACGGATCGGCTGCGTGGCAGGCTCGCCCATGACCTCGGTGATCTGCGCCGGTGTCAGCACCTCGCGCAGCCAGCGGGAGGCCTCGCGGGTCTGCTTGTCCCAGCCGATCAACGACCCGGGACCGCCGGTGACCTCGGGGATGTCCGGGGCGGCGGTGTTGGAGTCGTCGGCCGCGCTGCCACCCACGGCGAGTTTGCGGTTGACCAGTGTCACGGCCCCCCATCCCGCGGCGGCCAGGGTGGCGAACGACGCGAAACGTCCCATGGTCCGGTGGTCGGCAGCATCGCCGCCGAGGATCGCGGCCGCCGCGCGCGACAGGCCCGCGCTCAGTTTGGACTCGCCGTGACCCGCGGCGATTAGCAGCGCGGTCGTGACGCCGGCGGCGGCGATGGCCTTCGGCGGGGAGACGTTGCGCGCGATGTCCTCGTGCGCCCGGCCGTCGGTGGCGTCGGCGGAACCGACCACGGAGTTGCGGATCGTGGCGTAACCCGCGCTGGCGACCAGCGCGGCGCTACCGGTGCTGACGACCGATTGGTGGCCTGGGACGTAGCGTCCGGCCGCGGCCACCAGACCAGCGGCACCCGCTGCCCCGTAGCCCAGCGCCGCCAGGCGAGCGACCGCGCGGCGTGGTGGTGCGTGTACATCGGCCGGTAGCGCTTTGTACGCCGCGGCACCCACCGCCACGGCCGCAGCGTCCACGGCGATGCTGGTGCCGAGCCCGGCCCGGCCGAAGCGCCGCGCGATGGCACGCAGGAAGGAGTGTGCGGACGTGCCCCACCCGTAGCCGGTGGCCGCCGCCACCCCGGTGAGGATCGCCTGGTCCTTCGTCGCCCGGGACAGCAGATTGGGCTGGAACGATCGTCCGGTCATGAACGCGCCGAGCAGGATGCCGGCCTGGGCGGAGAGATCGAGGTCGTCGGTCACATCAGTCACGCCGCACAGTCTGCCAGCGTTGAGGCGGTGATCAGTCCCCCATCGTGGATGAACCTCAGGGCAGTGTGCGCACGGTGATGCTCAGACCGGCCGACAGGTTGCCGGCCTCATCCTCGGTGGCGACGGTGTACGTGTATTCGGTGTTGGGACTCAGACCGTCCTCGCGCAACCCCTTGCCGTTGTCGTCCAGCACGAGGTTCCCGGTCTCCTTGCCGGTGCCGCCGCGCCGCGTCGCTTGCACCTGTAGGAAGTCCCCGTCGGGTGGGTTGGTCCACGCCAGTCGCACCGATGTCGCGGTGATCTCCACGGCGCGCAGGTCACTGACCGGGCCGGGCGGGGTGACGTCGGGGCCACGGTAACGGAACGTGACCGCCACAGCCCGTGCCTTGCGCACCCGCACCTTCTTCACGGCATCTGTGGGTTTGAGGTCGCCTTTCCGCTTGGCGGTGAGGGTGTACTTCCCGGGGCGCAACTTCCGCAACGTCCGGAGATCCTTGACGCGGATGACCTTGCGGTACGTGCCCGGTCCCCGGACCCGGACCTTCACGTTCTGTGCACCCACCACGGTGATCACCAGCGAGCGCCCCGCGGGATCCGCAGCGGCGACTGTGGCCGTCCCCGGCGCGGTCACCATCCCGACAACCATCAGAATGACCCCGATCGCCGCCGCGATCCGTCCCGTGGGGGCGTGGACGGTGCCATTGTGCAACAAGCGTCGTGAGTTTGCGATCTTCATCGGCACCCCCTTCCTTCATTATGCGCCGCCCCGAACACAATGGAGGCGTGCGCGTCCTGTACGTCTGTACGGCCAACATCTGCCGGTCCCCCTCGGCTGAGGCGTTGCTACAGGCGGCCGGTATCGCGCAGGTGCAGTCGGCCGGGGTGGCGGCCGTACACGGGGCCCCGTGCTGCTCGCTGGCACCGTTGCTGGCCGGGGTGGATCACCGCTCACAGCCGTTGACTGCGCCGTTGGTGCGCTCCGCCGACATCGTGCTCACCGCTGCTCGCGAGCATCAGTCGGCGGTCCTGGCTCTCGATCCCGACGCTCGCGCGAAGACCTTCACCATCCGGCAGGCGGGGCGTCTGGCCCAGTGGCTGCTCGACGAGGGGATCGTCGAGGCGGCCCGGATGCGCGCCACGGCGCCCGACGGCTGGGCGCAGCGTTTCGAGCCTGGGGACCCGCGTCAGTACGTGATGCCGCTACCGGCGCCGCCCGAGCGCGCGGCCTGGCTGGTCGCCGAACTCGATGCCGCGCGGGGCTTTGCGCCGGCACCTCCCACCGCGCCCCGTCGCCGTCGTCGGGACCCGGAACCGCCACATCCCGACGACGTGCCGGATCCGCACGCGGTGGGTGCGCAGTGGCATGAGCCCGCCGCCGAGCAGATCACGGCAGCGACGGCGCCGCTGATCGAGGTGCTGCGGCAGGTTGGTTAGAGTCCGGCCGATTGGTTAGAGTCCGGCCGTTTGGTTAGAGTCCGGGCACTTTGGTTAGAGTCCGACGGCCGTATACGACTAACCGGAATGCCGTATCTCTCACCAAGATGCCGATCTCTAACCGGAATGCCCCGCGGCCCGCCCGGATCCGCACTTCGGACATCCGGGGGACAGATGCACAAGTCGGCGGCCTCCGCTGCCGAAGATAACGGTGTGACAGTGATCCGTCCGGTGCTGGCCGCCTGTGTGGTGGCCGGGTCCGTGCTGGCCGCGCCCCCGGCGATGGCCGACGACCCCCCGCTTGCCCAGGGCGAGACGATCCGTGAGCGGGGATATGCCGCGATGGTCGTCGACGGGGACACGATCCGCTTCTCCCAGAGCCGCAACCGGCTCACTGACAACTACCAGGTGATCCGGTTGTTGGGCGTGCAGGTGCCCGAGAAGCTCTCCGGCACCTCGGGTTGTGAGGGTGTCGTCGCGCATGAGTTCCTGCGCGATGCCATCGAGGGCCGGCCGGTCGTGCTCGCCTCGGCCGGGGATTCCCGCTCCTCGATCCGCAACCGCCGCCTGCGCACGGTGTACGTCAAGCAGGACGACGGCAGTTGGGTGGACGCCTCGGCGCTCATGCTGTCGGCCGGACTCGGACAGTGGATGCCCAAGAAGTACGAGCCCGTGCACAACCTGGAGTACCGGCACTTGTTCGACGCCGCACGTGCCCGTGGCCAGAACATGTGGGACCCGGCCTTCTGCGGCGTGGGACCGGAGGCGAACCTGCGACTGGTGATCCAGCCCGATCCGGTCGGCGATGACACCAAGAACATCAACGACGAGTACGTGGCGATCGTCAACGACGGCCCGAACCGTGTGGACCTTTCCCGGTGGGTCATCCGCGACGGCAGCCTCGACTGGCTGCGGCTGCCCGCGGGTACGGCTGTCGACCCGGGCGGGGTGTTGACCGTGCGTTCGGGATCGGGCACCAACACCGCGACTAACGTGTACTGGGGGCGCCGCACGCCGGTGTGGGCGAACTTCACCACCGCTCGCGGCACCCGCACGAAATTCGGGTTCATCGGAGACGGCGCCTACCTGCTGGACACCCTCGGCAACGTGCGGGTCTCCAAGGTCTACCCGTGCCTGGACTGCGCGGACCCCGCACGCGGCGCCCTGCGGATCACCTCGGTCAAGTACGACCCCCCCGGTGACGAGCGCCGCAAGCCCAACAGCGAACTGATCCGCCTCAAGAACAAGGGCACCACCCCGCTGTCGCTGTTCGGGTACGAACTGCGGGCCGGTGGTTTCGGGTACGAGTTCGGCCCCTTCGACTCCTTGCAGCCCGGACAGCGGATCACGATCCGGCTGGGCGATGGACGGTCGACCACCGCCGTCCGCCACCTCGGCCTCGGGCGCGCCGCGCTCAAGAACTCCGGTGACCGCGTCCTGCTGCGCTCCTTCGACGGCGCGCACCTCGACTGCAAGGCCTGGGGCAAGGTCAAGTGCCTTGCGGGGTACTGATCTTCCTTGCGTCCTCTAACCGGAGAGACACTGGAGCCATGAACAAGCGCGCGGCGGTGGTGGGAATCGGTACGGCGGCGCTGGCGGCGATGGCGGTGGCGTCGGTGAGGGCGAGGATCAAGGCCATGCCGGTACCGGAGACCGGGACATTCGCCAACGGCATGGAGTTCGCCCGATGGGGAACCGGGGACAGAGCGGTGTTGTGGATCCCCGGCGGTCCGGGCAGCGATGTGCCGCACGGCACGTTCGGTGCTCTGTCCGGCAGCCAGTTCCGCCCGTTGCTGGACGCCGGCTACAGCGTGTGGCAGGTCACCCGGCGTCGCAACATGCCCGAGGGACACACGGTGCAGGACATGGCCGACGACTACGCGCAACTGATCGCGGACAGCTTCGGCGGCCGGGTGGACGTCGTGGTGGGGGTTTCCTACGGCGGGATGATCGTGCAGTACCTTGCCGCCGACCACCCCGAGCGTATGTGTAAGGCCGTCATCGCCCTGGCGGCCTCCCACGTGACGACCTGGGGTCATGATGTGGACCGGCGTTGGGCGCGGGCCCGGGCCGCTGGGCAGTGGCGCGAGGCCGGCGAGACCATGGCTGAGTACATCTATCCGGAGCCCGAACAGTGGCGCCGGCGCAAGGTGGTGGGCCCGGTGCTCGCGCAAGCGTTCAAGGGCGAGGAGGTGCCCGCGGGGGATCTGAAGGTCGAATCCGACGCGGAGGTCCTGTTCGATGCCGCTGCGGTGCTACCCCGGATCAGCGTGCCGACACTGGTGATCAGCGCACAGGAGGACCTGTTCTTCGACCCGCGGGTCGTGGCCGAAACCGTGGCCGCCATCCCCGGCGCGTCAGCCATCGAGTACGAGGGCATGGGCCACCTGAAGGCGGCGATGAGTTCGAGGCTCGTCCGCGACGTGCTCGAGTTCGCGCAGGCCTGAGTCAGGCCTCCACCGTCACACCACGCCAGAACGCGACGTGGCCGGCGATCTGCGAGGCAGCCTCCTTCGGTTCGGGATAGAACCAGGCCGCATCCGTGTTGGTCTGCCCGTCGACAGTGACCGAGTAGTACGCGGCAGTGCCCTTCCATGGGCACACCGTCTGTGTGGCGCTGTCGGCGAAGTACTCGCGGTTCAGTGAATCCGGCGGGAAGTAGTGGTTGCCCTCCACCACGACTGTCTCGTCCGATTTTGCC
>Ga0116151_10003722_pt1 | contig 13556 bp, 11 predicted proteins | sample AD_UKC117_MetaG_FD_89893 | JGI IMG/M metagenome (GOLD analysis project Ga0116151, IMG submission 89893) | Active sludge microbial communities of municipal wastewater-treating anaerobic digesters from Hong Kong - AD_UKC117_MetaG | ecosystem: Engineered > Bioreactor > Anaerobic > Digestate...
CACACTGCCCAAAACAGGTCTTCCACACTCCGCGGAGTCCGTGAACGTCCCACGCAACACACCCACTCTCGATGCTGGACTGTTGCACTGACCCCTAGAACTCACCGGTGGCGAACCCAGCACCTTCGTCACAAACCAGAAGGCGGAGGTCGCAACAACGCCACAATCGCGCCCGGGCTCAGGGCGCCACCGCAACGATTCCGCCATCCGGACGCATGACCGACCCGTCCGCGTGCTTGACTGTGTGTGGGGCACCCGCCCCGCGTAACTACGTGAATCCAGGGGAAGTCCGGTGAGAATCCGGCGCTGTCCCGCAACCGTGTTCCCTCCTCGGAGGGAGAGTCGGAGCACCTGGCACGTGGAAGCGGCCCGATATCTGTCGAGGTTACGGACGGCCGATGCACGCACACGTGCTTTGGTCCGTGCGGACCGCTTGAACGAAGGAGCACGTGTGTTCTACAAAACGATCGCGGCAGCGGCGGTGGGAGCCGTCCTGCTCTCCGCATCACCGGCCCTCGCCGATGACGCCGGGTTGTACGGCGCCGACGACCCCACCTACGACGGCGTCTACCGGCAGTCGCTGGCGATCCTGTCGCTGGAGGCGGCCGACCGGAAGGTGCCGAAGTCCTCGATCACCTGGCTCAAGCAGCAGCAGTGCAGCAACGGCGGCTTCATGGCCTATCGGTCGGATGTCGATGCCGCGTGCCAGGCGCCCGACGCCGTCAACTTCAGCGGCCAGGACTCCAACTCCACTGCTCTGGCTGCTGCCGCACTCTACGCCCACGGCGACCGGCCCGCCGCGAAGAAGGCGGTCAAATGGTTGTTGAAGAGGGTCAACCCCGACGGTGGCTGGGCCTACTACCCGGCGGAAGGATCCATCTCCGATGCCAACTCCACCGCGCTCGCTGTCGGAGCCGTGGAACTGGTCCGCGGCGATGCGAACGCCAAGTACCTCCGCAAGGTCCAGCTCCGGTGCAGCGCCGAGAAATCCCTGCGCGGCGCACTTGCATATGACACCTCCTCGCCGGAGGCCAACGACAACGCCACGAGTCAGGCGGCCTGGACGCTGACCGGCGGGCTCGGAGTTCCCGCACCGCGCAAGATCAGCACCAAGGTGCCCAACTCCTCCTGCAGTGCCAGCGGGCCGAAGAACACGGCCAAGCGAGCACTGAACTACCTGAACGCGCGCCTGCTCACCACCGGAGGTGAACTCCCCTACGGAGGCGGGTTCACCGGAACCGACTACGCCGGGTCAGCCATGGCCGCCATCGCCTTGGCCCAATCCGGGGCCGGCAAGAAAGCCGTCAAGAAGACATCCCGGTTCCTTCAGAAGTCAGCCGAGACCTGGGTGACCGCCAACGGGAACGACTCCCCGGCCGCTCTGGCGATGCTCTCGCTGGTCGCAACAGCGTCCGGCGAGAACCCGAAGGACTTCGGTGGCATCAACCTGCCGTCCCGTCTGGCGAAAACCCGTCAGTAGATGAAGCGTCTGGCAGCCGGCGTCTGCGCCCTGGTCATCGCGGCCATGGCGCAGACGCCGTTGCCCGCGCACGCCGACACCTACCGCTACTGGTCGTACTGGGTGGGCGGGGACAGTTGGTCCTACTCCTCGCGCGGACCCGGCTTCCGGACACCACCGGACGGTGGCGTCGAGGGGTGGCGGTACGTCGTGTCACCGAAGGACGGTTCCCAGGCCTCCCCACCAGCCACGATGAGCACCTACGACCAACTGTGCCCGGGGCAGCCCCTGGCTCCGGAGGGTCAGAAGCGCGTCGCGGTCGTGATCGATCCCGGCCCGGCGGGCATCGCACCCGTCGGCGAGACTCCCCCGCAACTCACCACGACGTGTGTGACCGTACCTACCACGGACAACGGTCTGCGGGTTCTGCAACGAGTGGCTGAACTGAGGTTCCACAGCAGTGGATTGATCTGCGGCATCGGCGGCTTCCCGGCCAGCGAATGTCCGGGACAGTCGGCCCGTCGGCCCTCCACATCCGCGCCGGTGACCACGGCCCCGGCCGCGCCTGATGCGGCGACCGTCCCGGAGCCCGCCGGTGTCACGGCGACTCGGACCCGCTCCGGCCCCACGCCCGAATCGACGCCGACCCCCACACCGAGCCTGCGCAGCCCGACCCCGACGGACACCCGGAGCCCGGTGGCCCTGGCACTGCCCGAATCCTCCGATCCCGCATCCGACCCGGCTCCGCCGCCCTGGCTGGCCGCCATTGGGGTCACCATGATCGCCGCGCTGCTGGGATTGGCGATCCTTGTGCGAAGGGGCCGGGGATGACCAATCGCTGGCTGCATCCGGGTGCCTGGTGGCTGTGGGCGCTGGGTCTGGGTGCGGCCGCGACCCGTACTGCGAACCCGCTGCTGCTCGGGCTGATCGTCGCCGTGGCGGCGCTGGTGGTCAGCTCGCGTCGGCCACAGGCGCAGTGGGCCGGGGCGTTCGCGGTGTTCGTCAGGATCGCCGTGCTGGTGGTTGTGATCCGCGTCGGCTTCACGGTCCTGTTCGGCCTTCGGGTGGGAACGACCGATCTGTTCACCCTGCCCTCGGCGACGTTGCCCGACTGGATGGCCGGGGTGACCCTCGGGGGTGCGGTGACCGCTGAGATGCTGGCGATCGCAGTCATTCAGGGCTCACAGTTGGCCACTCTGCTGATCTGCGTGGGCGCCGCCAACTCACTGGCCAGTCCCGTGCGTCTGCTCAAGGCACTGCCACCCGGTCTCTACCACGTGGGGGTCGCGGGCGTCGTTGCGTTGTCCCTCGCCCCGCGAATCATGGTGAACGTGCGTCGCGTCATGCAGGCTCGACGGATGCGCGGGCGGCCCACCCGCGGTCTGCGGGCCGCGGCGGAGTCTTCGGTGCCGGTCCTGGAGTCATCGCTGGACGATGCCATCAATCTGGCGGCAGCCATGGACACGCGGGGATACGGCCGCGCGACCAGGACCAGCCCCGGTGAGCGCGCGCTGCAGGCCGGGCTGGTGCTCGCCGGGCTGATGGGGATCGCACTGGGGTTGTTCGCGGTACTGGGCGCCAGCGGCTGGGGGTGGCTGTTGCTCGCCCTGGGCCTGGCCATGGCGATCACGGGCATCCTGGTCGCCGGTCGCCGCATCGTGCGCACCCGCTACCGGCCCGACCCATGGGGCTGGCCGGAGACACTCACCGCGGCCACCGGGATCAGCGCCGCCATCGCGGTGATCGCCGTCTCGTCGTCGACCATCACCATCCCCCTGACATGGCCCGCACTGCCGCCCGTGGCCGTCGCTGCGATCCTTGCCGCCGCCCTGCCAGCGGCTCTTACCCCACCGCCACCGGTTCCTTGGAGGACGGCATGATCCGCTTCGCCGATGTCACGTTCACCCACGCGCAGTCCGGACGGCCCGTGGTTTCGAACGTGGACCTGACCATCCCGGAAGGTGATCTGGCGCTCGTCATCGGTCGTACCGGGTCCGGGAAGTCGACCTTGCTGAACATGGTCAACGGCCTGGTTCCTCATTTCACCGGCGGCACTCTGCGCGGCGAGGTGCGCGTCAACGGGATGGATACCCGCACCAACGCACCTCGCGACCTCGCGGGGATCGTGGGGACCGTCGGCCAGAACCCACGCGCGGGCTTCACCACCGACACGGTCGAGGAGGAGCTCGCCTACACGATGGAGTCGCTGGGGTTCGCCCCCGACACCATGCGCAGGCGCGTTGAAGAGACGCTCGACCTGCTCGGACTCGCACCTTTGCGCCACCGGCCGCTGGACACCCTGTCCGGAGGCGAGCAACAACGGGTGGCGATCGGAGCCGCACTCACCGCGGGGCCGGCTGTGCTGGTCCTCGACGAGCCGACGAGCGCACTCGATCCGGCCGGCGCGGAGGAGGTGCTGGCGGCCATCGCCCGTCTGGTGCACGACCTGGCGATCACAGTCCTGATGGCGGAGCATCGTCTGGAACGCGTGGTGGAATTCGCCGACCACGTCATCCGGATCGAGGACGGTCACTGCGAACTGCTCGATCCCGCCGCGGCCATGGTGGGACACGGACTGCAGCCACCGGTGGTGCGACTCGGGCAAGCCATGGGCTGGGAGCCGGTTCCCCTGTCGGTTCGCTCCGCCCGCCGGCAGGCCGTACAACTGCGTACCGCGACGTTCGAGGCCCCTGCGCGGAGGACCGGTCACGACGGGGTGGCCACGGTGGCCAACACAACTGTCACCTACGGCCACACCGGTGCGCTGCGTGCGGTGGACGTGCAGCTGCGATCGGGACAGATCACTGCCCTCATGGGCCGCAACGGCGCGGGAAAGTCGACCCTCATCAACGTCCTGGCCGGCACCCGCGCACCCGACCGGGGTCGGGTCCGGGTGCATGAGGATGACCCCACGACGTTACGCGGCCAAGCACTTCTGCGACGGATCGCGTACGTTCCGCAGGACCCCAGCGATCTGTTCTACACCGACTCCGTACGCGGCGAGTGTGACGCGACCGACCGTGACACCGGTCAGGAACCCGGATCCGCCCTGGCCAGACTGCGGCAACTGGTCGACACCGTGGATCCGGACAACCATCCACGCGATCTCTCCGCCGGCCAGCAGTTGGCGCTGGCACTGGCCATCCAACTCGCGTCAGCCCCCGATATCGTCCTGCTCGACGAACCCACCCGCGGTCTCGACTACCCGGGAAAGGTGGCCTTCGGCAGCTGGCTGAACAGGTTGGCGGAAGCCGGATGCAGCATCCTCGTGGCCACCCACGATGTCGAACTGGTGGCCGTGATCGGTGATCGTGTGATCGTCCTGGCCGACGGCGAGGTCGTGACCGACGCGGACGTGCGGACCGCCCTGACCTCCTCCCCCGCATTCGCACCCCAGGTCCAGAAGGTGCTCGCACCCTTGCCGGTGTTGACGGTCGAGGAGGCCTGCTCCCTGTGACCCAGCTCCACGTCGTCCCACTGCGCCGCCGAACGGTCGCAGCGCTGACGGCTGTGAGCCTCGTCGGGGTGATCGCCTTCTTCTGGCCCTTCTTCGTGTCCCCGCAGAGCGTGGCCGCCGACCACGCCACCGACGCCCCCTGGTTCTTCGCGGTCCTGCTCCCCTTGGTCGTAGGCGTACTTCTCGCCGAGATCAGCGACGACGGCCTCGATGCCAAGGGCGTGGCCATGCTCGCCGTGCTCTCGGCGGTGGCCACCGCGGTGAGACCCCTCGGCGCCGGTGTCGCTGGGCTCGAGCCGATGTTCGTGGTCCTGCTCTTGGGCGGACGGGCCCTCGGACCCGCGTTCGGATTCGCCCTGGGCAGCCTGTCCATGTTCACCTCTGCGCTGCTCACAGCCGGCGTCGGTCCGTGGCTGCCGTTCCAGATGGTTGCGGCGGGGTGGTTCGCGATGTTCGCCGGCCTGCTGCCGCAGATTCGGGGTAGGGCGGAGATCGCGATGCTGATGGCATACGGCGCACTCGCCTCGCTCGCCTACGGATTCCTGATGAACCTCTCGTTCTGGCCGTGGGCGCTCGGCCAGGACAGCGAGTTGTCGTTCGTGCCGGGGGCACCGCTGTCCGAGAATCTCGCGCGGTGGTTCGCCTTCAACCTCGCAACATCGCTCGGGTGGGACATCCCGCGCGCCGTGCTCACGGCGGTGCTCACGCTGCTGGCCGGCCCCGTGCTCCTGCGTGCGCTTCGCCGAGCCACCCGAAGAGCGGCGTTCGACACCCCGGTGCGGTTCGAGACCCCCATCGAACACCCCGCCCGCTGAGCCCGCAATCCGGCACACGGTGGGGCGCACGCGGCCTGAGCCCGGACCCCGCGTCGCTGCTCGCGGCCGCCGGTGTTGAGTGTTGCGTGGTTACGGGTTCGCGGGTCTGTGATCGGTAACCGTGCAACAGTCAACCGGTGGTCGGTGTCGAGCGTCGCGAAACTGCAGGCCGCTCGGGGCCAGTGCCACGAACAGGTCGGTTTCAGCGGCCCGAAACCGGCATCTTCGTGGCACTCGTCGCCTGCTGGCCCGGGTTTCGTGGCACTGGGCCGACCGTCCACATTCCCGGTGCTGGTGTTCGGACAGCGGGGGAATCGGATGTCCTTCTTTGCGGTGTCACGGCAGGTCAAACCCGCAGATCCTCTATGGGAGCGGGAGTCAGAACGTGCCGGCGGAGTCGATCAACCGACGGATCACGTGATTCACCGTGTCCGGCTTCAGCCCCATCCCCAAGTGCGATCCGCTCACCTCGATGTTCTCCGCGCCGGGAACAACGCAGGCCCGCCAATCGACGATCCCATCCGACGTCGTGTAGAAGCTGATGAGTTCGACGTCCTGCGGGAAGGGGCGGTGGACAGCTTGCATGTAGGGACACGTGCAATCACGGGTCACGCACTGGCGGGCGCGCAACTCGGGATCGCGTTGATGCACGACCTTCAGCACACCGACCATCGGCTGCGGGATCTCGTAGAAGGCGAACTCGTCATTCAAAGGCGCCCCCAGACTGACCACAGTGCTGACCAGTTCTGGGTGACGTGCACCAAGTCCGCGGGCGAGCATGCCGCCGCGACTATGCCCCACGACCATGAGCCGTTGGCCATGGTCTGCAGCCACGGCGCGCTGAGCGACCTCCGCGAGCCGGTCGACTGCGCGGTCCGAGCACCGGATGTTCGCGAGGATGTGAGAGCGCACAACCCGGAAGCCTGCACGCTTCAATGCGATCTGGATGGGCAAGGTCGCGGCATCGCCGAATCCGAACCCCGGAACCACCAACACCTGGCGATCGATCCTGGTCGAGGGACCGCCGGCCGCATGTGGCAGCGCCTTCTCGAAGTCGAGCACCTCACCAGCGAACCTGCTCTCCGACGCAGCCCGGGCCACCCATCCGGGCAGCGACTTGAGCTTGCCGGACAATCCGCGCGGCGCCCAATGGAGATCCGGCAGGTGAGCGTCGCGCCATTCGTTCACGTCCGCACGCCTCCTACCGATCCGGGCCCAGCACCTGCGAGGCACACTACATACATGGCCAGCAGTACGGTGACGCAACGCACGCTGAACGCCCGGACGATCGTGGAATCCATGCGCGTTCAGCAGCCGGCCGTGGCGAGGCCGCCGGGGCCCAACGGACTGCGGTCCATGTGGAGCCTGGCCTCTGGACAGGTGCCCCCGCACGAGTTCTTCAGCAGTCTGCGGGAACGACACCAACCGATCGTGCATGTGCCGATGGCAGGTGAACATCTGAACGTCCTGTTCGCACCCGAGGCGATATGGGAGGTGTTCGTGACCAACGGACGCCACACCCGCAAGAGCCTGGCTCTGCAGATGACCCGCCCACTGCTCGGGGACGGACTGCTCACTGCTGACGGCCCGACTCACATGCGACACCGGCGGGCCCTCCAGCCGTTGTTCCACAACAAGCGCATCGAGGGCTACGTCGCGGACATGGTCGGGGCCGCGGACGCCAGCGGCCAACGGTGGCACGGGGGGCAGCTGATCGATCTCTCCGACGCCATGGCCGAACTCACGCTCGACGTCATCGGCCGGACCGTCTTCGGACTCGATGTACGCGGGGAGGCATCGGACGTCGCCACCGCATTGGACACTGTCCTCGCAGGGTTCGCCCGCGGGATCGGACCCTGGAGTTCCCCGCTTTCGCGCATCCCGACCGCTCGTCGGCGTCGAGAGGTCGAGGCGATACGTGAGCTCGATGCCATCGTCGAGGAGATGATCGCGTCGCGCCGTCGCGACCTAGCCATGGGCTTCGACGGCAAGGATGTGCTCACTCTCATGCTCGCCGCCAGGGACGATGACGGACGGTCGGCATTCACCCCCGAAGAAGTGCGCGACGAAGCGATGACCCTGGTCCTGGCCGGACACGAGACCACTGCCCTGGCATTGACCTGGGCGTGGAACCTGTTGTCGCACAACCCCTCCGAGCGAGCATGGCTCGAGCAGGAACTCGACAGCCTGCCGGAGCGACCGCTCACGGCTCACGATCTGCCGTCGCTTCCCCGCACCTACGCGGTGATCGCCGAGGCGATGCGCTTGCATCCGCCGGCCTGGATCCTGGGTCGCTGGCTCGACAAGGACCTGCGGGTCAGTGGATGGGACCTGCCGCGCGGCAGCGTCGTGCTGGCATCGCAGTACGCCATGCATCGTGATCCGCGGTACTGGCCGCATGCGGACGCCTTCCGCCCCACCCGCTGGATCACGGACGGACGGTTCGATGAACGCGCGCCCCGCGTCCCCCGCGGTGTGTGGTTCCCGTTCGGCTTCGGAACCCGTCGATGCATCGGGGAACACTTCGCCTGGACCGAGGCAGTGGTGGTGCTGGCCACGCTGGCCCGTCGCTGGCGGCTGGAAGTGCACGCACCGGCCGATCCGCCGATGATGTCTGCGATCACGTTGCGTCCGGCGATCCCCATGTCCACCACGCTGACAACCCGCGCATGATCCCGCAGGCCACCTGGTGGCGGGAGGTGAGCGGGACCCCGGCACCGACGAACCCGCTGCTGGTACTCGCTCTGCACGATGACAACGATGCGGTGTCCGTGCTCGACCACGACCACATCAGGGGTTGGCTCGACCGGGACACCCCCACGCGGCGAGTAGCGCAATCGCTGGGGGTGCCGATCTTCGTCGCTGACTCCGGACCTGTGCCCGAGGGCCATGACCTGCTGTTGCTCGGCGCTGTCGGCAGGGGTCTGACCACGCTGGCCGCGGCCTTGGCGGCGAGCTACTTCGATGCCGAACCGCAGCAGGTGGTCGGGTACGGCAGCGGGATCACCGATCTGCAATGGATGGCGAAGGTGCGCGACGTGCGCGATCGCCAGCTCGACCAGATCCCGTCGCCGGTGGCTCAACTGACCGCGGTGCTGGAAGCCGCCCAGGTGCCGGTGCTGCTGGATGGAGTGACAGCTGCGGCAGCGGCGTGTATGGCGCAGAGAGTGCCTGCAGTCCAAGCGCCCATGCTCGGGGATGAGCCCGTCCAGCAGCTCCTGCTCGACCGCGCGGAGGTCCCGGTGTGGGGTGGACTCGGGATCGGTCCTGGCGAGGGTCTCGGGGCGCTGTCAGGCTTGGCGGTGTTGCGGATCGCACTCCTGGCCGCCGACCAGGACTAGTGCGCAGGCCATCGCGATCGTCCGATCCGATGAGATGGCTGCACCTGACGGGTCTCAGCCGCGCACCCTTGCCGGAACGAACGGCAGCTTGATCACCTCCGCCCCGACCTCGCGTCCCCGCACGTTGATCTGCACCGTGTCCCCGACGCTGACGTCGCGGGAGACGCGGGCCAGCGCGATCCCCGTCTTCAACGTCGGAGAGAACGTTCCACTGGTGGTCATGCCCACCTCACGGCCGTTCGCGGTGACGACCATGTGCGGGCGGGGAACCCCCCGCTCAGTGACCTTGAGTCCGACGACCTTCTCGTCGGCCTCGGCCGCGACGTATGCGGCACGACCCACGAAGTCCCCCTTGTCCGGGGCGACCGCCCAGCTCACGGACGACCACCTCGCAGGCACGTCGGGGAGCAACTCGTGCCCGTGCAGCGGGTAGCCCATCTCGGTGCGCAAGGTGTCCCGGGCGCCGAGTCCACACGGCATGGCGCCGCCGGACACAACGGCACTCCACACGTCCCCCGCCGCGTCCACCGGGGCGAGGATCTCCACACCGCGTTCGCCGGTGTAGCCGGTCCGGCACACCGTGCACTGCACGCCGGCCACTTCGGCGGTCCCGAAAGACATGTACTCGAGCTGCGGAACGCCGAGTTCCGCAACCAGCGCATCGGAGTCCGGCCCCTGGACAGCGATGATGGCGATCTCGCGGGTGACATCCGACACGGTCAGTCCGCTGCGACCCAGCCGCTGCGCAACCTCGGCACAATTGGCCGCGTTCGGTATCAGCAGGAATTCGTGATCGCTGATCCGGTAGGCGATGAGGTCGTCGACCACCCCCCCCGACTCGTTGAGGCACAGCGTGTACTGCGCCTGGCCGTCGGCCAGCCGACTCAGATCGTTGGTGAGAACCGTGTTCAAGATGTCGACCGGCCCCCGCACCATCAGGGTGCCGAGATGGGAGACGTCGAACACTCCCACCGCCTCTCGCACCGCGGTGTGCTCGGACACGACTCCGGTGTATTCAAGCGGCATCGACCACCCGGCGAAGTCCGCGAACTTCGCGCCGGCGGCGACGTGCAGGGGGTGCAAGGGGCTCTCGATGGGCATTGCCCCACGCTAGCCGGTACCCCCGGCATAGGGTTGGCGCAGACGGCAAGGAGGAACAGTGACGACACTTCGGATCACCGACGGCGATGTCACGTCCGCGAGGGCTCAGGTACTGGTGCTGGGCGTAGCGCGCGACGACGGTCTCAAGATCGTGAGCGGTGCTTTGCCGACCAGCGTGCGGCGGGCGATCGTCCGGGACCTTGAGCGCATCGGGTGCACGGCCGAACTCGGTGGCACCTGGCGGATCCCCTCCCCAGTGAGTCTGGCCACTGATTCCGTCCTTGCGGTGGGCATGCCGCTGAAGCCCGATGCCGACGCGGTGCGGGAGGGGGCCGGAGCGGGTCTGCGCGCGTGCACCGGTGTGAAGAGCGTCGTGGTCGCGCTCCCCACCGCATCACAGCCCACACTGGCGGCGGCCTGTGAGGGTGCACTGCTGGGGGCACACGTCCCGCTGCGGATCACCAGCGGCTCCGCCACCGACGCCGTGGCGTCCATCGCCGTGGCCACCACGGCACCGCGCGCCGCAAGATCAGCCGTCAAGCGCAACACGGTGGCCGATGTGAAGGCGACATCACTGGCGCGCGACCTCGTCAACGAACCGCCCGTCTCGCTGACGCCGGCGGCGTTCGCGGCCACCGCCAAGAAGCAGTGCAAGGGCCTTCCGATCAAGGTCAGCGTGTGGGAACCGGAGCGGCTGCTCAAGGAATCCATGGGCGGCATCATGGGCGTCGGTCAGGGATCGGCGAACCCACCGCGGCTCGTCCACCTCGAGTACGCACCCAAAGATGTGAAGCGCCATCTGGCCTTCGTCGGCAAGGGCATCACCTTCGACTCCGGCGGACTGTCCCTGAAGCCGCCCAAGGCGATGGAGACCATGAAGTGCGACATGGCAGGCGCCGCCGCGGTCCTGGCCGCCACCCGGACGATCGCCGAACTCGGCCTTCCGGTGCGGATCAGCGCCTACCTGGCCTGTGCGGAGAACATGCCCAGCGGCACCGCGCAACGCCCGGGGGATGTGATCACGATGCGCGACGGCACGACTGTCGAGGTGCTGAACACCGACGCGGAGGGCCGCCTGGTGATGGCGGACGCCCTTGCTCTGGCTGCGGAGTCGCACCCGGATGTCCTCATCGACGTCGCCACGCTCACCGGCGCCCAGATGGTCGCGCTCGGCACCCACGTGGCCGCTGTCATGTCGAACGACGGCAGTCTGGCCGATCACATCCGCGACGCCGGCGGCGCAGTCGGCGAGCCGTTCTGGCACATGCCTCTACCGGACTCCCTGCGGGCCAGCCTCAAGTCCCCGATCGCCGACATGAAGAACATCGGCGAGCAGTTCGGGGGGATGCTCGTCGCCGGGTTGTTCCTGGAGGCATTCATCCCGCAGGGCCAATCCTGGGCACACCTCGACATCGCAGGACCCGCGTTCAACGACGCCGCTCCCCACGGGTTCACGCCCAAGGGCGGAACGGGTTTCGCGGCGCGCACACTCATCCAACTGGCCAGGACGTCGGGTCGATAGGTTAGAGGTAGCCCCGCACCGGCATTGCTGCAAGGATGCCCATGGCGACGATCGTGAGGAGTGACGTGTCCGAGGACCTGTTCGACATCGTGATTCTGGGAGGCGGCAGCGGCGGGTACGCCTGCGCGCTACGTGCCTCCCAACTGGGCAAGCGCGTCGTCCTGATCGAAGAGGACAAACTCGGCGGCACCTGTCTGCATCGGGGATGCATCCCTACAAAGGCCCTCCTGCACGCTGCGGAGGTCGCCGACTCGACCCGCGAGAGCGAGGCGTTCGGCGTCCAGGCGACTCTGCAGGGCATCGACATGCCGGCGGTCAACAAGTACAAGGACAACGTCATCGGCCGCTTGTACAAGGGACTGCAAGGGCTGGTCAAGAGCCGCGACATCACCTATGTCACGGGCACCGGCAAACTCGTGGGTCCGGACGCGGTGGAGGCCGCCGGCCAGGTGTACCGGGGACGCGCCGTCGTGCTGGCCACGGGGTCGTACGCACGCTCGCTACCGGGTCTCGACATCGGCGGGCGCATCATCACCAGCGATCAGGCCCTGCAGATGGACTACGTGCCCGCCAAGGCCATTGTCCTGGGAGGCGGCGTGATCGGCGTCGAGTTCGCGAGTGTCTGGACCTCATTCGGCACCGAGGTGACCATCGTCGAGGCTCTCCCCCACCTGGTCCCCGCCGAGGATGAGGCCTGCTCCAAGGCCCTCGAGCGCGCGTTCCGCAAACGCAAGATCGCATTCCACACAGGGGTGAAGTTCACCGAGGCCACGCAGGACGACAACGGCGTGACCGTCACGCTCGACAACGGCGAGTCGTTGACCGCCGATGTCCTGCTCGTCGCAGTCGGTCGGGGTCCGCGCACCACCGGCGTGGGCTACGAGGAGAACGGCGTGACTCTGGATCGCGGCTTCGTGCCGGTCGACCAGAACCTGCAGACGAACGTACCCGGGGTCTACGCCGTCGGCGACATCGTGCCCGGTCTGCAGTTGGCACATCGCGGATTCGCCCAGGGCATCTACCTCGCCGAGCATCTGGCCGGGCTCAACCCGGCGCCGATCGACGAGGCGGGCATCCCCCGGGTCACGTACTGCGAGCCCGAGGTGGCCTCCGTCGGCTACACGCAGACAGAGGCGGCCGCGAAGTTCGGGGACATCGAGACGTACGAGTACAACCTCGGCGGGAACGGCAAGAGCCAGATCCTCGCGACCGCAGGCTTCATCAAACTCGTCCGGCAGAAGGATGGCCCAGTGGTCGGCATCCACATGGTCGGCAGCCGAGTGGGTGAACTGATCGGCGAGGGCCAGTTGATCTACAACTGGGAGGCCTACCCCGAGGATGTCGCCGCTCTGGTCCACGCGCACCCGACCCAGAACGAGGCCATGGGCGAGGCACATCTCGCTCTGGCCGGCAAACCCCTGCACGCGCACGCCTGATCGCAAGGAGACAACATGGCGACACCGGTCACGATGCCCCAACTCGGCGAGAGTGTCACCGAGGGTACGGTCACCCGCTGGCTCAAGCAGGTCGGAGACACCGTCGCAGCTGACGAGCCGCTGCTCGAGGTCAGCACCGACAAGGTCGACACCGAGATCCCCTCCCCGGTGTCGGGAGTCCTCACCGAGATCCGCGCCAACGAGGACGACGTGGTCGAGGTGGGCGGGGAACTCGCCGTCATCGCCGATGCGTCCGAGGGTGCGGCGACGCCGGCGGCCAGCACTCCTGCGGCGACCCCTGAGCCCTCCCCCGAACCGACTGTCGAGGAGAAGCCCGCGGCTGCCGCCGAACCCGCACCGGCTCCAGCGCCTGCTGCCGCCAGTGCCGGCGAAGGCGTGAACGTGGAGTTGCCCGCCCTCGGTGA
>Ga0116151_10003726_pt1 | contig 13549 bp, 16 predicted proteins | sample AD_UKC117_MetaG_FD_89893 | JGI IMG/M metagenome (GOLD analysis project Ga0116151, IMG submission 89893) | Active sludge microbial communities of municipal wastewater-treating anaerobic digesters from Hong Kong - AD_UKC117_MetaG | ecosystem: Engineered > Bioreactor > Anaerobic > Digestate...
ACTGTTCCCTTTGTTCAGTTCGATGATTGGGATGTCGTACTCGCGGAATCGGTTCAGCACCTTACTGCGGAACTCCATATACTGCGGAAACCTGGTCGGATCTAATTTCATCAACCCTTCTTCCCATCGATCCGAGTTCAGAATCTGATTGCACGGAAAGCAGAACCGCTCGTACTCTTGCTCCTGTGTCCCGAGGTCGAGCACTACCACCCTGCCGAAGTCCTTCTTGACTGTTTTGCTGGCATCTACGCCGATTATGGCATCTTCAATCCTGTTACTGCCCAACAGAGCCGTCTCGATGTCGATGTAGTAGAATCGCTCTATCTGTCGTTTCTGCGCATCCTTGGTCTTGACTGGTTGAGTCGACCGCAGAACCTGTATCAGAGAGGTTAGTCTTTGTTGGCCATCCAGAATGAGGCTTTCAGCTTCTACGTGGTTGGTCAGCTTGATGCCTTCAACAGGGCGAATTTGAAAACGGGTCTCTCCTCCAGTTTCAAGGAGCATTATGCTGCCAATCGGAAAATCACGAGCGATGCTTACCAGCAGAGACCTAATATGATCGTCGTCCCATACCCATCCCCGTTGGAAGTCAGGCAACTGGATTTTTCCATCAGTGATTTCATCGAGAAGGTTCTTCAGTCGTGTCTTAGTCGAATCAAAGTTAGACATTTTTCCCCTTTCGTTTCAAACACACTAACAGCATCGGGACTATATCAGCCCTTTCAGCTTCCGTATGTTCTCCATGACATCAGCAGATTCCTTCAGCTTCTCGTCTTCAAGCCGCTTTATGATATCATGCATGGGCGTGCTCAGAGCATAGATCCTCAAAGGTCTGCCTTTGCCACCGGTCTTAACCTCACGCTCACTGACCCAGTTCTTGTCACGAAGATCTCGCATCGCTATGCTGACCTCTGGCTGTTTCAGACCGGCACCCAACTCGATCTCCCTCGACGTGGCTTCGCCAGCGCTTGCCAGGAAAGTGATGAGAATGGCCGTATTGCGCTGCATACCCAGACTTCGGAGTATATCGGCGAACTCGCGATCTTCGTCGTCCAGCTCCTTAAACGTGCTTTCCTCCACGTCGATCACCACTTCCTGACTTCCGGCTTTTCCTTCGGCGGCTTTTCCTCATACTCTATCGTGGATACGGCACCTTTGAAGATGATTATCTTCTTGCCGTGGCTCAGATCGAGCAACAACTCATAGGCGTTGAAGGCTTCAAGCACACCCTTTATAGGGCGACCATCCAACATTCGGATCATGATCGTCCGGTTCAGAAGCTTCGGCAAGAATTGAGGTGGGACGCTACTCTTTTTCTCGACCTTGGAATCCGTAGTGGTGGTTGCAGCCAGGTCATCAGCAATTTGGCCTTCGTTGTTCCCCATTACTAGCTCCTCTCACGGAAGGTATTGTGTCATCGAGATATATTCAGTCTTCCAGAGTTACCGGCGCTTCTCCGATTCTTCTTCAGCAAGCCGATACAACTCTGGGTGGTCCCTCATAAGCCCCTCTGCGATGTATTTCTTTGCCACATCGCTGATGGAAAACATAGGGGTGGACAACTTCAGATACCACATTATGATGGCAATATCAGGAGCCCACACAGAGATGCGTTGTTTCTTATTAAGAGCAAGATCCGTAGCCTCACGTAGAACGTTTACGTTAATAAGTTCATCAGTGCTTAATTGTGTCAAGTCTCCGTTATGGGGTTTAGAATGTATGACCTCATCACGTTTGACGTCTACGCTTTGTGACTCGACTTGAGACTCCTTTATAATTTCGTCTTGCGTGCCCCTACGCTTTATACCCTCCAGGATATGACTGGCTCCTGAACCCATTTTACCACTCATATAAAACCTCCTCTGCCAGTTTGCTGTATGCCTGCGCTCCTATCGACTCCGGGTCTACAGCATAGATGGGCTTACCGTAACTGGGTGCTACCGCCAGCCGGATATTCGATGGTATGACCGTCTTGAATACCGCCTTTCCAAAGAGATCTCTAAGTTGGCTCTCAACTTCCTTACTAAGATTTGTGCGAGCATCATACTTAGTCAGCAGATATCTCCTGATGAGAGCGTGACCGAGATCATTCTCGATAGCGTCCAGCAACTCAGTAATAACTGCCAATCCCTCAAGAGCATAAAATGTCGAGTCGATGGGGATGATAATGATGTCTGAAGCCATCAAGGCGTTGAGTGTTAGGTTATAGAGATTTGGCGGTGTATCGATGATCACGTAGTCATAACCTTTGAGCCCGGTCATCTTGGATTTGAGTACCATGTCCCTATCATCGCAGTTGAAAAGCTCAAATTCTGCCCTCCCAAGCAGGTTGTTTGTAGGAGCAATATCCAACCCCTGTGTCTCGGTAGACCTTATCACATCTGATAAGGCCGCTTGGCCTGAGAGAACATCATACATGGTCCTCTCCAAACCTTGCTTATCAATTCCAAAGTGTGTAGTGGGCGATCCCTGTGGGTCCAAGTCGATTAGCAGTATCCTCTGCCCGCCTAGAGCCAAATAGGCCGAGAGGTTCACGGCTGTCGTGCTCTTACCCGAACCCCCCTTCTGATTCGAGACAGATACGACCTTCATGATAGTCATCGTGGACCCCGTAACTTATACGTTTTTCGTTCTGAACGCCATATATTACGAAGTTATTACTTAATCAATACATAACTTATAAGTTATATGAGTATTCTTTATCATTGTATAACGTATAAGTTTATCATTGATGCATTGGTGTACTTCCAAAACCAAAGATGGTCAATCCAAACAGACTGATCAAAATAGAAGATAGTAAATGAGGAATCGTCACTGTATTGCCCCAAAATGTGTTCTTAGATCATGCCAATTCCAGTGTGGATAAAAACCAACAGAGGGTCACCTTTAATATATCGAGCGTCATAAAGCTTAGATCACAAGAAACATGGGAGGCTGAGAATGGAGAAAGAGGAAAACAGCCCCCGGTGCCTCGCAAGCCTACCGGAGGTTGTCTATACCCTGCAAGAGAACAGTAGTACTCCAGAAAAGATAAACTTTTCTGTTGATGAAGAGAGGCGTCGACTCCAAGAAGAACACCAACGGCTCATAGAAGAGGTCCGGCAGAAGGAAGACGAACTTAAAGATCTTGAGGGCGAGTCGATTAAGACACTGAATGCCGCCTTCGTTTTCCTTCGACGATTCTCCGATGTTATTGAAGCAGATGATTTCATTGAAGATTCCCGACTTCGGATAGAACACGCTCGGCCCGAAGACCGAGTCCACATTATACGAGACGTGTTGCGATCCACCTCGACTCTGATGAACATAATAGATTCCTGGAGGCAGGGGCAATGACAACCGACAACATAGTCCAGGATCTAACCAGCATCCTGGAGGAGATGTCCCCACGTTGTCAGGAGGTCATCGAGCGAGCCATCCAGGAGATTGAAGAGAGAGACGCCGAGATCGCCCATCTTAAGACCGACCTCGTGGAGAAGGACGCCGTGATTGAGGAGCAAGATCATTACTTCGACTCGTTCTTCAAATTCACCGTCGAGACACTGAATGATGCTGCAGAAGCTCTTGAGTTCGTCTGCCCAGGCAAAGAGACACGCACCTTCATCAACGAAACGAAGAAAGCCGTCGAGACCGCAACTCCAGAAGGACGCCCCTTCGCTGTCGTCGGAAGGATCAGGCAAATCATCGAGAGGATGAAAGAGATGCCACCCATCTCAGCCGTGGAGCCGGTAGAAGAGAAGTTCACCTACAGCCTCAAGACCCGGACCGAGAATAGAGCGATGGCCATTGCTGACTTCATGAAACGTACCGGTAAGAACTCCATCAAATCTACCGAGGCCAGGATCGTTCTCGAAGATATCGAAGGCCAGAGATTGGACAGAACCATCGTCAAACGGGCAATGGACCGAGCCTCGAAGCTTCTGAGAGCCCCGAAGGACATTTTCGGAGGGGTAGCCAGGCTTTTGCTCCCTGCTCCACTGACAGTTCCGACGACAGCATCATCATCCTCTGAAGAGCCAGAAGGGGTCAGCTTGTCACGTCGTCGGAGAACTAGGCTGCCCTGGGGCGGGTAGGCAAGGTATGCTTGGTATCGTGTGCGAATAAGTTTCGTAGCGAAAAAATAACACAATCTTGGCTTGTGTTGTGTCGTGTATGTCGTATCTAGTCGTGAATCCGTTTCTTCGTCGATTCTATCTTCGTCTCTTTATGGTTCAGTTTTCGTCTTGACGTCATCCTCGTCATCATGTCAATATGTCACGTAGCACCACTTATGTTTTCACGGTCTAATTCATAACCGGTTATTGTTTTTGTCCAGGAACGATACGTGGTTGTTATGTGATGCCCAGTACAATAACCGGTTATGACTTCATGCAGAGAACCATAACAGGTTATGATTTCTGGCTTGTATCAATAACCGGTTATGATAACCTGCTCGTATCATGAGTAAGGGTTTCACGGGTGGCTTGCAAAAGAAGAGTTATGGCGATGGGATCACTCGCCAAAGTAGTCGAGGTTGACTTTCTTCAGCTTGTAGGTAGCTACGTCTTGAACTCCGACGTCGTGATCTATCATGTACTGTGCAAGCTGCTCCCCGTCTGGAACCGCCATCTTCCAACCTCAGTCAGTCATCGGGATCTCTCTACTCACCGACCTTGCTTCCGGCTGAAGCCAAGTCCCTGAGCTTCTGGATGCTTTCCATCGACTCATCAGACTTCTTCCGCCTTTCCTCTTCGATGGACTTGATGATCTCGTCGACAGGCGTGGTCAGGACGTAGACTTTGGAAGGTCGACCTTTACCTTCTCCCTTGACCTCCTGCTCGCTGATCCAGTTCTTGCGACGCAGTTCACGCATTGCGATGCTGATTTCCGGCTGCCTCATAGCACATCCGCGTTCGATCTCCCTCGATGTTGACTCACCAGCAGCAGCCAGATACGTCATGACTTTGGCCACATTACGATTTACACCAAGGCCGTGCAGAAGATGTACGAACTCAAGATCGTCGTCGTCCAGCGTCCTAATAGCTCCCTCTCTCATGGCGATCTTATATATATCACAAATATAAATAATTGCTGTATTTGCAGTAACTTGTTTGGCAAGCCTCCTCCACATTGGCACCGACTCGGTCGCCTTCATGCGGGAACAAAAGTTATATAGTTTTACGTTCATGTGTATGGTGTCCCAACAAAAAAACCATCGAATGGGCGAGAGGGGGTTGGTTTACCCGCCCCCTTTTCCATCGATGAAATTGTGGGCGAGCTACTTCCCGGCTCGTAACCTGTTCCGACTCTTTCTTCTTCGAAATATTAACCAAAGGATCAAACAGATGTATATATTTGTACATTGATGCAAACTTATTCAAAACATTGCTCTAATCTGACCAAGATTCTCCGATGTGGCATCGTGGTGGGGGCAAGTTCAAATGCCGGTTGTTGGGGATCTCGCTACCCTGCTCGCCCACAATATCATCCTTGGACGAGGCCGGGGGGGGGTCGAGGGCAGACATCGGAGCGTCTCCTCACCTTGGTGGGGGAGAAGCGGAGATGGCAACCGAGACCAGCATCCACGGTTGGGCCAGCCCGTTTCTCGATCTCGTATGCCCGTGCATAATCTCTAAATCGTTTTTGCGCCGAGATCCCTCATAGTTGTTATAGTTGCTATTTTTCCATCCTTTCCTTCCTTACCAATAATTTTTTTCTTCTATACTCAGCAAGGAAGGAAATAAAAGACAACTATAACAACTAGAAGGAAGAAGAAAGGATTTAACGATATATTCAATCGAAGAAATCCTCTTCGGGCTCGTATTCTTCCCGCAACCTCTCCTCCTCCTTCGCGGATTCGATACGTCTCTTCGCTTCCTCTGTCAACTCAATACCTACCCATACTTCGGGGTCATAATTCCTTCCGTCTATCTTTACTCTCCGACGACTTTCTTCCACAGGGATGATCATCTGGTCCATGATGTATGTGCCGAACTTCTTCTTTGAGGATGTTGGTGGAAGGCCGTGTGCCTCTGCATAGTAGATGAAGGCTTTCCACATGTCGTCCTTCGTCACGAATCCCCGTATGCTCGGCTTACACCAATCCTCCAAGAAAGCCGTTATGGGTTGTGCTATCCTCTGATAAAACCGGTCAGCTTCCATGGCATAGCTGAACTTTCCATTATCGAGGAGCCTCTCCAGACCCTCTAGAGCCCAGTTGAGGACGCCCGACATCTCTTCTGGGGTCGTGATACTATCTTCAATTCCTTGGTTTTCCTCCCCCAGAAAACTTTTATTAAAAGGAAATATTAACCATCTTGTATAATATTCTTTAGAATCCTTTTTTAGGGCGGGCAACGTGTTGGTAGAAAAGACCAACTTTGCTATATTTTTAAAGCTGAACAGCGGCTTCCCTTTATCCTGTGCGGAGATCGAATCCCCGCCTGTAACTTCCATAAATATGCCGAATTCTTCCAGCATTTGCCTCGGAAGATCTCCACGGGTATTCAACGTCTTACCGAATAGTTTCGCAGATGCAAACTTATCGCTGCACAATTGGTGAAGTGATATATTCGAAAGATTTGTCGGGCCCACTAGCTTCTCCATCACTCGAATTATCGTTCCCTTACCCGTCCGAGGTGGCCCGTAGAACATAAACGCTCGGTGAATATGAAATCCATAGTACATCGAATACCCGAACAACTCTTGCATCGCAAGATGGAATTCATCTTCAAGATACTCCCTCAGGTATTCTAAGAACTTTGGACATTTTGCTTCAGGATCATAGATCACGTTTGCCTTACCCAATTTGATGATGTTGGGATCATGCGGTATCAGCTCCTTAGTGCCCAGATTGAAGAGTCCATTCTCCAGGCATAGGTAGTTCCTATATTCGTCCAGATCTCTTATTTGCCTCGTGTTTTTAGAGAACACTTTGTCCAGGATCTTGTTGACGCTCGTTGGGTCTATGATGCTTTGACCTTTATCGTTTATATATCCATCAAATAAATCATATAGTTCCGCCTTTAGCTTTTCCGATCCTCCTTCGACATATATGCCATCATCATACAGGTAGGTCTTGCCGCTCTCGTAGAACTTCAGTACGCTGAATTTTTCTAGTACCAACCTCGCTGCTTTATCATGGTTGATTCCGTTGTATATGTCTGGGGTCAGCGTTTTAAGAAGGCAGTCCTCCGGGACCATTTTCGTCGACTTTGGCTTATTCGCGGGAACGATGACGTCGGAAAAGTTGATTCCTATATCAAATAGTAGCCCGCTGTTTTTCTTCAACTTTTCATACGCCATTGCTTCAAAGTTGTAATCTTCGTGGTTGCAGGTTGCGTATCCCTCAAAGAATTCTCGATCGCGTTTGCCTATCGTGACCGTGCTGGCCTTCTCTTGACAGTACTTGTTAAGAGCCAGAACCGCATCTCCCACTGTAATCAGTGTTTTCTCCTCAGTCCCGTCCGACACAGATCCTGTCGCCACTGCTGCATCCGGTAGACTCATTGCCATTCCTCCAGCTTTCTCTTACCTGGTCTAATTTCTCCCGAGCACATATTAATCTAGTCTCCGCTATATTTGTCTTGTTCGCCCCAAAACCCGCATTCATCCTTGCGGTTACAATTGCATTGTTAGTTCATGAATATAAATTACGCCCTCAGAAATGGATACTCAAGATTGTCCTCCTAAAGGTCAGTACCGCTCCTCGTACTTGCGGATAATCGAATCGACGCGCTCAATCCTGTCCGTAAGTTCTTCAACAGATCTGTGTGGACCCATCAATTGGATGATGACCTCAGCATCTGCTTCGATCTCCTTCACCAAATCGTCAAGTTGGGGGAAGACCTTGATGATCTCATCGACCTCCGGCCCTTCTGGGAATGGGGCTATAAAGTTGCCATCTACGTCTTCCACAAACTCGCAATAGCTCCACATCTTCGCGATATATGCGTCGATTTCGGCAGTAAGCCGTTCATGAAGAGCGACCATCATCTCACAGTCAGGATACTTTTTGAGTTCTTCAATTATGTTCTTCATATTTTGTCTCCAGTTCAGTTCCGATCTTGTCGCCAGACCGAAATGGTCGTAAGCAGATCGCATTCGACACCCAGTCGCACTCAAAGTAGTCAAATCCGTGTTCTTCCAGAATCCTGAACAGGCGCTGCGGAAGTGACACCTCTCCATACCACGTTCCATGTCGGAATTTCTTCTGTATTTTTCTTATATATTTCATATGTTTTTCCTGGAAACAATTGTCTCCATTAATAGATATTACGTAAAAAAGCCCGATCTTTACCAGTAAAACTAATTTCTGCATAAGTGGTGATTTTCATTCCACCAAATGCAGGATCAAGATTTCGGTTCCAGAGAGGCAAAATAGTCCAGCAGCATCCTGTGGACGAATACGTATCCTCCGCCGACTTTGCGTAGGAATATCCGCTCAGTTGCATAGTCCAGGAAGGGGACCAGCTTCCAGGGAAGGAGTTTTTTCCGGCAGAGTACGAACCTGAGGGTATAATGCTGTATGGCGGCATAACCGCCCAATATCAGCCCAAACGTCAGCCCAACCGTCAGCCCAACCGTCAGCCCAAACGTCAGCCCAAACGTCAGCCCAAACGTCAGCCCAAACATCAGCCCAAACGTCAGCCCAAACATCAGCCCAACCGTCAGCCCAAACATCAACGCATTTTTTGATGACTGTTTGATACCCTGATTCGGCGTAGCCCTTATTTCCATATTTACAGCAGTATCCACCCCAAACATCAGCCCAAACATCAGCCCAAACGTCAGCCCAAACATCAGCCCAGCTATCAGCCCAAACGTCAGCCCAAACGTCAGCCCAAACATCAGCCCAGCTATCAGCCCAAACGTCAGTCCAAACGTCAGCCCAAACATCAGCCCACGTTTCCATGACCACTTCAAGACCTCAGCAGGTTTTATTTCGCTCATTAGCCCAACCAGCAGCCCAAACATCAGCCCAAACGTCAGCCCACCCATCAGCCCACGCATCAGCCCAAACATCAGCCCAAACGTCAGCCCTATTATCAGTGTAACTAAGACTGAATACAGTCGCTTCTGAGCTTTCGTCTCCAACCAGCTCGGCTGCATACGCTCGATCAGGAATACGGTCTGGCTGTGCTCTGACATCCTCCGGGACAACCAGGAGAGCCAGTGGATGGTATCCTCTTTTGGATACAGCTTCGGGTCGGTCCTTGGTACGTCACGCTTGAACATCTTGTCGACGTAAGTCCTGAACAGGTGCTCCCGCCGATCTTTGATTGAACCGGGCAATTGAAACTCTTCAACTGACATCCCCCCATAAGCGAAGATCATGATGCTCAATATCAGAGGCGTTTTGGCGAACTCCTGAAGTTCTTGGTCTCCACTTAGTGCCTCTCGAAGAGGTTCCAGATACGGGCTCATTCGTTTGAGATGGTCGTCGATCTGCTCGGGTGTCAGGGGCTGTAAGAGGACAGCGTTCTGGAGCATGAGCTTGGTGTTGAGAGCATCATACTCCTCTTTGCGACAGCAGACCGCTACCGGAACCAGGTGCTCATCGAGATAGCAGTTGATCGCATTTACGCAGTTATCCCTCCTTTCTTGAGCGACCTCGTCGAGTCCATCGAGAAGAAGCATGAGAGCATCGTTCTCGACCCAAGAAGCAGCAATCTTCTTCGGTATGTTGTACTTGGTCCGCAGTTCCTCCATCAGCCAGGCGGCGATGGTCTGTGTCGGGTCAGTCCAGGATGAGAGGTTGAAGACGACAGGGATCTTTTGGGATGGGTCTTTCTCAGCCCGGTCGATCATCTCCTCCGCCAGTTCTAGTAGGGAGGTTGTCTTCCCGGCTCCCGGTTCTCCCAGAATAAGGAGAGACCTCTCAAAGACGTCAGAGATCTTCGTCCTCGGTGGGAGGGTGCATTTTTCTTGATCCTCAGTCAGCAGAGCCGTGTTCCAAGGATGCCCGGTGACGGCGTCACTTTGCTCTACCATGTCGAGTTCGATTTGTGCCTCTTTGTGAAGAGATTTCTCTAGTACACCCTCCACCCAAGCGTATCGAACAGATTTGAGCATCGTCTGTCGGTTGTAATCATCATTTGCAGACCGCTCAGCTGCAGATGTGGATTTAGGTACCAGTTTTCTTAGAAGGGTCTCGGTGGCGTCAAAGGTGGAGATGATAATGGACGCTCCAGTCAGAAAACCTATCAATGGTCCAAAAAGCATAGTTCCGGCTTGGTGCTCGTCGTATCCCCAGATGATCGACGCCGAACACATCACTATGCCAATGATGCACAATACCATACGCGGGAATCCAGAGACCACGCACACATATGAGGTTCCAGAGACTCTAAAAGTTTTCCCTTAGTCCCAGATTTTAGGCTTGTCGTGTAGGAATTCCATCGGTGGAAGAGTTACACAAAGGATTCGTAGAAACTCTATGAGACTCTGCTCTCAGAGATCGCCTCCGTCGAGAACTTTGGCACAGTCCACGTTATGACATAATATATTCTATATTCGTATGCTTTTAGTATGTTGCACTTATATACCCCAGACCTGTATCCTAATGGTTCACGAATTGCGTCGTTCCTTGATAGCGATGTCGTAATCTATATCCAATACGACATGCACCTATTGGGCAGGCTGTTTCCATCGTTCAGATGTCGAAACGCTCATAGCTCTTCTTCCTGTGATTGATGTCCGCCGTGAGGTAAATGCTCGTTGTACGAACAGACTGATGACCAAGTTGTTGCTGCAAGTCTTTCAGGGGGATACCACTATCGAGCGCATGAACCGCGTGCAGGTGCCTCATCGTATGCGGTGAGACGATGTTCAGTGTCTTGCCCGCTTTTGATGTGGCATAAGCTCTCTGAACTCCCGCCTGTCTCGCCGCATTATCGATAACCATGCGAACCCATCGCTGTGAGATGTGCTTCGAAGGATCACGACCTGGGAACAGCCACATTGACCCCTCTGGCAGGTTCCTGATCCACCTTTTCAAGTTTGGTATCATGGGTTCGGGGACGGTCCACTGTGACACCTTTTGTGCAGCATTACCAGTAAAACAAATTCTTACACAGTAAGCGGCTAACTCGAAGTACCAATTTGGGTTTTATGAATATAGAAAATTTTATTATGTTAAACAAAGACCGGTAACAGTAGCGTCATTCCTCGTCGAGGCGTTAAGTCAAGACTTATCCGATAGTTACGATTCTATTAGATAAGCGTAAGTATTTAGTAAGTTGAAACCCTATTATGGATCATGGCTTCCAAGGACATGAGTCCTGAAGAGTTCCAGAGGCTCCTAGACGCCACAGACAACCAACGGGACAAACTAATCTTCCGCATCCTTGCAGGAACCGGTCTCAGGTCCAGGGAACTGACTACGTTACGCCGGCGAAACATCGATCTGGAGAAGCAAATTATCGTGCTGGAGAACTACAACACCAAGTCTCACGAGTCTCGCAAGGTGGTAATCCCTCAGTCCTTGGTCCCCGACCTTGCAGCCTGGATAGATGACTTGGACCCCGACAGGTACGTGTTTCCAGGCACCCAGGTCAGAAGTGGAAAGCTCCAACCCATTACTACGGCGAGGCTGCGACAGATCTTCTATAAGGCAGCAGCAACGGCAGGAATTCAAAGAACCAAAGGGAAGAATGCAGATGGTCAAACAAAACACGATTACAGTCTTCACAGCTTACGTCATTATCACGCTGTCCAGAGTCTAAAAAACCATGTCCCGATCAACTCGGTCCAGAGAAACTTGGGGCACTCAAGTCTGGCAACAACTCAGATCTATCTCAACAAGTCCATCGAAGAACGGGTCAAGGACTACGATGACTTTGAGATCTGATCACTCTCAGAATGGGACGGTCTGGTCAACTTGAAGAAATTGGAGTAAGCCCAGGACGGAGCACCTGGGCAACTATGTCTCTATGTAGATTATGTCGTAGTCCTCCCACGAGTACAAGTCATACCTGATCGAGTAGTCCGTGGACCTGGGCACCTCGAATGCGACATATTCCGATATCTTGCCGCCATCGAGGAGGGTTACGCTCTCAAGTGGCGGTAGACCTGCATCTTCCAAAGCATACATACCGGATGGCTCGTATTCGACTTGGTTGATATTGATCTTACACCGATAACGAGAGATTTCAAATTCGTCATAGCCATGGTTCTCGATATCCACTTTGAAGACATGGTAGATCTTCCCGGTTGCTGGGGTCGAGTATCCAAGCTTGTCGTAGTACCCATCATGGGCGAATCTGATGGTGATAAAAGGTTCGCTGTAATACTCTGTTCTTCCTAGCATCACCAACGATCTCGCAACATCCAATTGGACCCACTCGTCAGAGGTGTTCAACAATAGGATCAGGGGATCAATAGCTCGCGGATCGCCGATCTTGCCGAGCGCCTCCGCTGCCTCCGCCCGGACCTTCGGATCTTTATCTCCCAGGGCATCGATCAAGTCGTCTACCATCATCGCCATCAGCATCTCAAGCCAGGAGGGGGCATTCAATGCCTCTTCCGGTACCTCTAATTTACCCACACGAAACAGTGAGGGCCAACATAAATATATTGGAGCGATTTAGATGGCATAGCCTAAGATGGAAGTGATAATACAAGTGAATGAAACCATAATGAACTTCATGATTGTTTCTGCGGTCTCTTTACATGATGGACTTGTCTCTATAGCCCGGAATCTGACAATGTTGCAGCCCTTGTTCGGTTCATTTTTTGGTGTCATACTCGCTTTTGTAGTAAGCCAAAGAGAATCGGGATTCAGAGATTATAAAGAGACATTAAATTATCTATTACTTTTCAGGAATGAACTCGAACAGGGGTTGGAGATTTTAAAAACGAACAAAGAAATAATGTGTAAATCAGATCAAAAAGAAAAACTAGACTTGTCAGCGATTTCAAATTATTATTATATAAATGGAACAGTAGCATTGAAATTGTTTCCTATCGAAAAATCAAACAAGCTAAAACACGTATATTATAAAATTGATAAATATAATAATGATGTAGTTTCTTATAGAAGCTTTCATTATTTAACGCTTGTCCATTTTAGATCAATACAATCAAATGTGGTGGATGATTTTATAAATCAATATGATCAAACACTTCCCAATTCCCACAAAGAATTGGAGGAAGATATACTAAATATAATAGATGAAGATTGGATGGAATATGCCGAAGCAAAACTTAAACGGGCCAAAGAAGTACCTTGGTGGAATTTGTTGGAGAGACATGAATATGAAATCTAATACGGCAGATAGGTTTCTTCGGGCTGGACAAAGGGTCCTGGGAACTGGCTAATCTACAAAATGGTTTGGGTGCCGTCGCAGAAAACACGCGTCTCCAGCTGATCACTAGCCAATCGTTCTTCAGGCGTCGAAACGCTCGTAACTCTTCTTTCTATGATTGATGTCCGCCGTCAGGTAAATGCTCGTTGTACGGACTGACTGATGACCAAGCTGCTGCTGTAAGTCGTTCAGCGGGATACCACTATCGAGCGCATGAACTGCATGTAAGTGCCTCATCGTATGCGGTGTAACGATGTTCAGTG
>Ga0116151_10003729_pt1 | contig 13541 bp, 5 predicted proteins | sample AD_UKC117_MetaG_FD_89893 | JGI IMG/M metagenome (GOLD analysis project Ga0116151, IMG submission 89893) | Active sludge microbial communities of municipal wastewater-treating anaerobic digesters from Hong Kong - AD_UKC117_MetaG | ecosystem: Engineered > Bioreactor > Anaerobic > Digestate...
GTATCATGCCACAAGTGGACCAAACTGGATCCACTCCTGGGACTTGAACCAGCCAATAATGTTCTGGTATGGACTTGCATTTAGTGGAGATGGATGTGTAGAGCGCGTTGATTTAGACAATAATGGACTAATGGGATCCATACCACCTGAAATTGGGGAAATATTAAACTTAAAATGGCTCGTTTTGGATTCCAACCAATTGAGTGGACCCATTCCTGTTTCCATTGGTAATCTTTCCGACCTTGAGGTTTTGTCGTTGGGTTTTAATCAATTGACAGGCTCAATTCCAGTTGAATTCCAAAAGCTGACCAACCTGAAAGAACTTTTCTTGCTGTACAATCAACTTTCAGGTAATATCCCTGAGTCCATGAGTTCTTTGGTTAATTTGGAAGAAGTTTTTTTGAATGATAACCAATTGAGTGGATCAATTCCTCAAGGTATTGGGCAGTTGGTCAATATGCGGATTCTACATTTGCACAGGAACCAATTGACCGGAACTATTCCTTCATCCCTGGGAAATTTAGCGGACATAGAGGAGTTGAGATTGGATAGCAACCAGATATCAGGGATTATTCCGGAATCTCTGGGAAATTTATCAAAAGCAAAATTATTTGTTCTGCGAGTAAATCAATTGACAGGCCATATACCTGCAACCTTAGCGAATTTGTCTAATGTCGAATTGCTGCAATTGGATCAAAATGATTTGACTGGCAGTATTCCTTCGACATTCGGTAGCCTGATTAATTTATATGGTTTACATCTCTATGAAAATAAGTTAACAGGTGAAATTCCACCATCACTAGGAAATTTGACCCGTCTCAAAGAATTGGTTTTAAGGAACAATCAAATAACTGGCTTAATTCCAGCCTCTCTGGGTAGACTTTCCAATCTTATTGTGCTCCAATTAAACAATAATCAATTAAGCGGATGTTTTGATGAAGCTTTAAGTCCTTTATGTTCAGTCATGTATGATTTCACTAATAATCCTGAATTACCATGGAGAGGTGACTTCTCCAGATTTTGTGCTGGAGAATCTCAGCTAGGAGCTACCTGTGATGACGGTAACCTGACCACAACCAACGATCAAATTCGTTCAGATTGCGGTTGTTCTGGTGAGATGAACGATTGTAGTTCCGTTACAGTGGATATTTCGAATTACACCAATCAGAGCTACTCCATGCAACCCGGTGAGCGACTATTCGTTGATCTGTTTGCAGATAGCCCTTTACCTTCCAATTATGAATTCCAAGGATTTGGTAGTGTTAATCAGGGTACCATAACCTTAGGACCGGTTCCTGGTCAATTCACTTATGTGATCAATGACAATGCATCAGCTACCATCCAGGTACCCTTTGAGATTTGCAGTAAATCTTGCCCTGATGCCTGTAAATCAGGGTTAGTTACCATTCAGGTAAACCGCGACTGCTTCAACGAAGAAAACTTCAACTTGCCCAACATCCTCTTCCCCGATGGACCCGCCGGAACCAATCGGTACTTCATCGTAGAAACTACCAAGCTATGTGCGGACCTTTACGGGGAGTCTACCACAGCATTGCGGGTCTTTGACCGTTGGGGCAAAGTCATCTACCGGGATGAAGACTACCAAAACAACTGGAGTGGCACCGATCAGTCCGGTTCGCCGCTAGCTGCAGGGACCTATTATTATGTGCTGAATATTCAACATGAGCGGGGGATGGAGCAGGTGACGGGGTATATTACGTTGTTGAGGTGATTTCTAGCATGGGGCATGGGGCATGGAGCATAGTGAGTAATGAGCAATGTGACAGTATGGTAATAGTCAGATCAGGAATATTTCTCTTGCTTTAGCAATTTGGGGAACTGTAGTCCAGTCAATGAAATCCTGTGATTGACTTCATGGTAATTTAGCTTTGCATCATGGATTTATGTTTTTGGGACTATTAAATTTATACCCGCTCTAAGAATAGTGTTAGAACATTGAATGTCCCTGTTAACATGAAGTAAAAAAAGGCAATACACCCTAAAGTGATTTGATGAAAAATTGGTTTACACAACGATCAGGCTGGAAGCTGAGGATTAAGATACTAATCCTTCTTTTCTGCTTCCTAACGCAGAGCGGAAGGGCCCAAACCTGTGACCGGCAAAGAGACTCTCTGGCTCTGGTGGCCCTTTATAATTCGACCAATGGACCAAACTGGTCGGTAACCTGGGATTTGAATCAACCTATGACCACCTGGTTTGGGTTGACATTTAATGGGGATGGGTGTATAGAGCGCATGAATTTGATTCAAAATGGATTATCTGGCTCTTTGCCTACTGAAATCGGTGAAGTACTAAACCTTAAATGGCTAGTATTGGATTCCAACCAATTAATTGGTCCTATTCCTACCTCAATCGGCAATCTTACCAATCTCGAGGTTTTGTCATTGGGCTTCAATCAGTTTTCTGGCTCAATACCTACCGTAATTCAAAAACTCACAAACCTGAAACAACTTTTCTTATTGAATAATCAACTTTCAGGTAATATTCCAGCATCATTGTCGTCGCTTACAAATCTGGAAGAATTGTTTTTAGATGACAATCAGTTGAATGGATCAATTCCCAATGGCTTGGGGCAATTATCGAAATTGCGAATTCTTCATTTATATCGGAATCAATTAACTGAGGCCATCCCTGCATCCATAGGTAATTTGTCCAACCTGGAAGAGCTACGATTGGATGAGAACCAAATAAATGGCTCCCTTCCCGATGAATTAGGGCAATTGCTAAACATGCGAATTCTGGATGTTCACCTCAATAGTTTAACTGGAATCATTCCAGAATCCTTTGGCGATTTGCTAAATATTGAAGAATTGCGACTCGATTTTAATCAACTTTTTGGTGTGATTCCTGGATCACTCGGAAATCTTAAAAAGGCTAAAGCATTTGTCTTACGTGTTAATCAATTGACCGGACAGATACCAAACTCTTTAGGAAACCTAGAGAATGTAGAATTGCTTCAATTGGATCAAAATAATTTGACAGGAAATATCCCCGTTTCCCTGGGTAACTTAGTTAAGTTATATGGATTACATCTCTACGAAAATCAGTTGAGTGGAGCCATTCCTGGAACCCTCGCTAATTTACCTCTTTTAAAAGAATTGGTTTTGCGGGATAACCAGTTGACCGGCGAAATTCCACCAAATCTTGGAGGACTTTCCCATCTCGAATTGATCCAATTGAATAACAATCAACTGAGTGGTTGTTTTGACGAGTCTTTGCGTCCATTGTGTTCAGTCATGTATGATTTTACCAATAATCCTAAACTGCCCTGGCAAGGGGATTTTTTGAGATTTTGTGCCGGGGAATCACAAATTGGAGCGACCTGTGATGATGGAAATGCCAATACGATCAATGATTTTATCCAAAATGATTGTGTATGCCAGGGAAGTCGAATTGGTTTACCCCAGGTTAATCTTAATCTAGGTTGTGGAATCGTTCAAGTTGGGCAAACAATTTGTATTCCCGTCGCAATCAGTGCCATAGATAGTATTGTAGCATCCGAGTTTACCATCGCTTACAATCAACAGGTATTTGAATTTGTATCGATCAATAATCCCCATCCTGACTTTGATCAGCCGTTGGTCGTTAATCCCATCCAGAGTTTTGGCAGGGTGAAAGTAGCCTGGACATCTCCGGCTATTGTCAATGGCTCCTCCTTCCGGGATAACGATGTTTTGTTTGAGATCTGTCTACGTGCTAAAGTACCTGGAAATTATCCCATTGATTTTATCAGAAGCGGTGAACCGCTGTTTCTGGCTTATAGTGTGAATGGAACTGAGATAAACCCTACTACGACCGGATGTACTATACAGGTGAATCCTGTCAGTACCTTGGATTTGTTTTCGCAGGCTTGCTATAGCCTCACAACGATGCAGGGCACTATAAATCTCACAGGTTATGGTGGTACGGCACCCTATAATGTGAGTTGGTCTGGACCCCAAAGTGGAAGTGAGATCTTGTCCAATTCCGGTGACACTTTGCGCGTAACCGGACTTCCCCAGGGTACCTATACCTTTCGAATTCAGGATGCAGCTGGTGCCGATTCGATTAAAATCATCGATTTACCAAGTCCCGGAATTGGAATAGATCTGTCACTCAATACAATACCTCGAAATCCAACTTGTTTTGGAGACGCAGATGGAAGAATAAGTGTGAATCCGACCGGTGGAACTTCACCCTATTTCATCCAGTGGTCTACTGGAGATTTTAATACCAGGGTAATTGATAATCTAAGTCCTGGAAATTATTCCGTGACGGTTACCGACGCAAATGGTTGTTCTACCAGTGGATCTGATGCACTGGCAGCTAATCCACTTGGGATTAGCGTCATTCGAAATACCCTTGCTACTTGTCTGGGTGTGTCGGATGGTTTCCTGCAAGTTGCAGGCACAGGTGGAAATTCAACAAATGGCTTTTACAATTTTGAATTGGTCGGGAGGCTGCCTGTTTCCAATCCGCGTGGTTCAGTCACCTTAAGTAATTTAGAGCCTGGAGTTTATCCTCTAGTAGTAAGTGATGGAATTTGTAAAGATACTTTTAATTTAACAATAGATGCGAATATAGATTTCAATGTTATAGCAGTTTTCGATACAATCAGTTGTTATGGACTATCAGATGGAAGTGTTTCGTTGAGCTATCAAACGCTGAAAGGTACTCCTGCCGGAAGTATTGATTATCGATTGATTTTTCCTAATGGAACCACCAGCACCAATTCCACAACATTTACTAATCTCTATGCTGGTTCGTACATTGCCGTCGCATCCGATCAGGCTGGATGTAAAGACTCGTTATTCTTTGATATACCAGAGCCATCTTTAATTGACACTACTCAAGTGATGGTTACAAATTCGTCTTGCATAAGTGGGGGGGGCAGTATAAGTGTAACTTTAGTTGGTGGTACCCAACCATATCAGTATTCTTGGAGCAATGGAGCGACTGCATCAAATCTCACAGCATTAGAATCAGGAGATTACAATTTAACGGTTACGGACAGGAATGGATGTACTGGGACTTTTGGGCCATTTTCAGTTAAAAATGAGACCATTAGTAGCAATTCTATTCTAGTGGATTGTCTTGGTGATACTGCTTGGAGAGCTACGATATTATTAAATGGTAGTCTTGATTACCAATATTTCAGCACAGGTTGGGATGTCACAATTGAAAAAAATCAAGTTGTAACGAGCCCAATCCCACCAGGTCAAGATCTGAATTTACTTATTTGGGCTGATTTAAACAACTTCTGTGATACTGGAAGGATTCATATTGAGGCTCCAGTTTGTGGATGTATTACAAATGCGGGGACTCTGGTTAATGGAGGAGATACTATCTTTCTTTGTCCTGATTTTTCAGGGGAAATAGATTTTAGTCCAACCATTGATTTTGTAAACGATGGCGACGATGGTTTGTACTACATTTTATATTCGGGATCTAGGGATTCTTTAGGTCAAATCATTTTTCAGTCACCAAGACCATTTTTGAATTGGAGTGAGTTAAATATTAACCTGGAGCTGGGATATTATTACTTTTCCGCTGCGGCAAGCACCAATGTTGGCTCTGGGTTCGATCCCAATGATTACTGCGCTAGTATCTCAGAGCCAGTAATTATAGCTATTAGACTGCCTCCAAGTGTAGCATTTTTAACTGATGAAATAATAAGTGCTTGCTATGGTAGTGAACCTGAGATAAAACTGGATTTGCAAGGAACTGCTCCTTTTTTAATAAGTTATACCAGAAATGGAGCACCCCAGAACATTCTGGCAAGTACTCCAAATTTTTCTTTCAGGGAGCTTGCTACAAAAGACATTAATTTAAAATTGGCACGTGTCAAGGATAAGTATTGTGAAGGGAAGGCGGATGACGAAGTAACCATATTAGTTGAGGGTAAGATAAATGCAAATGATTACAACAAATCTTATTTCCTTAATCAAGGAGAGCGAGTACTAATTGATATTTTTGGCTCTAAAGGTCCTCCAAGTGGCGTGGATTTTGAATATTTTTTTATTCCGAACAAAGGTATATTAACTGATGGACCAAAACCCGGTCAGGCAACTTATATTCCTGAGGCAAATCAATTTGGTGTTTTCTATATTCCATTTTATTTATGCAGTACTATTTGTCAAAATGACTGTGATACTGGGCTGGTTAAAATTATCATTGAGCGAGACTGCTTCAATGAAGAAAACTTCAACTTGCCTAACATCCTCTTCCCGGATGGCCCGGCCGGCACGAACCGGTATTTCATCGTAGAGACCACCAAACTATGTGCGGACCTGTATGGAGAATCAACCACAGCGTTACGAGTCTTTGACCGTTGGGGTAAAATCACCTACCGGGATGAAAACTATCAAAACAACTGGAGTGGCACCGATCAGTCCGGTGCGCCATTACCTGCTGGTACCTATTATTATGTGCTGAACATCCGCCACGAGCGGGGGATGGAGCAGGTTACGGGGTATATTACGTTATTGAGGTGATATAGGCATGGGGCATTTTGCATGGTGCATGGGGATTCATTGAAGACGGCGAAGAGATCTCTCCACTTGGTGCTTACCGCACCTCGGTCGAGATGACAGATTTGTATTAATATGAATGAGTGCCCTTCGAGTCCGCTCAAAGTGACATTACGTTTATGATTAGCCTGGTTGTGATCACAACCAACATTAACATTCGTACCGTTATCTCCTTCAGAATATTTCAGCGATAGAAAACTAAAACGTTTAGATAAGGTATGGGGGGTAAGGTCATCTTCGGATGAGGCGAGATCACTCCGCTCGGTGCTCATCGCACCTCGGTCGAGATGACAGTTTAGTTAAAATATGGGTGAAAAGCCCATCAACTCCAATCTGGGTGATAATGCGTTTACAATTTACCTGGTAGAAAAAGCGATTGACATGAACAGTTCGTGGGTCATGCCGAGCACGTTGGATAGTTCGCTGAAGCTTTGATTAAAGGCATAGCCGAACCGGTAATTGTTTAGGGAGTTGATGTTTTCCCCTAATGACAAACCTGCCTGGAAGTGAAACGTTTTTTCGGTCGAGAAGCCGACACCCAGCCAGAATTCTTCGGACAATTGAGCCCGGATCATTCCATCCACATGCAAGCCAGTGGTTTCTACATAACGAACCCACACACTGGGCTCTATATAAGAAGTCTCTGAAGTATATTTGATGTAGCCCATGGTTGCATAATAATGCGGTACACGGCGGACACCCCGGTATTCCCGGTTGCCTACATTCAGGTATCCCTGAAATGAAAAGAACTGAGGGATGGATAGGCCTCCATAGATGTTGTCGTCGTTATTCAGTTGCTTTTGGGCAAATACCCCGATTCCAATATCCGGGTACCACTGGCTCTGTAAGTCATCCAGCGGGATCTCGGTGATATCGTTCGCCCTGATGTCATCCATATCGATCCCCAGGTAATTCATGCCGATTGAGAGTGCTCCGGATACGCCACCGTAATAAGGGTCGCGGGAGAAAACGGTACCTAATTGGCCATACAAACTGGTTTGGCGGGTGGAGCCCAGCCGGTCCTGCATCAGATAGCCACCAGTGATCAAATGGGCGTTGCCATCATTGCGGGTGATCCAGTGTCCATGCATCAGGGCCGTAGAAGGAGCACCTTTCAAGCGTGTCCATTGTTGCCGGTAGGCTAAACCTGCCTTGGCATTCTGGTCGTACAGAAAATATTCGTGATGAATGACAGCTGGATTCAGGACTGCGTGATAGTCCTGGTAAAAGGTGAATTGAGGTAATTGCTGTGCCTTGATGGAAGGGATGACAGCCCAGAAAAGAATCCAGCAAAGCCATTTTTTATGCATGGTCAATACATTCCAGTCAAAGGTAGCTAAATTCAATTTTTGTGCCTAATATCCTGTAAACACACTTGTGATTTCAAATCCAATTACGCGGCAAAGCACTTCAGAATTATGCCTTCATTCCTTACCTTCAACATCCTAAATAAAATGTCGATGAAAGAACGGATGATTCTCCTGACTGCCCTGGTCATGATCTTAGCTGTGACGCCAGACTGGGCACAGCGAAAAAGTAAAAAACAGGAACCTGCCCCTGCACCCGAAGCGCCGGTGAAGATGGTCGACGCCAAAGAATACTCCGGCATGACCTTCCGCAATATTGGCCCTTTCCGTGGTGGAAGGGCAGTAGCGGTATGCGGGGTGGTGCAAGATCCCTATACCTTCTATTTTGGCTCTACCGGCGGTGGCGTTTGGAAGACCGAAAATGGTGGCGAAACCTGGAAAAACATCACCGATGGCTACCTTAAGACCGGTTCCATCGGGGCAATTGACGTCTCACGATCCGATCCGAATGTTGTAGTAGTCGGCACCGGAGAAGGCCCTGTTCGAGGAGTGATGACCTCTCATGGAGATGGCGTCTACATCTCCACCGACGGTGGTGCCACCTGGTCGAACAAAGGTCTGGACCGTGTGCGACAGATACCCAAAGTCCGCATCCACCCCCAGGATCCGAACATCATCTATGTCGCAGCTCAGGGGAGCCCTTATGCGCCGACACCGGATCGCGGAGTTTATCGCACGTTGGATGGGGGTAAAAATTGGGAGAAAGTTCTTTTCGTAAACGATAGTGCCGGTGTCTGTGACCTGTCAATGGATATCACCAACCCACGGGTGTTGTATGCTGCCTTCTGGCACCATCAGCGGCTACCCTGGAAGATGGTATCCGGCGGCCAGTACAGCTCGATCTGGAAGACGACAGATGGAGGTGATACCTGGACAAAATTGACCAAAGGATTGCCCAAGTCCATCATGGGTAAGATTGGAGTATCCGTATCCGCAGCAGATCCTCAACGGGTTTATGCGGTCATCGAATCGGAAGAAGGTGGCCTATACCGTTCCGATGATGCGGGTAACAGCTGGACCCGGATCAATAAAGACCGTATCCTTCAAGCCCGGTCCTGGTATTACATGCATGTATTTGCCGATCCGCATGATGCCAACCGCGTCGTGGTGCTGAATGCGCCATACCTGCTTTCGGAAGACGGTGGTAAGACCTTCCGTACCGTCCCGACGCCGCACGGGGACAACCATGATTTATGGGTACATCCCCTGGATCCCAACATCCAGATCAACTCCAACGACGGTGGAGCTAACATCAGTTACAATCGGGGGCTGACCTGGAGCACCCAAGCCAACCAACCCACAGCGCAGTTCTATCGAATCAATGCCGATAACCGTTTTCCGTATTACGTCTACGGAGGCCAGCAAGATAACACTTCGGTCTGCATCCCCTCCCGCAGTGATCGACCCGGCATAGCCAATTCCGAATTTTATCCGGTAGGGGGATGCGAATCGGCATACTGTGCATTTGACCCCGATAATCCTCGCTTTGTCTACGCCGGATGCTATCAGGGCATTATCTCCGAAACGGATACCGAGCTTAAAATTTCGAAGGACATCATGGCCTATCCGTACCTGGGATTAGGTTCGAAGCCTTCTGATGTTAAATATCGCTTCAACTGGAATGCCCCGATACTGGTATCACAACATGACCCCAAAGTGATCTATCACGGCGGAAATCAAGTTCTGAAATCTTCCGATCGGGGGACCACCTGGAGTGAGATCAGTCCGGATTTGACCCGCAATGATCCGAACAAACTGGATTTTGGCGGTGGCCCCATCACTAATGAAGGCGCTGGCGGTGAAGTCTATCAGGCCGTCTATTACCTGGCAGAGTCGCCCTTCGATGCCAATGAGTTGTGGGCCGGCAGTGATGACGGATTGGTTCACATGACCCGCGACGGCGGACAGAACTGGGCCGATGTGACACCTCCCGGACTGATGGAGGGACAAATCAACAGCCTGGAGGTATCTCCTAATACGCCGGGTAAGGTGTATGTGATCTACAACCGCTACAAATTCAATGATTTCAAACCCCATATCTACATAACCACTGATTTTGGCAAAACCTGGACGGATCACGTTCAGGGCATTGCTCCGGAAGCGCATGTACGTGTCGTACGTGAGGACCCGGTACGTAAAGACCTCCTGTTTGCCGGCACTGAAACCGGACTCTACATCAGTATAAACGGCGGCATGCAGTGGGATTCATTCCAGCTGAACCTGCCGGTCGTACCCATCACCGACCTGATGATCCATCACGGTGATTTGCTGGTAGCAACCCAGGGCAGGGCTTTCTGGATAATGGACGACCTGACCCCATTGCGTGAAATGCAACCTAAAACCGCCGGACAGGTTGCCTTGCTCGCACCTCGGGATCCGATTTTATTCGGAGGGCCAAGACGCGAATCACTTACTATGGGTACCAATCCGGACTATGGTCTGGCATTGTATTACCAGGTAAATGAGAAACTTGATTCTTCGGATATCAAAATCCGGATCCTGGATGATCATGGGAAGATATTGAATGGTCAGCCTCTTGGTGCTAACAAAAAGGAATTGGATAAGATGCCTGGCCTGCATAAATACGTCTGGGATATGCATGTTCAGGACAAACCTGAAGTGAAAGGTGTCCTCACCCTCGGTGGTAGGGGAGGCCATCTCGTTACTCCGGGAAAATATACCGTGCGCGTCGTCGTTGGAAAAGACAGTATCGACCAAACCTTTATGGTCGATGCGGATCCTCGGCTTGATATTACTGATCCGGCGGCCTACCAGGAAAAGAGGAAGCTCCTGGATCAGTTGGATGCCGCTGCACGGTCGCTTAACGAAGAAGTCAATACGCTGACAGCCATCAAACAGCAACTGGAAGATTTTGTAAAGCGCCCCGGATTGGATACTTCCTTAAAAAGAGCTTGTACGGAAGTCGTCAAATCGATTGAAGCGGTCGATAAGACCCTGGTGCAGCGAAAGCAACAGACCTTCCAGGATGTGATTAATTTCCCAAACCAGCTGGATGCAGAATTGAAGCATATTGAAGGTTTATTAGAAGACGGTTATCTGCCGGTTACCAATGGCCAGAAGATGCGTGTTCACGATGTCATGGACAAGTGGGAAAAATCGGAAGTGAAAATCAATGAACTGTATAAAAAGGTCGGAGACCTGAATCAAATGATCCAGGAAGCGGCAGTGCCTGTTATTCAGGTGGACCGCAAGGCTAAAACCTGATCCCGTCGCTCCGTTGAAAAAAATAAAAGGTTGCCATTCATGATTTGTATGGCAACCTTTTTTTGGAATAGGTCTGGTTAGGGCCTTAGATATTGTCGGATGGTCAGATTACTTCAGTAGGTACAAGTTGAAATACCAATTGACGGATCTTCCGGGCCAGATCGGGCATGATTTGCTGAATCGCTTCAGACAATTCAACCGTCAGTGGTTGGATGAGTTCAATAGAAACCGTAAAGAGATGGATTACAGGTAATGTGCCCAGAAGCTGCATACTCTGAATCACATCCTTCAATCCGATTTCGTGCGTACTCATTGCCTGAGGAAAATCCTTGGCAAATTTGGGTTTGATCAGGTTGATGGTTCCAGGTTTCTTGTTGTCCATAGTTGCATCAATCATGATCACATGTTCGTAGGACTCGATTTGATTCATCAGTAGAAATCCACCGGTACCTCCGTCGACAATCTCGACTTCATCTGGCCATTCCTGATTTTCTAATGCTCGCGCTAGATGAACACCCAGGCCTTCATCACCCATCAGGTAATTGCCCAAACCTAAAATCAATACATGTTTTTTATCCAATGTTTAACTGTTTTGTTTCTCAAATACTTCTTCTTCGATAAATTTCCATCCACCTCCCATGGAGGACATCTCGCCTCTGCCCTCAACAAAATCATGGTAGAAAACCAAATAGATGTGAATAATCGCAAAGACGATAAAGAACCACATGGTGATATGATGTACCATACGCAAAGTCTGATCATTACCAAAAACACCAGGCACCCAGGCAAATAAAGCCGGAAGCCATGCGTCACTCATGCTTGCATAAAGACCACCACCGGTCAGACATTGAATAGCAAAGGCTATGAACGTCATAAAATAAATGAACCCGGCCAGTGCATTGTGCCCCACGGAAAGGTGTTCACGGTTTCTTTTTAATAAAATGTCAATCCGGATGACATCCCACATCTCCTTAAAATAGGTTTTTGTGGTGGGAATAAAATTTTTCCAATTGGCATATTTATTACCTACAAATCCCCAATAAATCCGGAAGATGAAATTGTAAAAGAAAATGTAGGCGGCCAGGAAATGCAGAAAGCGTACCGTTCCAAACCAATAACTGAAGGACGCTTCTGCAGTCGACTGGATGGCTATCGGAGAGCCAATAAGATAACCTGTGATGCACAATACCACTATGGCCAGCGCATTCAGCCAATGGAAGAAACGCACCGGGCGTTCCCAGACATATACACGCCGCAAAACTTTATTTTTCATCGGTTTGGCATTTTATGGTACGACCTGTATCCGGCTTACCGTTGCTCCTTCTTCGTCGTAGAGGTGTACTGCGCAGGCCATGCAGGGATCGAATGAATGAATGGTTCTCAATATTTCCAGAGGTTGCTCATCGTTGGCGACCGGTGTGTCCAGCAAGGCAGATTCGTAAGCGGACCGTTGACCTTCAGGATCTCTTGGTGAGGCATTCCAGGTGGTTGGAACCACCAGCTGGTAGTTTTTGATTTTTTCATCCTCAATAACAATCCAGTGAGCCAATGCGCCCCGAGGAGCTTCCGTGTGTCCTACACCTTTGGCTTGTGCCGGCCAGGTTTTCGGAGCAAACTTGGTCGTGTCGGCCATCCGGACATCACCATTGCGTATGTTAGTAATCAGGGCATCGTAAAATTCCTGAGCCCAGCCGACAACAAGAATGGATTCCAGGCCTCTGGCAGCAGTTCGTCCCAGCGTTGAGAATAACGCGGTGACCGGAACATTAAGATTGGTCAATGCACGATCCACCACTTCCTTGAAGTCTTCCCGTCCGCGGGCGTAACCCACCAGAACGCGGGCCAAAGGACCGACTTCCATGGCGTGTCCTCTCCAGCGTGGTGTTTTCAGATAACTGTATTTCTGGTCCACATCGAGGTGCTCATAAGGTGGTTTTGGACCTGTATAATTTAAATTTGTTTCACCGGACCAAGGGTGTAACCCAGTGGAATCTCCACCGCTGTATTCGTACCATGAACGACTGATAAATTCCTGGACCTGAGCATCTTCGCGCAGATCGACTTCCTGCAGATTGTTGATATCTTTATTTAAGATTACCCCGCTGGGGAATTTAAAGCTTGATTCGTCCCGATATCCGTTGGTAGGTAAATCACCGTATACGAGATAGTTGCCAAGTCCACCGCCGATGGCTCCCCAATCCAGGTAGTAAGGCGCTATGGCCATCAGATCCGGTATGTAGACCTGTTCAATAAATTGTTTGCCTTGCTCAAGCAATTGGCCCACATAGGCCAATCGTTCGGCATTGATTACACTGACATCATCCAGACCTATCGAGCAGGCCATACCACCCACCAGGTAGTTCGGGTGCGGGTTTTTACCGCCAAAAATCGCATGAACTTTAACGATTTCTTTTTGCCA
>Ga0116151_10003732_pt1 | contig 13533 bp, 9 predicted proteins | sample AD_UKC117_MetaG_FD_89893 | JGI IMG/M metagenome (GOLD analysis project Ga0116151, IMG submission 89893) | Active sludge microbial communities of municipal wastewater-treating anaerobic digesters from Hong Kong - AD_UKC117_MetaG | ecosystem: Engineered > Bioreactor > Anaerobic > Digestate...
ACCCGTCCAGTTGCTGGTCGTACTGCGGGAACACGAGGTTGTAGAACTCGACGAAACGCTCGCAATGTTCGCAGCCCGGCGCGCAGTCCGGCCGCCCGCAACCCAGCGCCTCGCCGCGGTCCAGGTGCAGTTCCGAACACGGCCCGCACGGACCGGTATCGCCCATCTGCCAGAAGTTGTCAGACGACGCGATCCGAATGATGCGCTTGTCGGGCAGTCCGGTGATCTTCTTCCAAAGACCGAAGGCCTCATCGTCATCGTGATAGACAGTGATGATGAGACGCTTGGCGTCGAGCCCGAACTCCTTCGTCACCAGCGTCCAGGCGAGTTCGATCGCACGATCCTTGAAATAGTCGCCAAACGAGAAGTTGCCCAGCATCTCGAAAAAGGTGTGATGGCGCGCCGTATAGCCGACATTGTCGAGATCGTTGTGTTTGCCACCCGCGCGCACGCACTTTTGCGAGGTGACAGCGCGGCTATAGGGCCGTGTCTCCTGACCGGTGAAGACGTTCTTGAACTGCACCATGCCGGCATTGGTGAACATCAGCGTCGGATCGTTGCGCGGCACCAGCGGCGAAGAGGCGACGATCTCGTGCCCATTCTTGGCAAAGTAATCGAGGAACGCTGTCCGAATCTCGTTGACACCGGTCATTCTCGGGTCCTTCGGTGATCGTTGCTGTAGCGTGCACAGTCCGGATAAGGCGCACGAACTCTTCGAAAAAATGAACGGTATCGGGAAGGATACTGCAACAGGCCCAAACTGCTATGGCCCCACGGGGCCCAAGCAGCCCGACCCACCAACGCTGCCAAACAGCTCCCCGCGCCAATACCCAGCAGCCCGATATCAGCGCTTACCGCAAGCCGCGCAACGCCCGACTTTATAAACGTCACGCCCCTCCAAATACCCCACACGGTGATGCAGAGCAGCCCCTTTTAGCGGCGAGGCGATGGAGTGTCCACAAATCCGCAATATCAAGGGCGGATATAGATTTGCACCCGAGCAGACCGGCCAAGCACGGTGCAACCCATGACGCTCCACGACAACTGCGGCCGCCACAAACATCCCGGCAACCCGAGTCCGCCTCGCCAGAAGCCAAAAGCACCAAGAAAGCGCGAAGGCGGTTGGGTCTTGGTGACCCAACCGCCTTCGCGTTCATCATCATACCCGTATCATGCCTGTTTCAGGCTTGTGTAACGCCTGTGTCAGACCTATTTGTCCGCATAGAGCGCATCTGGACTGCCCCCAAGCCCCCCAAAACAGACATCTGACCGATACGATCAATTGAGCCTTGGAAAAGTGCCGGTTACTCGCCCCACACGCCACACGACGGCGTTTATCGCTTTGCTCGGGCCTTGGTCGGCTCCTCACCATCGGCCTCATCGCTCGGAGAGTCTGCCTCCTCCCCTGCACCACCATCCGGATCGACCTCCGCTTCGGGCGTCACCAGCAACTGATCAACGATGAGACCGGCGTTCTGCCTGATCGCCCGTTCGATCTCGTTGGCCATCTGGGTATTCTCCTTGAGAAATGTCTTGGCATTCTCGCGACCCTGACCAATGCGCTGGCCATCATAGGAAAACCAGGCCCCCGATTTCTCGACGATCCCCGCCTTCACACCCAGATCGATCAGCTCGCCGACCTTCGAGATGCCCTCGCCGTACATGATGTCGAATTCGACCTGCTTGAACGGCGGCGCCACCTTGTTCTTGACCACCTTGACGCGGGTCTGGTTGCCGACCACCTCGTCGCGATCCTTGATCTGGCCGATGCGGCGAATATCGAGGCGCACGGAGGCGTAGAATTTGAGCGCATTGCCGCCCGTCGTCGTCTCCGGATTGCCGAACATGATGCCGATTTTCATGCGGATCTGATTGATGAAGACCACCATGCAGTGCGACTTGGAGATCGATGCGGTAAGCTTGCGCAGCGCCTGGCTCATCAGCCTTGCTTGAAGGCCCGGCAGGCTATCGCCCATATCGCCTTCCAGCTCCGCCTTGGGCGTCAACGCGGCAACCGAATCGATCACCAGCACGTCAACGGCGCCGGACCGCACCAGAGTATCGGCAATTTCGAGCGCCTGCTCACCCGTATCGGGCTGCGAGATCAGCAGATCCTCAACCTTGACGCCAAGCTTCCTGGCATAGACCGGATCGAGCGCATGCTCAGCGTCGACGAAGGCAGCAATGCCACCCTTCTTCTGCGTCTCGGCGACGACCTGGAGCGCCAACGTTGTCTTGCCCGAACTCTCCGGACCGTAGATCTCGATCACGCGGCCCTTGGGCAACCCGCCAATACCCAGCGCAATATCAAGCCCGAGCGAGCCCGTCGAAATCGCTTCCACATCGATCGACTTGTCATTCTGGCCAAGGCGCATGATCGAGCCCTTGCCGAAGTTCTTGTCGATCTGCGCCAGCGCCGCCTCAAGCGCCTTCTGCTTGTCCATAACGCCCCCTTCAACCACTCTCAGCTGCGGCATATCCATTGGTTCCGTCCCTTATTTCATGAAGCCTCGATCGGCGCAATTGAGGTTAATGTACCCGATTTGTTCTTTCTGTCGAGAACTTTTTAATCACCTGAATATTCTATTGTTATTTTAATGTGTTCTGGTTTTGACCAATTTGGGGTGACATCGGCCGATCGCCTCTGCCCCTTGGCTGCCTAGGGCGTGCATGAAGCGAATATTGCTTGGCAGTATGCAAAACATATTTGACGTTATGCATTCATGCGACGTCCACACGACGACCGTCTCACGTTCACGAAGCCTGATTGAACCAAAATCCGGCTGACCGCGACCAAGCCCTCGGAAGGTCCCTCGGGTTCGCACCCTGGGTCCCCCCAATTGCCAAGGCTTGGAAGGAGACTTGATCATGTATTTCACCATTGAATTTGCAGCCCAGCCCGCCGGCCGGGGCGATCGCGCGCGCACGTCCCACCGGTGCCCACCGCCATGTGAAGCACAGTTGAGCCCCCCGCGCGCTACACCAGCCCTTCTCTTGCAAGCGCTCTTTGCATGGGTCATCACCGCATGTGTGCTGATCGGCGTGCTGGCCCCGCACCGCGCCAACGCTGCCGATGCCGTCATGACACCGGGAGATGCCGTCGTCACCGGCTTTTCCGGCTTTCGCCCATCCGGTGCCGCGATCATTCCCGGCGGCAACCTCCTTGATGGCTTCATCATCAACCTTGATGGCGCCTCCGCACAGATCCAGGCGCTCAATCTGTTCGGCGCACCCCCGCAGGGCCAATTGGTATCGCCCGGCCTTCGCAAACAGATTTTGGCCCGCGATGTTGGCCAGGTTTTCCCCATCGCCCTGATCGACAGCGCAACGACCGGCACCCCGCCCGCAATCCTGCTCGGCGCCACCTCGATGTTCGGTCTTCACATCGTCAAGCCCGACGCCAATGGCGATGGCTTACCCGAGCGCATCAAGACTGGCACACCCGGCGCCTTGTGGATGCCCGGCATGTTTGCCACCGACAAGGGCGGCTCGCCCGGCGCCATCTGGCGTGTCGATGGTGAGAGCGGCACTGTAACGCTGTTTGCAACGCTGCCGGACAACTCCGGTCCCGGGATCGGCGACATCGCCTATGATCGCAAGTCCCACGCCATCTACGTTTCCGATCTCGACACCGGCCTCATCCATCGGCTCGATGCACATGGCCAACTGATCGATACATTCGACCACGGCGTCAATGGCCGCCCCGCCAAGGGGCTCGCACCGGTTTCCGACGACGGCAGGAAAGCTGATATCACCAACGCCGCCTTCGATATCGAGAAACCCGGAACGTGGGGCTACACACAAGTTGAACGGCGCGTTCAAGGCATGGCCGTCCACCAGGGCCGTCTTTATTACACCGCCGATCACAAGGTCTGGTCCATCGGCCTCAACGGCGATGGCAGCTTCGCGGGCGATGCGCGTTGGGAACTCAACGTCGATGCGACGACGCCGCAAACGCAGCTCACCGACATGCTGTTTGATGCGGGCGGCCGCATGTATATCGCCGAGCGCGGCGCCCAACGCGGCAGCTATGATTACGCGGCGTTTGCCGAAGCCGATAAGGCAGACGTCAAACGCTATCGCCTCGAAGAGCCCGATGATCCCGCCACCGAAAGCCGCTGGATCACGGACCCTGAAACCTATGCCGTCGGCCTGCCGGCCGAACATCGCCATTCCAATGGCGGCATCACGCTTGGCTTTGCCTATGATGAAACCGGCATGACCAAGATCGGCGCGTGCGGCCAATTCCTCTGGACCACGGGCGAGCGGCTGCGGGCGGGTGAATTTGCGCAAAGCGATGGCGGCGAAGGCGACCCCGCCGCCAATGCCGATGTGCACGGCCTACAAGGCAACCCGGTCGATACCGTGCGCCCTGCCAACGTGCCGCCGATGACATCCTATTTCACCGACTACGACAACTTCTTTGGCGATCCCGAGCGCGCCGGTCATCTGGGTGATGTCGAGATCTGGCAGCCGTGCGAAGGCTCCACGACGTTGGGTGAACTGCCGCCGTGGTGGATGCCGCCGTCAACCGAAGTGCCCCCCGACTATCCACCTGAGTTTCTACCGCCCGAATACCCCTATGAGACCAATCTGGAACTGACCAAGCGCGCCATACCCAATTCCTGCTGGGCGTGGGGCAACGATTGGATCTGCCGTTATGCAATCGCCATCCGCAACACCGGCCCGGACGACTATTTCGGCGACATCCAGTTTCGCGACTGGTTCCCGGCCAACCCTCCAGGATTGGCAACACTGTTCCAGCCGCAACCGCCCTGGTCGTGCTGGCAGCCCGGTGGCACGCCCGCCGAGACACGCTGCTGGCGGCCCAACGTGTTTCTCCCCTCCGGCCACGCCCTGTTCATCAACGTGTGGGCGAAGGTGCCGAAGAACCCGCGCCGTTGCCGACTGACCAACATCGCCGAGATCGAATGGGCGCCAGGTGGCACGCAATGGAACACCGATCCGAGCGATGATCTTGATGCCGCAACCGCGATCATTCCCGATCCCGCGTGCAAACCCGATCATCCCAAGCGCACCAATCTGGAACTGAAAAAGTCCGCGATGGGGTGCTGGATCGTCGGCATTAGTGTCGATTGCGGTTTCCAGATCACGGTCGAAAACGTTGGTGCCAACGACTTCTTCGGCCCGATCACGATCCTCGATCAGATGCCCGCAGGCGTCCTCTTCCAAGGCTTACCCAACTTCAAGTGGACCTGCGCGCCCGCCGCAGGGCCTGGCACGACATTCAAGTGCACGACAAAGAACCCGGCCAGCGTCTTCCTGCAACCCACCGACAAGGTGCATTTATGGGTCCATGGCCGCCTGCCGATCGCCAAGGCGAAGGACTACGGTTGCACACTGCCGAACCTGGCAAAGATCGTCGATCCACTGGGTGACCCGCAAAACGCCAACCCGGCCGACGACTCCGCCAACGCAACCGCGCAGATGCCGCCGCAGTTGTGTCAGGACCTGAAGACCAACCTTCGCCTGACCAAGACCGCATCACCGCAAACCTGCCAGCTCACCGGCGGCGCCTTCTTCTGCAAGTATATGATCCGCGTGATCAACGAAGGCCCCGGCATCTACAATGGCGACCTGCACGTCAAGGACACCTTTCCGGCCGGCACCGATCTGCTGCTCGGCCCGGGTCCCTGGAGCTGCCCGCCACCCGCCGGCAACACGCGCGTGTGCAAGCTCAACGGCGTCGTGATGGCGAAGAATACGGCACGCTCCTTCCCGGTCTGGCTGAAGGTGCCGCAGGCGGTTGCCGCTCAGCACGAATGCCGCATCCGCAACATGGCGAAGATCACGCAGGCGCCTGGCGGTACGGCGAAAAACACCAACCCGGCCGACGATGAAGCCGATGCGTGGTCGACAATTCCAGCCAACCTGTGCAACGGGCCGGACAACACCAACCTGAAGATCTCCAAGCAGGGCCCGGAACTTTGCCAGCGCACCTCACTCGGCTTCAAATGCGATTGGACGATCGCTGTCACCAACACCGGGCCCGCCCCGTTCAATGGACCCGTTGTTGTCAACGAGGCATTGCCGGGCGAACCGGCCAATGCCGCCTGGAACGCGCCATGGACCTGTGTCGGCAATGGTGGTGGTGGTGCAGCCTGCAGCCATCCCAACGTCGCACTGCCCCAGGGCGGTACGCTGACACTCAATCTGACGACGCTGTTCCCGCTTTCGGTGATCAACGCCAACCAGTGCAAACTGACCAACCTGGTGGAGATTGCGCAGCCCGCAGGCGGCACACCCAAGAACACCGATGCAACGGACGACACCGCCCAGGCAACGGCAAGCGTCGATCCGGCAATCTGCCAACCACCATCGGCGCCACCGCAGTGCCCGCCCGGCTACCGCTACGGCGATGGTGAATGCGTGCCCAAGACCCAGCCGCCCGGTCCGGTCATCATTCCGCCGTCCCTGCCACCCTCGCGGCCACCGCCACCGCCGACCGTCGAGGAATGCCCTGCTGGCATGAGCGACGTCAGCTCCACGCGCGCCCACCATCTGCGCAGCCAAGGCTGGAGAGTGCTGCGTTTCCACGGCCAGTGGTGCGTCAGCCCACCCCGCGAGAGTTCATGTCCCGCGGGCTACGAGCAGGTCCCGCAATCGCGGATCGATATGCTGCGCCGGAAGGGCTGGACCATCACACAGGCAGGACGCGCCACGTGGTGCGGCAGACCCGGCAGGCAGTGCCCGCGCGGCACACACCTTGAAGAGGGGCGCTGCGTCCCCAACGCCCCGGTCTGTGATGCGGCCTGCCAGTGCCGGAAGTCCGGCGGCAGGTGGAACGGCAGGACTTGCGTACGTGGCACCACATGCTGGGATGGCTCCAGCGCACCGAGCATGCGCCAATGCCCGCCACGCACGCACCGCTGCCCGGACGGCTCAAGACTGCCCATCGGCCGCAAGTGCCCGCCACGCCTGCACACCTGCTGGAACGGCAGGAAAGTGGTGAACCCGTCACTGTGCCCACCCAGGCGCATTCCTTGCGGACATGGCTATACGGGCTTCAAACCCAACTGCAAGAAGATCGTCAGGCCATGCCCACGCGGAACGGTTGGACCAGGTCAACCCAACTGCCGCAAGATCATCGTGCGTAAACCCTGCCCGCGCGGCACGGTCGGCACGTTCCAACCCAACTGCCGCCCGATCAGACGGCCACCGCCTTCCGGGCCGATCATGCGGCAGGCGCCAAGATCGAACCTGCGGTAGAGCATTTTCCGACGAAGTGGACGCCGGTTCGTCAAAGAAAATGCGACCAAATAAAAAGCCAGAGCAGCGTTCCGATGCAGCCCCGGCGGGCTGCATCGGCCCTTGCCAATCAGCACGCAATCACCAAGACAAGAAAAGATGCGTCAGCGCCGATCGGTTCCGCTGAGCCGCCGCTCTATCCACTGCGCATAGCGCGACATGCCAAAGCAGAAGATCCAGAACACGAACCCGGCAAACACATAGCCCGTCAGCGGCGTCGAAGGCGAAAACCACTTGGCATCCGACGAGATCGCCTGCTGCACGATACCGAGCAGATCAAACAGCCCGATGATGAGGACCAGACTGGTATCCTTGAACAGCGCAATGAAAGAGTTGACGATACCAGGAATGACCAGTTTCAACGCCTGCGGCAGGACAATCAGACCCATCTTCTGCGGGTAGGAGAGACCGAGCGCATCGGCCGCCTCATATTGCCCGCGCGGAATGGCCTGTAGACCGCCGCGGATCACCTCCGCCAGATAGGCTCCCTCAAACAGGGCCACACCGATCAGCGCGCGCAACAACTTGTCGAAGGTCACGCCGTCAGGCAGGAACAGCGGCAACATCACCGATGCCATGAACAGCATCGTGATGAGCGGCACGCCGCGCACGAACTCGATAAAGCCGATCGAGGCATAGCGCACGAACGGCAGACGCGAGCGCCGCCCCAGCGCCAGCGCCACCGCAATCGGGAACGAGGCAACAATGCCGACCACGGCGACAACCAGCGTCACCAGAAGGCCACCCCATCTCTCCGTTTCCACAGTGGCAAGACCGAAAACGCCCCCGGTCAGCAGGTAGTAGGCAATCACCGGGAAAACGATGAGCAGGAACGCTGCGATCCATCCTTTGCGCGGCACACCCGGGATCATCACGCCGGCAAGGCCAAGCGCGAACAGCGCGAACGTGAGGTTGGCGCGCCAGCGCTCCGCATCGGGATAGCGCCCATAGATGAACTGATCGAGCTTTGCGGTGATGAACGGCCAGCAGGCTCCAGCCCCCTCCTTGGTGCAGGCACTGCCATCGGCACCGACATAGACCGCGCGCACGAACGCCCAATCAACGAGGGCATGCACCACAATCCAGGCAACCCACAGACCCAGCACCGTCAATGCCGCATTGAGGGGCGAAGAAAAAAGATTGGTCTTGACCCACGCGATTGGGCCCGCGCCAGCCGGCGGCGGGCGCATCGGCGTTGCGCGTTTGCCGCCAGCCTGTTCCATGTCGCCACCTGCGCCCATGCTCACCTCTCCACCAGCGCCATGCGCGCGTTGAACCAGTTCATGAGCAGCGAGGTGACAAGGCTGATCAGCAGGTAGACACCCATGGTAATGAGAATGACTTCGATCGCCTGGTTGGTCTGATTAAGAACGGTGCCGGCAAACACATGCACGAGATCGGGATAACCGATGGCGACCGCCAGCGAGGAGTTCTTGGTCAGGTTGAGATACTGGTTGGTCAGCGGCGGTATGATGATGCGCATCGCCTGGGGAATGACCACCAGGCGCATCACCTGACCTTGACTGAGGCCAAGCGCAAAGGCGGCCTCCTTTTGTCCCTTGGGAACACCGGCGATGCCGGCGCGCACGATCTCCGCGATGAACGCAGCAGTGTACAGTGATAACCCGACCAGCAGCGCCACCAGTTCGGGCAGCAGCGTCAGTCCACCGGTGATGTTGAAGCGTCCAACCGTCGGCGCATTGAAGGTGACGGGAGACCCCGCAAGGAAAAAGGCCAGCACTGGCAATCCGATGATGAGAGCCAATCCCGCCCACACCGAAGGGAATATTCGTCCTGTGGCGATCCGGCGCCGCCGCGCCCACGCCCCCAGAACGATCGCCGCAACGCATCCAGCAATGAATGCCGCACCGACCAGGCCTATTCCGTCTTGCCAAATGGGCTTGGGCACCGTCAGGCCGCGAACGTTGAGATAGCTGGAAAGCGGCAGGGCGATGCTGTCGCGCGGCAACGGCAACGTCTTCAGCACGGCAAAATAGATGGCAAACAACATCAGCAAGGGCGGAATGTTGCGCACCACTTCAACATAGACGCCCGCGAGGCGCGCAATCAGCCAGTTCGAGGAAAGCCGGGCGATCCCGACAATGAAACCGATCACCGTCGAGGCGACAATGCCAATGCCCGCCACCAGCAAGGTGTTGGTTAGACCAACCCAGAAGGCACGGCCATAGGTCGAGGTGTTGGTGTAATCGATCAGCGTCTGCGAGATATCGAATCCCGCGATTCGATCAAGGAAACCGAACCCGGACGCGATGTTCTGCTTTTGCAAATTGGTGATGGCGTTGGAAACGATTTCGACGCCCAGCGCGATCAGCGCCACCACCAGCAGCACTTGCAGAAAAATACCACGAGCCTTGGGATCGTAGATGAGGTCGATCGGCGAGCGGCGCGGATGAGATACATCCGCGCCTGGCGCCTTGAACGTTACAGGTTCGCGACCCATCACCGACCACCCGCTCCCGGTCAGCGGATTGGCGGAGCGTATTGCAGGCCGCCATCCCGCCACAGCGCATTCTGGCCGCGCGAGATCTTCAGCCGCGATCCCTGTCCGACGTTACGCTCGAAGGATTCGCCATAGTTCCCGACCGCCTTGATGGCCTGATAGGCCCAATCGTTGTCGAGCCCGACGCCCTTGCCAAAATCACCCTCGACGCCGAGCATGCGCTTGATCTCGGGATTGGACGATTCCAGCATCTTGTCGACGTTGGCGCTCGTCACACCCAATTCTTCCGCATTGACCAGCGCAAACAGCACCCAGCGCACGATGTTGGCCCACTGCGCATCACCCTGACGCACGGCCGGCCCGAGCGGCTCCTTGGAGATCACTTCGGGCAGCACGATGTGATCTCCCGGATTACCCAATGTCAGCCGCGTTGCATAAAGCTGTGAGGCGTCCGACGTAAAGACATCGCAGCGGCCCGCGTTATAGGCTGCAATCGTCTCCGGCAGTTTTTCGAACACAACCGGCTTGTAGGTCATCCCTGTCTGGCGGAAATAATCAGCAACGTTAAGCTCGGTCGTGGTCCCGGTCTGCACGCAGATACTGGCGCCCGCAAGCTCCTTGGCCGATTTGACGCCCAGTGACTTGTTCACCATGAAGCCCTGGCCGTCGTAGTAGTTGATCCCGGCAAAATTCATGCCCGCCGAGGTATCACGGCTCATCGTCCATGTTGTGTTACGCGACAGGATATCGATTTCGCCCGACTGCAGGGCAGTAAATCGTTCCTTGGCCGTCAGCGGCACAAACTTGACCTTCTTGGGGTCCTTGAAGATGGCAGCCGCCACCGCCCGGCATACATCCACATCAATGCCGGCCCAGTTGCCTTTTTCATCTGGAGCGCTGAACCCAGCAATGCCGGTGTTGACGCCGCACGTCAGTTCGCCCCGATCGTTGACTTTTTGCAGCGTACCTTGTGCTGCTGCTGGCGCAGCGGCCAGCGCCAACAAGGCCGCAGCTGTAAGCCCTATCTTGACCTGTAAGTTCATGTCATGTCTCCAAAAATTCTAACGTACCTGTGACTCCGCCGCGCATGCTCTAGAGCATTTTCCGACGAAGTGGATACCGGTTCGTCGAAGAAAATGCGACCAAACAAGAAGCTAGAGCGCCGATCCGATTCCATCGGATCGACAAAGTGCTCTAGCCAACCACCACGCCAATGCGGCCCTTGCTTGCGCTACACGCGGCCCCCTACGTTGGGGGTGCGCAGCGGTCGTCTTTGATGCACCGTTCCCAAATACGCGGTCTGCCGCACAATGCGTGCGCCCGCTTAGTGGTTCAGGATCTGGGCAAGGAAGAGGCGCGTGCGCTCCGAGCGCGGGTTGCCGAAAAATTCGGCAGGCGGCGCATCTTCGACAATCTCACCCTGGTCCATGAAAATCACGCGATCTGCAACCGCACGGGCAAATCCCATCTCGTGTGTTACGACGAGCATCGTCATGCCCTGTGCGGCAAGTTCGCTCATCACATCGAGCACCTCCTTCACCATTTCCGGATCGAGCGCCGACGTCGGCTCATCAAAAAGCATGATACGTGGGTTCATGCAAAGCGCCCGCGCAATCGCCACGCGCTGCTGCTGCCCACCTGACAACTGCCCGGGATACTTCATCGCCTGGTCTGGAATGCGCACGCGCTTCAGATAGCCCATTGCAACATCTTCAGCCTCGCGTCGCGGCAGCTTGCGCACCCACTGCGGCGCCAGACACAGGTTGTCGAGCACCGTCAGATGTGGAAACAAATTGAAGGACTGAAATACCATGCCCACCTCGGATCGGATCTTTTCAATCCGCCTGAGATCGCTGGTCAACTCTTCACCCTCCACCAGGATGGTCCCGGCCTGATGTTCTTCGAGCCTGTTGATGCAGCGTATGAGCGTTGACTTTCCAGACCCCGACGGGCCGCAGATGACGATACGTTCACCCTTCTCAACCACCAGATCGACATCGCGCAAGACGTGAAACGAACCGTACCATTTGTTGACCCGCGCCAATGCAATCGCCGGGCCGCTCCGCGCGTGCTGATCTACGCTGCTTGGTTTCGCACCAGTTCCGTCCAATCCGCGCTCCTGGCCTGCTAGGTTTGATCTCATCCACCGCCCGGCGGCCAATTGAGCCATCACGGGGCGGCCTCACGTCAGCAAAGCACACCATTGGAGGCACCGCAGATCATCGATGCGAGCCCACTCCCATCCCAACGATATCTTTGAACCAGTCCTGATATCCATGTGGCAAGCAATTATGGCAGAGCCCACTGGGACGCGCAATCTCAGGCGCCAAACCGTTTGCCGACGGCCGTGGCGGCAACTTCGCGACCCAGAAATAGCAATTTTTTCTCCCTCCATTCAAACAGGTGCTCGAATGCAAAACCATTGTGCCGGTAGAAGTCCACGTTGCGTAGGCTGGCGCCCGTCACGATGTGCACGCCAGGCAACCCTGCGGCTGCCACATCCGCCACAAAACGCTCGATGAGCAGACTGCCCAGCCCCTGGCCGCGCATATCCTGGCGCATGTTGATGTGCAAATGTGCCGGAAAGAGCCGCGTCACATCAGCCAGCAGATGAAAGTAGCCGATGTCGTCATACCGATCCGTCAGCGCGGGATCCTCGTGCGCACCGATCACATAGCCAGCCAACGTTTGAGGCGCTATACGCCTGTCGACAAAGAGCATGTGAGCAAGGTCTGGACGTGCCTCCAAATACCGCCCCAGCCAACGCGCGCGGAACGCATCACGCAAGGCTGCGCTCTCGAACGACTTTGTATGGCTTGCTTCAAAGAAGATGGCGTCGAGCGGCTGGCGCAGGCTCTCTAAATCGGCGACCTCGCTGTAGCGTGCAAGGATCACGCCCCCCGCGACCCCAGGCATCTCGCCATCATGAGTATCAGCCATGTTGAGTATCGGCCATGGTCAAAGCGGATTGGTGAAAAAGCAGAAGGGCTGGCTAGGCCAGCCCTCCATGGTTCATGCATGTGGCGGACGGGGCGCTGAACTCATGGTTGATACCCGGTCCGCATTCCCCATCACCGGGATCAATAGTAGTTCCGGCAGCGATTGTAGCGGCGCCACCAGTAGCGGCTGCCCGTACGCCTCGCTTTGCGGCGCAGCCACCGGCAATTGCCGTAGCGGTAGCCACCGTAATAGAGGTACGGAACACCAAAATAAACGCCACGCCAATGCCGGCGGTGACCTCCACGCCAACGGCGACCACCCCAATGGCGTCGGCTACCCCAATGGCGCCGACCGCCCCGATGATGGAAACGATGGCCCCCACCACCGCGGTGGAAATGGCGACCTCCGCGCCGGCGCACATCAATGACAACACTCGTTGTTGCAGCAGGTGCGTTCGCCGCCCCAGACATTGCCGCATTCGCCGACGCGGGCACGGAATATCCGAACAATAAGCCAGCTGCAGCAAACGCGAGGAACGTATGTCTCACCATATTACTCTCCTCTCAGATCTGGCGTGCCGGAATCACATAAACTGAACTGTTCCAGCAAAGCCCTGATAAAGTATGCAGCATTCCCACCCATAGATACAACAGCTTGAGCGCAGACCAGTTTTCCGTTTTTCGACTGCAATCCTACTTATGCCGAAATGGTAATATCGGTTTTGCGAGTTTTGCGACACATCGCAGCGCTAGCGCAACTCATTCATAACAATGAGACGTTCACGGAAATCGGGTGGCAAGTGACCTGCGACCCAACTCTCATCCGCTCATGGGGAGAGTCCTGGATTGATGTTTTGCCCGTTG
>Ga0116151_10003737_pt1 | contig 13521 bp, 14 predicted proteins | sample AD_UKC117_MetaG_FD_89893 | JGI IMG/M metagenome (GOLD analysis project Ga0116151, IMG submission 89893) | Active sludge microbial communities of municipal wastewater-treating anaerobic digesters from Hong Kong - AD_UKC117_MetaG | ecosystem: Engineered > Bioreactor > Anaerobic > Digestate...
ATTCTTCTGTTGGTTTTTGGGGGCCTTACAAATCTGAATATACAAAAGACAGTTTACGGCAACATCAAACGGGATTATATGCTGCTTTAAACCTGAACGGCAAATCGGGTTTTAACCTTGAGCTAGGTAGTCGTATAAACTTTCACTCAGCGTTCGGAAGTAATACAGTTTTCAATATCAACCCATCCTGGTTCATTAATAAGAAAATAAAAATGTTCGCCAATATTTCTTCTGCATATAGAACTCCGTCGCTGTACCAGCTTTTTTCAGAATACGGCAATAAAGCTCTAAAACCTGAAGCAGGATTAACAACCGAAGCGGGGTTGCAATACTTTTCTACAAATAATAAATTCAGCAGCAGGATTGTTGCATTCAGCCGGAATGTAAAAGATGTGATCTTCTTCTATTTCAACAGCAGCACATTCGAATCACAGTATATCAACCAGGACAAGCAAAAGGATCATGGATTTGAACTGGAAGCAAGTTATAATATCAGTAAGAGCACCACATTTAAAGCTTTTTACTCATATGTTACCGGAAAAATAACCACACAGCAATCCGGGAAGGACACCACTTTCAATAACTTATTAAGAAGACCTGGATCAAGTATCGGCGTCAATATCAGTTACCAATTTTGTAAAAGCCTATATTTCAGTACAAACCTCATGAGTGTGAGTAAAAGAAATGACTCTTATTACGATAACAATACATTTTCAACTGTTCATACAATATTAAAAAGTTATATTCTCTGGAATATTTATACAGAGTATGGTTTCCCGGAAATAAAACTCAAGTTATTTGCAGACATCAGGAACATTACCAATAGCAAATACACAGAGATAAGTGGCTTTAATACACTTGGTTTTAATGGGAGCGGAGGAGTTCGTTTTATATTCTGATAAACCGGCAATATGAGTTTACACGAAACAAAAATATGCCCCCGATGTAGTAATCCCTTCTTTTGTAAACCGGGCAATATCACGCAATGTAAATGTTTTGGCATACCTCTTACAACAGAACAAAAAGCCTATATAGAACAACGATACCCAGACTGTCTATGCAAGAATTGCCTTGCTCAGTTACAAAATGAAGTGGAATTGTTCAAGGAGAAGTTCATTTACAGGTATAGAAAGTAAATACAAAGTGACTGGTATCATGCTTAATTTTGCTAAAATTTTTTATGAGTATTGACGTAAATAAACTGGTAACAGTCACTTTTACCCTTTTTGCGGTAATTGATATTGTCGGTTCAGTTCCCATATTGATCTCTTTAAAAGAAAAAATGGGTGGCATCCGGGAGTTCCGGGCTACCTTGATCTCAGGCGCCCTGATGATACTTTTTATGTTTGTTGGAGAAACCTTTTTAAAAATATTGGGGCTTGATATCGGAGCATTTGCAGTTGGGGGGTCTATTGTGATCTTTATACTAGGTCTTGAAATGGTTTTAGGACTTGAATTTTTTAAAAGTGAAAAAGATATAAAAGCTGCTACTGTAGTGCCGATCGCATTTCCATTGATTGCCGGTTCGGGAACACTCACCACAATCATGTCATTAAGAGGAGCAAATTATGGGGAAACCACTTTACTCATTGCTATTATTGCAAATCTTATTATTGTTTATATCGTACTTAAATCACTTGGTCCTATTGCCCGGTTACTGGGACCCGCCGGCCTGATAGCAGTAAGAAAATTTTTTGGTGTAATATTGCTCGCCATTGCAGTAAAGATCTTTGCCACAAATGCCGCAGGATTAATAAAATAACCTATTTAATTCAAGCCTGGTATTTGTGTTTTGATTTTTTTCGGCCTCGTAGTACAATGGATAGTATAAGAGTTTCCGAAGCTCCAGATTCAGGTTCGATTCCTGACGAGGCTACTTAACCTGCCATTTTTGGCAGGTTTTTTATTGATTCATATACACAGTACGAATGGGGAAAGGAATATTGATGCCTTCTTGATTGTATCGGCTGTGTAGTGCTTTTATGAACTCAGAAGTCATCATAAACTGGTCAGCGTATTCTTTCACTCTCATAAATATTTTAAGATCTATACTGCTGTCCCCAAAATTGTAAAACCTGACAAAAGGCTCGAATTCTTTTACACCTCCATCAAATTTATCCAGTATTTCCTTAGCTACCTGTATGGACACCTTTTCAACCTTTTCAAGGTCACTTTCATAACCCACTCCTACCAGAACATTGAATGTGATCTCCCTGTCTGTAAGAAAAAAGTTTTCAATAATTGAATCAGCCATTTTGCTGTTGGGGACAATAATAACATTGTTTTGAGCAGTCTCAATCGTTGTATTTCGCCAGGTAATATCCCTGACAAATCCCTTCTGACCATTCTCCAGCTGAACAAAATCACCAATATTAATTTTCCCTGATGCTATCAATTGTAATCCGGAAAACAAATTGGACAATGTGGGTTGCAATGCCAACGCAACAGCGATACCTCCAACACCCAAAGCTGTAACAAGCGGCGCTATGGCAACCCCGAAACGATGCAGGATAAGGATCAAGCCAATGCAATAAACAATAGCTTTAGCGATATTACCCAATATTGAAGTGGTGGGAATCTCACTATCATCCTTCTGTGACCTGATCTGCAACATACCTGCCGCTATACTGGCAGTCATCATCGTTATTGAAAGGATATACAGGGACCCTATAATATTCTTTAATGTGGCTTCATTGTTTCTGGCGTAGGAAAATGTGTCAGTAAAAATGGGAAGCGCATACAAGCATGCGGCCAGGAAAAACCAGAATATGATCCATTTACCTGCACTTTCTATTATCAGGTCATCACTTTTCCACTTGGTTTTATGTGTCAGCCGGTATAAAAAGGGGAAGATAAATTTCTTTATTAAAAAGCCTAACAACAAACTACCACCTACTGCGATACCAATCTCCAAAAGCTGCTTATTCGTCAAGGTCTCCATTGTTTCTCTTTATATTTTCAATTAATTTCAGATGCAAAATTATGTTGTTTCTCAATGGATTGAAACAATTTTAAGGATATATGATAATGTATTTCAAAATAAATTAACTTAATAGTTCATAAAACAGCCTATATGAACACCGAATCACACAAACCATCCACTTTCTTGCTATTTCCCTGGGGTCTTCTTTCAATCGTACTTGTATTAGGATTAAATATGGCGCTGAACAACGAATGGTTCAGCAATAACTGGAGTTGGATCGCCCTGGTACTGATCATTCCAGCAGCTATCCTGGAAAATTTTAAAGTAGGCTATTCAACCATGCGGATCATGTTTATGAAGGTTGTGTATTCGCTTGTATCGTTCCTGATAGTAGGAATGGCTTTTGGTTCTGCATTGACCGGTTGGTATAATGCAAAATTTGAATCAACAACTGTTGGTAAAACGATCAATCTGCCCTGGTATGTATTATTGGCTTTATTCGTGTTGTTATTGATACAGGTAGCTCAGTTATTCAGTATGCTCAAAGCTGTGAAACGGGAATTTATGCAGCTTGATCCTGATAATTGATAATTATAATTGCTTTAAAGCCGCTTTTAAGAAAGGCCAGGTAGGTAAGGAAGAAATTATTTTTAACTCCTCAACAAGTGAACTTTCATTATCCAGGAACTTTAACACCTGCTGTACCTTATTTTTCCTAAAAAGATCAGAAAAGACTTTGCTGCCGGAAATTTTATTGTGATATAAAAGATAAAGCAGCGTCTTGTCATAAAAAAGAAAACGCCGGGGTGTTAACGGCACATCATTAAGCGATCTTTTATTTATAAGAAAATCAAGTATCAGGTCCGACTGTTTCTGTATAAACTGAAAAGTATACCCGCTGGAAGCTTTTGTTTGCCCCCCGGCAGTTCCGATATTCCATGCATCACCTGCAAAAACAAATTTTTCATTTGTCATCGGGATCACACCATACTCTTTTTCTTTAATATCATACTCGTCTATATTATGAAAAGAAGATAAATAGTTCTTTAGTTCCAGGTCATACAGATGGGTAGCCAATGTTTCCTTGGTAAACAAAGTATACTCAACAAGTGCTGAAGTACTGCTGAAAGGAAGGGTATATGCAAAAGTAGTTCCATGATCCTGGTGCACCCGGAAATCCATTAACGTCGCCTTTTCAGGGTCAAAAACCGGTTCCTTTGTTTCAATAATCCATCCTTTAAAATGTTGAAGCAAACGAATCGAACTCTTGTCTGATTCATTGGGTTTATAAATCGAATTAAAAATATAAGTATTACGATCAGTCAATCTGTATTCTTCTTTATCTAGATGCAGGATCAAAACTTCCTTGTCGAATTTCCAGTCATCTATAACTGCGTAAACAATTTCAACATTCCCATGCTTCCCGATCTCTTTAAAACAATAATTGTAAAAATCTATTCCTCTTACCATCTTATATTGATAGGGAGAAATATTGAAGGAAGAACAGAACTCGTTACTTAAAAAAGATACCTGACCCCATTTCCTATAAACAATACTTTCAAAAAAACCTTCCCCTTCCTCCCAGTAGCACCATGTCCTGTCATTCTTTACTTTAATTTCCTTATCTATCAATAGTATCTTTTTATCAGAAAAATGTCCGGAATTCAACATACGGGTCAAAAGACTTAGGGAAGCACAACCGGCTCCCAGGAAGATAAAATCGTATGAATCAGATTTCAGCAGCAATATATCTGGGGTAAAACTGGTAATTAAGAATCCATTTCCGGGGCATATTCCACTTTTTTATTTCCTGCCATTAGTTTCTTGTCCCGCCGGATCTTCTCCCAGTACTTTTTATGAACGTATAGCATTCCAAAACTTTCTCCTTCATGTTTATCCAGATGCCGGTGATGCATTTTATGTGCCCAGCGTATAGCCCGGACATAGGTATTGTTACTTCGGGTAAACCATTTGAATCGTTGATGAATAATCACATCATGCACCATAAAGTAAGCAAACCCATATGCCATAATACCAAACCCAATCGCCTGTAGCCACCATTTTTCATTAAAAGTCCCGAAAAATATCATGAGTATGCTTGGAATTGCAAAAATGATAAAGAACGCATCATTCTTTTCAAAAAATCCTGGCTCCACCTGGTGATGATCCTTATGTAAATACCATAAAAAGCCATGCATAATAAACTTATGTGTACACCAGGTAACCCCTTCCATTACTATAAAAGTTGCAACCAGCAATAATATGTAGTATAAAACTATCACAGATGCAAAGCTATTAAATATGCTATTTTATCTTCGGGCCGTTTTCTTTCCATTTCATCAACATAGGAAAAGCGATCTTAAACCAGCTAGTATACAGATCAGGATCTTTTTGCAAGGAATCGGATATCCATTTCAAGTTCTTGTAACAAACACCCATTACTTCAGACTTATCAAAGGGGATAGCTCCTTCATAAGTACCGACAAATACATGATCAAATTCATTCTCTGTTAATCCATTTTCGAACTTTGTGCAGTAACTAAAAGAAAACACTTCTTCAATTGGGGTAGTAATTCCAAGTTCTTCCATCATTCTACGTTCTGCTGCATCTATTGTCTCTTCTCCCGGAAAGGGATGGCTGCAACATGCATTTGTCCATAGACCACCACTGTGATATTTGTCAACGGCTCTCTGCTGCAACAACATTTCGTCATTATTATTGAATAGAAAAACACTAAAAGCTCTGTGTAAAAGTCCCTTTTCGTGTGCTTCCATTTTATCCATTACAGCTACCTGGTTATCATTCATATCAACCAGTATCACCTTGTTCTTACTCATATTATATCAATCTCAACCTGTTTTTAATGCCTGCACGGAAAACGATAAATACTTTGTGGTAATCCGGGATTCTTATTCGTCCATTGATCACTATGGCCGGGCCGCTTTTCTTTATTTTCTTGAATAATGATAAATAATATTTATACGCCACATAAACACCAAACCGGGCTTTTAAGGGTAATAACAGTATCCCTTTATAAGCTTCCCGAAAATCATTGGTAATATCGTCTTCAATACATTTTTTTTGTGCTTCAGAAAAATTATTGAAATCACATCCCGGAAAATATATTCTTGACAAGCCATTAAAATCAGCCTTAATATCCCTGAGAAAGTTCACTTTCTGAAATGCGGCACCTAACGATCTTGCCTGATCTTTTAATTTTGCATATAACTTTTTATCCCCTTCACAAAAAATGCAAAGGCACATTAATCCAACCACTTCTGCAGAACCATAGATATATTCCTTGTATTCGTCCTTTGTATACGTTTGTTTTTCCAGATCTTTTTCCATGCTTCTAAAAAAAGCCTCAATCAAAGCATGGTCAATCCTATATTGATTCACTGTCAATTGAAATGAATGCAGGACAGGATTCAGGCTGATATTTCTTTCAATTGCATCATAAGTATCCTTTTTGAACTGATCCAATAAAAATTCTTTATCATGCTCATGAAAAGTGTCAACAATTTCATCAGCAAATCTCACAAAACCATAAATATTACAAATAGGTGCTCTCAGGTCTTTATGAAGCATTTTAATAGCTGAGTAAAAAGAGGTGCTGTAATTTTTTGCTACCTGCTTACTACAATGCTGGCTTGTATTATGAAACAACTCAAGCATACCTGAAAATAAATATTATTTAAATGCTTTAATGACTTGTTTTGCCACAACCTCTCCACTTACCAGGCTGGGTGGCACTCCGGGTCCCGGTACAGTTAACTGTCCTGTATAAAACAAATTGTTTACTTTTTTACTTCTGCATGAAGGTCTAAATATTGCGGTTTGCCTAAGGGTATTTGCCAGCCCATAAGCATTACCCCGAAATGAATTATAATCAGCACTAAAGTCAGAAACAGAGTAACTTTTCTTATAAACTATTGCCTCTTTTATCGACTCACCAAAATGTGCTTCCATTCGCTTTATTACTATTTCAAAGTATTTTTCCCTGATCTCATTTGTATCACCCTTTAACCCGGAGGCAATGGGGATTAATACAACTAAATTTTCATGTCCCGCAGGCGCAACAGACCGATCAGATACAGATGCAACACTTACATAGAACAAAGGTTCAGTAGGCCAGGCAGGATTTTTATATATTTCTTCTCCATGTTTTTCAAAGGGAACATCAAAAAATAAAGAATGATGTATCGCCTGTTTAAGTTTTTTATTTAACCCTAAATAATACATTAAACAGGACGGAGCTAACACCCTACTTTCCCAATATTTTTCAGTATATGATCTTGCTTCTTCAGGCAAAAGTGAGGTTTCTGTAAAATGATAATCTGCTCCGCTAATAACTGCGTCTACTTTATATGAATCCCTGACTGTAACAACCGTGGAGATGTCGGATTCTTTTACTTTCAATTCCTTCACTTCTTCATTAAATAAAAATCTGACCCCAAGTTCCTTTGCTAAGTAGTACATCCCATTCACAACCGCATACATACCGCCTTTGGGATACCAGGTTCCTCCTTTAATGTCAGCATAATTCATAAGGCTATACAAAGCAGGAGTATCTTTTGGTAATGCCCCCAAGAATAAAACAGGGAACTCCATTATTTGTCGTAAACGGGGATCCTTAAAATATTTGCTAATATGTTTACTGATAGATCTAAATATCTCTAACCGAAAAATTCCGGTTATAACCTGCCAATCTATAAACTCAAGAAATGAGAGCCCGGGTTTATAAACCAGTTTATTCATCCCGGTATCGTACTTATAGGCTGCCTCCTCTAAATATTTATCCAGCTTAGCTCCGGCTCCGGGTTCTGTAGATTCAAAAAATTGTTTTAATTGATCGTAATCAGCCGGAATATTTGTGTAATCATTTGGCCAGTATACCCGATAAGATGGGTCAAGCCTCTCAAGCGAATAATAGTCTGAGACTTTTTTATTAAACCTTGCAAAATATCTTTCAAAAACTTCCGGCATCCAATAGAAGCTAGGGCCCATATCAAATGTGAACCCCTCCTCCTTTAATTGCCTCGCCCTTCCTCCCGGAGTACTGTTCTTTTCTATAACAGTTACGGCCCAGCCGTGCAGTGCCATGAAAGATGCAGCGGACAAGCCTGCAAAACCACTCCCTATAACAATTACAGATTTTTGAGCCACATGGTCAATTTTAATACCTGCTTAGTTGCTCTTTAAGTAGTTTCCTGGCAAAATGTATTCTGCTTTTAATTGTGCCCAGTGGCTCCACTAACATTTCAGCAATTTCATTGTAGCGGTAGCCATCAAAATAAAGTAAAAATGGAGTCCTGAATATTTCTGGTAACTGCTTTAGGGCTTCCTGGATTTCTTTCATTCTTAGGTTTCCTTCTGCCGAGTTAGCAACCGCATTTTGATTGCTATTCAAAAAATACTCATTAGGTGTACTATCAAAAATGGTTTTTTGCTTGGCTTTTCTTCTGTAGTTATTTATAAAAATATTACGCATAATCGTAAAAAGCCAAGCTTTGATATTAGTGCCAACATTATATTTATCCTTATTGGCTAATGCCTTGTACAAAGTATCCTGGTATAGATCATCTGCCGCATCCAAATCCCTGGTAAGATTAATTGCAAATGGCTTTAGATATTCTGCATTATTCAGTAAAAGGGTATTGAAGTCTTTTGAAGACATTTTTTGTTTAATTTTTAATACTTTAAAGTTAAACAAAATACTGACTCAACCCAAATCTTATAAATGGATTTGTGTGCGAACTATAAAATATTGATTATTAAATTGTTGAGCGGTTATAAGCCGCGGATAAAATCAACCACTTCTTTCAGTGAAGATTTGAGGAAAACGTTTGGGGGGATCTTTTTGGAATAACTGGCAATAGCGCTACCAGAAATTATTACCTGTGAGTTTGTAAATTTTTCTTTGATATTATTTAAGAATTTATCAAAATTAAATGAGGGAATACAAGCTGTGAGATGTACAAAAACCGTTTCCGGTTTTTTAAGATCTAAAACGTAAGCAGCATCATTAAAAGGCACATTGGCACCAAGATAAACCGTTCTTATACCCCGACTTTTAAGGAGGTAAGAAATAAATAGCAATCCCAATTCATGATGCTCACCTTCCGGAAGGAACAACATGACGGTTTTCTCTGATTGGATATGTGAATTTGTTGTTTCAATGGCTGCAATGACTTTCTGCCTGATAACATTAGAAACCAAATGTTCCTGTGCCGGATTAATGTGCCCTGTTAACCATAATACTCCTGTTTTTTCAAGAAAAGGGAATATGATCTGTGTAACACCCCTTTCAATTCCATTAATTGATATGTACCTGTCAAGAATTTCTTCGAAACAGTGCATATTGAGATCAACCATTTCCTGGACCAGTTCTGTAACAATCCTTTCCTGAATAGCCTGTGTATCGTTAAGTGAAAGAATTCTTTGCCTGATCTCTTCAGGCCCCATCCTGTTAATATGTGAAATTTTATACCCGTATTTATTTAATAATGCAATGTTGAGTATTGTTTTGAGTTCATCATTGCTGTAATAACGGATATTGGTGTCCGTTCGCCGGGGTTTAAGGAAAGTATACCGCTGTTCCCAGATGCGGATAGTATGGGCTTTGATGCCTGAGAGATTCTCCAGATCCTTTATGGTAAAGGCATTCATACTTTATAGTACAAATCAGTGTGTAAAAAGTTGAAAGATTTTAAACATAAAAACTATAACTCAGGGTTGAGGATTTTTCCGGTTTCCATCAGTTTACCTATTTGTTTTTCCAGCTGAGGGTTTTGAAGGGCTTTTAAATGCCTTTCCCCATGCAGATCACTTCCTATCAAATCGTAATACCCCTTTTTGATAAGGTACTGTGCCAATTCCTGCACCCCCTTTCCGTAATACCCGGTAAGAGATAAGATATTCAGCTGAAAATAGTAGCCGGCATCCTTCAGTTCATCAAAAAAAGCTTTGTTTCTCATCTGGTAAATATACCTCTCGGGATGTGCGATAACAGGCAAATAGCCCTGCATCTGCATTTCAAAAAGAATATCTTTCAACCCATGCGGTTCGAAGGCAAGTGAAAACTCGGTTAAAACCATGTTCTTACTTAATGTTAACAATGGGGTTTTAGTCTTTAGTAACCTTTCTACATTTTCATCTAAAAAGTATTCTGCCGCAGCATGAACTTTCATCTCAATACCCCTTTCAACCAGTGCATCGTTTAACTCATTAAGCTTCTGTCCGATAATTTCATGAGTATTGGGATACATATCCGACATAATGTGCGGAGTTGTGATCAGGCGGGAATAACCCAATAACATCATCCCTTTAATTAATGCTACTGAAGAATCTATATCAGGAGCACCATCATCAATACCCGGGAGCAGGTGAGAATGCATATCTGTTTGTAGCATACCCAGATAAGTTGTGGAAGAGGGCTTCTTTTTTGAAAAAAAACTAAACATTCTTTTCAAAAATAATCAATACAAAATTGTTTATGATTTTAACTTAAAATTCCCGCTCCGGTAATGATGGAAATATTCTATGCACAAGCCGGCTATCAGGTACCAAAACATGCCACACGGTAAGAAAAATGATCATAAAATCAGTGTAAAAAGAAATATTCTGCTGATACCACATTTCCACTTTTCCTTTATACATAAATATTTTTCTATACATCTCTTCAACATCACTACTTTCAGAGATTATTTTTTCTTCATCCCGAAAAATAACTGAACCAATACCTGTTATTCCCGGCCGTGTATTATAGACTTTTGCTTTAACATCCTCGGGATACAGATCAAAACTTTTTTTTAATAAAGGCCTTGCCCCTACAATACTCATATCACCAAATAGTACATTAAATAACTGCGGCAATTCATTGATCTTGGTCTTCCGAAGTATCCTTCCCAACCTGGTTACACGGGGATCATTTCGCAATGTAATAATACCAGCACCCATATTGGGGCTGTTTTTGAGCATGGTTGCAAACTTCCATATATTAAATTCTTTCCCTTTATAACCGATTCTTTTCTGAAAGAAAAAAACTTCATGTTCACCTGTTAATTTAAGAAGTAACATAACCGGGATAAGCAAAGGTGATAGAACCAATATGGCTATCAAGGATGAAATTATATCGGAAAGTCTTTTGAAAAATAGATACATATTCCTGCACTTATACAGATTAGACACAACTGGTAATTTAAAGCATATTTAGAAAACTGATTTTATCGTTTCTGCTACGGATGCCAATTCATCATCAGTGATATTTGTTGAACAAGGTATGCTAAGACAACGCTGGTATATAAACCCGGATAAATCCTTATCAGAATAATAAATATCATTGGCAAACATGTTCAGCCTGTTCATGGGTACCCAGAATGGCCTTGATTGCATTTTTTTATCATTCAACACTTTCAATAGTTCCTTTTGCTTATCTGACATAAAAGTAAAGAGCCACATATTACAATCAATATCAGGTTGAATTTCCTGAAACCTGATGTCACCTATGCCTTTTAACTGGTCTCTATAAAAATGATCTATCTCTTTTTTTCTTTTAATAAAAGAAGGGAGGAGTTCCATTTGTGCAACCCCCATAGCTGCCAAAACATTCACAAGACGATAATTATACCCAATTTCATCATGGACATATTCAAATGAGTCACTTTTTGCCTGTGTAGTCAAATGCTTTGCCTTTTTGGCTAATTCTTCATCATTTGTTACAATCATTCCACCGCCGCCTGTTGTAATTATTTTATTGCCATTAAAACTGAAACATCGCATCATTCCAAAACCACCGGTATGTTTATTCTTATAATAAGACCCTAATGACTCAGTAGCATCTTCTATGACTTTCAGTTTGTACTTACCTGCCAGGCTCGTCAATTTTTCTAAATCACAGATATTACCCAGCACATGCACCGGCATAATACAACGGATGGGTCGTTTATTTTTTTTGTAACACAGGATGTCATTCTCCATTACGGTTTCATTCGCAAGGAACTCTTCCAGTAATGACAGGTCCATTTGCCATGTTGCAGGATCAACATCAATTAATATCGGATCGGCCCCGGTATATTTAATAGCATTAATGCTGGCAATAAAGGTCACATTAGGGACAATTATATAATCTCCCTGTTTTACACCTGCCAGTATCAAAGCAATATGCAAAGCTGTAGTACCACTACTGGTTGCAACAGCATACTTACAACCTGTATATTCAGCCAGCACCTCTTCAAATTTTGTCACATAAGACCCGACTGATGAAACCCAACCTGTATCAAGGCATTCTTTTACATATTTCCATTCATTGCCGGCAATATTTGGTCCCGATAGGAGTAACATAGAACAGTATTAGATATTTCTGAATTTTTGAGAAAATGAATCAGTGATAAGGCCGCTTTGCATCAGCTTTGCAATCTCTCTTATACCATCAGGTACTTTTTTTGTTATCTTGAACCCAAGTTCATTTTTAATTTTATCACAATTAACCCTGTAATCTCTGGGGTCTTCTGTCCGCTCCACATATATAGCTTTGGCGCTTGGAATTTGCTTTTGGATTTCTTCCATTAACATCCGCTTTGAATAATTTTCACTCGTATCTCCTACATTAAATACATTGGCTTTTACTTTTTCAACAGGTGCTTCAAATGCCAACACTATGGATCGGGCCAGATCATCTACATGGCAGTATGGCCTGTTGAACTGGGGGCCCCATATTTCCTGTTCGCCAGTGAGACATACATTACGGGTAAACTCATTGACTGTAAGATCAAACCGAATACGGGGAGAAAAGCCATAAACTGTTGAGAAACGCAAAGCAGTAGCGCATATGTTTGCATCTTTTCTATCCTGCAAAAGGTAGTTTTCAAACTTTACTTTTAATTCCGCATATAGTGATACTGGTCTTAGTTCTGAATTTTCATCTACATAGGAATTTGGATCAGCCATTTTACCATAATTACTGCAGGTAGAAGCAAAAACGAATCGTTCTAAACCGGCTTTTTCTGCTTCTTCAAATAGATTTAAGGATGCATCCCAGTTTACCTCCTTTGCTTCATCCGAAAATTTTGAACAGGCAGGGTCACCCACAATAGCAGCCAGATGTGCTACCCAATCAATACCATCCAAAGCTTTTTTTGTATCATCTGCATTTCTCAGATCCCCCTTCATGAATTCAAAATTCGGGTGCTGGGATACATCATATAATGCATCACCACCAAACTTTAGTGAGTCGAGCACCCTAACATTATATCCCTTTTGAAGCAAAATACGCACCAATACAGATCCTATATAACCGGCTCCACCGGTAATTAGTATTTTTTTACTCATGAAAAGTGTTTATAGATTGTTGATAATAATTAAAAATAGTTTTCTCTGCATCTTTAGGGAAAGCACAGTTCTCATCTATATGGTAGAAAATAAATTCATCTTTTAAATCCGGCTTTTTTAATTTCTCAAATTCTCTGAATTGTAACATCCAGATATCGTAGTGGTTTATAATATCCAACACCTCATCTTCTATTTCAGATGGCACCCTGTCCAGATTAGAAATTATATGCTGGTATATTTTTTGATTTGCAGCTAAAATTGCGGAGGC
>Ga0116151_10003744_pt1 | contig 13509 bp, 15 predicted proteins | sample AD_UKC117_MetaG_FD_89893 | JGI IMG/M metagenome (GOLD analysis project Ga0116151, IMG submission 89893) | Active sludge microbial communities of municipal wastewater-treating anaerobic digesters from Hong Kong - AD_UKC117_MetaG | ecosystem: Engineered > Bioreactor > Anaerobic > Digestate...
CGCCCGAGCCGGTGCTGCCCACCCCGATCCGGACCCTCACCGTCACCTCGACGCCGGGCGACGAGCTCGCGCTCGACGCGGCCCGGGTCACCGCCCCCGAGGTCGAGGAGCTGACGGTCCGGGGCCACCGGGCGCTGCTCGTCGAGGTCGAGATCGCGGACACGTCCGACGATCCCGGCTCGCCCGTCTCGTCGGTCGCCGTGTCGTGGCTCGAAGCGCCGGGCGAGCTGGTGAGCGTGAGCGGGTTCGGCGTCGACCGCGACGAGGTGCTGCGGGCCGCCGAGTCGGTCGAGCCGATCCCCGCCGGCGAGTGGCGCGACCTGGTCTCGCGCTCGCAGCTCGGCGACCTCCCCGGCGGCGCCGAGGGCAGCGAGGGGGAGGAGATCGCCCGCGGCGAGCTCGCCGACGGCACCGCGTGGATCCTGCGCGACAGCACGCCCGAGGCGGATCAGCCGTCGGTCCAGCTGCAGGTCGCCCTGGCGGCCGACACCGTCTCGTCCTTCGGCGGGGTCGGCTCCGCCCTCGGCGGTGGCGCGGAGGCCGCGCTCGTCTCCTTCGAGCTCCAGGAGATCTCGGATCGCCGGTTCGCCGCTGGGGTCGCGTCCGACGAGGTGGCCGCGGTCGAGGTCCGCTCGGCCTCCGGCGACGTGCTCGACCGTCCCGACCTCACGGCGCTCGCCGAGATCGGCCGGGGGTCGTGGTTCGTGCTCGAGGTGCCGGCCGATGCCACCGAGCTCGTGCTGCTCGACGCCGAGGGCGCGACCCTCGACGCCACCGACCTGGTGGACGTGACCGGCGGCGAGCCGATCGAGGGCGGAGGGGTGACCCCGACGTCGATCGTGGGCTCGGTCGGCGAGGGCTCCGGCGGACCCGCCGACGACGCCGTGGAGACCACCGTCCCGGACTGATCCGACAGGTTCCCGTCAGGGTTCCGTCAGGGTGGGCCTCCGTTCACACAGCGGAAACACGGCGGGAATCGGGACGCAACGACCTTTCGCAACAGTGTCGCCACCGTCACCTCGGCGGGTCACGTTCCCGACACCCGAAAGGCAGATCCGTGGAAGGCAACATCGCCTGGGTCCTGATCAGCACCGCGCTCGTGCTCTTCATGACCCCCGGTCTCGCGTTCTTCTACGGCGGCATGGTCCGCTCGAAGAACTTCCTGGCCATGCTCATGCAGAACTTCTTCGCGATCGGCCTGCTCGCCGTCGTCTGGACGGTGGTCGGCTACTCCCTCGCCTTCGGCTCGGCCGGCGACGGCGGGTGGATCGGCAACCTCGACTTCCTCGGCATGAAGGACGTCGGCCTGGGCGATGGCACCGTGCTGCCGCCCATCCTGTTCGCCACGTTCCAGATGACCTTCGCCATCATCACCCCGGCGCTCATCACCGGCGCCACGGCCGATCGCCTCAAGTTCGCCGGCTACGCGGTGCTGATCGGCGTGTGGTCGATCCTCGTGTACTCGCCCGTCGCCCACTGGGCCTTCGCCGGCGGCTGGGTAGCCGAGATGGGCGCCCTCGACTTCGCCGGCGGCCTCGTGGTGCACATCAACGCCGGCGCCGCCGCCATCGCCGTGCTGCTCGTGATCGGCGCCCGCAAGGGCCACGGCAAGGAGCCGATGCCGCCCCACGCCCTGCCCTGGACGCTGATGGGCACCGGCATCCTCTGGTTCGGCTGGTTCGGCTTCAACGCCGGCTCGGCCCTCGCCGCCGACGGCATCGCCGCCCAGGCGCTGTTCAACACCCTGGTGGCGCCGGCCGCGGCGATGCTCGGCTGGCTGATCGTCGAGAAGGTCAAGGGCAAGCACGTGACCACCCTCGGGGCCGCCTCGGGCGCGGTGGCCGGCATGGTCGCCATCACCCCGTGCGCCGGCTTCGTCGGGTCCATGGCGGCCGTGATCATCGGCTTCGCCGCCGGCATCATCTGCTACCTCGCCCTGTTCATCAAGGAGGCGGCCAAGCTCGACGACGCCCTCGACGTCATCGCCGTGCACCTCGTGGGCGGCATCTTCGGGTCGGTGGCCCTGGGCCTGTTCGCCGACGCCTCGATCAACGGCATCGTGGAGCACGAGGGCCTGTTCCTGGGCGGCGGCGCCGACCTGCTGATCGACCAGATCGTGGCATCGGTGGCGGTGTTCGCCTTCTCGCTGATCGTCACCTACGTCATCGCCAAGGCGATCGATGCGACCATGGGCCTGCGGGTCGACGAGGAGACCGAGCAGGTCGGCCTCGACCAGGTCCTGCACGCCGAGACGGCCTACAACAACCTCTGATCGGAGCAACGACATGAAGATCATCACCGCGGTCATCAAGCCGTTCCGCCTCGACGAGGTGAAGGAGGCGCTCAAGGGCGCCGGGGTGGCGGGCATCACCGTCACCGAGGTCCAGGGCTTCGGGCGCCAGGCCGGCCACACCGAGGTGTACCGGGGCACCGAGTACCAGGTCGACTTCGTCCCGAAGGTCCGCCTCGAGCTGATCGTCGACGAGGCCGACGTGGACCGCCTCGTCGAGGTCATCACCAACGCGGCGCGCACCGGCAAGATCGGAGACGGCAAGATCTGGGTCACCGAGGCCGAGCGCCTCATCCGCATCCGGACCGGCGAGCAGGGCCACGACGCCATCTGACCGCCGGTCCGACGCCACCTCGAGGACGGTCCCCATGGCGCTGGCCAGCGATCGCGAGCGACTCCTGGGCGACCGCACCCTCGTGGGCCGGGCGTTCTCCGACGCGTGGCGGGCCACGGTCGACCCGTGGCTCGTCACGCGCTTCGAGGAGGCCGTCGCCGCGGCGGCTCCAGCGGGGCGGATCTCGCTGGTGGCCGTGGGCGGGTTCGGGCGCGGCGAGCTCGCCCCCGGCTCCGACCTCGACCTGCTGCTGCTCCACGATCAGCGCCAGGCCCCGGCCGAGGTGGCCGAGGCGATCTGGTACCCGATCTGGGACGAGGGCCTGAAGCTGGGGCACTCGGTGCGGACCGTCACCGAGGCCATGGACCTCGCCGCTGAGGACCTCGACACGGCCACCGCGCTGCTCTCGGCCCGGCGGCTGGCCGGCGACGAGGCACTCGTCGGCGAGCTGGTCGACGCCACCCGGGCGCTGTGGACCAAGCGGGCCAAGCGCCTCCTCGGCCAGCTGCGCGAGTCGGTGGCCGCCCGCCAGGCCCAGCACGGCGAGGTGGCGTTCCTCCTCGAGCCCGACCTGAAGGAGGGGCGCGGCGGCCTGCGCGACGTCCACGCCCTCGCCTGGGCCCAGGCGGCGCGCCCGGTGCTCGAGGAGGGCGACGCCGCCGCCCTCGCCGAGGCCGAGCGCACCCTCTTCGAGGTGCGCGTGGAGCTGCACCGGGCCAGCGGCCGGGCCAACGACCGCCTCACCCTGCAGGACCAGGACGCGGTGGCCAAGGCCTTCGGGCTGAGCGCCGACCAGCTCATGGCCCGCGTGGCCCACGCCGGCCGCACGGTGGCGTGGATCGCGGACGAGGCGTGGGACCGGGTGGCCTCGTCGCTGTCGACGTCGATCAGCCTGCTGGGCTGGCGCAGCCAGAAGCGGGCGCCCGGGCTGGTGGTGCGCGAGGGCCAGGTGCTCTTCGAGGGCAGCGTCGACCCGGCCAACCGCCCCGACCTCGTGTTCGAGACGGCGGTGGTCGCCGCCACGAAGCAGGCGCGCATCGCCCGCTCGACGCTGACCCGCCTCGTCGACCGCTGCCCCGGCCCGCCCGAGGTGTGGCCGCGCTCGCTGCGCGACCGCTTCGTCGAGCTGCTGCGCTGCGGCCACGACGCCATCACGGTGATCGAGGCGCTCGACCACGTGGGCATCTTCGAGCGCTACGTGCCCGAGTGGACCGTCGTGCGCAACCGCCCGCAGCGCAACGCCTACCACCGCTTCACCGTGGATCGGCACCTGCTCGAGGCCGCGGCCAACGCCGCCGCCCTCGCCGACCGGGTCGAGCGGCCCGACCTGCTCGTGGTCGGCACCCTCCTGCACGACATCGGCAAGGGCCGCCCCGGCGACCACACCGAGGTCGGGATCGAGTTGATCCGCGCCATGGGGCCCCGGATGGGGTTCGACGACGACGACACCGAGGTCCTCGTCGACCTGTGCCGCTTGCACCTCCTGCTGCCCGATGTCGCCACCCGGCGCGACCTCACCGACGAGCGCACCATCGCCACGGTGGCCGAGGCGGTGGGCGACGCCGAGCGGCTCCACCTGCTCGCCGCCCTCACCGAGGCCGACTCGATGGCCACCGGCCCGGCCGCCTGGGGCACGTGGAAGGCCGAGCTGGTCAGCGAGCTGGTGCGGCGGGTGGAGCACCACCTCGAAGGTGGGCGGTTGGCTGCGCTCACCACCGTCGAGTTCCCCGACGCCCACCACCGCGAGCTGGCTGCGGCCGGCGACGTCGCCGTGGAGGCGCACGACGACACCATCACCGTGGTGGCGCCCGACCGGCCGGGGCTGTTCAGCCGGGTGGCGGGCGTGCTGGCCATCGCCGGTCTGGAGGTGCGCGCCGCCGATGCCGCGTCGATCGACGACATGGCGGTGGAGGTCTTCCACGTGAGCTCGCGGTTCGGCGCGGTGATCGCGTGGGAGCGGGTGGAGCCGTTGCTGCACGCGGCCCTGTCGGGGCGGTTGGCCATCGAGGCTCGGCTCGCCGAGCGGGTTCGGGCCTACGCCCCCCAGGCGTCGCGGCCCGACCTGCCACCGCCCGCCGTGCGCTTCGACGACGCGGCGTCGGCCTCGGCGACCGTGGTCGAGGTCCACGCGCGCGACCGCATCGGCGTGCTGTACCGCATCACCCGGGCCTTCGCCGAGTTCGACCTCGACGTGCGCACCGCCAAGGTCCAGACCCTGGGCGAGCTCATCGTCGACGCGTTCTACGTGACCCACACCGACGGCTCGCTCGTGACCGACGCCGAGGTGCGCGCCGAGTTGGAGCGATCGATCCTGCACGCCGTCACCTGATCCCGACGCCCCGGCCGCGCCGGTAGGGTGCGCGCCGTGGACCGCCCGCCGCTCACCGAGACCGATCTGCTGCGGTGGGCGGAGGCGCTGTCGGGCATCGCCCGCACCGGTCTCGGCTTCACCCAGAGCCTCTACGAGAAGGAGCGCTTCGAGGAGGTGCTGGCGGTGGCCGCCGACATCCGCCACCACGCGGGTGCCGGGGTCGACCGCGAGGCCCTCGTCGACGAGTGGCTCCGCAGCGTCGGCGAGGGCGTGCCCGGCTACGTGACCCCGAAGGTCGCCGTGGGCGCGGTGGTGGGCAACGACCGCGGCGAGATCCTGCTCGTGCAGCGCTCGGATTCGGGCATCTGGCTCTACCCCACCGGCTGGGCCGACGTCGGCTACTCGCCCGCCGAGGTGGTGGTGAAGGAGGTGGCCGAGGAGACCGGCATCCACTGCGAGGTGCGGGGCCTGATCGGGGTGCTCGACGGGCTGCGCCAGGGCTTCACCCGCATCCCGCTCTACTCGCTCGTGTTCCACTGCGAGGCGGTCGGCGGCGAGCTGGAGGCCCATCCCCTCGAGTGCGCCGACGTCGGCTGGTTCGCCCGCGACGCCCTGCCCTCGCCGCTCGCCGGCTACGCCCAGTGGGGCGACCTCGCCTTCTCGGCCATCGCCGGCGAGCCGATGCCGGTGTGGTTCGACGAGCCGCGCGACCCGCCCTGGCGCGACTAGGCCGGTCGCGGTCGCTCAGTCGCCGCGGAGGAAGCGCTCGACCTCTTCGACCAGGGCGTCGGGGTCGTCGTCGAGCGGTGCGCCGTCGACCGGCGGGGCCTCGGGGTGCTCGGCGTGGGAGGCGCCCCGGGCGGGGTGGGGGCGAGACTCGCCGTCGGTGCCCTCCGCCGCCTCCTCCTCGTCGGCCGCCTCCTCGAGGCTGGCCACGTAGGCGGCGGTGTCGTCGTCGGCCTCGACCAGCTCGTCGATCTGGCGCTCGTAGGCGGCGGTGGCGATCTGCAGGTCGGTGGTGGGGTGCTGGATGCTCAGCACCGCGCACGCCCGCTCGACCAGGGCGAGGGTGGCCTTGGGCGATGGGGCGCCCGACACGTAGGTGGGCACCGTGGCCCAGAGCGAGGCGGCGGCGATGCCCCGGTCGCGGCACGCGGCGTGCAGGACGCCGACGATGCCGGTGGGGCCTTCGTAGCTCGAGGGGATGAGGTCGAGGCGCTCGCGCAGCTCGGGGTCCTCGGCGGTGCCGGTCACGCTCGTGGGCCGGGTGTGGGGCACCTCCGAGAGCAGGGCGCCCAGGGTGAGCGCCATCGAGCACTCGAGGGCGTCGGCCGCCTCGGTGACCGCCCGGCAGTAGGTGCGCCACCGCAGGTGGGGCTCGTGGCCGACCATGATCACCAGGTCCGACGGGCCATCGGTGGTGCAGGCCCACAGCTCGGTGTCGGGCCAGGTGATGCGGCGGCGGCCTTCCTCGTCGAGCTCGACGATGGGGCGGGTGGTGGTGAAGTCGAAGAAGTCCTCGGACTCGATGGTGGCCACCAGCTCGGCGCCGTAGCGGTCGGCCAGCCAGCGGGCCGCTCCCGATGCGGCGTCGCCGGCGTCGTTCCAACCCTCGAACGCCGCCACGAGCACGGGCTGGCGGAGCTTGGGGCGGTGGTGCCAACGGAGCGCGCTCACGGCCACCACGCTACCGATCTCGCCCCGGGACGACCCCAGCGACCGGGGCGGGAGGTTGCTGGTCGACGCCGGGCCCTGGGGGGACGGCCGGAGCCCGGCGCTCGACCAGTGGGCCGCGCTAGGCGGCCCGCGCCGCAGCGTCCGGCAACAGGGGAAGGCCGGCGCTGGAGCGGTTGACCCGCGAGGCGACGATGGTCGCCTGCAGGTGGCGGAGGTGCGACGCCTCGAGCTCGGCTCGGGCGTTCTCGGCGGCCCCGGCGGATCCGAGGCGGTGGAGCAGGTGGGGGAGCCAGTCCATGTGGGGAACGGTACGGAGCCGGTGTTGCGTCCGTCCGACCCCGGGGTCTCCGTCCGGTGACCATCCGCTGACATCTTGCTGTCGGGCCCGGCCACCGGGTGGGCGCCGGCCGCCGCCTAGGGTTCGCCGACGATGACCGTCTTCGTGGAGATCGCCGACGAGGTGACCGACCAGCTGGTCGCCGACTTCGAGCGGCTGGTGCCCCAGCTGTCGTCCTCGTCGCCCCCGCCGACGCGCGAGCAGCTCGACGAGATCGTGGCGTCGCCGGCCACGTTCCTGCTGCTCGCCCGCGACGAGGACGGGACCGTCCTCGGTTCGCTCACCCTCGTGCTGTTCCGCATCCCCACCGGGCTGCGGGCGTGGATCGAAGACGTGGTGGTCGACGGTGAGGCCCGCGGTCGGGGCGTCGGCGAGGCGCTCAACCGCTTCGCCATCGACGTCGCCGCCGAGCGCGGCGCCCGCAGCGTCGACCTCACCAGCCGCCCCAGCCGCGAGGCGGCCAACCGCCTCTACCGCCGCCTCGGCTTCGAGCCCCGCGAGACGAACGTGTACAGGTTCAGCGGTTCCTGAAGCCCGGATCCTGGCGTCTCGAGGCGGCACAGCAGGACGCGCTCCGAGAGCAGTCGCTGGCCGGGTGGCGCTCCTCGCCGGCTGGCTAGGTAGCCCTGCGCCTGGGCGCCCATCGAGGGCCGTGGTTCCCGCCAGAATGGGCCGGTGGTGAGTCGAGAGGGTGCCGAGGACCTGCACTCGAGAACGACCCGAGGCACCTCGGACACCCCTCGCGGCGTCATCGCCATCCTCGTGCCTGGGTACGGAGGACCTGCGAGCTTCGTGGAACCCTGGCGAATGAAGATCGCCTCGATGACCCTGGCGGCGCACGGGAGCGGCCTGCTGGTGGTCAGCGGCTTCCAAGGAGAAGCCGAGCGACTGGCGGCTCTGGCGCCGGCCCACGCAACGGTTGCCATCGAGCCAACCGCCCGCTCGACGTGGGAGAACGTCGAGCGGTCGCTCCCAGTCCTCCTCAATGCCCCGCTGATCGCCATCGCCTCGGATCGTGGTCACCGCGCCAGAGCTGCGAACTACCTGCGGTCGATGCGGCCCGACCTCGCCGCGCGGCTCGTCGAGCCCGTGTACTCCTGGAGGGATGGGTGGTGGATGGACGCCGGCGGCACCACCTACGAGTGGGTACTGCGCGTCCGCTCCGCGTGGCGCAGTGGTCACCGCTGAGCCCTCGGTTCCCGACGCCAGCCGCTGAGTAGCGATCTGCCGCTCGCCCCACGCGCCGGCGGACTGCCTTCGTGATCGGCGGTCGGTCAGCGCGCAGTCGCCGCGAGCGCCTCGAGCTGGGAAGCGATCTCCTCGAGGGTGGTCTTGGTGGAGGCGACGCCGATGGCGAGGTCGTGGACGTCGTCGTTGGTGGCGACGGCGACGCTGGCGTCGGTGATCGCTGGTTCCCAACGCTGGGTCGTGGGCATGTGCTCTTGCCCTTCCCGGCTTCGTGCATCAAGATAAGTTGACGATGGACCCGGTGATCCTGACGAGCGCTCGCAAGCCCGGGATCCCAGACGACGACATGCTCCACGCCTACCGCCACCCCGTTCGAGTCTTCGAGCTCGATGACCTGACCATGCTGATCGGCGCGGACGCGAGCGGTCAGCTGCTCGAGGTCGGTGTGGCGGTGGGGGAGGGCGTCGAGTTCATCGTCCATGCGATGGCCGCACGCGAGAAGTTCCTGAGGTGACGCTGATGCCACGATCGATCCAAGAGATCCTCGACCACGCCGATGAGCTTGCGGCGCGCTTCGAGGGCTACGAGCCCGCCGAAGGCGATGAGCGTCCGGTGGAGGAGTACCTGCTGGAGCGGGCGGTGCTGGACCGGGCTCGCAGCGAGCGTCAGGTGCTCGACGCGGTCGTTGCTGCGCGAGCCGCCGGGGCGTCGTGGCAGCGCATCGGTCGCCTGCTCGGCACCTCCGGCCAGGCGGCGCAGCAGCGCTACGGCTCGGTGATCGAGTCGGCCTGACCTCCGGCCCCAGGTCGGGCGATTTCTGATCGCTTTCTGTAGACGAACGTGTAGAGGTTCAGCGGGGACTGACCTGGCGCCGTGCACGGTCGCGGCGAGTGCCTCGAGGCGGGTGGCGATGTCCTCGATGCTCACCTTGGTGGAGGCGACGGCGACGCGGGCATCGTCGATCTCGAGGACCGTTGCGGCCGCGCCGGTGAGGCCGGTCTCGTACCGATCCGTGGTCAGCGAGCTTGCGCGTCGTGCACGAGGATGGCGACGTGCACCCGGTTGGCCACGTCGAGCTTGGTGAGCAGGCGCGACACGTGCGCCTTGACCGTGGCCTCGCTCATGAACAGCGACGCGGCGATCTCGGCGTTGGAGGCGCCCGACCCGACGGCGATGGCCACCTCGCGCTCCCGATCGGTGAGCGCGGCGAGGCGGTCGGCCGCGAGGCGACGGCGATCGGTCGCCTCGGCGTCGCCGAGGTGCGACAGCAGGGTCCGGGTGACCGACGGGGACAGGATCGCCTCGCCCGCGGCCACGAGGCGCACGGCGTCGACGATCTCGGTGGGCTCGGTGTCCTTCAGGAGGAACCCGTCGGCCCCCGCTCGCAGGGCGCGCAGGACGTGCTCGTCCGCCTGGAACGTGGTGAGCACGATGACGTGGGGCGGGTCGGGAAACCGGCGGAGCTCGGCGGTGGCGGCGATGCCGTCCATCACGGGCATGCGGATGTCCATCAGCACGACGTCGGGTCGGTGCGCGTGCGTGGCAGCAACGGCCTCGGACCCGTCGGCGGCCTCGCCCACCACCTCCACCTGGTCGGACGACGACAGGATCATGCGCAGGCCGGCCCGCACCAGCGGGTCGTCGTCGACCAGGAGCACCCGGACCGTCACCACGGCAGGTCGGCCTCGACGACGAAGTCGCCCGACGCGTCCGGCCCGTGCACCAGGACGCCGTTGGCCAGGGCCACGCGCTCCTGCAGGCCGAGGAGGCCCGTGCCCGAGCCGGGTGGAGCCGTGCGGTCCGCCGGGCCCACGGCGGGCGGGTTCCGGACGCTCACGTGCAAGCCGCGGTCGGGCGCCCCCGCCACCCGGACCTGCGCCAGCGTGCCGCGGGCGTGCTTGGTGATGTTGGTCAGCGCCTCCTGCACGATGCGGTAGGCGTCTCGCCCCAACGGGCCCGGCGCCCCCGCAGCACCGTCGACCTCCATCTCGAAGTCGATCTTCGCCCCGGAGCGACGGGTCTCCTCCACCAGGCGCGGGATGTCGGCCAGCGTCGGCTGCGGGACCGTCGACGCGCTCGGCTGGCCGGGCTCCTCGCGCAGGACGCCGATCACGTCGCGCAGCTCCTCCAGCGCCTGGTGGGCCGTCGAGCGCAGCAGCGCCGCGCTCTCCCGCACCTGGGCGGGCGGCAGGTCGACGGCCACCTCGAGCGCCCCGGCGTGCAGCGCCACCAGCGAGATGCGGTGGGCGAGCACGTCGTGCATCTCGCGCGCGATGCGCGTGCGCTCCGCCAAGCGCGCCCCCTCGGCGCGGACGAGCTGGTCGGCCTCGGCCCGTTCGGCGCGCTCGCGCAGGGTGGCGAGGAGCTGGCGGCGGGCCCGGACGAACAGCCCCCAGGCGATCGCCGCCGCCGCGAGCGCCAGCGTCGGCAGCAGCACCGACCAGGTGTCGGGCCGTCCGAGCCAGATCGAGCAGATCACGGCCGAGGGCACGAACAGCGCAGCGACGAGCACGGCCGGTCGGATGTGGCGGTGCAGCGCCAGCGACGACAGGGCGAACAGGCCGGCCACCGTGGCGGACGTCGAGAGCGCGCCGAGCAGCACGCAGGCGAGCGCCACGCCGAGGGGCCAGCGCCGCCGCCACCACAGGGAGGTGCAGCAGGCCGCGCCGAGGGCCGCGTCGACGGCCACCTGTTGGGAGGTCATCTCGTTGGTGGCGTCGGTGGCGGCGATCCGCAGCAGGACCGCACCGAGCCCCGCAGCCACGGCGAAGGCGGCGAGGTCGACGGACAGGTCGCGTGCCGTCCGGGGCCTCCGCCCGTGCGGCGCTTCCGCGTCGGCTGGGGCGGGCAGGGCCGTCGGGGCGGTGAGGGCCCAGGCGCTGCGCAGCCACGACATGGGACGAGGGTACGGCCCGCAGGACCGATGCGACATCCGACGAAGGTCGATGCGACCCCCCGACGATCGGACCGGCTCGCCGGGCCACCGACCTCCCTTCGGACCCGGGATCGTGGCCGCCCGCCCGATGCGGCGACGCACCCGCCCGGTCCACGCTGACCCCATGATCACGACGACCGCTCTCACCAAGAGCTACGACACGACGCCGGTCGTGCGCGACGTCTCGTTGCACTGCGAGCCCGGCACCATCACCGGCTTCCTCGGGGCCAACGGCGCCGGCAAGTCCACGACGCTGAAGATGATCGCCGGGTTGGTGCGACCCGACCGCGGGACGGCGACCATCGACGGCCGGCCCGTCGTCGAGCTCCCCAACCCGACCCGGGTGGTCGGCATGCTCCTCGACGCGTCGGCGATGCACCCCGGTCGCACCGGCCGGGCGACGCTCACGACCGCCGCCCGGCTGGCCGGCGTCCCCACCGAAGGCGTCGAGCGCCTGCTCGACCTCGTGGGGCTCGCCGACGCGGCCGACAAGCGCGTCGGGACGTACTCGCTCGGCATGCGCCAACGCCTCGGCATCGCCCAGGCGCTGGTCGGCGGACCACGAGCGCTGATCCTCGACGAACCGGCGAACGGCCTCGACCCCGAGGGCATCGCCTGGATGCGGACGCTCCTGCGCGACTTCGCCGACCACGGCGGGACGGTGCTGCTGTCGAGCCACCTCCTCCACGAGGTGCAGGCCACCGCCGACCACCTCGTCGTCATCGCCGGCGGGGCCGTGGTCGCCGCCGGTCGGCTCGATGAGCTGCTGGCCAGCTCGACGATCCTCGTGCGCAGCCCCGATGCCGGCGCGCTGGCGGCCGCGCTGCGTGCGGCGCGGATCGACTACGTCGTCGGCCCCGCCGGCGCCCTCACCGTCGACGTGGCGGGTGGGCGGGTCACGACCCAGGTCCTCGCCGAGGTTGCCCGCGACCACCAGGTCCTGCTCACCGAGCTGCGCCCGTCCGATGTCGATGGGCTCGAGCAGCTGTTCTTCTCCCTCACCGCCGCCGAGGCGGCCGTCCCCCAGGAGGTGCCGGCATGACCGCATCGACCTCGCATCGATCCCTCGGCCTCGCCGCGTCCGCCCCAGCGCCAGGACCGATCCCGTTCTCCCGGCTCGTCCGGGTCGAGTGGGAGAAGGCGACCGACACCCGTGCCGCGCGCTGGCTCCTCGGGCTCGCCGGCCTCTCGACCATCGGCATGGCGATGGTGCCGGTGCTCGCTCCGAGGACCTTCGACCAGAGCCACGCGAGCTACGTCCGCGTCGCCGCGCTCGGGCTGACGATCCTCCTGCCGGTGGTGGCGATCCTGATGCTCACCGGCGAGTGGAGCCAGCGCAGCATCCTCACGACCTTCACCCAGGAGCCGCGACGGCTCCGGGTGGTGACTGCCAAGCTGGCCGTCTCGGTGGTGCTGAGCCTCGGCGGTGCCCTGTTCGGTGGGGTGGTCGCCGCGGGCGCCATCGGGTTGGCGGCGTCGTCGGGGCGTGCCCTCGATGCCGACCTGAGCGGTGGCGTCGTCGCCGGCTACGTCCTGTTCGTGCTGCTGAACGTCCTCGCCGGCGTGGCGCTCGGTGCCTTGCTGCAGAGCTCGGCCGCCGCCATCGCCGCATCCTTCGCGCTCCCGGCGACCGTGGCCGCCCTCGCCACGGCGTCGACGCTGGTGGAGAACTGGATCGACATGTCCACGTGGAACTGGGTGCTCGAAGGCGAGTGGTCGGGCCACGAGCCCCAGATCGCGTTCTCGATCGCGTTCTGGGTGGGCGTCCCGCTCGCCGCCGGGGTGGTGCGGACGATCCGCCGCGACGTCAGCTAGCCGGCCCCGCCGATGGGGTGGGATGCGCTCACCCATCGGCTAGCGGTCCGCTAGCGGGTCGTCCGTACCCTGCTCGGCGTCGACCGGGGGGTGCGAGGTGCGCGGAGCGAGTCGGACGATGGGGCGGTGGGCGGCGGCGGTGGTCGCGGTCCTGGTGGCGGCGGTGCTCGTGCCGGGCGTGGCACCCGTGGGCGCAGCGGGCGAGTACCCGACCAACCTGGACCCGGGCGCCTCCCCGGTGCCGTTCACCGTCGTGAGCTGGTCGCTCGTGGGCCCTCCCCCCGATGGCAACCCGGCGCCGATGTGCTTCGGCGGGGTGTACCTCCAGTTCGACGGCGACACCTACAACGAGCCCGGCGACCTCGAGGGCTGGGGCTACATCTGGCTGCAGCGCCCGGCCACCGACCAGACCGGGTTCCCCGACGATGCGCCGCGCGACCCGCGGGCCATCCGAGCCTCCGCGCGCCCCAGCCTGGCCGCGACCGATCCCGACCAGATCGGGGCGCTCGGCTCGTTCCCCGACTTCCGCCGAGACTTCGCCACCCACGCCGTCGGGATCTTCAACAAGGTCTACCGGGGGAGCCCGACCGACGGGTGCGCGGCCATGGACGCGGAGGTGGAC
>Ga0116151_10003746_pt1 | contig 13503 bp, 12 predicted proteins | sample AD_UKC117_MetaG_FD_89893 | JGI IMG/M metagenome (GOLD analysis project Ga0116151, IMG submission 89893) | Active sludge microbial communities of municipal wastewater-treating anaerobic digesters from Hong Kong - AD_UKC117_MetaG | ecosystem: Engineered > Bioreactor > Anaerobic > Digestate...
GCGCAGCTGCACCAGGGACGGTTCGGTCAGCGTGCTGTCATCGGGGAAAACCAGGGTGGGCACGCTCTCGTAGCCATCGTTGATTTCTTGCAGCCGGATTTTGGCCGCCGGATTTTCTCCGGCATCCACGTATTCATAAAGAACGCCGGCGCGGTCTAGCATGTCGCGCACCGGCCGCACGGCGGGGCATTTTTTTGTGCCGTAAAGAATCATTCGTCTGGTCATGGATGGTTGGTCTACAACTGCGCTAATTCGCGCTGCAGGTCGGGGGCGATGGTTCCCTGGGCCACGGCCGTTACCGGCCCTGTCAACACCACCTGCCAATCGGCGTCTACGGCCACGATGGCGTCGCCGCCGGCCATGCGCACGGTTACCGGGCTTTGGCAGCGGCCGGTGCGCACGGCCGTGCCCGCCGCCGCGCTGGCCGACGTGCCGGAAGCCAGCGTGTACCCGGCCCCGCGCTCCCAGATGGCCATTTCGATGGTGTGGTCATCCACCACGCGCACGAGTTGGACGTTGGTGCGGTTGGGGAACAACGGCGCGGTTTCCAGCTTTGGCCCGATGGTGTGAATGGCGTCCAGGTCGTCGGTGAACAGAACGCAGTGGGGGTTGCCGATGGACACGGCCGTAATGCGCAGCCACTCGCCGCCCACGGCAATATCCTCTTCCAGCCGCCCAAACGTCAGCTGGCCCATCGCCAGGGCAATGGTGCGCGCGGCCTCGTCCAGCACGTCGGCCTGGATGCGCTGGCCGTGAATGGTGATGGTGAAGGAACGGCCGTGCACATACCCCTTGTCCCACAAATAGCGGGCAAAAATGCGCAGCCCGTTGCCGCTTTTTTCCGCTTCGCTGCCGTCCGGGTTGAAAAAACGCATCGGGTTCGGCCCCGGCTCGTCGGGCAGCGGCCCGTAACAAATGCCGTCGGCTCCCAGGCCAAAATGGCGGTGGCACAGCCGCTGCGCCCGCGCCGGTGTCAGCGGCAAGGCAAACGTCGCCGGGTCAATGACCAGCATATCGTTGCCCAATGCCTGGTATTTGGTGAATTGATGTGTCATGGTTTGGGGAGATTGGAACTGAGAGATTCGTTTGCTGTTGCTATCGCCAATCTCTAGTCCCCAGTCTCCAACCTCCTTTTATCCCAATCTTTGCGCAATAATGAAAAAAGCAGCAAATCATGAAAAGCGTGCCGCCAGTAACCGTATTCGCGCATCAGCCCTTCGTCTACAAAACCTAATTTCTCCAGCAAACGAATCGAAGCCACGTTCTCCGGCACGACGAAGGCCTCAATGCGGTTGAGGGCCATCACTAAAAAGCCAAATTCGATAACGGCCGTTAACGCCTCAGTCATCACGCCCTGCCGCCAGAAGGCTGGAGCCAGTTCATACCCCACCGCCGCGTTAAAAAAGCGCGGCCGCACATTCATCAACCCCACCGAGCCGATGAGCGTATCATCCTCGTGGCGGGTGATGGCCCAGCGCAGCGATCGCCGCTTCTGGTAATTCTGGCGAATGGCGGCAATGCGCTGGGCGGCTTCTTCCACGGCCGTAAACGTCTCCAACCCATAATGCTGCGTCACCGCCTCGTCCGAGAAAATGGCAAATATGGCCGACAGGTCAGACGGCCGTACCGCCCGCAGCACAAGCCGCTCCGTTTCCAACACCGGAAACTCATCGAAAAAAGTCTGGTCCATCATCCGGGGGGAGGAAGTGTTTAAGTGTTCAGGTGTTCAGGTGCACAAGTGTTCACGTGAGCACCTGAACACTTGAACACCTGAATACCTCCCACCTATTCCAGTCCAATCGAAAACATCGCTTCCAGATCGTGCTCGGAAAAGACGCGGAAGGCGATGAGCGTTTCGGAATTGGTGATGCCGGACACGCTGTGCATTTTTTCCGTCACCAACTGGGCCATGGCCTCATTGTCCGGCACACGAATAATCGCCACCAGGTCATAACGGCCGCCCACCGAAAACACCTCGCTGATGCCTTTCAGCTCTGCCAGCCGCGCGCCCACTTCGTTCACCTGGCCCGGTTCCACGTTCAACAAAACAACTGCACTGACCATCGCTTACCTTCCTTTTTGTTAACCGGTATTCGTTCCTGTTGTTCGTTGTCTGCCTGCCTCCATTATATCCACATAAACGGCCGTTTCCCCAATCTCCATTTTGGCTATAATAAAGCCTGCAAGGGGCACACATTCCCCATCATTAACAAGGCTTCCCAGGAAAGCAAAACACAGTTCGCTGTCCACAAACCGCATTCCGCTATCCCAAAAGAGGTGACCTATGAACAAATTATTCGATCACTTTGGCGCCCGCGCCAAACTTCCCGGAACCGACGTCTACTATTACCGGCTAGACAAATTAGGCGACGTCAGCCGCCTGCCCTTTTCCATCAAAGTCTTGCTGGAAGCGCTGCTGCGCACCTGCGACGGCTACGCCGTCCTGCCGGAGGACGTGGAAAAGCTGGCCCGCTGGCACGCCCCCGCCCCCGTTAAAGACGAACTGCCCTTCAAACCCGGCCGCGTCATTTTGCAAGATTTCACCGGCGTTCCGGCCGTCGTCGATCTGGCTGCGCTGCGTTCCGCCATGGCCCGCCTGGGCGGCGACCCTAAAAAAATCAACCCCCACGTTCCCGTCGATCTGGTCATCGACCATTCCGTCCAGGTTGACCAGTTCGGCACGAAAGCCGCTCTCTTCTTCAACGTGGAACGCGAATTTGTGCGCAACCGCGAACGGTATGAATTTCTGAAATGGGGCAAAGAAGCCTTCGAAAACTTCCGCGTCGTGCCGCCGGCTACCGGCATCGTCCATCAGGTGAACCTGGAGTATCTGGCCAGTGTCGTCATGACCAAGCCCGAAGGCGATGACGTGGTCGCCTTCCCGGACAGCCTCGTAGGCACCGATTCGCACACCACCATGATCAACGGCCTGGGCGTGGTGGCCTGGGGCGTGGGCGGCATCGAGGCCGAAGCAGTGATGCTCGGCCAGCCCATCTACATGCTCACCCCCGACGTTATCGGCGTTAAGCTGACCGGCAGCCTACGCGAAGGAGCCACCGCCACCGATCTGGTCCTGGTTGTGACCCAGATGCTGCGCCAGAAGGGCGTGGTCGGAAAATTTGTGGAATTTTTCGGGCCCGGCCTGAGCAATATGACCCTGGCCGACCGGGCGACCATCGCCAACATGTGCCCGGAATACGGCGCGACGGTCGGTTTCTTCCCGGTGGACGCCGAAACGCTCAATTACATGCGCAATACCGGCCGCCCGGAAGAGCTGGTGGCGCTCGTGGAGACCTACACCAAGGCGCAGGGCCTCTTCCGCACCGATGACATGCCCGACCCGCTGTACACCGACACGGTGGAGTTGGACCTGGGCACGGTGGAACCCAGTCTGGCCGGACCCAAACGGCCGCAAGACCGCATCGCCCTCAGCGACATGAAAGCGCAGTACAAGAAAACGCTGCTGGCCCCGCTTGGGCCGCAGGGTTTGGGCCTGAAGGAGGATGATTTGGGGCGCACGGCCGTTGTCAGCAACGGCAACACCACAGAAATCGGCCACGGCGCCGTCGTCATTGCCGCCATCACCTCCTGCACCAACACCTCCAACCCCAGCGTCATGGTCGGGGCCGGTTTGGTCGCCCAAAAAGCCGTCGAGAAAGGGCTGACCGTGCCGCCCTACGTCAAAACCAGTCTGGCCCCCGGCTCCCGCGTCGTCGAAGATTACCTGACCAAAGCCAATCTACTGCCGCCGCTGGAAGCCCTGGGCTTCAACATCGTCGGCTTTGGCTGCACCACCTGCATCGGCAATTCCGGCCCGCTGCCGGAGCCGGTCGCCAACGCCATCAAAGAAGGCGACATCGTAGCCTCGGCCGTGCTCAGCGGCAACCGCAACTTTGAAGGGCGCGTCAGCCCGCTGACCAAGACCAATTACCTGGCCTCGCCGCCGCTGGTGGTCGCTTACGCCTTGGCCGGCACCACCGACATCGACCTGGTGAATGACCCTCTCGGCACAGGCAAAGACGGCCGTCCCGTTTACCTGCGCGACATCTGGCCCACCAGCGAAGAAATCCAGGCCACGATTCGCGCTTCGCTGACGCCGGAAATGTTCCACGAGCAGTACGCCAACGTATGGGACGGCAACGAGCAGTGGAACGCCATCCCCGTCGGCGGCGGCGAAATTTACGATTGGAGCGAAGAGTCGACCTACATTCAGGAACCGCCCTTTTTCACCGAGCTGACACCGGCAATCAAGCCCATCAGCAACATTGAAGATGCCCGCGTGCTGGTCAAAGCCGGCGATTCGGTAACCACCGACCACATTTCGCCGGCGGGCGTGATTGCCCAGAGCAGCCCGGCGGGGCAGTACCTGCTGGAACACGACGTTGCACCGCAGTACTTCAATTCTTACGGCTCACGGCGCGGCAACGACCGGGTGATGACCCGGGGCACGTTTGCCAACGTGCGCATGCGCAACCACATGGCCCCCGGCACAGAAGGCGGCTGGACCACCTACCTGCCCACCAACGAGGTCATGACCATTTTCGACGCGTCGCTGCGCTACAAGGATGACGGCACGCCGCTGGTGGTGCTGGCGGGCAAAGATTACGGCATGGGCAGCTCGCGCGACTGGGCGGCCAAGGGCGTCTATCTGCTGGGCGTGCGCCTGGTCATCGCCGAAAGCTACGAGCGCATCCACCGCAGCAACCTGGTGGGCATGGGCGTGCTGCCGCTGCAATACAAAGCGGGCGAAAACGCCGCCACGCTGGGTCTGGATGGCACAGAGACCTTCTCTACCCTCAACCTGACCGACGACCTGAAGCCGGGCCAGGAGATCACCGTGCGCGCGGAAAAGGCTGACGGCACGGCCGTTACCTTCCAGACCATCTGCCGGGTAGACACGCCGGTCGAAGTCGATTACTATCGCAACGGTGGCATTCTGCACACGGTGCTGCGCAACTTTCTCAAGGGATAATCAATTTTGACCGTGGCGGCTGGCGGGAAATGCCCGGCCGCCGCTGAAAAAGAGGTAATACAGTTGACGGAAAGACCCTAAGGGTTGCGGAAAACCCTTAGGGTCTCATTATGAGGAAACTATGCGAAATTGGATTGTTTTGGTTCTACTAACCCTGCTGGCGGTAACCGCCTGCGGGCGCAACCGCGACGGCGCGCCGCAGGATGCCGGGCCGGAAGCCTTTTTCAGCGCCAATTTACTGCGTAATGGCGTGTATGAGACAACGGCCGTGCGCAACCCCGCGCCCCCCAAATGGCAGTTCGAAGCGGGCGAATGGGTCTTCACCGCCCCTGCAGTGGTTGAAGGCGTCGTCTACTTCGGCAGCTACAACGGCAACCTGTATGCGGTGGACGCCGCCACCGGCGTTGCCAAATGGCAGACCGCCATCGGTGCGGCCGGCGACCCGGTCATCTCTTCGCCGGCCGTTTCCGGCGGTGTGGTTTACGTGGGCGGCATGGACGGCCATCTGTACGCCCTCAACCGCGACACCGGCCAGGAATTGTGGCGTTTTGCCACTCAGGGCAGCATTACCGCCTCCCCGGCCGTGGCCAATGGCCTGGTGTACGTCGGCAGTGAAGACGGCAACCTTTACGCCATCAACGTCAACGACGGCCAGGAGGCGTGGCACGTAGAAACCGGCAGCCCCATCCCGTTCGAAGCGGCCGTGAGCGACAATCTCGTCTTTTTTGGCAATGGGGCCGGGGTGCTAACCGTGGTTAAAGCGATCAACGGCGAAAAAGCCTGGGAATACACGGCCGAACGGGCCAGTTTCTCCGCTGGACCGGTCATTGGCAATGGCGCCGTGTACCTGACAATTTCGACGGAACTGCTGACCGGCGAACTGTTGAGCGTGGACCTGAACACGCAGCAGCTCCGCTGGACTTTCCCGATCGGCACAGAATCGTATGCCTCGCCGGCGGTGTGGAACAGCCTGGTGTACGTGGCCAGCCTGGATGGCAAACTGCACGCCGTGGAGGAAAACACGGGCCAGGAGCGTTGGAATTTCGCCACGGCCGGCACGGTGTTTTCGTCGCCGGCCATTGCCGACGGCATCGTCTATTTTGGCAGTTGGGACCAGAATTTGTATGCGATTAACGGCCGTAATGGGCAGCAAACCTGGCTCTTCACCACCAACGGCGGCGTGTCCAACCCCACCGTGGCCGATGGCGTGGTCTACGTCGGCAGCGATGCCGGCACGTTATACGCCATCGCGGAAGCGGAAAAGTAAGAACGGCTGCGCACTGCGTGATGCGTGATTCTCCTACTTCACGCATCACGCAGTGCGCATCACGACAAACGCCATGTCAACCATACTCTCAGCCATTGAACAGGCGGCAGCGGGTTTTAACGGCCGTTTCGCCCTCTCCGCCCTGAATCTGCAAACCAATGAAGCCATCCGTCTGCGCGCCGACGACGTCTACCCTACGGCCAGCGTCATCAAGCTGCCGGTGCTGCTCACCCTAATGCAGCAAGTCGAAGACGGCCAGTACAGCCTGGACGCGCCGCTCATGCTGCGCCGCGCCGACAAAATCGGCGGCAGCGGCGTGCTGCAGCACCTCTCGCCCGGCCTCACCATGCCCATCCGCGATTGGGCCTTTTTGATGATGAGCATCAGCGATAACCTGGCGACCAACGTCCTCATCGACCACGTCGGGTTGGAGGCGGTGAACGAGTGGCTGCGCAAAAACAACTATGACGACGTGCTGCTCCAGCGCAAAATCAACTTCGACGAGATCGCCAGAGACCAGCGCAACCTGGGCACGGCCTCGCCGGAAAGCCTGACGCGGATGATCACGGCCGTTTTCCGCCGCGAACACGTCTCCCCCGCCGCCTGCGACAAAATGCTGCGCCTGATGGATGGGGTTGGCTCCGACCGCGTGGGTCGCTATCTGCCCTTCTCGCCCTACGGCAGCGACGAACCAGAGGAGCAAAAGCTCCACCTGGCGGGCAAAACGGGCTCGTTGATGGGGTTGCGGGCGCAAACGGCCGTCGTCTGGCGCGGCCCCTGGGAAAAGCAGCAAGGGTTCGCCCTCACCGTCATGACCGCCGGCGACCCCACGCCGGAACGCTGGACCCCGGATGCCCCCGGCGTGCTGCTCATCGGCCGCATCGCCCGGCTGCTTTACGATCGGCTGCTCGCCGAAGAGGCGTCTGGCCAGTCGGGTTAGGCGCGACATCTTTGCCCAATCGCACTATAATTTGCCGATGTCTACACAAACTCCCTCCCTCAACCCTGTTCCCTTGCGGGCGCAATTTCCCGCCTTGCAGTTACAAGTGAATGATGAAACGGCCGTTTTCCTCGACGGCCCCGGCGGCACCCAGGTTCCCCAAAGCGTCATCAACGGCTTTAGCGGCTACCTGACCCACGGCGGCAGCAACGCCGGCGGCCCCTTTCTAACCAGCCGCTACACCGACGACATCACCGCCGCCGCGCGCCGCGCCATGATGGACTTTTACAACGCCCGCCGCCCCGAGGAAATCGTCTTTGGGCAAAACATGACCAGCCTGACGTTTGCCATCAGCCGGGCCATTGCCCGCACCTGGCAGCCCGGCGACGAAATCATCGTCACCCGCCTGGACCACGACGCCAACATCTCGCCCTGGCTGCTGGCCGCTGAAGACCACGGCGTGACGGTGCGCTGGCTGGATTTTGACCCCACCGACTGCACGCTGAAGCTCAATACCCTGCCCGACCTGTTGAATGAGCGCACACGCCTGCTGGCCATCACTTACGCCTCCAACGCCGTGGGCAGCATCAGCGACGTGCAAACGGCCGTGCGCCTGGCCCACGCCAACAACACCCTCGTTTACGTCGATTCGGTCCACTACGCCCCACACGGCCTCATCGACGTGCAGGCGCTGGACTGTGACTTCCTGGTTTCCTCGGCTTACAAATATTTTGGCCCGCACACCGGCGTGTTATACGGCAAATACGACTTGTTGGATTCGCTGACTGCGTACAAAGTGCGCCCGGCGACCAATAAACCGGCCGGTAAATGGGAAACCGGCACGCAAAGCTTCGAAAGTCTGGCCGGCGTGGCTGCGGCCATCGATTACATTGCGGCCGTCGGCGACCACCAGGGTTCGCGCCGCGAACGGCTGGTGCAGGCCATGGACCGCATCAAGGCCTACGAGATGGCCCTAAGCGAACACTTCCTGCGAGGAGCAACGGCCGTTCCCGGCCTGAAAGTCTACGGCATCACCGACCTGGAGCGCCTGGCCGAACGCACGCCCACCTTCGCCGTCAGCCTGGCCGGCTTTACCCCGGCCCAGGTGGCCGAAAAGTTGGGCGACCAGGGCATCTTCGTTTGGGACGGCCACTATTACGCCATCGCCGTGATGGAGCGGCTGGGGCTGCTGGACAAAGGCGGCCTGGTGCGTATTGGCTTTGTCCACTACAACACGTTGGCCGAAGTCGACCGGCTGCTAGAGGCGCTGCGCACGCTGGCGTAACGGCCGTCTACGACAACCCCGGAGCCGATTCCCGGCTCCGGGAAGGCCATCTGCCAGCTCCCAAACCCACTTCCCGGCCCCGCGAACCCCATCTGCCAGCTCCCAAACCCACTTCCCGGCTCCGCGGACCCCATCTGCCAGCTCCCAAACCCCCTTCCCGGCCCCGCGAAACCGATCTGCCAGCTCCCAAACCCACTTCCCGGCTCCGGGAAGGCCATCTGCCAGCTCCCAAACCCGCTTCCCGGCTCCGCGAACCCCATCTGCCAGCTCCCAAACCCGCTTCCCGGCTCCGCGAAGGCCATCTGCCAGCTACCAGACCCACTTCCCGGCCGTGCGCACCGTGGATCGCCTCATGGCTGCATGTCGTACCAGACGGCATGGCAGCGGTAGTTCTGGCACAGGCGCGCCGCGCCGGGATTGTCGTCGATGTTGATGGCGGCAATCCCGGCGACGACGCCGCCAGCCTGCTCGATGAGGGACACGGCCGTTTGCGCCTGCGCCCCCGTTTCAATCCATTCATCCACCAGCAGCACCCGGTCGCCGGGGCGCAGCGCATCGTGGCGCAGTTCCAGGCTCTTCGCCTGCCCGCTGTAATCGACAAACTCGGCCCGTCGAACAGCCACCGGCAGCTTGCCCCCCTTGCGGATGGGGATGAAACCTTTATTCAGGCGCACGGCCAGCGCCGCGCCCAGGATGAAGCCCAAAGCGTCGATGCCGGCCACGTAGTCGAGCGGCACGGCCGTAAACGGCCCGGCCAGATCATCCACCAGTTGGGCGAACGCCAGCGGATCGGCAAACAAGGGTGTGACGTCGCAGCGCGGGCCGGGGGTCTGGGTGTCAATTAAGCGCAGATATTCTTTCATCTTTCCCGTAGTTGCAGCGCAGCTGCCTACTGCACCAAAAACACGTACGTCGTAGTCTCGTCCAGCGTAAAGATAGAAACCGACGCCACGCTGGCCTCCTGCTGGAAGATCATCAGCAGCGCGCCATTCTCGCCTTCGCCTACGCCCAACAGGCTCCAGCCCAGGTCGGCCATTTCGCTTTCGTAAAATGCCTGCACCGCCGCCTGCGTGGCGGCAACCGTGAAGTAGTAACTGCCGGACCCCTCTTCGCCGGCCGTGGCCTGCGGCATAATAGGAATGCCCCGCCAATCGGCGGCCGGTTCGCCCACGGGAATGGGCAGCGGGAAATCGCTGTTCACGGCCTGGCCGCTGTCGTCCCCGGCCAGGGCTTCCGGCGCAAAAGAAACAGTCGCCATGACGGCATCAAAAACGGCCGTGCCTTCCTCGCCCCAGCGATCGTTCACTGCCAGGCCATACGCCAGGAAAGTGCGCGTCTCATCTGGCTGCACAACGGCAATACGGCCGTTGATGGCTTCCCCTAAAAACATACCGGTCACGTCCACCGCCAGCCCTTCCTCTGCGCCAATTTGCACGGCATAGAGTTCGCCGGGCGTCAGTTCGCCGGCGTCGGCGCTGACCGTTTCCACAAAGCCGGTCAGGATTTCTGCCGGTGTTTGGTCGGTGCTTTCGGTATTGATGGCCATAAACAAGAGAATCTCGTCATCGGCGCTGAAAATCCCAGCCTGTCCAGCCTGGACGTCTACCTGGAAATCTTCGACGGCTTGAAACGAGAAGTCACCCTCGCCCACCACCACCACGTCGCCCAAGGTGAGCGCCTGTTCGGTAGGCACGGCCGTTGGCGTCTGGGTCGGCGTAGGCACGGCCGTCTGGGTGGCAGATGGCGTGGCGCTGGGCTGCGGCGTGGCCGTTTCCGTAGCGGTGGCCGTCGGTTCTTGCGTGGGCGTAGCCGAAGGCAGCGGCGTACGGGTTTCCGTTGGGGCAGGGCTCAGCACCGCCTGCTCGCCGCAAGCTGTTAAACCCACGGCCAGCATGATCCAGGCCAGTCCTATGAATATGATTTTTCTCGATGGGAACATGGATGCGTCTCCTGATGGTGGTTATGGATTGCCCGGCGGACGGCCGTTGCCTGCGCCCGAGCACTGAACGTGGTACAGGTAACGGCCGTGCAGCCCTTCTTCAATCGCCTGGCTAATGCCTGCGGCGTCGCCCAAGCGGTTTTCGTAAATAAACAGGGTGCCCTCAGCGGCAAACAACGGCCGTAACTCGGCCAACACCTGCTTGCGCCGCTGCGCCAGTTCATAGTCGCGCGCCGTCAAATCCCAGGTGCGAAACGGTAGTTGATTGGCTTGTAGGGCCTGTGCTAGCGGCGTTTTATCGGGCAAGATCGTCTCTTTGGGAAAGTCCGCTTTGGGTACCCAGGGTTCCCGACCATACGAGTACAAGAACGCCATCTGCCCCTCCGGTCGCAGCGCCGCCCGCAGCACCTGGATCGTCGCCGGGTAATCCTCGCTGAAGTACAGGGAATCGATGCTCAGAATCACGTCGAAGGTGCCGTCCGGCAGTTCCAGCCGGTTGATGTCGCCCACCTGAAAAGCGAGGCGGCCGGTTTTAACGGCCGTGCGCTGCCGGGCCTGGGCAATCGCCTGGGGATTGATGTCCAGGCCGGTCACCTGCGCCCCACTGAGATCCGCTAAATACTCGGCAATCAGTCCCTGGCCGCAGCCAACGTCCAAAACGGAGTGTCCGGCGTGGAGGCCGGTCACCTGGCGCAGCAAGTCAAGCTGTGCCACGTCGGCAAAGCCGTGCTGACCTAAATCCAGGCCAAACACCCGTTCACAAAAGAGGTGGTGGGCCTGGCTATGGGGAACGGCCGTGTAAAAAGCGTCGTAGAAATCTTGCATGACAATACTCAATCGTAGCCAGACCGATGCCCAGGACAAGTTCCGGGTTGGCGGGTGGTGGCAGACGGGTTGGTAAATGTGCTACTTGCCGCTTGTGTGACCTTTCAACCACTTCATCAGGCGCATGAAACGGCCGTTTTCATAAGCAGCCACCAGGTTTCTCAGGCGTACAACCTCGGTTTCCAGATCCACGTCATAGCCGGCGCCGCCAGAGGGAACCACGCCAGGCGCCGGCGCGGCTGCCCTCGCGCCAGCCCGGCTGGCCAGCCAGACGTCCGTTTGGCCAGAAATCCCCAGATTATGCCGGATCAGTTTCCAACCGGCGGCGTTGAGCATCTTCACAAAATACGATTCGCGGAAGCCCAACTCCAGCCAGCCCCATTTGCAAATTGACCAGACGCTGAGGCCATCCAGGCGGACGCCCCACGGGTACGGCACTTGCAGCGACTGGTCGTCCACCACCGGTTCCGCCATAAAAGCCACGATCCCTTGCGGGGTCAGCCAGGTGTCTAACCGCTCAATAACCGACCGGTGCGCCAGCGAATGATGGAGCGAAGCGTTAAAAATAACGGCGTCAAACGTTTCATCGATATCCACCGCCGCCATGTCGCCGCAAATCGTCTTGACCGGCTCCGGCCACCCCTTGGTGCGCGCCTGAATAAACGCCAACAGCGCGGCGCTGACGTCCAGACAGGTGACCTGATAGCCCATTCGGGCCAGATGCACTGTCAGGGAGCCATACCCGGAGCCAATCTCCAAAATGCGCGCCTTTGGCGGCAAATTCAGGCTCTTGATGAGCCAGCCGTAGCCCAAGAGATTTGTGCCCACCGTTTGGGCGCTTTGGGTGCCATAGGGATAGGGCCATAACAATTCGTGGTCGAAGTTAAAGACGGTTTCCTCGTTGGCCACGCTGTACGGCTTGCCCGCCAGGCTTTCGTAGATGGCCAACTGGAAAGCCTTATATTCCGGGCTGTAGGGGTCTGGGGGAGCTTTGCCCCAAACGGCCGTCGAGAGATACCAGGACGACACCGCCTGGCGGAAGGCGTCGTCCGAAATCGCTTGTTTTTGTTCGGCTTCTGCTAATTCAGAAGCCAACTGATCAAAGCTGGTGAGCATTTTCATAGGCAGATTTTATCCCGGCTAACGGCCGTTCCCCTCTCCCACGCCTCATTAACCATTCAACAATTCAACAATTAACCATTGATCTCAACTTCGCCGATTATACCCCAGGCCCCACGCCAATCGCTTGATTTTCAGGCAAAAAAAGGGGTATAGTGATGGCACTAGACTTCTGCTTTCCGATCACTGTTATACCAAACTAAGGCAGCCACCCACCAACCAATCCCACCTGCTTCGCCTTCGGCATTTTTTAATCTCATAGCCATATCCACCACCTGATTTGCGACATCCACGCCAGGCCAGTCAGGGCACGAGTGATCCGGGGGCAGGAGAATGAACGATATTTGTAGTAAAACAACCAGATTGATAAGCCCGCCGCTGCCAGCCAACGATTTAGCCGGTATTCAAGCGCTGTTGTCGGCTCAGGATTACGAGCGCGCCGCCCACAGGCTGGAAGCGCTCCACAAAGAGGCCAGGCAGAACGGCGCCAACGTTCTGGCCGAGGTGTTAGCTGCCGCTCTGGAAATAACGGCCGTATGCCAGGCGAGCCAGGCGCAGCAGGCTGCCTGGGAAAATGCGCTGCGCGCCAGCGTCCTGCATGAGCAGCAACTACGGGCGCAGCTACAACGCTTGCTGCAAACCATACTGGCGGCCCAAGACCCCCTCACCCCAGAGAGGCTGCTTCTTCCCGCCCCGCCGGTCGGGGATTCTCCCGTGTGGCGGGAGCGGCTACGCCACTGGCTTATCCGCATTCGGGGCGAAGAAACCGATGTAGCCGAATATCCGGCCCCGGTGGCAATCTCCTCATCACCACAGGACGAATTTTGGCCAACAACCCACCATCCCCTACTGTCGGTATACTTGCTGGGTGCGTTTCGGGTATATTTGAATGACCTTTTGATTGAAAAATGGTCAGGCGTCAAATCTAGGCTGGTATTCAAATATCTGGTGCTGAACAAAGGGCAGCCCGTACACCAGGAAGTGCTGATGGAGCATTTATGGCCCCAGGCGGACCCGGATTCAGCGCGGCGCAGCTTGTACCAGGCGGTTTATTTGCTGCGGCAGGCTTTGCAAACGGCCGTATCCGACACCCCCCTCATCCTCACCGAAGACAGTGCCTATCAGCTCCACCCCGACGTCGCCGTCTGGGTGGACA
>Ga0116151_10003748_pt1 | contig 13497 bp, 11 predicted proteins | sample AD_UKC117_MetaG_FD_89893 | JGI IMG/M metagenome (GOLD analysis project Ga0116151, IMG submission 89893) | Active sludge microbial communities of municipal wastewater-treating anaerobic digesters from Hong Kong - AD_UKC117_MetaG | ecosystem: Engineered > Bioreactor > Anaerobic > Digestate...
CAAGGTCGGCGGTGCGCTTCCTGGCCGGACAGCCCGACACCGACCCGGATCGGGTCTCGGTGTACGCGGTGGGGGAGGGCGCAGTACATGCCATGTCGCTGGCTGACGACACCTCTGCCGGCGCGCCGCGCATCCACTCGCTGGGACTCTTGCAACCGCTCGCCGCGCGCTACCTCGATCTGATCAGCAGACGGGTCGACGCCGACCTCGCGGTGGCGGTGAAGGCCGGTGCCAAGACCCGGCAGCAGGCCGACCGGGTGCAGTCGGCCTGGCAGGCCGCGGTCGAGCTGGTGCGGGACTCCGGGACGGCTCCGGCCAGCTTGCCCGACGGGCTCGGCGCGATCGTCAATCCCGGCAACGTCAAGGCCGTCGCCGAAGCCGACGCCATCGACCCGCTGGAACTGGCCGCGAAGATTCCCGACGCCACCCCGGTACTGCTCACCTGTTCGGATTCCGACGGTCAGGCCAACTGCCCGGGTATGGAACCGTTGGCCCGGGCGCTGGCGCACACCGACCTCGACCTGGTGGAACTCAAGGGTGTCAACCACGTTCTGCGCGACGACCCGACCGATAACGTCGCCAACTACGCCCGGCCGGCCCCGCTGTCACCGCAACTCACCGCCGCGCTGAACACCTTCGTCACCAGGTGAGCGAGGGTTGTGCAGCAGTCCCGTTCTGGGGACAGCCCCCTGGCGGGAACGCCGTCGAGACCGGGGTCGTCGGCGCGGTGGCCTAGGTTGAGGCCATGACCGACGACAGGATGTTGGCCCGGATCGCCGCGCTGTTGCGCCAGGCCGAGGGCACCGATAACACCCACGAGGCGGAGGCGTTCATGGCCGCCGCCCAGCGGCTGGCGACGGCGACGTCGATCGACCTCGCGGTGGCGCGTGCCCACTCGGCCACCCGCACCGCGGCGCAGGACCCCACCCAGCGGACGATCACCATCGGCGAGCCCGGCGCCCGGGGCCTGAGAACCTATGTCCAGTTGTTCGCTGTCATCGCCGCGGCCAACGACGTGCGCTGTGACGTGGCCTCGAACTCGACCTTCGTCTACGCCTACGGGTTTCCCGAGGACATCGACGCCAGTCATGCGCTGTACGCCAGCCTCGTCGTCCAGATGGTGCGGTCCTGCGATGCCTACCTGGCCACCGGCGCACACCGCCCGACGCCCACTATCACCGCACGCCTGAACTTCCAGCTCGCTTTCGGCGCCCGTATCGGCCGCCGGCTCGCCGAGGCCCGCGACGAGGCCAGGCAGGAGGCGACGCGATCGCCCGCCGCAACGACGGGGACGGCACTGGCGTTGCGCAACAAGGAAGTCGAACTGCGCGACCACTACCGCAAGGCCTCCACGGCGCGCGGAACCTGGCGCGCCAGCAGGGCCTCGGCGGGCTATTCATCGGAGGCGCGGCGGGCCGGCGACCGCGCGGGCCGGCAGGCCAGGCTGGGCGCTGCCCCCGAGTTGCCGGGAGCCCGGAGCCGACTGAACAGGTGAGCCCGCGGGACAGCCAGCGGTCCAGGGTCTACGCGGCCGAGGAGTTCGTCCGCACGATGTTCGACCGCGCCGCCGCGCACTCTTCGCGGGCGGTCGAGTTCTTCGGAACCTCGATCACCCTGCCGCCGGAAGCCAGGTTCGCCTCGGTGGCGGCGGTGCAGCGCTACGTCGACGAGGTGCTGGCGATGCCCGCGGTGAATGCTATCCGCCCGGGGGCGGGTCCCGTGGTCGTGCGGCCGCGGCGCTCAGCAACCGCCGCGCACTACGAGCGCACCGATGACCACGCGGTCATCGCGATCCCGGACCGGGTCAGTGCGCAGTGGGCGCTGCGCGAACTCGTCGTCCTGCACGAGGTAGCCCATCACCTGTGCGAGCCGGGCGGGCCGGCACACGGCCCCGACTTCGTCGCAACGCTGTGCGTACTGGCGGCAGCGGTGATGGGGCCGGAGGCAGGGCATGTGCTGCGCGTCGTCTACGCCAAGCAGGGCGTGCGCTAACCACACCGTCACGAACTACCGTGGACACCATGGATGGCCCGATCGGTCCCGAGGACTGGCTTCCCGTCGAGACCCTGCTCGACGGGTTGTTGCTCGGCGAGGACTGCGCACCGGACTCCGCGCTCGTTGCGGCGCTGGATGATTCGACGTCCGCCGGCCTTCCCCCGATCGAGGTTTCCCCGCAGGTCGCCCGTCTGCTGTACCTGCTGACGACGGTCGCCGGGGCGCGAAGTGTGCTCGAGATCGGGACTCTCGGCGGTTACAGCACCATCTGTCTGGCGCGCGGGGTCGGTGCCGACGGCCGTGTGGTGACCCTGGAGTCCCGGCAGCGCCACGCCGCCGTCGCCGCGGCGAATCTCGCCCGGGCCGGGGTTGCCGACCGCGTGAAGATCGTCGTTGGGGAAGCCCTGGACACCCTGCCCGGTCTGACCGGGGCCTTCGACCTGATCTTCATCGACGCCGACAAGGAGAACAACTCCGCATACCTGCGCCACGCGATCCGGCTTGGCCGCCGGGGCACCGTGATCGTTGTCGACAACGTCGTGCGCGCGGGCCGTGTCGTCGTACCTGCCGAGGACGACCAGCAGGCGCGTGGTGTGCGCGATATGCTCGAAATGCTCAGCGGTCAAGAGTGTTTGGAGGCTGCGGCGCTGCAGACCGTGGGCGCCAAGGGCTGGGACGGGCTGCTGATCGCCCGGATCAGGTAGCGGCTATCCGGCGGCCCTGACCTCGACCGGAACCGCGTTGAGCACCGCGGTGCCCGACAGCGGGTCCGTCAGGGAACCGTCCAAAAGGCTGTTGACATTGACTCCCGGTTGCGCTGCCGCCACCGACATCCGGGTGCCCGGCGCGGCGTGGCCCCAGCCGTGCGGTAACGACACCACTCCGGGGCGGATCGCATCGGTGATCTCCACCGGGACCTCCAGCGTCCCCGCAGGGCCGGTCACCACCGCCTTGTCGGTCACACCCAGCCGGGCCGCGTCGTCGGGGTGGATCTGCAGCGTGCACCGGTTGGTTCCGCCACTCAGCGACGGCAGGTTGTGCATCCAACTGTTGTTTGACCGCAGATGGCGCCGGCCGATCAGCAGCAGACCGGTCCCGCCGGAGCCCAGCGAGGCATGGAGTCGCGGGACGTCGGCGAGGATCGGGGCCGGGGCCAATTCGATGCTGCCGGAAGGTGTTCGCAGCACCTCGGGGATGCGCGGTGTCAGCGCTCCGAGGTCGATGCCGTGCGGTGCGTCGCGCAGCCGTTGCAACGTCAGTCCGTCGGGGTTGGCGCCGAACGCCTCACCGAAGGGGCCGAGACGCAGCATCAAGTCGAGACGGCGCTCGTAGCCCGGCCCCTGCGGGAGCAATGCGGTGAGCTCCTCGACGGCCCTGCCGGACACCGGCGAATGCGGATCGGCGACCTCCTTGCCCAGCGTGGCGGCGATCACCTGCTCGTCCACGATCCCCGGGTCGGCGTCGGGACCCATTCCCATCAACCGCAGCGCCAACCGGGACAGGATCTCCACCTCGCCCGGCCGACCGTCCGGAAGGTCGAACACCGGCGGTGAGTAGCGCGCGGTGCTGCGCACCGCCACCCCGGACAGTGCGACGTCGAAGTGCGGTGCGTACGTGGGAGGGGGCGGTGGGAGTATGACGTCGGCGTGCCGGGTGGTCTCGTTGAGATACGGGTCGACCGACACCATGAATCGCAGGCTCGCCATCGCCCGGGACAGCCGTTCGCCGTCGGGCGCGGAGAGAGCCGGGTTGCCCGCGATGGTCACCAGCGCGCGAACCTGGCCCTCGCCGGGGGTCTGGATCTCCTCGGCCAGTAGAACCGTCGGCAGCTCGGAGGCGACTTCCGGATGGCCGGTGACCCGGCTGTGCCAGCGTCCGATCGAAAAGCCGCGACCCGGCTTGGGCGGGCGGGGTGCCGAACCGATCGGGGAGGTTGCGAACATCGCACCGCCGGGGCGGTCCAGGTTTCCGGTCAGCACATTGATCACATCGACCAGCCAACTGGTGAGCGTGCCGAACTCGACGGTGGCGGTGCCGATGCGGCCGTACACCGCGGCGCGCGGTGCCGCGGCGATTCCGCGGGCCAGTCGGCGGATCTCCCCGGCCGGCACCCCGCAGTGCTCGGCCACCGCTTCGGGCGGGAAGTCCACGGCGGCGGCCCGCACCTGTTCGAGGCCGCCGACGTGGCCGGCGAGCGCGCCGAGGTCCACCAGATCCTCGTTGAACAGGATGTTGACCACCGCGAACAGCAGGGCGGCGTCGGTCCCGGGCCGCGGGGCGAGATGGTGGTCGGCCAGCGCCGCGGTGCGGGTGCGGTTGGGGTCGATGACGGTCAGCGTTCCGCCGCGGCGTTTGAGCGCCTTGAGTTTGCCGCCGAAATTCGCGGCGGTGGCCACGCTGCCGTTGGACACCAACGGGTTGGCGCCGATCACCACCAGATGATCGGTGCGGTCGATGTCGGGAACGGTGAAGGCGAACGGGTTGCCGTAGAGGTAGCCGCAGGCGACCTGCTTGGGCATCTGGTCCAGCGTGCTGGCCGTGTAGACGTTTCGGGTGCCCAGCGCCCGGATGAGGGCCGGCGCGTACAGGGCGCCGGCGATAGTGTGGGCGTTCGGGTTACCCAAATAGACGGCGATGGAACCGCCGCCGGTCTCGGCCGCGACGGCACGCAACCCCTCGGCTGCGGCGTCGAAGGCCTCCTCCCAACTGGTCTCGACCAGTTCGCCCTCCCGCCGGACCAGCGGTGCGCTCAGCCGGTCGGGATCGTTGTCCAGTTCGGCGAAGCTGGCGCCCTTCGGGCACAGGAAGCCCCGGCTGAACACGTCGTCGCGGTCCCCGCGTGCAGCGGTGACCTTTCCGTCCGCGACGCTCAGCACCAGCCCGCAGGTGGCCTCGCAGAGTGGGCAGATGCGTAGCGCGGTGTCGGTCCCAGAAGTCTTCACCTGAGCAACTGTGCGCCGGTTGGACCGGCCTGGCAAGGGTTGCCTGCGGGGCGGTTCAGTCGCAGACGGCGCCGCGCGCGGCCGAACCCACCAGCTTGCGGTATTTGGCCAGCACCCCGGTGGTGTAGCGCGGCGGCGGGGGAGTGAACCCGACCGCGCGGGATTCCATGTCGGCCGGGTCGACCAGGACGTCCAGCGTGCCGTTGGCGACGTCGAGGCGGATCCGGTCGCCGTCGGCGACGAAGGCGATCGGCCCGCCATCGACGGCCTCGGGCGCGACGTGCCCCACGCACAGGCCGGTGGTCCCCCCGGAGAACCGGCCGTCGGTGAGCAGCAGGACGTCCTTGCCCAGCCCGGCGCCCTTGATCGCCCCGGTGATGGCCAGCATCTCCCGCATGCCGGGGCCGCCCTTGGGGCCCTCGTAGCGGATCACCACCACGTCCCCGGCGGTGATGGTGCCGTCCTCGAGGGCGTCCATCGCCGCGCGTTCGCCGTCGAAAACCCTTGCGGTGCCCTCGAAGACGGTCGCGTCGAAACCGGCGGACTTGACCACCGCGCCCTCCGGCGCGAGGGAGCCGTGCAGGATCGTGATGCCGCCGGTGGGATGGATCGGGTTGTTCATCGCCCGCAGCACCTTGCCGTCCAGATCCGGCGGCGCGATGTGGGCGAGGTTCTCGGCCATGGTCGATCCGGTGACGGTCAGCACGTCCCCGTGTAGCAGCCCGGCGTCCAGCAGCGCCTTCATGATTACCGGAACGCCGCCGATCCGGTCGACATCGGTCATGACGTTCTTGCCGAACGGCTTGACGTCGGCCAGGTGCGGCACCCTGGAGCCGATCCGGGTGAAGTCGGCCAGGGACAGTTCCACCCGGGCCTCGTGCGCGATGGCCAGCAGGTGCAGCACCGCGTTGGTGGACCCGCCGAAGGCCATCACCACGGCGATGGCGTTCTCGAACGCCTCCTTGGTCAGGATGTCGCGGGCGGTGATGCCGCGGCGCAACAACTCCACGACGGCCGCACCGCTGCGCCGGGCGAACCCGTCGCGGCGGCGGTCGGTGGCCGGTGGGGCGGCGCTGCCGGGCAGCGACATGCCCAGCGCCTCGGCGGCGCTGGCCATGGTGTTGGCGGTGTACATGCCGCCGCAGGCGCCCTCGCCCGGGCAGATAGCCCGCTCGATCGCGTCGACGTCGTCCCGGGACATCAGCCCCCGTGCGCAGGCGCCGACGGCCTCGAAGGCGTCGATGATCGTCACGTCCATCTCGGTGCCGTCGGACAGCTTGGCCCGGCCCGGCAGGATCGACCCGGCGTAGAGGAACACCGCGGCCAGGTCCAGTCGCGCGGCGGCCATCAGCATCCCGGGCAGCGACTTGTCGCAACCGGCCAGCGTCACCATGCCGTCCAGTCGTTCGGCCTGCATCACGGTCTCGACGCTGTCGGCGATGATCTCCCGGGAGACCAGCGAGAAGTGCATGCCCTCGTGGCCCATCGAGATTCCGTCGGACACCGAGATGGTGCCGAACTCCAGGGGGTAGCCGCCGGCTTCGAACACGCCCTCCTTGGCGGACTTGGCCAGCCGGTCCAGTGAGAGGTTGCAGGGGGTGATCTCGTTCCACGAGGAAGCGATGCCGATCTGCGGCTTGGCGAAGTCCTCGTCACCCATGCCGACCGCGCGGAGCATTCCCCGGGCGGCGGCCCTCTCCAGGCCGTCGGTGACATCTCGGCTGCGGGGTTTGAGATCGGGGGTGTCGCTCACCGGTCAAGTATGTGGCCGCCCGAAACGCCGACGATACCCCTTGGGGGTATTCGGTACAGTGCGATCATGACCTCCACCCGCAGCGCCGAGGCCCGGGAGGGCCGGTGACCGGTACGCACGGCTACTCGGCCAACAAGGACAACTACACCAAGCGGCTTCGACGCATTGAGGGCCAGGTGCGCGGTATCGCCCGGATGATCGACGAAGAGAAGTACTGCATCGACATTCTGACCCAGATCAGCGCGGTCAACAGCGCACTGCAGTCGGTGGCACTCGGGCTGCTCACCGACCACCTCAACCAGTGTGTCAGCCACGCAGTGGCCGAGGGTGGGGAAGAAGCCGAGCGGAAGCTGGCGGAGGCCTCAGCCGCCATCGCCCGGCTGGTTCGTTCCTGATCCGCCTGTCTCCGGGCGCGTCGCGAGGCGCTGTCGGCTGTTTTCGGCCGCTACCGTGAATACTGCCGACCAGGCCGTTGTGCGACCTAATTCCGCTCATGACAGTCGACGTCTCATCCCCGCCGCGTTCCCCCGGCCCCTGGACACCACGGGTCGCGCTGGCGCTGGCCGTCCTGGCCGCGGCGGCCTTCGTCTACGTCACCGCCGAGATCATGCCGGTAGGCGCGTTGCCGGCGATCGCCGCCGATCTCAATGTCAGCGAGGCGATGGTCGGAACCCTGTTGGCCAGCTACGCGCTGGTCGCGGCGCTGGCGACCGTGCCGCTGGTGCGGTTGACCGCCTCCTGGCCCCGGCGGCGCACCCTGATCTTCACCCTCGTTTGTCTGACTGTTTCCCAGCTGATCTCGGCGCTGGCCCCGACGTTCGCGGTGCTGGCATTGGGTCGGGTGCTCTGTGCGCTGACCCACGGCTTGATGTGGTCGGTGATCGCCCCCATCGGGGTGCGGCTGGTTCCCGCGACGCACGCCGCACGCGCCACCATGGCTGTCTACTTCGGGACGGGCCTGGCGCTGGTGGTCGGCAGTCCGCTGACCGCGGCACTGAGCCAACTGTGGGGCTGGCGGCTGGCCGTGGCCGCGATTACCGGCGCCGCCGCGGTGGTTCTGGTCGCTGCCCGGCTCGCTTTGCCCCAGATGGCGGTTCCCGCGGTCGCGCGCGGGCGGGGACGGGTTCGGCACGGCCGGAACCGCAGCCTGGTGGCGATGAGCCTGCTGACCCTGGTCGGAGTCACCGGGCACTTCATCTCCTACACGTTCATCGTGGTGATCATCCGCGACATCGTGGGGATCAGCGGACCCAGTCTGGCCTGGTTGCTGGCGGTGTACGGGATCGCCGGTCTGGCCGCCATGGGGGCGCTGGCACGCCCGGGAGACCGGCATCCCAAAGCCGCCATCGTCGGCTGTCTGGCCGGGCTGTCGGTGGTGTTCGCGGTGCTGGCCGGGCTGGGCTTCGGCGGCCGCAACACCTCCGCCACCCTTCTCGTCGGCATCGTCGCGATCGTGGTGTGGGGGGCCACGGCCACCGCGGTCCCGCCGATGCTGCAGTCGGCCGCCATGCGGCACTGCCCGCAAGACCCCGACGGGGCGTCCGGGCTGTATGTAGCCGCCTTCCAGGTGGGCATCATGGCCGGCTCGCTGATCGGTGGGCTGTTGTTCGAGCACGGGGGCCTGCCGGTGATGCTGACCGCCTCGGCGCTGCTGACCGCCGGCTCACTTGCCTGTGTGGCGGGCAGCCGGAATCTGTTCTCCGCGTCCTCGGCGGATACCGCTGTGGCCAGCGGAAAGTAACGCTGGTCACGCCGGTCGCGATCATTTGTACAGTTCAGCGCCCCGACGGCCATTTGCGCGCCGAGGTGCACCACCAGCGCTGTGTAAGACTGGATCGAGAGCAGTAAGACTGCAACGACAGCATGGAAACCGGAAGAGGAGTCAGGCGATGCGGGTGAATGGCGCTCTGGCCGCCGCACTGTGTGTGGCGGGTGTTGTGGGCGTTGGACTGGGCAGCGGCCCGGCACTGGCCGACCCCGAGCCGCCGCCGCCGCCACCGATCCCGGTGGAGGCGCCCGCGGTGGTGCTTCCGCCGCCGCCCTCGCCGGACCCGGGTGACCTGGCTCCGCCCGGTTATGTGCCGCCGCCGACGGTGCCGGAGCCCTCCACGGCTACGGACCCGGCCACGGCTGCCGACCCCGCCGCCGCGACGGCTGCCGGCTCGGCTGCCCCGACCGCGACGGTGGCCCCGGTCCCGCCGCCGATGGGGATGACCAACACCAGCACGGTCAAGGGCCAGAACAATTCGGCCTATATCGGTGATCCGGTCTTCGCGCCGCCGAGCTTCAATCCGGTCAATGGAGCGACGGTCGGCGTCGCCAAGCCGATCATCATCAACTTCCAGCGCCCGATCGCCAACCGGCCGCTGGCCGAGCAGGCGATTCACATCTCCTCCAGCCCGCCGGTACCCGGTGCGTTCTACTGGACGACCGACACCCAGGTCCGTTGGCGGCCCTACAACTTCTGGCCGGCCAACACCGTGGTCAACATCGACGCCAGCGGCGCCCGGTCGAGCTTCCGGGTCGGGGAGGCGCTGGTGGCGACGGTGAACGACGCCACCCACCAGATGACCATCACCCGCGACGGCAAGGTGGTGAAGACCTTCCCGGTGTCGACCGGAATCGACGGCAAGTACGACACCAAGAACGGCACCTACTACGTGCTGGAGAAGTTCCCCGACATCGTGATGGACTCCTCCACGTACGGCGTTCCGGTCAATTCGGCCGAGGGCTACAAGCTGAAGGTGCAGTGGGCGGTGCGCATCGACAACAGCGGCGGGTTCGTGCACAGCGCCCCGTGGTCGGTCGGCTCCCAGGGCTATGCCAACGTCAGCCACGGCTGCATCAACCTCAGCCCGGCCAACGCCAAGTGGTTCTACGACAACTTCGGCAGCGGCGACCCGGTCATCGTGAAGAATTCCGCAGGCCTCTACACCAAGCCCGATGGTGCCGACGATTGGCAGTGGGAGCTGTACTGACCGCTCCCGTTGAGTGAGGAACCACGCAGCGCTTCACTCGCACTTCATCTGCGGGGTTCCTCATTCACGAGCGGGGCGGATCAGCTCCAAATCCTGACCCGCTCGCGCGGATCGAGGTAGAGCGCGTCGTCCTCGCCGACCTCGAATGCCTCGTAGAAGGCGTCGATATTGCGCACCACCCCGTTGCAACGGAACTCCGGCGGTGAGTGCGGGTCGGTCGCCAGCCGTCGAACGGCTTCGGCGGGCCGGGACTTGGTTCGCCAGACCTGGGCCCAGCCGTACAGCACCCGCTGCAGGCCGCTCAGGCCGTCGATTACCGGGGCCTGCCGATCGCCGAGCGAGAGCCGGTAGGCGAGCAGCGCGATCGACAGGCCGCCGAGATCGCCGATGTTCTCCCCGACGGTGAAGGCGCCCTGGACATGCGGCTGATCGGGCCGGTCCCGCAGGTCCCGCGGAACGAAGGCGTCGTACTGCTCGATGAGTCGGGTTGTGCGGGTGTTGAATTCGCGACGGTCGGCGTCGGTCCACCAGTCGACCAGGTGGCCGTCGCCGTCGTACTTCGAACCCTGGTCGTCAAAACCGTGGCCGATCTCGTGGCCGATCACCGCGCCGATACCGCCGTAATTGGCCGCGTCGTCGGCCCCGGCGTCGAAGAACGGCGGCTGCAGGATCGCGGCCGGGAACACGATCTCGTTCATCCCCGGGTTGTAGTAGGCATTCACGGTCTGCGGAGTCATGAACCATTCGTCGCGGTCGACCGGGCCGCCGAGCTTGTCGAATTCACGATCGGCCTCGACCTCCGAACCACGAACAACGTTGCCGTACAGGTCATCCCGGCGTACCACCAGTGCGGAATGGTCACGCCACTTCGCGGGGTAGCCGATCTTGGCGGTGAACTTGTCCAGCTTGGCCAGCGCGCGCTCGCGGGTGGCCGGCGTCATCCACTCCAGGTCGGTGATGTTGACCCGGTAGGCCTCCAGCAGATTGTCGACCAGAACGTCCATCCGGGCCTTGGCGTCCGGGGGGAAATGCCGTTCGGTGTACAGCCGGCCCACCGCGTCGCCCAGCAGGCTCTCCACCAGTGACACCCCGCGCTTCCAGCGCTCGCGGATCTCCTCGGTCCCGGACAGGGTGCGGCCGTAGAAAGCGAAGTCCTCGGCGACCATCGCATGGGGGAGGATCCCGGCGCGGGCATGGATCAACCGCCAGCGCGCCCAGTCCTGCCAGTCGCCGAACTCCGCGGTCGCCCAGACCTCGGCGAAGGCCGTCAGATAGTCCGGCTGCCGCACGACGAGTTCGGCGACCGCCTCGGGGGAGGTGCCCAGCGCCGAAACCCATCCCTCCCAATCGAACCCGGGTGCGGCCTCAGCCAGGTCGCTGAACGCCCGCAGGTTGTAGCTCAGATCGGCGTCCCGACGGCGCACCACGTCCCAGTGTCCGGCGGCCAGCCGCGTTTCCAGCGTCACGATCCGGCCGGCCCGCTCGGCGTGCTCGTCCGGAGTCCCGCCGTACACGAGCGCGAACATCGCCGCGATATGCGCCGGGTAGGCGCCCAGGATCGCGGCATGCTGATCGTCGCGGTAGTAGGACTCGTCGGGCAGTCCCAGCCCGGACTGTGTCAGATGGACCAGATAACGCGACGAGTCCTTGGCGTCGGTGTTGACGTAGAGGCCGACGCCGCCGCCAACCCCGCGGCGCTGCAGTCCTCCGATGACCGCGGCCAGCGCCTGGCGGTCGGTGGCGCTGTCGATGATCGCCAACTCCTCGAGCAGCGGCGCCAGGCCGCGCTGCTCGACGGCCTCCTCGTCGACGAAGCTGGCGTAGAGATCACCGATTCGCTGCGCGTCGCGATCGGATCCGCCGTCGTTCGAGGCTTCGACGATGATCTCGCGCACCTGTTCCTCGGCGCGGTCGTGAAGCTGGCGGAAGGCCCCGTCGGTCGCGCGATCGGCGGGCATCGAGTACTCGGCCAGCCAGCGGCCGTTGACGTGGCCGAACAGGTCGTCCTGGGGGCGAACCGCGGGATCGCGGTGCGTCAGATCGATCCCGGACCGTTGAGTGCTTACCGTCACGCCACCATGCATACCACTGGGCATGTCACCGGGCGCGCCGCTGCCGGATGTGCCGCCCGGTAGCCTCGCCTGCATGCCAGAACCCGACGTCGAGTCCCAGCAGCGCGGCACAGCGGTGTCCGGGTTCGGCGTGGCCTCGTTGATCCTGGCAGTGCTCTCGGTGGCCGCCGTCGTCGTGATCGCTGTGGTGTGGTCCGGGCACCGGTCCGCCGAAGCGCAGCGGACCCACCAGGCCCGGGCCATGCAGGCGGCCGCCGAGTGGACCGACGTGCTGATCAACATGAACGCCGACAACGTCGAGGGCAGCATGGGCCGACTGCGCGACGGGACCGCCGGCGAGCTCAATGCCGGCTTCGAGGCGGCCATCGCCCCCTACCGCGACGTGGTCAAGACGCTGCGCTCACAGACCACCGGTCAGGTCGAGTCTGTCTCGATCGAGGAATTGCACAGCAACCTCGATGCAGAGCCGGGCCGCCAGCGTCCACCGGTCCCGCCGACGCTGCCGCCGGATGTCTCGTCCCGCACCGACACCGTGCTGGTCGTCGCGACGTCGGTCAGTGAGAACGCCGGTAACAAACCGACGACGGTGCGATGGAACCTGCGGCTGGGTGTCTCCGACGTGGACGGGAAACCGATGATCTCCCGGCTGGAGTCGCTGCGGTGAGGAACCTGCTCCGCCTGATCGGTGTCGACGTGCTCACACCGTTGGCCGCGATCGCGGCGTTGCTGATGATCGGCGTGATGCTCGGCTGGCCGGTGTGGTGGGTGTCGGTGTCTTCGATGCTGTGCCTGCTGATCGTGCAGGGCGTGATCGTCAATGTGATCGGCTACCGCCGGGATCTGGTCACGGTGGGCACCGACGACGCCGCTCCAGGGTTGCGGCTGGCCGTTGTCGCGGTCGCCGCGGCCACGCTGGTCGCCGCGGCGATCGTCGGCTACACCCGCTGGACGGTGCCCGACGGTACCTTCGAGCGCGATTCGGTCGAGGTGGTACGGATAGCCTCAAAGGTCTCCGAGGCCACCGCAACGTTCACGCCGACCGACCCGGAGTTGTCGATCGACCAGGCGATGTCGATGATGACCCCGGAGAGCGCCGAGGCGTTCAAGGCCCAATTCGCCCCCGCCGCAGCCGATATGGCCAAGCGGGAGGTGACCGCCCGCGCGCGGACCATCTCGGCCGGACTCGAGGCGCTGGGCCGTTCGGCGGCCAGCGTCGCGGTTGTCCTCCGTGGCACCCAGGCCGCGCCGGGCGGCGAGCCCAGCAGCGCGGTGTTGGCGCTGCGGGTGGGGCTGGCCAAGCAGGACGGGGACTGGAAAGTGGTCGATGTGGCGGCCATCAAGACCCAGTGAGGCGGCAAGCCCCGGTGCGGCATCAAGTCCCGGTGAGGCGGGCGTAGTCCACCTTCAAACAGCGGTCCATGACGACGATCAGACCGGCGGCGCGTGCCCTCTCGGTGACCTTTACGTGCCAGAGCCCCTGCTGAAGCCACAGATACTTCGGCAGCGGCGCGCAGCGCAGAACCTCATCGAGCACCGCGGGCAGTTCGTCGTGGCGACGGAAGACGTCGACCATGTCCGGCACCACCGGCAGATCGGCCAGCCGCGGGTAGGCCGTGATCCCGCCGACGGCGCTGATATTCGGGTTGACCGGGTAAAGCCGGTAGTGGCTGTGGTGGGCCAGGTACTCGAACACGTCGTGGCTGGGCCGCAACGGGTTGTCCGAGGCGCCGACGACCGCCACGGTGCGGGTGTCGCGC
>Ga0116151_10003749_pt1 | contig 13496 bp, 13 predicted proteins | sample AD_UKC117_MetaG_FD_89893 | JGI IMG/M metagenome (GOLD analysis project Ga0116151, IMG submission 89893) | Active sludge microbial communities of municipal wastewater-treating anaerobic digesters from Hong Kong - AD_UKC117_MetaG | ecosystem: Engineered > Bioreactor > Anaerobic > Digestate...
ATCCTCGCCGCCGCCGATGGCACCGTCACCGTCGCGGAGTTCTCCGGCGGATACGGCGGCCTCATCGTCATCGAGCACACCATCAACGGCCAGACCCTCGCAACCGCGTACGCGCACATGTGGCAGAGCGGCATCCACGTCCGCGCCGGCGACCGCGTGAGCGCAGGGCAACACATCGGCGATGTCGGCTCCTCCGGCATGAGCACCGGCGCACATCTGCACTTCGAGGTCCGCCCCGGCGGCACCAACAGCGAGGCCATCGACGCCGCCGCCTGGCTCAACCAGCACGGTGCCGCAAACCTCCCCACCGCGACCAGCGGATCACCCGTCGCCTGCAACAACGCCACGGCGGGCACCCCGACCGGCGTCGATGGAGACCCCGCTCGGCTCGTCGACGATCCCACCAGCTCCGGCAAGATCACCGCCCGCCTGCTCCACCTCTACCAGCAGACCCTCGCCGCGTTCCCCGACACCGGCTGGGGCTGCTACTCACCCCGTCCTGGCACCAAGTCAGAGCACCCCCTCGGGCGGGCCTGCGACATCACCTTCGGCAACCGCATCGGCCAGCGACCCACCCCAGCTCAACTCGACGCCGGCTGGAACGTCACCAACTGGATGAAAGACAACGCCGACGTGCTCGGGGTCGAGTACCTGATCTGGCAGGGCCAAATCTGGTCCGTCGCCCGCGACTCTGAGGGGTGGCGGGCGTACGACGGCGGCGGGATGCACGACCCCGGTAACGTCACCGGCGGCCACTACGACCACCTGCACGTCACCGTGAAAGCGCAATCTCGGAAGTTGCATCTAATGTACGATACTTACGTTAGATGTACGCGGATTCTCGTCCGCTACGGGGAGCGCGAGCTCCTCAAAACGTAGCACCCACAACCGCCTCTGATCAGGTATTTCACCACCGACCTTACATACGATGCATGATTCTTACATCTAATGTAGGGTTATCGCATGGTGTTCATGGACGGTAAGGGGCCTGGCTCCGGAGCCTCGGTACCGGCCGGCAAGGTGACGCTGCTGCGCCCGGCGGAGCAGTTCTTCGACGAGATGCTGACGGGCTGGACGGCCCAGCAGACCTCCCGGATGCTGACGCCGCAGACGATGAAGACGAGGGCCTCGCAGGTGCGGCGGTTCGGTGACTTCTGCGGCACGCCGCCGTGGGAGTGGTCCCCGGCCGATGTCGAGGAGTGGACGACCTCGCTGGTCTCGGGCGCGCGGCCGTTATCGACCTCGACGGTGCGGGCGTATCAGAACTCCGTGGCGCTGTTCTGCGACTACCTGATCGACGATCGCTATGGGTGGGCGGGTCGGTGCATGGAGCTTTTCGGTACCCACCCAGTGCAGGTCTGCCACGAGTGGAACACCGTTATCCATACCAGCGATCACGAGGCGCGCCCGGCGGTGCGACCGCTGAGCAGGCTGGAGTTGCAGGCGTTCTTCGACTATGCCGACGACCTGGTGGACCGGGCACGCTCGTCGGGCCGCAAGGGCTGGCAGACGCTGTTCCGCGATGCGACGCTGTTCAAGATCATCTACGCCTACGGGCTGCGCCGCCGTGAGGCGGCGATGCTGGACCTGCACGACTTCACCCGCAACCCGCAAGGCCCGGAGTTCGGCCGGTTCGGGGTCTGCAACGTCCGCTGGGGCAAGGCGATGCGCGGCTCCCAACCGCGGCGCCGGGCGGTGCTGGCGGTGTTCGACTGGACCCGACCGGTGATCGAGGAGTACGTCACCGAGGTCCGGCCCCGCTTCGACCTCGCCGGCGAGTCCGTCCTGTGGCCGACCGAGCGGCAGAGCCGCATCCGCTTGGACCATATCGATGACCGGTTCGCCGACTGGCGCGACGACCTCGGCCTGGACCCGGTACTGCATCCACACTGCCTGCGGCACTCGTATGTGACCCATCTGATCGAGGACGGCTTCGATCCGCTGTTCGTCCAGCAGCAGGTGGGCCACCGCTGGGGCTCGACCACTGCCCTCTACACCGGAGTGTCCGGCGACTACCGCAACCGCACCCTGCGCCGCGCCCTCGACGCCGCGTTCACCCCGCCACCGGCTATCGAGGAAGGATCAAGCCAATGACGAAGACCGTCGCCTACCACTGGCACCTGCGCAAGGTGATGAACGAGCACGGCATGCAGGCCACCACCGACCTGGTGCCGCTGCTGGCCGACCGGGGCGTGGTGATGACCTCCACGCAGGTCTATCGGATCGTCACCGGCACCCCGGAGCGGTTGAACATGCAACTCCTCGCGGCCCTGTGTGACATCTTCGGCGCCACCCCCAACGACCTCATCGAGCCCTACGTCGCTTCCAGCTCCCGGCGGGGACGCAAGACCGGAACCACCGGGACGCCCAAGGTGCCGAAGTCCGGCAGCAGGAACCGCCCGACCCGCGCGGTGATCAAGCCGGCCGAGGACTGACCGACTGGTGGCCAGCACGATCGTCCGCGGCGACTGCTTCCGCTGCGGACGGGAGAAGAACCTGCGCTGGAACCACAGCCTGGAGCGGGGCGAGTGCCGAGCCTGCCGCGCCAGCCGCGCTCCACGGGAGACCTGCACCGGCTGCGGACGACAGCGCCGGATCAATGCCCGCACTCCGGACGACGCGGCTCTCTGCGTGACCTGCTACGCCCGCGTCCGCACCGCCGACGACGGCTGCGAGGAGTGCGGAGCCATCGGCCCGCTCGCCACGAGAGCCGGCGGCAATGGCGAAGCGTCGCGGAATCTCTGCACCCGCTGCTACCGGAACCCGCGCCGGCCCTGCGGCATCTGCGGCCGGCTCAAACGCATCGCGCTCAAGGCCACCGCGACCAGCCCGGATGTCTGCCCGACCTGCTATCAGGCACCGGTCATCGACTGCTCCATCTGCGGACAGCGCGCCCTCGGCCGCCGCACGACGAACAACGGCCGGCCCCGCTGTTTCGCCTGCCAAGCCACCGCGCAGATCGACGCCGCGCTGACCGGCCCCAACGGCACGATCCGGCCCGAGCTCGTGCCCGTGCGCGACGCTCTCACCGCCACCAGCCGCCCGCGATCACTGCTGACGAACTGGCACGACCTCGCCAGTCTGCACCTGCTGGCCGAGATCGCCCAAGGCCAGCTCGGCCTGACCCACGACGCACTCGATGCCCGGCCGCAGACGTTCTCGGTCACCTACCTGCGCGCCATGCTCGTCGCCGCCGACGCGCTGCCGCCACGGGACGAGAACGCCGTCCGCCTGCACCGCTACGCCGCCCACGCCGTCGCCGGCGTCGACGATCCCGAGCTACGCGGCGTGCTCACCCGATACGCCCGCTGGCACGTCGTCGGCCGCGCCAAGGCCAACCGTCACGGCCAGATCTCAGCAGCCACCGGCCGACCGGTGCCGCCGCGACATCCAGACCGGCAAAGCCTTCCTCGACCATCTCACCGCCCACCACCACGACCTGGACGACTGCTCCCAGAGCTGCCTCGACGCCTGGATCACCGCCGACCGCGGCAGACGACTGGGCTTCATCCGGTGGCTCAAACGCGGCGGATACCTGCCCCGCACCCGACTGCCCGAACCCATCCCCAGCAAGGACCCGCGGCACGACATCGACCCCGACCAGCAACTCGACCTGGCCCGACGGCTCCTGCACGATGCCGACAGTGCGAGCATCGAGGACCGGGCCGCGGCCTGCCTGGTCCTGCTCTACACCCAACCCATTGCCAAGATCGTCACCCTCACCACTGCGGACATCCGGGCCGTCGCTGGCGATACCTATCTGGCGCTGGGCCGCGAACCCCTGCTGCTCATTCCGCCCCTGGACGCGCTGATCACCGCGCTGCCCGCCGCCAAGGCGTTCGGCACCGCAAGCACCCTGGCCGACCACAGGTGGCTGTTCACCGGCAAGAACGCCGGCGCCCACCTCCAGCCGCCTTCGCTCATGGCCCGGATGAGCCGGCTCGGGATCACCGCGCGAGCCCGCCGAAACACCGCCCTGCTGCACCTCGCCTCGACCACCCCGCCAGCCATCTTCGCCAACCTCATCGGCGTCAACATCGGCACCGTCACCCGATGGGCCGGGCTCGCCGGCGCTACCTGGAACAGCTACGCGACCACTCCGAGGTGCCAGGACGCCAACAAGCGAATGGCGCCCAAGGACCGCTAAAGGTAGGCGCAGACCGCACCAGCCTGGCACGTCTCGGGCTCAACCTCCTCAGCTGCCGCCCGTAGCTGGGCGATGGTCTCACGCAGCCGGCCGAGTTCGGCAATCTGCTCATCAACTTCGGCCAGGCGCATGCCCAGCAGTTCCCGGACGTGTTCACACGGGGCCGTCCCAGTGTCGCGGATCTGGAGGATCTGTCGGATCTGCGCAAGCGTCAGTCCTGCGGCCTGGCCGCGATGGATGAAGTCGAGCCGGGCGAGAGTCTCCGGACCATAATCGCGATAGCCCGATCCGGTTCGAGCAGCAGGCAGCAGAAGTCCCTGGTCTTCGTAGAATCGCAGCGTCTTGGCAGTCGTGCCCGCCGCTTGGGCCAGTTCCCCGATCCGCATGACGTCCTCCTCCGTCCTGACTTGACCTTCCAGCCTAGTGGAAGGTTGAGAATGATGGTCGAAGGCGAGAACCGAGGTCTGGGAGGAACACATCATGGGCTCGAAGGTCGATCTGGCGATCATCGGATCAGGCGGCGCGGCCTTCGCCGCAGCGATCCGGGCCACCGGGCTGGGCAAGTCGGTGGCAATGATCGAGCGGTCAACGTTCGGGGGCACGTGCGTGAACACCGGTTGCATTCCCTCGAAGAGCCTGCTCGCAGCCGCCGAGGCGCGGCACACGGCAGCCGACGTCGCCCGGTTTCCCGGGATCACGGCGACGGCCGGCCCCGTGGACATGCCGGTCCTGGTTGGTGCCACTCAGTCACTGGTGGAGTCATTGCGCAGCGAGAAGTACGAGGACGTGGCCGACGCCTATGGGTGGCGAGTCCTGTACGCCGACGCCTCGTTCGCCGGGACCCCACACGCCCCGCTGCTTCGCACCGTTACCGGCGACGGTGAAGTCGAGACGATCAAGGCCGATCACTACCTGATCGCGACGGGATCAGCCCCCTGGGCGGCACCGATTCCGGGCCTGGCCACCGTGGACTATCTGACCTCGACCACCGCGATGGAACTCACCGAGATTCCCGACTCTTTGCTCGTGCTCGGCGGCGGCTACGTGGCGATGGAACAAGCACAGTTGTTCGCCCGACTCGGCGCCCAGGTCACCATGCTGGTGCGCTCCCGGCTGGCATCGAATGAGGAGCCCGAAGCCTCCCGGGCACTGGAGGACGTGTTCGCCGACGAAGGAATCCAAGTAGTTCGGCTCGCCGAGGTCACCTCCGTGGTCCGCGACCCGGACAGCGGCCGGGTCGTCGCGACGGCGAACGTCTCCGGCACGGAGCAGGAGCTCCGAGCCGACCGAGTGCTGGTGGCCACCGGCCGTCGCCCGGTCACCGAAGGACTTAACCTGGACGCCGTCGGGGTCAACACCGGCCAGAACGGAGAAGTCACCGTCACCGACCAACTCCAGTCGACGAACCGACGGGTCTGGGCCGCCGGGGACGTGACCGGGCACTACGAGTTCGTCTATGTCGCCGCGCAACACGGAGCGATGATCGTCGACAATGCGTTCACCAGCACCCACCGCACTATCGACTACGCCCGCCTGCCACGAGTGACGTTCACCAGTCCCGCCCTGGCAGCGGTGGGCATGACCGAAGAAGACGTGCTCGCTGCGGGGATCCGCTGCGACTGCCAGGTCCTACCTCTGGCATATGTGCCCCGCGCGCTGGTCAACCGGGACACCCGCGGCTTGATCAAGATCGTCGTCGACGCCGACACCGGTCGCATCCTCGGACTGACTGCGGTCGCCAAAGACGCCGGTGAACTCGCCGCGGCCGGTGTCTACATCCTCGAAGGCGAGATGACACTCGAACAGGTCTCCCGGAGCTGGGCGCCGTATCTGACGATGGCCGAAGGCATCAAGATCGCTGCCCAATCATTCACCACCGACGTTTCGAAACTCTCCTGCTGCGCGGTATGACCCCCCGGACGGGACCCGATGTGATGAACAATCGAGACCACCAGCCCAAAACCGTGCCGGCTTCTCTGGCGAGGGCCGAAGCCGCAATCATGGTGACCGCCTGCCGGCGCCGGGCCAGCCCTTTCTGCTGCTGGAGTGCTGACCGGATTCGCTGGCGTCATGCGCAACCCCTGGATGTTTGCCGCCGGCATCGCCCGCTGTCCTCGGGTCGCCTGATCACCACGCTGACGCGCCGACGTACCCCGAACCACAGCCCCTGACCCCCTGCTGCCGAACCGTCAGGCGATCGTGGGCGGCCCCGACGCACCTGGGTGACATGCACCTGCCACTCACTTGCCCGTATTCCGTCCCCCCGATCATCCGACCTTGCCGGTGCCTCTTATTACAGTCAGGGGTATCAGCGGACTGCGACGAGAGCCTCGGAAGCTTCCCCTGGCCAGGGGAAACGCAGTACTGCTTACATTCGATGTAAGGCCGTTGGGGCTGTTCGTATCCGGCTACTGGGTCGCCGCCCTGGTGGAGAAATGGAAGGACCGCGGGATGCCGGAGTGGCCCGGTGGCGGAAGTAGCCACCGGGCGACCTCCAGATCGACAAGGTCACGACCCGGTCGCGGTGACCCTGATGGTCATCTCGTCCACGTTCGGCATGTGCTTCTTCACCGATGCCTCGGCCTCCGTGGCCAAACGGTCGGCTTCGGTCAGGCTCGTCGCCGAGGTGCGGACGACGGCGTCGCCGTGGAGACGGTGGCCGACCCAGCGCATCCGCACGCGCTCCACCGACTCGACCTCGGGGAGGTGCCCAATGGCCTGCTCGGCGCGATCGACGAGTTCGGGCTCGATGCCGTCCATGAGGCGGCGCCCGACTGAACGGACAGTGCCGACGAGCAGCACCGCGATCATGGCCGAGATCAACAGGCCGACGATCGGGTCGGCGAGCGGGAAGCCGAGCAGTACGCCGATGCCGCCGACGACCACGGCCAGCGAGGTGAAACCGTCGGTGCGGGCATGCACACCGTCGGCGACCAGCGCGGCGGAGCCGATCTTTCTACCCACCCGGATGCGGTACACGGCGACGGCCTCGTTGCCGAGGAACCCGACGATGCCCGCGCCGATCACCCAGCCGATATTCTCCATCGGCCTGGGGTTGATCATGCGGTCGATGGCCTCGTAGGCGGCGACGATCGACGACAGCGCGATCATGAGGACGATGAACAGGCCAGCGAGGTCTTCGGCCCGGTTGAATCCGTAGGTGTACTTCCGCGTCGCGACCCGGCGGGACAGCACGAACGCGATCCACAAGGGCACCGCGGTGAGCGCGTCGGAGAGGTTGTGGATCGTGTCAGCGAGCAGTGCGACCGACCCGGAGAACGCGACGATCACCGCCTGCACTATGGTCGTGGCGAGCATCAGCACGAGGCTGATCTTCAGCGCCCGGATGCCCTCGGAATGCGCCTCCATCGCGTCGTCGATCGAGTCGGCGGCGTCATGGGAGTGCGGGACGAAGATCCGGTAGGGGAAGCTCTTGAACCCGGTCGGATGTGAGTTGCCGTGGTCGCCGTCGTCATGCGAGTGGTCGTTACCGTCAGCATGGTCATGTCCGTGCGCATGGCCGTGTTCGTGCGGGTGTGCATCATGGTCGTAAGAGTGCGCAGGCTCGTCGTGCTCGACTCTGCGCGGGTGTGCGTGGCCGTGTTGGGTCATGCTCGTTCTCGTTCCTGATGGTGGTGCGCCGGGGCCCGTCTTTCGGCTACGGAGTGCTCGGCCTGGAAGATCGCGTCGGTCACGAGCTGCGAGGCATGCTCGTTCTCCAGCCGGTAGAACACCCGCTGACCCTCCTGCCGGGTCGACACGATCCGAGCCATCCGCAGCCTCGCCAAGTGCTGGGAGACCGCGGCTGGCGACTTGTCCACGATGTCGGCCAGGTGGTTCACCGACAGCTCGTCGCTGGCGCGCAGGGCCAGAATGATCCGGACCCGGGTCGCGTCGGCGAGGAGGCCGAAAACCTCAACGGCTAGCTCGACGTACTGGCTGTCAGGATCTAGTCCGCACATCTGCGTATCTGCGTCCATACGCAGATTATTGCACATCTGCTACGCCCGCTCCACCGACGTTCGCCGCCGCAGCAACAACTTCGAGCTCGCCACCGGCACCTCGGACCCACCAGCGGCCCAAGCCCAAGCCGACCGTCCTGTTCGTCTGCGTCCACAATGCCGGCCGCTCCCAGATGGCCGCCGGGCTGCTCTCTCACCTGGCGCCGGGGACCGGATCGAGGTTCGCTCCGCGGGGTCCGAGCCCGCCGACCAGCTCAACCCGCCGTCATCGACGCCGTATGTGCGAGGTCGGCATCGACATGACCGCCGAGCGCCCGAAGCTGTTCACCACCGACGCAGTGAAGACCGCCGATGTGGTCATCATGATGGGCTGCGGCGACGCCTGCCCGATCTTCCCTGGTAAACGATACGAGGATTGGAAGCTCGATGACCCCGCAGGCCAGGGAGTGGATGCCGTCCGACCGATCCGGGAGGAGATCGAGCGCCGCATCCGCAATCTCATCACCCAGCTCGCCTGAGTCAGCTACGCGTGGCGAGAGTGCGCTGCGAAGTGCCGGCAATGGTCGTTGTCGGACGGCGGTGGGCGCGGGCGGCGCGCAGGCCGTTGCCGATCACGACGACCTCGGCGACCTCGTGGACCAGCACGACCGAGGCCAGGCCGAGCACCCCGAACAGCGCGAGGGGGAACAGAACCACGATGATCGCCAACGCCAGGGCGATGTTGCTGGTCATGATCGCCCTGGCCCGCTTCGCGTGGGCCAGGGCATCGGGGATCAGCCGCAGATCATGTCCGGTGAACGCGACATCGGCGGACTCCACCGCCGCGGCCGAGCCGGTCACGCCCATCGCGATCCCGACCGTGGCCGAGGCCAGCGCCGGAGCGTCGTTGATGCCGTCACCGATCATCGCGGTCGGCGTCTGCGCGGTGGAGCGGCGGACGTGCTCGGCCTTGTCGGCCGGCAACTGCTCGGCATGGACCTCCTCGATACCGGCCTGGGCGGCGATCGCCTCGGCCGTGCGGGAGTTGTCCCCGGTGAGCATCACCGTCGACACCCCCTGCGCGGACAGGGCCTTGATAGCTTCGGCGGCTTCGGGGCGCAGCTCGTCACGGATGCCGATCACCCCGGCCACCCGATCGTCGACCTCGACCACGATGACGCTCATACCCTGCTCAGCCAGCTCGCCGGCTTCGGTGGTGAGGGTGTAGGGGTCGATCCAGCGTGGGCTGCCCACCCGCACCCGGCGCCCTTGAACGACGCCGGTCAGACCGTGGCCGGGATGCTCCTGCACCTCCACCGCGGCGGGCCGCTTCGGGGCGGCTGCGGTGATGGCCTCGGCCAGCGGATGACTGCTCGCGGCCTCCAGTGCGGCGGCCAGGCCGAGCACTCCGGTCTCGTCATGCTTGCCGGTCGTGCGCACGGCGACGACCTTAGGCTGGTTACGAGTCAGGGTGCCGGTCTTGTCGAACGCGACCCGACGGATCGTGCCGAGCTGTTCGAACGCGGCCCCGGACTTGATGACCACCCCGAACTTCGACGCCGCCCCGATCGCGGAGATCACCGTGACCGGCACCGCGATCGCCAACGCACACGGCGAGGCCGCCACCAGCACCACCAAGGCACGCTCGATCCACGTCGCCGGGTCGCCGACGAGGAACCCGAACACGGCGATCAATGCGGCAGCGATCAGCACCAGCGGAACGAGGGGGCGAGCGATGCGGTCGGCCATGCGTGCCCGCTCGCCCTTGTTCGCGTGGGCCTGCTCGACCAAATGCACGATCTTCGTCAGCGAGTTATCCCGTCCATCAGCGGTCGCTTCCAGGTGCAGGGTGCCCGACCCGTTGACAGACCCGGCCAACACCGAATCGCCGGGACCGACCTCGACGGGGATCGATTCCCCGGTGATCGCAGAGGTATCCACCCACGACCGGCCATCGGTCACGACCCCGTCGGTGGCGACTCGTTCCCCAGCACCTACGATGAGCACGTCCAGTTCGCGCACCTCGGCAGCCGGGATGACCTGGTCCCCGTCGAGGCGGGAGACACGGGCGGTCTCCGGAATCAGGGAGAGCAGGGCGCGCAGGCCATGCCGGGCGCGATCCATCGCCCGGTCTTCCAGGGTCTCGGCGATCGAGAACAAGAACGCCAGCGCCGCAGCCTCACCGACATGCCCCAGCAACACCGCGCCGATGGCCGCAATCGTCATCAGCAACCCCACACCGAGGCGTCCGCGACCCTTGGCCGTCCACAGGCGCTTGATCGTGCCAGGAACGAACGTCCACGCACCCGCGGCCAGCCCCAGGGCGAACACGATCAGGGCGGGCATCTCCAGACCCGTCCGCTCCAAGACGAGCCCGGTCACCCACAGCAAACCCGACGCGACCGGAAGCGCGAGCGCGCGGTCGCGCCACCACGGCGGCACTTCCTCATACTCGCCGGCATGGCCGACGGGCTCGGAGGGGCCGCAGCAGGCATCCACCGGCTCCGAAGCGACAAACTCTTCGGGGCCGCAACACTCTCGACTCACCCCGCCACCCCCACTTCTGCGTCGACGGAAGACTCCGCGGCAGGACCGCAGCACATCGGGACATCGCAGTCAGCATCGATGCAAGGCACCCCGTCATCGACGGCGAGCACCACATCCACGAGAGCGCCCAGCGCCCGCGCCAGATGCGGATCGGCGATCTCATACCGGGTCTTGCGACCCTCCGGGACCGCGACCACGATCCCGCAGCCACGCAGGCACGCCAGATGGTTCGACACATTCGTCCGCGACAGGTCCAGATCACGCGCGAGCTGCGCCGGATACCCCGCCTCGGTCAGCAGCGACAACAGGATGCGCGAACGCGTCGCATCAGCCATCGCCCGACCCAAACGGTTCATCACGTCCACCCGAGAACCAATGGTCAGCATGTAGTGACAATACACCAGATGCTGACCATTCCGCTGGAGCGACCAGGTCCACAACGCGAACGCCGACGAACGAGTACTACGACCTCACTCGCTGCACGAAGCACTCGCGCACCTGATCGACATGCAGCGAACATGCAACGACCGACTACTCCGACACTTCGATCATCCGACCCTGCCGGTGGGGTGATCCACGATGAGCGTGTTCCCCGACTTCGATGGGCTCGGCGGTATCGGCGACCTTCGCGCCGTGGTCGGCGCGCTCCTGACGTTCGTCCTCATCGTCGCCGTCCTCATGCTGATCGTCTCGGCGATCGCGTGGGCCATCGCGACCGCCCACGGCAACTACGCCACCGCCAGCAAGGGCCGAATTGGTGTCCTCGTCGCCGTCGGTGCCGCCGTCCTCGCCGGAGGCGGCGTGGCCTGGATGAACTGGCTGCTCAACCTCGGCCAGCAACTCTGACGCCGAACACCTCTCGGAGCCTGTCAACGCCCACGTCCTCAGCGACGTGGGCATTGCTGCTTCCGCGTCAGGGACTGCGGGTGCACCTGCCGCGTGTACCCCGTCTGCGAGTTCGTGGGCGGGTCGCCCGTCGTCAAGGAGACCTACCGTGTTCGATCTGCTCGCCACCGTCATGTCCGCGCCGCTGCTGGTGCCGATGGACATCAACATCGATCCCAACACCAACGGGCTGCCGGGGATCAACCAGCTGCGAACCATCGTCGGCGCGGTGATGACCATCGGCCTGATCCTGTCCGTGCTCGCGCTGATTGTGTCCGCGATCGTGTGGGGCTTCGGCGCGAACTCGTCGAACCCGCACCTCGCCTCGCGCGGGAAGATCGGCGTCCTCGTCTCCTGCGGTGCTGCGGTGATTTGCGGCGCGAGCGTGACGCTCATCAACTTCTTCTGGAACGTCGGCCAGTCCGTCTGACCCGCCCCGTCGTCGAGAGCTGGTGTTCGTGATGGGCGTGTGCGACGTTCCCGTGATCTCCTCGGTCTGCGATGCCGTCGGCGAAGGAGCTGCGTCTCTGGTCGCGGCCCCGTTCGACTGGCTCGCCCAGGCGATGGGTGCCGCCGCGGGGTGGCTGTTCGAGGCGGTCTGGTCGGTCTTCGACACCACGACGCTGGTGGATGTCACCAAGCCCGGTTACATCGCCGTCTACAACCTGTTGTTCGGTATCGCGGTCTTCGTGATGCTGATCTTCTTCTGCCTCCAACTCATTACCGGGCTGATCCGACGCGACCCCACCGCCCTCACCCGCGCCGCCCTGGGTCTGGCGAAGTCCGTCCTCGGGTCGTTCGTGGTCATCACGCTGACGGCGCTGCTGCTGGAGGTCGTTGATCAGCTGTGCATCGGGATCGTGCAGGCCGCCGGGGAAACGACCGAGTCGATGGGCGACAAGATCGCCCTGCTCGCTGCGGGGCTGGTCGGGATCAATATCGCCGCTCCCGGCGTGGGCGCGATCATCACGATCTTCATGGCCGGGCTCGCGATCACTGCCGCCGCGATCGTGTGGCTGTCCCTGCTCGTCAGGAAGGCGCTGCTGTTGGTGGCGGTCGTGTTCGCGCCGCTCGCGTTTAGCGGCGCGTCGTGGGATGCCTCGCGGGGGTGGATCGGGAAGTGGGCGATGTTCGTGGTCGCGCTGATCTGCTCCAAGCTCGTGCTGGTCGTGATGTTCCTCGTCGCGATCACCCAAGTCTCCGCACCGATCGACGCCGACCTCGCCTCGGTCAGCGACCCCATCGCGGGAATCGTGCTGATGGCGATGGCCGCATTCGCCCCGTATCTCACGTACAAGTTCATCGCGTTCGTCGGGTTCGACATGTACCACGCGATCGGCTCCGAGCAGGATGCCAAGAGCGCCCTCAACCGTCCGATCCCCGTCCCGACCAAGCCGCAAGGCGGCGGCGACCCGAAGAAGGTGCTCGACGGAGCCAGCAGTGGCGGCGGGAACGCGGGCGGAGGTTCTGGTGGAGGAAGCAGCGCCCCGCCACCGCCGAAGACCCCGGCACCGGCACACGCCGCGAGCGGCGGAGGTGCCGCCGCTGGTGGAGGGGCCGCAGCCGGCGGGGGCGGCGCAGCCGCGGCCGGTCCCGTCGCGGCAGGCGTCGTGGTCGGGGCGAGTGTCGCCAAGGGTGCCGCGACCGCCGGGCCGAAAGCCGGAACCGCGCTGGGAGCCCAGGGCGAGCACGCCGCCGACGCCGCCGCGCAGACACCGCCACCTCCCGCAGCCTCGCCTGCGGCACCGCCGTCGAGCCCGGCACCACGACCGCCGAGCACCGACCCGTCACCGCCACCGAAGCAGCCCCCGCCGCCCGCGCCACGCCCACCGAAGGAGTAGACGATGAGCAGCACGAACCACGACCGGCCCACCGCGGGTGAACTCGTGCCGGTGAAGTTCTCCCGCCTCACCCGCCGCGGTGTCCTCCTCGGCCTGTCGCTGACCCAGCTCATCACACTCGCCATCGGCGGAGCC
>Ga0116151_10003750_pt1 | contig 13496 bp, 11 predicted proteins | sample AD_UKC117_MetaG_FD_89893 | JGI IMG/M metagenome (GOLD analysis project Ga0116151, IMG submission 89893) | Active sludge microbial communities of municipal wastewater-treating anaerobic digesters from Hong Kong - AD_UKC117_MetaG | ecosystem: Engineered > Bioreactor > Anaerobic > Digestate...
CTCCACGACACGCCGGAGGTTGGCGTTGTCGTGGATCGCCACCCCCTTGCGTGCGAGCTGGACCGTGGTGGGGAGCAGGCCCGCCGGCATCACGTCCTCGTCCGCGATCCCCCGCCACAGGTCCTGCAGGCGACCGACCATGGCGAGCGAGGGCTCCGCGGCCACCGCGGCGCCGTTGAGCGCGCCCACCGAGCACCCCAGCACCAGGTCGGGCACGACGCGACGCTCGAAGAGCGCCCGCAGCATGCCCACCTGCAGCGCTCCGAGGTTGCCGCCCCCGCTCAGCACGAAGGCGGTGCGGCGGGGCTTGCGGCGCAGGAGGTCGCGGAGCCGAGACATGACGGCCGGAGGCTACCGGGAGGCGAGCGCGTGCAGGCCCGAGCGGGCGATGCCCCGACGGACGAGGTCCGCAGCGGCGGTCGGGTGGGACAGGTGGACGCCGTGGTGGGCGCCCGCGACGACCACCTCCTCGCCCATCGGCGCGTCGGCCGCGAGCTCGGCGCTCGCCCGGTGGTGCCACCACGTCGTCTCCGATCCCCAACAGCCGAGGACCGGGACGGGCAGGGTCGTGGCGTCGTAGGGGGCGGGCCCCTCGAGCGAGCGCAGATCTGCGCGCAGCGCGCCGCCCTCGGATCGACGGTCGTGGCGGGTCCGGGCCGGTAGCCGCTCCCAGTAGCGGTCCCCGATCGCCCGGCGCATGAAGGCCTCCGCCTCGTCGGCCGGGTCGACCTCCGACGTCGCCGCCGGAGGCGCGGGCCACCACGATCGCCACGGGCTCGGCGCCTCGTACGCCACCACCGTGCGCACGACCTCGGGGCGCTGCACCGCAGCGACCAGCGCCGCGACCCCGCCGTAGCTGTGCCCGAACACCACCGCCCGCCGATCCCCGACGACCGCCAGAAGGTCGTCGACGTGGCCATCGAGACCAGCGGGCGCCAGGTGGGCCGACCGGCCGTAGCCACGGCGGTCGTAGCGGACCACGGCCACGCCGTCGAGGTGGCGGGCCATGCGCCCGAAGGAGCTGCTGCGGTCCATCGCACCATGGACGAGCACGACCACCTCGGGGGCATCGGGCTCGGGGTCCACGACGTGCAGTCCCTCCGGCGCGCTCACCGCGGCGACCCTACGGCACGCTCGCCCGGGTGGGCGCCGGCCGAGGACGCCTACGCTCCCCCGCCGTGGAGCTCTGGATGATCCGACACGGTCTGCCCGTCCGCATCGACGGCGGCGCCGGACCGGCCGACCCATCGCTGGCCCCCGAGGGCATCGACCAGGCGCGTCGCCTGGCCGAGCACTGGGGGCGCCACCCGCTCGATGCCGTGTGGTCGAGCCCCCAGCGTCGCGCCTTCGAGACCGCCGTCCCCCTGGCCGAGGCCACCGGCAACGGCATCGACGCGGACGATCGGCTCCGCGAGTTCGACGCGCACCTCGACTTCTACGTCCCCCTCGAGGAGCTGCGCGAGGACGAGGCGGCCTGGAAGCGGATGGTGGCCGAGTGGCGCTCGCCGGAGGCGGAGGCGCAACGTCGCACGTTCCGCGAGCGCGTCGTCGGCGCCATCGAGGAGATCTCGACCGCCCACCCCGAGGGGCGCATCGCCGTCGTGTGCCACGGGGGCGTCATCAACGCCTACCTCTCGCACGTGCTCGGCCTCGAGCAGACCATCTTCTTCGAGCCCGCCTACACGAGCGTGAGCCGGGTAGCGGTGGGTGCCCGGCGCGCGCAGCTGGTGAGCACGAACGAGACGCCGCACCTGGCCGGGCTCGTGCAACCGACGCGCCTCTAGGGAGCAGCGCTCAGTTCAGCGCCGCACGGAGCGCGGCCAGGCGGACCTCGAGCGCCCCACGCCGGCGCGGGTCGACGCGCTCGCGAAGCTCGGCGAGGACCGCCGCCGCATCGGCGACGCGACCCACGCCGGCGAGCGCTTCGGCGAGCTCGACCCTGGCTCTCGGGGCGGCGCGCACCCCGGGGATGGCATCGCGCAGCTCGAGCACCCGCACCAGCGCACGCGGATCGCCCGTCGCCCGGTGGGCGTTGGCGAGGTTGTTCAGCACCCGGGCGAGGATCTGCGGCGAGGGCGTCGGCGCGAGCAGCGCCGGATCGAACCGCACCTCGCGACCGTGAAGCGCTTCGAAGCGGGCGCGAGCCCCCGCCAGGTCGAGGAGGGCGCCGCCGTCGAAGCAGTCGAACCAACGGTCGCCTCGGACGGCGTCACCGACGAGGAAGTGCCCCGGCATCCCCACCCCCACGGCGGGCGCCCCCACCCGATCGGCCACCTCCAGCAGCACGACCGACAACGTGATCGGGATGCCGACCCGGCGGCGCAGCACCTCGGGCAGCAACGAGTTGCGCGCGTCGCCGTAGGTCGCGCGATCGCCGCGGAAGCCCACCGTCGAGAACAGGTGCTCCACCACCTCGTCGAGCGGCACGGGCGCCTCGCCCCCCGATGCCAGCAAGGTGCCGGCCGCCAGGGCGTCGAGGCGGTCGAGGCCCTCCTCGACGGGCATCGGGTGCCCCAGGTGGGCGGCGATGAGCAGGCCGCCCTCGCCGAGCGACGGGCGAGGGGCCACGACCAACTCGGCGAAGCGCTCCAGGGCGGTCACGGCGCTCAGGACTGGATGATCACGAGGCGCTCACGGGTCATCTCGCGCACGGCGTAGTGCGGGCCCTCCTTCGTGTTGCCGCTGTCGCGGACGCCGCCGTAGGGCATCTGGTCCGTGCGGAACGTGGGGACCTCGTTCACGAGCACGCCGCCGAAGTCGAGCTCGCGAGCGGCGCGCAGGGCGGTCGCCAACTCCGCGGTGAACACCGCAGCCTGGAGGCCGTAGCGGGTGTCGTTCGCCTGGGCCAGCGCGTCGTCGAGCTCGTCGTAGGCGATGATCCCCACGAGCGGGCCGAACACCTCCGAGCGGCAGACCTCCATCTCCGGGGTCACCCCCGAGAGCACCGTGGGCGCCAGCACGCCGTCGACGAGGTCGCCACCGCAGCGGACCTCCGCCCCCGCTTCGACCGCCTCGGCGATCCAGGCCCGCACCCGCTCGGTCTCGGACTCGCTGATGAGCGACGACACGTCGGTCGCCTCGTCGAGCGGATCGCCCACCACGAGGTCCTCGACCCGCTCGACGAGCGCCGACGTGAACTCGTCGGCGATGGAGCGGTGGACGTAGATCCGCTGCGTCGAGATGCACGACTGGCCGGCGTGGCTGAAGCCCGCAACGGAGATCTTGGCGGCGGCCGCCTGCCAGTCGCCCGAGGGCTCGATGATCACCGGAGCGTTGTTGCCGAGCTCGAGGCCGACGTGCTTGTCGGCGGCCTTGGCGGCGATCGCCCATCCAACGTCGGGTGAACCGGTGAAGGTGATGACGGCCACGTCGGGGTGCTCGACCAGGGGGTCGCCGATGGCGCCGCCCGACCCGGTGACGATGCTGAGCCAACCGGGGGGCAGGCCGCACTCGTCCATGAGGATCTCCTGGAGCAGGATCGCCGACAGCGGGGTCTGGCTGGCCGGCTTCAGCACCACCGGGCAGCCGGCGGCGATCGCCGGCGCCACCTTGTGCACCACCAGGTTGAGCGGGAAGTTGAAGGGCGAGATCGCCGCGACCACGCCGCGCGGGACCCGGAGCGTGAACGCGAGCTTCCCCGCGCCCGGGCTGGCGCCGTCGATGGGCACGACCTCGCCCACGAGGGTCCGCGCCTCGACCGCCGCGCTCTGGAAGGTCACGACGGTGCGCTCGGCCTCGACGCGAGCCGTGCGGATGGGCTTGGCGGCCTCCTGGGCGATGGTGCGGGCGAGCTCGTCGCGGTGGCGGACCATCGCGTGGGCGGCGGCGTCGAGGATCTCGGCGCGCTGCCACGGGGCGAGGGGGTCGGCGAGGGCGGCCACGCCCGCCCGGACGGCCCGCTCCACGTGGGAGGCGTCGCAGCGCGGCACCCTCCCGACCTCGGAGCCGTCGAAGGGCGAGCGGACCACGAGGTCCTCGTCGGTGGTGACGGTGTCGGCGCCGATGCGGACGGGACGCGTAGCAGGCATCTGGGGGCTCCGGTTCGAGAGGGGTGCGGTGGGTTGTATCACCCTTCCCGCCCCCGGCCCCCGGTACCCTGCGCGACCGTGCCGTCGAGCCCCTGGCCGTTCCTCGACCACCCCGGTCCTCTGGCGTTCGCCCACCGCGGCGGCGCCGGCGACTGGCCCGAGAACACCATGCCCGCCTTCGAGGGCGCCGTCGCCCTCGGCTACCGCTGGGTGGAGACCGACGCCCACGTGACCGCCGACGGCATCTGCCTCGCGTTCCACGACGACCGCCTCGACCGCGTCACGGACCGGACGGGCATCATCGCCGAGCTCCCCTTCCGCGAGGTGCGGGCCGCTCGGGTCGACGGGCGCGAGCCCATCCCGCTGCTCGAGGACCTCCTCGGCACCTTCCCTGCGGTCCGGGTCAACATCGATCCGAAGCACGACGCAGCGGTCGAGGCGGTGGTGGCCGTCGTGGAGCGGACCGGGGCGCTCGATCGCGTGTGCATCGGCTCCTTCTCCGACGCGCGGATCGCCCGGGCCCGCGCCGCGCTCGGGCCGCGCCTGTGCACGTCGCTCGGGCCTCGGGCGACGGCCCGCCTCCGAGGTGGCTCGTTCGGCCTCCCCGTGCGGCGGCTCCCCGGCGCGTGCGCACAGGTCCCCCACCGCTATCGGGGGGTCACGGTCACCGACCGCCGCTTCGTGCAACGGGCCCACCAGGCGGGCATCGACGTCCACGTGTGGACGATCGACGACCCCGACGAGATGCACGAGCTGCTGGACCTCGGGGTGGACGGGATCATGACCGACCGCCCGACGGTCCTCCGCGAGGTCCTCATCGAGCGCGGCGCCTGGTTCGGACCCGAGCGCACCGATCCGTGAGGGCGCCCGGGCGGCCGTGAACGGGGGCCGTCCTGTGGATGTCCTGTGCCTATCGCTGTGCGTTCGGACCGCGAACCTGGGGAGAACGGAGAAGGTTCGGGGACAACCCTGGGGATGGCGAAAAAGTCCTTGACCCGCTGGCGGCTGGGGGCGCAAGGTTGCCCTCGCCAGGCCGCACGGAGCGGCTCGGGCACCGGGCAGGAAGCCCACGGAGGAACCGACCAGCGTGCTGGGCGGGGAGGCCGGGGGTGGGTCCGGAGCCAGGGTCGCCACCGACGCCAGGTGGGTTCGGAGCGAACCACGCCGCCCTCGGGTGGCGGGGGGCGCATCGGATCCGGGAAGCCGCCGAAGCGCAGCGACCTCCGGGTCGACGTGTGGAGGCGACGGACCAGCCGGTTGCACGGCACGGGCCCCTCGGGGAGACCGGTCGAGCAACAGGTACCGCCGGTTGCACGGCACGGGCCCCTCGGGGAGACCGGTCGAGCAGCGGGCATCCGCCGCTGAGCGCACGGGCCTTCGGGCTCGAGGCGTCCGAGCGGTACGGTCGGCCCCGAGGAGCTGGCGAGGCAACTCGTCGGTTACTCGGGGCCACCACCGTTTTCGGGGTCGGTGCCGTGCGGGCGAGGACGAGCGGCTCACGCTCAAGTTCTCCCCCGCTCCGCCGACAGGTCGCCCCGAGCGGCCCGACCCTCCGGGCTGCGAGGAGCCCGCATGCGCATCACCGCCCGACCCCGCCCGCTCGTCGCCGCTGGCGCGCTCGTCGCTGCCGGCGCGCTCGTCCTCGGCTCGTGCGCGCTGCTCGGACGAGGAGGTGGCGACGACGACGCCACCTCCGGCGCCCGGGCCGAAGGGGTGCTGGGCGCGACCGAGAGCGGCCTCGCCGAGGCCGGGACCCCCCAGCGGGGCGGTCAGCTCGTCTACGGCCTCGAGGCCGAGGTGAGCGACAAGGGGTACTGCCTGCCCGAGGCCGAGCTCGCGATCTCGGGCATGCAGGTGGCGCGCGCCCTCTACGACACGTTGACGGTGCCCGACGCCGACGGTGGGTACGCGCCGTACCTCGCCAAGGCCGTCGACCACGACGACAGCTACCGGATCTGGACGATCGCCCTGCGTCCGGGCGTGGTGTTCCACGACGGGTCGAAGCTCGACGCCACCGTGGTCAAGAACAACCTCGACGCCTACCGAGGGGCCTACCCCGGTCGCAGCCCCCTGCTCTTCAGCTTCGTGCTCGACAACATCGACGACGTCGAGGCCGTGAACCAGACCACCGTGCGGGTCACGACCAAGAAGCCGTGGGTCGCCTTCCCGGCCGTCCTCTACGCGTCGGGACGCCTCGGGATCATGGCGCAGCGCCAGCTCGACGCGGACCCCACCGACTGCGCCACGAAGCCCATCGGCACGGGCCCGTTCTCGTTCGTGTCGTGGACGCGCGACGAGAGCCTGAAGGTCCGGCGCAACGCGAGCTACTGGCAGGAAGCACCCGACGGCGAGCCGTACCCCTACCTCGACGCCGTCGAGTTCCGCCCCATCCAGAACAGCGACGCCCGGATCGCCGCCCTGCAGCAGGGCGAGCTCAACATGTTGCACACCTCGACGTCGGCCGACATGGCCGAGACCCTCCCTGCGCTGCGCGACGCCGGCGTCATCAACCTGCTCGTCTCCGACGATCGCACCGAGGTCGCGTACCTGATGATGAACGCGTCGAAGGCTCCGCTCGGCGATCGACGCGCCCGCCTCGCCATCGCGCGGTCGATCGACCGGGAGGCGCTCAACGAGCAGGCGAACGAGGGCTACCCGGAGATCGCCGACGGCCCCTTCGCCGACGGCGTGCTCGGGCACCTCGACGACCCCGGGTTCCCGACCTTCGACCTCGACGCCGCCAAGGAGGGCGTCGCCGACCTCCAGGCCGACGGGGCCGACACGACGCTGTCGCTGCTGACCAGCGCAGGACCCGTCGCCGTGCGCCAGGCCCAGATCGAGAAGCAGATGCTCGAGGCCGCCGGCTTCACCATCGAGCTCGAGATCGAGACCGAGGCCGACCTCATCAAGCGGGTGATCGCCGGCGAGTACGAGCTCGCCAGCTTCCGCAACCAGCCGGGCGAGGACCCCGACATGGACCGGATCTGGTGGTACGGCAAGGGCAACCCGGTGAACTTCGGCCGCTTCGACGACCCGGTCATCGACGACAACCTCGACGCGGCCCGCAGCAACCCCGACGAGGCCCAGCGAGCCGCGGCCTACGAGAACGTGAACCGCGCCTTCGCCGAGCAGGTGTGGAACGTGTGGCTCTGGCACGCCCCCTGGGCGGTCGCCGAGGCCGCCAACGTCCACGGCATCCTCGGCCCGAACCTTCCCGGCGAGGGCGGCCCGCCCTCGGAGCGGTTGGTGACGGGCCACTCCCTCCTCGGCATCTGGATCGATCAGGGCTGACCTGGGCGTCTCTGCTCACCCTCCGCGCGCGACGCGCATCGCGTCCGGTTCGATGCCGCTATGGTCGCGGTCACCTCGCTTGTCCGTGGTCACATCCAGGACCGCGAGGCACGCCGCCGACCAACCAGGGGACACCATGCGTGCTAGCCGTCGATCGACCCGTCGGGCCGGTCTCGTCGCCGTGGGGCTCTCGTTCAGCCTGCTCGCCGCCGGGTGCGGCGGCACCAAGGCCAACGAGGACTCGACGAAGAACCTCGAGGATGCGGAGCTCACCGCCGATGCCGGCGAGAGCGGCCTCGCCGACGCGGGAGACCCCCAGCGGGGCGGCAAGCTCGTCTACGGCGTCGAGGCCGACTCCTCGGCCGGCTACTGCCTCCCCGAGGGCCAGCTGGCCATCTCGGGGATGATGGTCGTCCGGGCGTTCTACGACACGCTGACCGTCCCCAACAGCGAGGGCGACTACGTCCCCTACCTCGCCAAGTCGGTCACGCCCAACGACGACTTCACCGAGTGGACGATCACGATCCGCGACGGCATCAAGTTCCACGACGGCACCGACCTCACCGCCGAGGTCGTCAAGAACAACCTCGACGCCTACCGCGGCGCCTACGAGGGCCGCAGCCCGCTGCTGTTCACGTTCGTGCTGCAGAACATCGACTCCACCACCGTCGACGGCGACAGCGTCGTGGTGAAGACCAAGGTCCCGTGGGTCGCCTTCCCGGCGTTCCTCTACAGCTCGAGCCGCATGGGGATCATGGCCCAGGCCCAGCTCGACGACGCCGACGACTGCCAGGGCAACCTGATCGGCACCGGCCCCTTCACGTTCGACAAGTGGAGCAAGAACGACAAGATCACCGGCACGGCCAACCCCGACTACTGGCAGACGGCGCCCGACGGGAAGCCGTACCCCTACGTCGACAGCATCGAGTTCCGCTTCCTGCCCGACGGCGACGTGCGGATCAACTCGCTCGAGAGCGACACCGGCGCCAACATCATCCACACCAGCAACGCCGAGGACATCGGCAACAAGCTGAAGGACCTGCGCGACGACGGCAAGGTCAACATGCTCGTCTCGGAGGACAGCGCCGAGCCCGCGTTCATCCAGCTGAACTCGACCGTGCCGCCCTTCGACGACATCCGCATGCGCAAGGCCCTCGCCATGGGCGCCGATCGCAACGAGATCAACGACCTGCAGAACGACGGCCTGCCCACCGTGGCCGACGGCCCGTTCTACAAGGACTCCATCGGCTACGTCGAGGACCCGGGCTTCCCCCAGTACGACCAGGAGGAGGCCAAGAAGCTGGTGCAGGAGTACGTCGCCGACGGCGGCAAGGCCGAGTTCGCCCTGAACTCCACCTCGGACACCTCGACGCTGCGGCTGGCCGAGCTGATCCAGCAGCGAGCCCAGCAGGTGGGCGTGAAGGTCACCATCGTCCAGCGCGACCAGGCGGCGCTGATCAACGACGCCATCGGCAAGGAGTACCAGGCGATGGTGTTCCGGAACTACCCCGGTGGCGACCCCGACATCAACTACGTCTGGTGGTACGGCGCCTCCACCAACCCCGTGAACTTCGGCGGCTACGACGATCCGGTCATCAACGACCTGCTCGACCAGGGCCGCAGCGAGACCGATCCCGACAAGCGGGCGCAGATCTACCAGGACATCAACAAGGAGTTCGCCAAGCAGGTCTGGAGCGTCTGGGCGTGGTTCACGCCGTGGGCGATCGTGACCGACGCGGACGTCCACAACATCCTGGGCCCGCCGCTCCCCGGCGACGACCCCTCCGAGGCCGGCGACGCCACCACCGACGATCCCGCCCGCCAGCCCTTCACCGGCCTGGCCACCGGGCACTCGCTCATCGGCCTCTGGATCGAGCAGTAGCCCCGAGGGCTCGACCGTTGTCCACGTCCGAGATGGGCCGCCGCCGAGGCGGCGGCCCATCGATGGGAGGCTCACCACGATGAGGTTGCTCGCCCGCCGGCTCCTGCAGCTGGGCGTCGTGTTCGTGGTCGTCACGTTCTTCACCGTCTGGCTCATCTCGCTGGTCCCCGGCGATCCGGCCGTCGTGGTGATCCCCTTCGACGACCCGCAGGAGACCCAGCGCACCGCCTTCCGCGAGGACAACAACCTGGATCGCCCGATCCCGGTGCAGTGGGCGCTGTGGGCGAAGGACTTCGTCCGCGGCGACTTCGGCAACTACTACACGTCCACCGGCACCAGCCCGGTCTCGGACCGCATCGGATCGGCCCTGCCGATCTCGCTGCTCATCGTGCTCTACGTGCAGGTCTTCTCCCTGCTCGTGGCCGTGCCGCTCGCGGTGTGGGCCGCCTACCGGTCCGGGAGCCGGCTCGACAAGCTCTTGAACGCCGGGGCGTTCGGCTGCATCTCGTTGCCGGCGTTCGCCACCGTGCTCATCCTCACGTACTACCTCGGCGTGCAGATGAACTGGCTTCCGACGGAGGGCTACGTGCCCTTCGGCGACGGCCCCATCGACCACTTCAAGTCGGTGGCGATCCCGGTGTTCGCGCTCTCGCTCGGCCAGATCGCCGTGTACATGCGGCTCCTGCGCTCCGACCTGGTGGCCACGCTCCAGGAGGACTTCATCCTCATGGCCAAGGCCAAGGGCATCTCGAACTCCCGGGTCCTGTGGCGCCACGCCCTGCGGCCTTCCAGCCTCACCTTGCTGACGGTGGCCGGCCTGAGCGTCGGCACGCTCATCGGCGGGGCGCTCGTGGTCGAGTTCCTGCTGCGCATCCCCGGGATGGGCTTCATGATCGGTGAGGCCGTGCTGACCCGCCAGTACGTCGCCCTCCAGAGCGCCGTGGCGCTCATCGCCATCGGGTTCGTGCTGATCAACTTCCTGATCGACTACCTCTACACCGTGCTCGACCCCCGCATCCGGGAGCGTTCGTCATGAGCCAGCCCTCCTCCCCCACCCCGCAGATCCTCGGCGCGACCGACGACGGGGAGGCCGAGGCGGCGATCGCGCCGGCGGCCGCGCTCGACTCCGAGGTCGGCGGCAGGAAGAAGGGCTGGGGCCTCGGCGCCTGGCTCGCCGCCGGCTGGCTGATCTTGATCGTCGGCTCGGCGATCCTCGCCCCGATCCTGCCGCTCAACGATCCGACCGCCGAGGTGGCCCAGAAGCGCCTGGCGCCCTTCCAGCCCGGCGGGCCGCTGCTCGGCGCCGACGCCAACGGCCGCGACCTGCTCTCGCGCACCATCTACGGGGCCCGGACCTCCCTCGTCATCGCCGTCTGCGCCATCGGCTTGGGCCTGCTGATCGGCGGGCTGCTCGGCCTGCTGGCGGGCTACTTCCGCAACTGGCTCGGCAACAGCCTCGTCAGCCTGTTCGACATCCTCCTCGCCATCCCCCAGCTGGTGCTCGCCCTCTCGCTGGTGTCGGTGCTGAAGGGCAACCCCGCCGACACCGAGTCGTTCCGATTGCCGGTGACGCTGACGCTCATCATCGCCCTCGGCATCGTGTCGATCCCGCTGCTCGCACGCATCACCCGCGCCTCCACGCTCAGCTGGTCCCAGCGCGAGTTCGTGACCGCAGCGCGCGCTCAGGGCGCCACCCACTCGCGCATCCTCTTCCGCGAGGTGCTGCCGAACGTCCTGCCCGCCATGGTGTCGATCGCCCTGCTCGGCATGGCGATCGCCATCGTGGCCGAGGGCGGCCTGGCCATCCTCGGCGCCAGCGTGGAGCCGCCCACGGCCACGTGGGGCACCATGATCGCCACCGGGAAGACCGACCTCGAGGAGGCCCCCTTCATCGTGTGGATCCCCGTCGCCGCCATCTTCCTCACGGCGACCTCGCTGAACTACCTCGGCGACGTCATCCGCGACCGCTTCGACGTCCGGGAGAGCGCCCTGTGAGCGACGCGCCGCTGCTCGAGGTCACCGACCTCCACACCTCCTTCTCGTCCGATCGCGGCACGGTGCGCGCCGTGCGGGGGGTGTCGCTGACCCTGCGACGCGGCCGCACGCTCGGCGTGGTGGGCGAGTCGGGGTCGGGCAAGTCCGTGCTGTCGCGCTCGATCATGGGGCTGATGCCCTCGAACGCCACCCGCACGGGCAGCGTCCGCTACGACGGCGACGAGATCCTGAACGCCTCGCCGAAGGTGATGCGGGAGTTCTGGGGCGACCAGATGTCGATGGTCTTCCAGGACCCGATGACCGCGCTCAACCCCGTGCTGCGCGTGGAGCAGCAGATCACCGAGTCGCTCCACGAGCACCTCGACCTGACCAAGCAGCAGTCGCACGACACGGCGCTCGCGCTGCTGACGTCGGTCGGGATCCCCGAGCCGGCCCGGCGACTGCGCATGTACCCCCACGAGATGTCGGGCGGCATGCGCCAGCGCATCATGATCGCCATCGCGCTCGCCTGCGGGCCCAAGATGCTCTTCGCCGACGAGCCCACGACGGCGCTCGACGTCACCGTCCAGGCCCAGATCCTCGACCTCCTCCAGTCGCTCCAGCGCGACCGGCAGATGGCGATGATCCTGGTGACCCACGACCTGGGCGTCGTGGCCGGCCGGGCCCACGACATCGCGGTCATGTACGCCGGCCAGGTGGTGGAGCAGGCGTCCGCCTCCACGCTGTTCTCGGCCGTGCGCCACCCCTACACCGAGGCGCTGCTCCAGAGCATCCCCAAGCTGGAGATGGCCAAGCACACCCGCCTCGAGGCCATCGGCGGGCGCCCACCGGACCTCGTGAACCTCCCGACCGGGTGCAAGTTCGCGCCGCGCTGCCGCTACGCGCAGGAGCGCTGCCTGGTCGAGGAGCCCGAGCTGCTCCCCGACGCGGCCGACCCGACCCACCTGGTGCGCTGCCACTTCCCCGTCGGCACGACGGCCGAGGCCCCCCGCCACGCGGCGGTGGCCGACGTGGTCCCCGACGGCCCGGCCGAGCCCGACCAGGGCGGCGGCGAGACGATCGAAGGAGCGGACTGATGGCCGGCATCGGCGACGCCCACCTGCGCGATCCCGGCTCGTCGCTGCTGCGGGTCGAGAACCTCGTGGTCGAGTTCAAGAGCGGGCGCGGCCAGACCGTGCACGCGGTGACCGACGTGAGCATCGACGTCCTCGAGGGCGAGACGCTCGGCCTGGTGGGCGAGTCGGGCTGCGGCAAGAGCACGACCGGCAAGGCGATCATGCAGCTCCCGTCGCCCACCGGTGGCCGGGTGGTGTTCGAGGGCCAGGAGCTCACCGACCTCGAGGGCAAGGAGCTGCGGGCGCTGCGCACCCGGCTCCAGATGATCTTCCAGGACCCGATCTCGTCGCTCAACCCCCGCCGGCGCGTGGAGGACATCATCGCCGAGGGGCTCGACATCTGGAAGGTGGGCACCAAGGACGAGCGGGCCAAGAAGGTCGACGAGCTGCTGCTCACCGTCGGGCTCGATCCCGCCGTCGTGCGCGGACGGCGCCCCCACCAGTTCTCGGGCGGGCAGTGCCAGCGCATCTCGATCGCCCGGGCGGTGGTCACCGAGCCTCGCCTGATCGTGTGCGACGAGCCGGTCTCGGCCCTCGACGTCTCGGTGCAGGCCCAGATCCTCAACCTGCTCGAGGACATGAAGGAGCGCTACGGGCTCACGCTCATCTTCATCGCCCACGACCTCGCCGTCGTCAAGAACATCAGCGACCGGGTGGCGGTCATGTACCTCGGTCGGCTCTGCGAGGTGGGCGACCCCGACGTGCTCTACCACTCCCCCGCCCACCCCTACACGGCGGCCCTGCTGAGCGCCATCCCGGTGCCCGACCCGGAGGTGCGGCCCGACGAGCGCACCACCCTCGGCGGCGAGATCCCCTCGCCCCTCGCCCCGCCCTCGGGCTGCCGGTTTCGCACCCGGTGCCCGCGCGCCGACGAGCGGTGCCGCGAGGAGGTGCCGGTGATGGCGCCCGTCGGCGACGCCGACCACTTCGTGGCCTGCCACCACCCGCTCGGGCCCGGCGAGGTGCTGACGCCGGTCGAGGTCGCCGGCGCCTCGGCCTGAGGTCGACGTGGCCGCCCCGGCCGGTCGGCGCCGGGCCACCCGGCTCGACCCCGAGACCCGTCGGCGGCTGATCGCCGACGCCGCCGAGCAGCTGCTGGCCGAGCACGACCCCCTGCTCGTGACCTTCGACCAGATCGCCGAGGCGGCCGGCATGTCGAAGCCCAACCTGCTCTATTATTTCCGC